>WBZO01004541.1_pt1 | contig 14922 bp, 40 predicted proteins | sample 5204261 | NCBI WGS metagenome assembly WBZO01 (sample SAMN12412400, study PRJNA552823) | activated sludge metagenome | isolation source: activated sludge from anammox sidestream of wastewater treatment plant... | place: USA: North Carolina | collected 2017-09 | reverse complement strand
GCTTAAAATTTGTTCTTTTGCATAATTGCATTTTTCTAAACTAGAAAACTCAACAGCGCCGTTGTTGGTGTGAACTCCAGTATATATAAACCAAATTAATACATAATGCATTATGCCCTCGCTAAATGCCCAGTTTTAAGAATTTCCCATTCGTGTAGGATTTGGTCTATTTTTTCTACCAACTCTAAAACCATGATATTTGAACTGCCAACTCTAAGAGCTATAAGAGCATCTTGGCTTATCAAGTGGTTCTTTGCGCTTTCTAGCAATTCTAAAACTTCATTCATGTGCGGCATTTTTCATGTTCCTTTATTTAGGTCATCAAGGTATCTTTTGTATATATCATATACAAAATCTTTAGGGGACATTTCCCCAAACTCAACATCTTTTCCTATACAAAGCTGTGTAACAGCGCAGGTAAGTTTTGCTGCAATTATTTCATTATGCATTTTATATTTTTCTTTAAATAATTCGGATACTTCGTCTATCTTCATTTTTTGCTACTTATCACATTTGTTCCAGCGCCACCGCCACACCCTGTAAAACCGTGTCCAACAACAATTCCGAATCCGCCAGCACCACCGCTTCCTCCTGTGCACAAAACAATGTTTTGATAATTTAATTTTACATTTCTATGTTCTTGGAAGTCTGTTGCCCCTGCAGTTTTGCTTACGTTATTTTTTGCATCCATATTTTGACCACCGCAATTTTGGCAAGTTTCAAACGCCTTATTTAAACGTCCCCCGCACCACTTGCAACCCAATGCAAGTTTAAGTTCATTCGTATATAGCATTATTTGTTTTTCCTTTCCAACCTTCGCGATGCCTCACTTGTTTGGGTCATACGGATGATTAATTTCCCACAAATGTTCACCCAAATTTCTGCCCCATTCATTGTACTCTTTTCTGTGGTCGTTAATGATTTTTGGCGCAACTACGACAGCAACAACGGCCGCCAGCAAAGGCAAAAATCCACCAAATACAGTTTTAAGTTCACTCAATTTTAAGTCTACCATCATTTATTCTCCGCATAATTGTTATGATTAATTTCTTGCACAGGCGCTTCTATCGGCTGACCAAACGTTAATATCAGCCAAATTAAACCGCACACTGCGCCAATTCCGGTAATGACACCATAAACGAATAGCTTCGTGTTCATTAGTTCGCCGTCTCCCTTAAATGTTTTCTTATCAGTTCTTCTTTGTGAAATGCGTTACTTAAAATCGTCATAAGAAAAGAATCCCTAATTGTCCCCTCTGTATTACTGAGAATTGATCCCATAACGTACCCTGCAACATTAGCCAAATAAAGAGTGGCTATGATTGACCCTTCGTCAAGATCGGATTGAATATGTTCTACTGTCCCCATTATCTGCTCACAAACTTTTTCAGCGTAATTGTTTGCAATTTTTTCACAATGTTTTTCTAGTTCTTTGTTTAATTTGCTCATTTTAAGCCCTTAAATAATCAGCGCGTGACCAAATATCAGATTCTGAAATTGGTGGTGGAATTGGTGGCACGTATCGAGAAACTACAATGTCATTTTCAAAAAGAAACAACTCTATTCTGCTTTGCATTTCTTTTGCTGCGTCTACAAGATTTTCAATTAACTTTTCATCTCGATAAATTCTTTGTGTGTGACCAACAAGTTCGCCTTTGAATCGCGGGTCATAGCTTATAAAATCATTCCATTCTCTTTCAGCTATAAACATTTCCCATTGCATTTGATACATTATTTCTTTGTCTGGACCATGAAATTTATAATCTAAATGATTTTTAGATGACGGGCATTTTATTTGAGCCATCCCGTTGTCGCCAACAAGTAAATCAGGAGAACAGCCAGCCAGCATCGTGTCGTGCTCAATAAATCCGCAAACTGAAACATCTTGTTTTGTTTTGTCAATGTACCATTCGGCAGCAAAGGGCTCTTGGTCAATTCCCCATTGCATAGCATCTGTTAAATGACCCTCAGTGATAGAACGAGTAATAGTTTCAGCTAACAGTTCGCAATAGTATGTTTCGAATTTAGCTTTTGTTGTTAGCTTGTGCGCATTGCTGCCAGTGACCTTGCCAAGTCTTAATTTAAACCATTCTGCGCTACGCTGCCCTACGTTATGAATTATCATTTTGCTCCCTTATTTTTTTCAATGGCTTTTAACATAATTCTTTTGCAGTGTTCAAACTGTTGCACTGTCATGTCTAATAATCTTTTAACGCAATAATGATTTTTTATTTTATCTTCAGTGTTACCAGCTTGTGTTATAAGCTCTAACAGCTCTATGGCTTGGTCATGATTAATCAGGATTACTTTTGGTTTTTCTTTTTGTTGTTGCTGTTTAGCTTGCGGCAAAGCTTTGGGTTGCTCGGTTAATGAGTCTGCGTCATCGTCTTCATCACGCTGAGTAATACCGACGGCCCCCATTATAGCGTAGCGACGTGCGTACGAGGCAGCCACTCCAACTTGCTGCAAAGAATTTGTTTTGCCCTGGCCAGCTGGGACAGATACTGTAAGTTCGCTGACCATGTATTGACCAGATGTATGAATAAGCCATGTTCTAATTTTAACCTCTCCTGCAATTTGCGACACAAGGTCTTGTTTAAAGCAAATACCGTGTTTAGTAAGCAATGGCCTAATAATAGAATATATTTGCTCTAAATCTGCATACTTTCCGTTATACGAGGACTTTGTCCTTTCGGCGTCTTTTACTTCGGCTTGGAATTTTACCAGCGCTGAGGCCAATTGATTCAGATCTTCTGACATATTCATTTCCATTCGCTCCGCTTATTGTTAATATGTTTTCACTATACTTGAAAATAAATTATTTGCAAGTATTTACAGCATCTCAAAAATCGAATAGAGTGACCACATGATCGAAAAGCGAAAAAGAGGTCGCCCGAAAGCAGGCGACAACAAAAAGACAAAAATGATGTGTTTTTGGGTTAGCGAAAAAACCCGAGAAGATATTTTAAAAGCGTGCGAAATAGAAAATGTATTGCCAGCGCAATTTTGCGAAGAAGCGGCAATGAAAAAACTTAGGCGTGTTCTTAAGGAATAAACATGTATTTTTTATCGATACTAGGGATAGTAGTTTTTGCCCTAATAATCAGTTTCGGGACGTTGTTAATGTGTAAATTGATAATAAAAATAGGGGAAAGACATGATGATGGAATACAAGATACCAAACAAAGTTGAAGGATTTTTACGACATTTTAATGGAGACAGAATGAATACAATGTTAGTACACACCGGCACCGGACAAGTAGTGCATGTGACTAAAGAATACGCGAACGTTTGTTGGCACAAGCCAGTTGTTAGCATTGCTATAGCTAATAATGAGAGCCCTGAGAAATTTATTAAAGCATCGTTTGATACCAAAGAAAAATTAGACATGTTAATCAAAATACTGGAAAACCAAAAAAGGAACTTTGATGAATAAGTTAGGCGTTTTTCCATTACTTTTTTTAATATTGTTAACTTTAAAATTAACAAATTTAACTGATTGGCCCTGGGTGGCTGTATGCTCACCCATTATTGCGCTAGTTATATTTTATTCAGTTGCTTTTGTAATTGGTATTTTTGTGACGGCAAAGCATTTGAGGAGCGGCGATTGATGGATTTGCGTGACATCTATTTAAATAGACTTGAAAGTATAAAAATTTGTATTTGCGTTAACAGAAAACATGTTAATGAAGAAGCAAGCACCATGAGTGAAAAAGCTTTGTTGCTTGAAAAGCTTTCTTACAATATTGAAACAAAGATAGATGCTTTAATTAGTGAGATTGACGAAATGGCGGATAATGATGAGCAACTTTGAAATATCATTTTCGGCATTAAAGCGAGAATGCACTTGGTGCGGAAGAGAAATACCGGGCGGAATTGATTGCCTTGTACTTCACGAAGAAGACGATGATTATTATTTTTGCGATGAAGCGTGTGCAAAAGGTTTTGATGAGGGGTCAGATTAATGTTGTTTTTGCTGTCTATAATATTTGGTTGTTCTTGCATGTGGCTTGGTGCGTGGGGCGGAATAACCGTGACCATTTTAACTTTTTTGGGTATAGCGATGTTTGAGTCATGATTGAATACTACGCCTTATCTCTAGCTGTTGCTTATTGTTTCGGTGCTCTAATTTATTGGTGTACTCATAGGCCCAAACCAGTTGTTAAGCCATATACCGAAATGGAAGCAATTCTCGCTACTGCGCAATACTACAAAGACCTGGATACAAAAAAAGGTTATGTTCATGCATTTGAAGCTGTGAGAAATAATCCAAATAGAGCCAACCCTAAGCCGAATGAAGAGAAGATGAAAGAATTAAGAAAAAGAGCACTGAAGAGCATGGCATGAAAATAGAACTAACTGAACCTGAGACTCTGTATATCAAAGAAGTTTTGGCAAATGACTTTATGACACAAGAAGCAATATTTAGGTTTGATTTGAACTCTGCAAAAGCCATTGAATTTATTGCAATAAGAGATTCATTGAAAAAGAAATTTAAAATTTTAGAGGAAGATGAAGATGCTGATTAGTGAACTTCAAGCCCAGCTTGAGACTATCAAGCAAGAGCATGGTGATGTTTCGGTCGTCATAAGAGAATTTGCAGGGTTGCCAAATTTTTGGAATATTCAAGAGCTTCGTGTCATTGCCCCTATGGACGAAGACTGTTTGTTTATATCGATAGATGGTGGAAAAAATGCTAATTAGTGAACTTGAATGGCTTTTAAAAAAAATAAAACAAGACGAAGGCGATATTGAAGTATGGGAAGGCTGCGACAGATGTATAGGCGGCCCATTTACACAATGGTTTATTGAAAATTACAGCAATGAAAGAAAGAAATTATATTTAACGCATAACTGTGGGGGTTGAATAATGATAAGTGAAGATAACCTTATTGTGAAAAATAAAGATTACAGCGCCATGAACTACACCAGATTTCTTTATGGAAAATACTCCATAAATGCTAATTAGTGAATTCGAAGCCAAGTAATAATTTTATAAAATAAAAACCAAAGGAAAGCAAAATGAACGAACTTACTAAAATAGCTATTGAAATATTAAAAAATGAATTTTCAAAAAACGAAAGCGTAGTTTCTACAACAAAAAGCGCTCATCCAATGCTTGGGAGACGATGTTTAATACGCACATATTCCGCTGGTGTGCACATTGGAGACATTGAATATATCGAAGGTATGGAAGTTAAACTTAAAAATGCGCTGAGGTTGTGGAAATGGGAAGGTGGCGGTTTATCACTTTCCGCTGTCGCAAACAACGGGATTAAAGGCGGTAGATTAAATAAAACTGGCGAAGTTTATTTAACTAATGCTATTGAAATTATTCCAACAACTAAAGATGCGGAAGAAACATATGTCAAATTTATTGAAGACTAAGCACCATAATTGTAAATTCTCTAGCTCTAATTTTGGCTATGGCTCTGGCTCTGGCTATGGCTATGGCTCTGGCTATGGCTATGGCTATGGCTATGGCTCTGGCTCTGGCTATGGCGATGGCAATGGCTATGGCTCTGGCGATGGCGATGGCAATGGCAATGGCTATGGCGATGGCGATGGCAATGGCTATGGCTATGGCTCTGGCGATGGTTATGGCTCTGGCGATGGTTATGGCTCTGGCTATGGCTCTGGCTCTGGCTCTGGCTATGGCTCTGGCTCTGGCTCTGGCTCTGGCTATGGCGATGGCGATGGCAATGGCTATGGCGATAGCGATTGAAGATAAATTTTGGGGTGATTGCATGAAAGCAACTGAATTACAACAAGAAGGATATGAGTTACATAGTTTTTGTCCAACACAAAAGCCAATCCCTTTTGATAGGGAATTTATAATAAGCAAGTTGCAGGCGTTGGTCGATGTTTTCAATGAAGACATAGGGAGACTTTGGGAGGATTACAACCCCAAGAATCCTGCTCATTATTCAAAGAGCGGCCCCATTTCTAAGTATATTGGAATACGCTCTAACATCGAGGTTATTAAAGAGTGGATAGAGAAATGCACATATGAAAGCAAGTGAATACATAATCGAGCTTCAAAAACTGATAGATATACATGTTTCTTGAGGCGAAAAAACACCTTACATTTAAAGTCGAAGATTCTATATTTAAAGAATTATTGCTATATCTAAGAATGAATAATGGTGAAACCCTTGAAGAAATATTAGGTAGGAAAAAATGAAAGCAACTGAATTAATAGCGCAGCTTCAGGCGCTTATTAAGCTTTACGGTAATGTGCCGGTATGACAGATGATTCATTTACTTACACGCGCCATAATGCCGATGGAACGAAAGAAACTGTGGTTGGCAATAACAACGACGTTTACATATTTTTGAGAGATAAGCTTGATTTAGAGGTTTTTAGATTAGAGCAAAAAATAGATAAGTTAGAAGGAGCTATAATTAAATCGCTGTTAGCTATCATGGCTTCATTTATCGTTGCGGGGATAATATTTTTATGAGAGCCAAAAAAGAAACCATTACCTGGGCTCAAAACACACGCAAGCTGCGTCATATGGAAATCATCAACGCATATTTAAAAAGCATTGGGTTTAACCAATTTCAAATGTTGGGCGAGCCGATATTATCATCGGGGATGGCACATGTTGGGATTCAAGATGAAAAAGGTGGGTTTCATAGCGTAACGGTTCCGCTGCTCATGGGGGGGAGATAATGAAAATTAGCGATGTGGTTCGCCAAGATGCTCAATATGAAATATTGATGCTTTTAAGACGCATCTTTTGTTATCTTTTTGAAGAAGAAGAGGCGCACGCTGAAGCAAGAAGGGCTAGCTATGAAATAATGAATATTCTTAGAAATTATAAAATTATTTGACTTGAATTAGATCATCTACACGTTATACAGTGAACGCTGTTTTAACCGTAACGCGCGATTAATGTAAGGTTTAGCCGACACATCATTAATCACGCTCAAAGATGGAGCGTCCATACATGAACAAACATCAATCACTACCTATAGAACTCAACCAAATAGGTAACAACTAATGACAAGAATTATCGGCGAACATCTTCTAAAATGCAATATATTTTCAAGTCAAACGACCAATGGTAGTTACCATCCCACTAACTCATCTGATTCTCTTTCACAGTTCTACAACTCATTAATCAGAAAGAATATCGAAGCTTTTTACAGTCAATTTACTAAACAAGAGATAGAAGTTTTTAAATATCTGATGTGGTACTGGAATAAGTTTGGAAACATCCAAATCCCAATCCTTAACCTTTGTAATCGTTTTAAGCTCCAAGCTAGGCGTATCCACTACCTGCTCGAAAAGCTCAATACCACGGGCATTATGGAGATACTAAAGAAGGGACATACCGGGAAAGCCACCAAAAGAGCCGTTACGGAACGCGGCCTAATCCTCTGGAAGGCCATCTCAAAGGGGTTTGGAGTTGTTAAAAACGTTATCAACAGAACGAGTGCAGACTCTTGTGCAGACTCTCCTAGGGTTCATACTAATTATATAAGTACTAAAGTGGATATATTAAAACCGAACCCTCCTATGGAGGTGCAAAAGAAACAAGAAAACGAGCCTCAGAAGCTCTGTGATTCTGTTTCGTTCTTCAAAAACATGCGCGAACTGCTGAGTAATTAAGATGAGTATACTAACTTTGGATTCAATCGAGCCTATCGAGCAAGCCATCCTGGGCGCTATCTTTTCAGACCCGCATTGCTGGGACTCTGTTAGCGATAAGTTGGCCGCAAATAATTTTCAGGTAAATGAGCATCGAAAAATTTTCATCGCAATGAAAAGCCTCTCACGCAGAAATTTTGGCATAGACATTTTTACTGTGGATGCCGAACTAAAAGACTTAAAACTCTGGGACGACAAAGAATGCCTTGCTTACCTTGGTCAGCTTGCGCTGCATAATTCAGGATCTGCAAATATATCTAGTTACGTTTCGTACATATTAAAAAATGGAACCATTCTTAATTTAAGGCAGGTAGCTGGTGAAATTTTAAAGTTAACGGAAGAAAAATTAGAGCCTTCTGAAATGATTGATAAGTCGGATGCTTTGTTGCTACAGATTGAAGGAACGGTAGTTAGGGGTGCAGGCCCTGAACCCATTAGAGACATTATGCAGGAATTGATTGACAGTCTTGAATACGATAAAGAACCGCCGCTCTCTACAGGCTTTCAAGAGCTGGATTTATTAATGGATGGCGGCATGCGGGGTGGCGAACTTAATATCATTGCTGGTAGACCTGGACAAGGAAAAACAACGCTAGGAATTAATATTGCAACTCATGTTGCTACAAACCTTGATAAAGGCGTTTTGATTTTTTCGATGGAAATGACGCCCAGAAGCTTGGTAGAGCGAATGTTTTTATCATTAGCGCAAGTTAATTTTAAAACTGTTCGTGGCAAACCTCTCTCAGACTTTGATGCTGTAAAAATTGCAAATGTTGCTGCAAAACTCAAAAACAATCGAATTAGAATTGATGGCACGCCTAGATTAACCCCGTCAGAGATAAGAGCTAGGGCCCGTCGGGATATGCGCGAATTTCGTGATTTGTCTTTGATCGTCGTCGATTATGTTCAGATGATGCGCTCTGATACTCGTTATGATGTAAGAGCAAATGAAATTGGCGAATGCAGTGGGGCCCTTAAGGCATTAGCAAAAGAGCTGAATATTCCAATCATTGCCCTTGCGCAGTTAAATAGAAATTCGGTTACAAAGGGAATTGATGTTCGTGAGCCGACGATGGCGGATTTGAAAGATTCTGGGTCTATTGAACAAGATGCTGATTTGGTTGCGCTCATACATCGAGAAGATACTTACAAAGAAGAAACCGCTATGAGGGGTTTAGCAAAAGTCATTATCGATAAGCAAAGAAACGGCTCTACAGGCAGCTTTGTTTTATTATTTGATGGGCCAAATAATAGATTTTTAAATTACAGAGGTTATGTACCGTAGGGATTGCGATGAAAAAGCGTACACGTTTAGATTTGCTTCGAAATAATTATGATAAGCTGGATTCTCTGAGGCATTATTTTAAAGGTTGCGATCAAGAAGTAGTAAATTATTTAAATATGGCTTTGAATAATGTTAGAGAGGCGACCATTTCTTATCAGAAGCTGCATTGTAATCAAGAAATGGGATGGGGAATTCTCGAAGATATCGAAGCTGGGGTAAATTGGGCGAGTAGCGCTTATGACAGATGATTTAGACGAACCCTCAACTTTATGCCACTGCGCCTCCTGTGAAGCCTTCAGAAAAGACATCCGGCGAGGCCTGATGGAATTCCCGACCACGGTAAAAGAACGAACTGTAGAGCTTTGGCTCAATGTTAAGTACGAAGATATGCGGAAGGCTTGCAGAAATGTGCGAGGAGAATGACTTAAAAGTGACCATTTTGGGCGCTATTGTAGGCTTGGCGTGTGTTTTAAGCGCTATTGTGTGTTTTATGATGATTTCGGCCGGAATTGTTTGGTTAGCGGCTTATCTACCAATTTCTTAAAATTAGTTTGCAGTTGGTGACAAAACGTAACCGACTGCATTAACAAAACCCTGGGTTGGACCAGGGTTTTGAAGCGAGCGTAGGTGAACAAATAGGTAAGAACCGAGATCTAAATGAAACTTCATAAAGAAAAAAATGAAGCAAGTTCAAGGTATCGCAACCTTTAATTATAAGGCAAGCAGCTTATGAATAACGCATTGATAACGCCGATTTCGCAGCAAGATACATATGCTTTTTGTGGTTTGTCCGATGACTTAAAGCCGGGGTATACGATAGTGCAAAGTGCAGTGCGTCGCATTAATGAAAAATTAAAGTTGCAGGGTAGCAAGCACAAGACGGTGATAAGTGAATCAAAAGGCAGCTATTGTTATAAACCCTACTAAGCTATGCTTAAGTTGTACCTGGGAGGTGCATCATGGCTCAAATCGGTCCTATGGCGGCAGAATTCGTTAATAGCCTGAAGGGAGAAGTATCAGGTGGTTCGAATGTTAAAATTGATTCTAGGCTTTCTGATGAAGAATTAGAAGGTATTCGTGAGACTCGGCACAAAGATATCACGCATCATTATAAAATCACCCACACTCAATCACATTCTGTTGAGATAGATGACACGTCAGATGTGAATAATTTAGCGACTGACGATAAAAAAACCGGGAAAAGTCGAAGTAAGGGTGCTGGCTGTTTTGGTTGGTGTTTCGGGAAGAAGGGATAATTCTTTTTCTATTTCTTTCAATAGAAATTTCTTCATGGAACGCCTCGATAGTGGCAATCTTTTAAATTGCAAATGCTTTTGAATTCCAGATGGGATATGAGTGATTCTCATTCCCATCGTAATTCCATTTGTTACATTCATCTCAATGGTGCAATCTGAAAGTTCAATTTTCACTCAGAATCCCAAACAATTGCTCCAACTGCCTGCATAGCAGCTAACCGAACGTATGGATTATGCAATATGTCGATTTTTATTTGTTTATTAAACATATGTTTTTGACATGCTTATTGACTAGACACAAAGGGTAAGCGCAGTCGCCCATCAGTTTTGACCTGAACAATTTTCAGGGCGGCTGGCTTGCATGCATAGTACATGATTTACATAATTATTCAACAGCTGAATAAGAATCTATTTCATTATCTTTAATTACCTCGACTTCATGGCCCAGCGCTAATAAATCTTTAATGCGAGACATTTTAAAAACCGCACGTTCAGCAATAGCGCATGCTTTTTTAGCTGCATCATTGTGAGGGTACAGCATTTCTCGGCCGAATTTTTTTTTGTATAAGAATCTAATTAACATCATCTCATCCTCAATGCTTTTTTGTGGACCCATTCGGTAATGTCTTCGTTTTTACCTCCAGTGGTAATATTTATTGTAACTCTGCCTCCCATAGCGCGCTCTAAACCGGTGGCTTCTTGTAAAATTCTGCGAAAATCCATGCCGCGACGAATTGAAATCATGCTTGGCCATGTGCCGCCAAAATTGTCAGTATAAGTAATAAATTTCATTACCAAATCCCAATTAATTTAAATTTTTCGTCTATTGATTCTTTTATGTACCTCAAATCGTTTTCTGCGTATGAAAGTTTTGTTTTTATTTTTTCAAGCGCTATTAAAATGTCATTGTTAGAAATTTTATTTTCTGCAATTATCCTCAAATCATTTTGTTGGATGTCGCCCATCAATTCGGCTATCTCATCTATAATTATGTCTAATCTCATTCTGACCACCACATGCCGTCTTCAAAATACCAACTTCCTTCTTCGTCTGTTTTTGTGTCGCCTTCGCGTGGCTCGTAATAGGGTTCGAAATATTCGTCTAAGTTTGAATCGTACATTTTTTGCTCCGTTTTGCTGCTATTGTTCCATGCTTGCAATGCAATATTCTTTCATATCGATGTAGTTATCGATGTAGTTGTCTGAAACAATTTCAAGTTCATTGTTTTTTAAAGATCGCTTTAATCTGTTGTACTGATATTTTGTTAATTTTGTTTTTGCATAAAAAACGGTATATGTATAAATTTCTCCGATTAATGATTCATGTTTATGGCAATATTTTGAAAATTTAATTACGCCGTCATTTGTTTTTAAATTTAATGTTTGCATTTTATTTTCCTCGTTTGTTACTTTGTTCTTGTGATAACGACTCGCTGTCGTATGGGAGTAATATACGACAACGACTCGCCGTCGTCAAGGGGTGTGTGATATATTTGTTTTAGTTTAAAAACGGGAGAGCGAAATGATGGATAGAGAAGATGTATTAGCATGCATAGCTGACGAAATAGCATGTCTCGAAGCTGCGGTTTTTAATTATGTAAATTTTTCGATTAATGATGATATGTTCGCGCAAGAGCTGCTGCCGCTTTGTAAGCTGCTTAATAGGTTGTTTTTTGACTATGGACCACCTTGTACTGAAGATTTAGAGACGGTAGACTAGCTTAACTTATATTGAGGAATGCTAATGCTTATCAAATGTCCAAGCTGCAAAGGCGCTAAGAAAGTTATTAAACTTGGTTTAATGGAAGGCGACTGCAATACTTGCGCAGGAACAGGCGTCATTAAACAAGAAGAGCCAGTGCAGCCCGCAAAGGACAAGTCAAAAAAGGGGTAAGGGATGACTAAGCCAAAACACCCTTCTGAATATAAAAAACGAGGCGCCCCCGAATGGCCATACGACCCATGGATTGCTGAGCAAATCTGCGAGGCTGTTGCCACCTCAACGGATAGCATGCAAAAGATTATTGCGGCAAATCCGCATTTCCCTTCCGAGCAGACGATAAGAAAGTGGCGTTATAAAATCCCCGCGTTTGCATCAATGTTCACACATGCGAAGCAAGCCCAAGCACAAATATTTGTCGATGAATGTATGGAAATTGCCGACGACTCTTCGCGCGATGTTATGAAAAACGCCAAGGGTGAGGAAGTTTGCGACAATGAATTTGTACAGCGCTCAAGACTGCGAATAGACACCAGGAAATGGGTAGCTTGCAAACTTGTCCCAAGAATATACGGGGATAAAGTCCAGGTCGAAAAAACATCCCCGCCGAAAGAAGCCGCAGCCGAAATTCAAGAAAAAATGAAAAGGCTGAAAGAGAATGAACAGCCATATTGATGCCGACCCCGAAGAAATAAAAGCCCAGCTGTGGGGCTCTTTTTTATTGTTCACTCAGACATTCTTTCCTCTCGTTACAGGCCGAGAATTTGCAATCTCAAGGCCCGAGGGGCGAGAATCGCATTTCGTTACTATTAGCCGAGAGCTCACAAAAGTATTTAGACTTGAAGAACGTGATTTGATTATCAATGTTCCACCTGGATACGGTAAAAGCGTCATGTGCTCGATGTGGGTTGCGTGGACACTCTCACGCTGGCCTGACAGCAATTATTTATATATCAGCTATTCAAAGTCCCTTGCCGCCAAGCACACCGAATTTATTCGGCGAATCATTCAAAACAAACTATATAGCGATTTGTTTGAAGTAAGGATACGTGATGACTCAAGAGCAAAAGATTTTTTTCAAACAGTGCAGGGTGGCTCTATTAAAGCGTTCGGAGCGTCTGGCGCGATTACCGGGCAAGATGCTGGTCTTCCAAACCAAGACAGGTTTACCGGTGCAGTCATCATCGACGATGCGCACAAACCGGATGAAGTGCACTCAGACACTATCAGAGAGTCCGTCATCACAAACTATCGAGAAACTATTATCCAGCGACCTCGCGGCCCCAACGTGCCAATTTTGTTCATTGGTCAGCGACTTCATGAAGATGACCTTGCAGCCTTTTTGATTAGCGGCAAGGACGAAAGAAAATACAAGCAAGTCATTCTTAAATCAATTGATGATGCGGGAAATGCGCTCTACCCTGAAGTTAATCCACTTGAAATGTTATTAGAGAAGCAAGAAAAAAACGAATATGTATTTGCTTCTCAGTTCCAGCAAGACCCGATACCAGCTGGCGGTGCGCTATTTAAGCGGAAAGACTTTTTGTTTTTACAAAGAGAGCCAGAAATTCTTTGCACGTTCATTACTGCGGATACTGCGGAAACTGACAAATCGTGGAACGATGCTACAGTATTTAGTTTTTGGGGCTTGTACGAAATTGAAGAAATGGGCCACAAGACGGGTATGCATGCTTTGCATTGGCTTGATTGCGAAGAAATAAGGGTTGAGCCGAAAGATTTAGAAGACGCGTTTAGAAGCTTCTACGCGAATTGTATGCTGCATAAAGTTAGGCCAGAAATGGCGGCCATCGAAAAGAAATCCAGCGGCGTTACCCTGTGCAGCATCTTGTCTGATATGCGTGGCTTGAAGATTCGGGAAGTCATGCGAACTAAAGCGTCGGGTAGTAAAACAGCGCGCTTTCTTGAGATGCAGCCGAAGATAGCTTCAAAATTAATAACGTTTACAGAAGATGCCAGGCATGCAGAAATGTGCATTAAGCACATGATTAAGATCACGGCCAATGATACTCACAAAAATGACGATGTTTGCTTTATAACTAATACTAAGATAGCAACAATTCATGGAGAAAGAAACATCCAGGATATTAAAGCTGGCGATAAGGTTATTACACCCTTCGGCATCGGGACTGTAACAGCTGCCGGATGTACTGGGTACAAGCATGTGATTACAAAAAGGGGATTAACTGGAACGCCGAGCCATTTAATTTATCATAATTATTCATTTCTTCCTTTAAGCGCACTCACAGATACGATAACATTAGATTGTTTATCATTTGGGAGCTTATTTAAATGGCGTCAGACAAAGTTGTTTTCTTCAATGGTGTTAAATACGTCCTTCCACCATCGGGAAGATATTATAAATCTGGGCAAACAGGGCATAAGAATGAATTCCTTCATCGCGCAGTGTGGGAATTTCATAGCGGACAGAAAATACCAAAAGGCTATCTCGTTCACCATAAAGACCATAATAAACATAACAATAGTTATGAAAATCTTGAGTGTCTATCACCTAAGCAACATAGCGAAATCCATCTTAAAGGAAAAAAGCCAGACGCTCACCGCCAAAAGATACTTGAGAAAATGCGGGAAAACTCTCATAAATATTTTCAAACGCCCGAGGGAAAAAAGAGAAGAACTGAAATCGCAACCAAGTCTTTCAATGCGAATAAAAAAATCAATTGCAGTATTTGTAAAAGAGAATTTGTGGCCATTAGATCTCAGCAGCATCTATGCAGCCCAGAATGCCGCCGTATCAATTCAAATGCCTGGTGCCTTAACAGAGTGCGAAAACTCCCATTATTCGAATCTGTTTGCATATTCTGCAATAGCAAATTTACCGCCCAAACTAGATCTTCAAAAAGAAACAACTCAAAGACCTGCTCTCGAGCGTGCGCCAGAAGATATGGACATGCAATACGTTTACAGCCTAAGTGTTGATCACGGTGTATATTATGCCAATGGAACTTTAGTTAAAAATTGTGATAC
>WBZO01004539.1_pt1 | contig 14924 bp, 14 predicted proteins | sample 5204261 | NCBI WGS metagenome assembly WBZO01 (sample SAMN12412400, study PRJNA552823) | activated sludge metagenome | isolation source: activated sludge from anammox sidestream of wastewater treatment plant... | place: USA: North Carolina | collected 2017-09 | reverse complement strand
CCAGGTTGGCCCATTCGGGCGAGTCGTTCGTATAGCCAAATTCAGCCGCCCGGTGCATGACGTAGATCACGCCCGTGCGCGGCACATCCCGGAAGCCGGGAATCGTGGGTTGCGTCATTATCAATTTACTGAAATTCAGGTTTAAAAAGGGGTATTGACAGTTGCACGGGCCTCGGATCAGGTTCTGCGATTTCATCTGGAAGAGAAGTTTCGTAGCCATTCTTAATAACCAAAGCTTCGATAATGGAATTTCGCAAAGCTTCGGTTGGGCCAACATGAAAGAAGTGCGACATCGTTCTAACCACGTTTCCGCTCCAACAGTCTGCCAGATGGCTGTTGACTCTATACCGATTTTCCTGCCACATTGAGAGCGCAAACCCACCTGGTAAAGACTGGGCGGCAAGAGCCAAATCTTCTGCATCACGATCGGTCCATTGGCTAAAATAATCTGTATGACGACCAATATATGGCGGATCAAGGTATACAAAGTCCGTAGCCTCAACATCCGCCAAACTGTCGCGCCAGTCAGCTACTTTAAACTCCCAGTCCTTGCCATGCATAATTTTCTTGACTGCTTTTACCTGATTCACAATTTTTGTAATATAAGCCGGTCGGAACCGATCTGGCTTGCGGCAAAACGGAACATTAAACTTACCAAATTTATTAAACCTGATCATTCCATTGAAACATGAGCGGCTGAGAAACAAAAAGTCTAATGGATCGCCGTTTTTGTTGAATCGTTCTCTTATCACATAATAGTGGCTTTCTCTATCCGTGCGATATGTTTTCAGCAGTAGCTCCCCTTCTGTTTCCAGGTGATGTCGGACCAAAGCCGGAGTGATTGAACCATCGTAAATCCCTTTATAGAAAGCGATGATATGAGGGTTCGTGTCGGCTATGAGGGCATTCCGAGGGTTAACATTGAACAAGACGACGCCAGAACCCAGAAATGGTTCAACCCATCTGCCTTTGCCATCCCAGACAATGCTTTGCATAATGAAAGGTACAAGCTTGGTTTTGATCCCCTGACATTTTATAGGGGGGACGATGACTTTTTGAGGGACTGATGGCAGTCTCATCTATACAATCCCCTTATAGATTTTGTAGGAATGAAGATTGGTATATGGGCGTTGCGGTAGCTCGGCCGCCCTCGCCATATCAGCCGTGAGATAATACATCCAATAATCGTCAAAAACTTCCTCACCTAGTTCGAAAAATGGCCCCGTGCCATTGATGAGATCGGTGATATTCAATATGGAGCCTATGTTTTTCGTATTTCCGCTACCCGGGCGGTCGGATGCGATACGATACTTCTCATGGGCGAAAAACTGGAAGCTACCAATTACAGATGTAATTCGTTCCAGGTCGTCGAGAGAATAAATTTGACGCTCATCGATCTCGAGCACTCGAGAATAAATAATACCCAGAACAATATGACTTGAATAACTACCGTAGGGAAAAGAACAGTTCTTTTTGCTGTTCCTCGAGCGGAAGTATCCCGTGAAAGCCCCTAGTGTCATGCCATTTGTTTTTATTTCGTTTACTCGATACGTTGTCTTTAAGTCCACGGCGTAAAGGTGATTTTCATCATCGATAAACGTTATATCAGGGTAGAAGTTCTGCTGCTCCGCCAAATGTAACTTTAAATTATTTTGCCGGGCAAAGCGAACGAGTTCAGGAAATAATAGGAGTTCCATTACTTTCGAGATAACCTTTGTGTCGGCCGAAACTGTATAAATATTGCGGGCTGTATCTATAAACCCTTTGATGATCCAGTCTCCGTACAGTGTGGATACAGCATTATTGAAGGCTGTGGTCTCGGCTTGAAGCCGAGATAGAAAATCATGTTTATCCATAGTATTACCAAGACCATTATAACTCGCCTGGAACAAAGTCCTAATGTTGCTTTGCAAATAATGGTTATAATAAACTGTAGGTATCGATATGAGTAGGAGCAAGCCCATAAAGATGAGAACCGGCCAGCGGCCGTCGCGGAGCGAACTGCGCGCCAGCGTCGTCTGGCCCGTGGCCATCGCCATCGCCATCTGGGTGGCCGGGCTGATCGTCTATAGCCTTTTCCCCGGTCGTTTCGACGTACTGGTGACGGGCCTCATCGCCGCCGGACTGCTGATCTATCTCATCTGGCACCAGCGACGCATGAGCCTGACCGCCGGCGAGCGCCTCTTCTCGCTGCTGCTGGCCGGCCCCGCCATCGCCGGTATCGCCTACGGCATGAAGGACGGCAACGCCCTCTACGCCATCACCGGCGTCAGCCTGAGCCTGTTGTTGCTGTCTGCGCAGCGCGCCTTCACCACGCCGTTCTCCTATCGCATGGCTCGCCGGAGCTTCATGCGCGGCAACCCGGAGCTGGCTCTCGATCTGGTCGACAAGGCCATCTTCGCCCGGCCGGATTTCTGGGAATCATACCAGTTGCGGTCGCTCATCTACCTGTCGGATATGCAGTTCGCCCAGGCCGAGCGCGACGCGCGGAAGGCCCTCGATCTGCGGCCCGACGCTCACCCGGTCTACAACACCCTCGGCCAGATCTATCTGACCACCAGCCAGTATGACCGCGCCGTCGAGGCCTACCGCAATGCCATCAAGCTGGCTCCCAAGCACGCGCTCTATCATTATTATGAAGGGCTGGCCCTCTACCGGCTGGGCGACGTGCACGAATCGGCCGAGGCGCTGGCCGCCTCGACGCGCCTGGGCCTGCCCGACGTCTCCTTCGAATTACGCGCCTATTACTACCTCGGCGTCGTCCTGGAGCGCAACGGCGAGACCGAGAAGGCCGAGGAAGTGCTGGCCGAGATGGCCACCTTCAAGCCCGGCCTGGAGATGTTCAAGGCCGAGCTGAAGGGCCAGCGCGACTTCCCTGAGCTGGGGCCGATGCGCGCCGACGTGCGCGACATACAGCGACGGCTGAAGATGACCGAGGCCGAACCCCAGTAGCGCGCGCCGCCGGCCTAGTTGATCCGCTCCAGCCAGATCGCGTCGATGAAGAAATCCTTGGCGCTGCGGTAGATGCTCTTCACGCGGATGCGCGCCTCCACCGTCGCCGGGCTTGCCAGATTGAACTCGATCACATGATAGTACCAGCGACGGTCGCCCATCTCGCGGGCGGTGGCCCAGCTGCCGCCGACCGGCGCGCCGTTCACCAGCGCCCACGCGCCCGATTCGGCCGTGAACGTGTCCCACGTCGGGTCCTTGGGGTCCAGTTTCTCCTGCCAATGGAGCTGCACCGGCACGGTCAGCCGGTAGCGCCCCGGCTGTAGCGTGACCTGCTGCGATAGCTGCGCGGCGAAGACGCCGGCCTTGTGGAAAATCTTGTAGGTGCGCGTCCCGTCGAGAATCAAGGCACGTACTCCGCCAAACCACTCTTCTGGCGGCAGGGTTGGTTTCTTTATTTCCGGATCTCCCCCGCCGATCTTGTGAACCATCTCCGGCACGCCGGAGACGATGCCGATGCCGGGGTCGTCGTGGTGTTTCGGCCGCGGGTCCCAAACCTCCTGGCCCATCGTCAGCCACGTCAGCGTCCAGCGGAGCGGCTCCTGGTTGATCTGATTGCCCGGTTGCGGCGGCAGGTCGCGCCAGCCATCCTCGAAGGAACCGTTCTTGAGCAGGTTTGGTCCGAAGCCGGGCGTGGGCGAGGGTGCGGGGACGCGCGTCGCCGGCGGCGTGGGCGGTGGCGGTGTGTTGGTCGCCGTGGGCAAGGGCGTGGGTGTGGGCGTGTTCTCCGGCCGCAGGACGATCGGCAGGTTGGACGAGACGCCCTCTTTGCCGGTCGTGGGCGGCCGCCGGTCGAGGCCGGCGACGGCTGCGGCGACCAGCGCCGACAGCAGGAAAGCGGCGATGAAGAACCCTGTTTTGCGCATAGCGTTACTCCTTCTATGAATAACGCCCATTATAACCCATCCGCGCCACTTCTCGCGCGATTCTCAAAGACGCGGCACATCCTCGCGATTTCGAGTATAATCGTGCCCTGCAGATGACGTCGCACCGCCACACGGGGTGGAGCCGGGCAGACTTGAGAAATTGTTCACAAGCGGTTTGACCGGCGCGGAAGCGTCATAATATAATCATCACAACATTCCGTTCAAGACAACGCGAAAGTTGTGAACGAGGGGTCGGATGGATATTACGTTAACGCGAGAAGGTTTGCAGGCGATCGACGACCTGCTGCTCGCCACAATCGATAGCGAGATTGATCTCCTGAATGAAGCCAGTCGCCACATCCTTACGTCGGGCGGCAAACATCTGCGGCCGCACGTGGCCATGCTGTCCTATCTCGCGGCGGGTGGCACAGATCTGATGGAGGCGGTGTCGATGGCGGCGGCCATCGAGATGGTCCATACGGCCACGCTGGTTCATGACGACATCAACGACCACGCCTTGCTGCGGCGCGGCCGTCCGTCCGTCCACGCTCGTTGGGGCCGCACCTTCGCCTTGCTGACCGGCGACTACATGTTCGCCAAGGTCTACGAGCTGATGGCCCCCTATGGCCCTACCTATAATATCATCATGGCCCGCGCCTGCTCCCAGCTGGTCGAAGGCGAGACGCTGCAAGCTGTGTCGGCCAAAGCCGGCACGATCAACCGCGAGACCTACAAGCGCATCGTCGCCCTGAAGACGGCCAGCCTGTTCGAGGGCGCGGCTCGCATGGGCGCGTTGCTCGGCGGCGGCGATGAGCGCACGGTCGAGGCGCTGGCCGATTACGCCTACAATCTGGGCATCGCCTTCCAGCTGGTCGATGACATCCTCGACGTCATCGGCGACCCCGAAGCGCTGGGCAAGCCCATCGGCGCCGACCTGGCCCAGGGGCGCGGCGCGTTTGTCACCCAGCCCAACGGCAAGACCATCCTGTCGCTCCAGCCGTCGGACGACCCGACCGCGACGACCGCCATGGCTGCGGCGGTCGTGGCCGAGGCCGGCGTGGAGGCCGAGGACGACCCCATCGCTCGTATGATGGCCGGCCTGCGCGCCTCCGGCGCAATCGAGAAGGCGCGCCTCCAGGCGCTGGAGGTGGTCGAGCGGGCGCGCCGGGCGCTCGACGACGTGCCGCCTTCGGCCGCCCGCGACGAGCTGATGTCGGTCACCGACGACGTTCTCCAGCGCGACCACTAAATCCGCGACGAATAACACGAAAACCGTTTGATCGGGTACAATTAGCTCCGTGCGAGACGCGCCATCACGCGCCATCGCCGGAGCAAACCCATGCACGATAAACCGGTCACTATTCTCTGTCTGGCTACCTATTATAAGGGCGCGAGCTTCCTGACGGAGGCCAAGGCCCTCGGCGCGCGCGTGCTGTTGCTGACGCGCGAGAAACTCGCCGACGAACCCTGGCCGCGCGAGAGCATCGACCGGCTGTTGTTCATGCCCGACCTGCACAAGCAGCCGGACATGACCTACGCCGTCAGCTATCTCATGCGCGAGGAGGCCATCGACGCCATCGTCCCCCTCGACGATTACGACGTGGAAACGGCCGCCGCCCTGCGCGAGCATCTGCGCCTGCCGGGGTTGGGCGAGACCCGCGTGCGCTTTTTCCGCGACAAGCTGGCCATGCGAATGCAGGCCCAGGCCAACGGCATCCCCGTGCCGCCTTTCACGCCGGTCTTCAGCTACGATCGGCTGCGGGAGTTCATGGACCGCGTTCCGCCGCCCTGGGTGCTGAAGCCGCGCTCCGAGGCCGGGGCGATGGGCATCCGCAAGGTCTACGACAGCGAGGCCGTCTGGCGGCGGCTGGATGAGTTGGGCGACCAGCAATCGTTCTTCCACCTGGAGCAGTTCATCCCCGGCCAGATCTACCATGTCGATTCGCTGGTCTACGACGGCCGTATCCGTTTCGCCCAGCCGCACAAGTACGCCCGGCCGCCGATGACCGTGGCCCACCAGGGCGGCGTCTTCGCCAGCCGCACGCTGCCCATTGGCGACGAGGAGCGCGCCGTCCGCGAGCTTAATCAGCGCCTGCTGACCGCCTTCGGGCTGGAGCGCGGCGCGGCCCACGCCGAGTTCATTCGTGGCGAGGATGGCCAGTATTACTTCCTGGAGGTCGCGGCGCGGGTCGGCGGGGCCAACATCGAGCAACTCGTCGAGGCCGCCACCGGCCTGAACCTGTGGGGCGAGGTCGCGCGGATGGAAGTCGCCTATGCGCGCGGCGAGCCATACGAGGTCGCCCAGCCGCGCCACCATTACGCCGGGATTCTCAACTGCCTGGCCCGGCAGGAGTGGCCCGATACGTCGGCCTACGACGATCCGGAGATCGTCTATCGCCCGCGCAAGGCGCACCATGTGGGGCTGGTCGTCGCCTCGCCCAGCCCGGCGCGGGTAGAGGCCCTGCTGAACAGCTACGCCGAACGGTTCGCCGGCGATTTTCTGGCCGTGCTGCCGCCATTGGAGAGCGCGCCGGAGTGATGGTTGCGAGAGGTGTAGTTGTGGGGCGGTTTTGATCTATAATGTGTGAATCCGCCCTACGGAGGTTGAGCGTTGTGATTAAGCCGATAACGATTTTGGAACAGCTGCTGGCCGATCTGCCGGAGGAGAAGGCCCAGGAGGTCGTCGATTTCGCGGCCTACCTGCGCCGACAATACACGACGGCGACTGAGCGTGGCTCGGCCAGAGCGATTCTGAACGCGCTTGATGAAGAAGGCCCGCTACTGTTTGCCGAGGGCGAGCTGGATTCGTTGTTGGCTGAGTTGGAAGCTATGCGCCAGCTTGACCTGAGTGACCGTGACTAAATATCTTCTCGACACTAACCACGCTAGCCGGCTGATGGCTGACGATGCCGGCATGTTGGCTCATTTGCGGAGAGCGCAGTATGTCGATAATGAATTCTCGGTTTCTATAACCGTGGTTGGTGAGCTGTACTACGCGGTCTACGCTAGCCGACGTCACTTGGACAATCGACAGCGATTGACCCGGCTCCTAAATGCAGTCAACATTTATCCATTCGACCATTCTGAAGCGGAAGAGTTCGGCCGCATCCAGGCCGAGCAAAAAGCCAAAGGTCTCCCAATCCCGCCTCTGGATGCCCAGATCGCGGCCGTCGCGCGCTATCATGGGTTGACGGTTCCCACAGCCGACAAGCATTTTGGAATGGTCGACGGACTATTGACAGAAAATTGGCTGACGTAGCTCAAAAACGGGTTAGACAAAGCCGCCCTGCACGACGATGGGGGTTCCCGCCGCGGCCTCGCCCCTACCAACTACGAATCAAATCCGCGCCCATCCGCGTCATCCGCGTTCCATTCTGAACTCAACACTCGTCGCTCGTCACTCGTCACTCGTCACTCGTCACTCGTCGCTCGTCGCTCGTCGCTCGTCGCTCGTCGCTCGTCGCTCGTCGCTCGTCACTCGTCACTTCTCATGCTCTTAGCGTCCGCGCGTGCCGCAGGTGGAACAACACCCACAGCGCCGTCATCGCCACCGACGTTAGCGCCGCCACGCCCATGACGCCCTGAATCGAGAACTGGCCGCTGTCCAGCAGGCGGCCGCCCACCAGCGCCGAGATCGATTGCGTCAGCGTCAGCGCGGCGAACTCGAACGAGAACACCCGCCCGCGGAACTTGTCGGGCACGGTCGTCTGCAGCAGCGCCGAGGCGAACACCCACAGCGTCCCCGTGCCGATGGTGCGCAGCATCGTGCCCGCCAGCAGGGGGCCGAGCGAGCCGACCCTGGCCAGCCAGGCCACGCCGCCGGTCAGGAACAGGAAACCCACAGTGATGCCCAGCATCATCCGTCGCGGACTGTCGCCGAGCACGCGACGGATGACCAGCGGCCCCAGCCCCGTACCGATGCCGCTGAAAACGTAGATGAGGCCCAGCGTGGCCGTGCCCGGATCGGAGATGCCGAACCGCTCCGCCCCCACCAGTGGGAACAGGTCGTTGGCGAAGGTGATCTCCAGCACGTTGATCGCCCCCCAGACGAGCGAGCCGGCCGCCTTGGCCAGCGCCACACCCAGAATGAACGGCTCGTTGAGCAGATAGCGAAAGCCGTCGAGCAGCGTGAAATTGCGCGTCAGGGTCATCTCATAGCCAGGCCCGGCGTCGAGGGCCGGCTCAAGCTCGACCGGAGCGTCCAGCGGGTGCCCGCTGATGCTGATGCGGGCGATGAAGTAGGCCGACAGCAGGAAGCTGGCCGAGTCGGCCAGGAAGGCGATGTTGGCGCCGAAGAACGCTGTGAAGACGCCGCCGGCGAACGCGCCCAGAGCCAGCATCGTGCTCCAGGTGACGCTGTCGAGCGTGTTGGCGGCCACCAGCTCGCCCGGCTTGACGGTCGCGGCCAGCATCGCCCCGCGCGCCGGGGTGAACAGGGCGCTGAGGGTGAATTGCGTCGCCGTCAGCAGATAGAAGAACCAGATTTGCGACGGGTCACGGATGAACAGAAAGCCCAGCACTGTCACGCCGCGCAAGGCGTCGGACAGCACCATGATATGCTTGCGATTGAACCGGTCGGCCAGCACCCCGGCCACGGGGCTGAACAGAAACAGCGGCAGGAAGCGCGAGACGAACAGGTAGCTGAGGGCCACGCCGCTATTGGTCAGGTGGGTGATGATTTCGGCCGCCGCCAGGACGTTGAACCAGTCGCCAAACTGGGAGATGACGCTGCCCAGCCACAGGTTACGGAAGTCGCGATTGAGTCGCAACAGATCGAGGTATTCGTTCATGCCGGGCTGAATTCTGACCTAATGTGAGATGGGAGGCAATAGGGAGGACGGGGCGGAAATGGAACGCGGACGGCGCAGGTTCAACCCCGCGGCCGTCCGCGTTCATCGGCATTCTATTTATTCGCTACCCAATTTCCTCGATGTACTTCATCGGCACCACGGCCGTGCCGACGACCCCCGGCCCGGTATGCACGCCCAGCACCGGCGACACCCGCAACACCTCCAGCCGGGCCGTGGGCAGGGTGTCCCGAATCATCTGCTCCAGCGTGTGGGCCGGCCCCTCAAAGCGGCCGTGCATCACCGACACCCACAGCGGCCCATCCTGGGTGTAGCGCTTCTTCAGGAAGGCTACGATATCGGTCAGGGCGCGGTTGACCGTGCGGCTGCGGCCGGCGTTGTTGTATTTGCCGTCCTCGTGGGAGACGAGGATCACCGGCTTGATGTTGAGTATCGACCCGGCCAGCGCCTGCACCCGCCCGATGCGGCCGCCGCGCGCCAGGTATTCCAGCGTCTCCAGGGTGAAGATCGTCTCGGTCGCCGTGCGGATCCGTTCCAGCTGGTCGACGATGGCCGCCGCCGGCCACCCGGCCTGAACGGCACGGGCCGCGGCCAGCACCTGGAAGCGCAGCCCGCCCGATAGCGTCAGGCTGTCGACGACATGGACATCCTTGCCGCCGGCCAGCGACGCGCCGATGCGGGCCGCCTGGACCGTGCCGCTCAGCCCGCTGGAGATGTGGATGGAGAGCGTCTCCTGCCCGGCTTCGCTGTTGGCGCGATAGAGTTCGGCGAAATCCTCCGGCGACGGCATGTTGGTCGTGGGGATCTCCGGCCGCATCGCCTCCAGCCGGTTGTAGAATTCGTCGGGGGTCAGATCTTCCGAGCGCCGTTCCCCTTCGGGCAGTTGAATGTATAGCGGGGCGACGGTCAGATCGTTGGCAGCGATATCCTCGGCCGTCAGGTCGGCGGCCGAATCGGTGATTATTCTCATGGTTGGCTCCTCATGTTACGGGCTTTGGGGAAGCCCGGGGATGTGCTCATTCTAATCGTATATGGAGGCGGACGCAAATGGTGCAACGAGCGACGAGCGAAAGGTGGGGCGCGGGTGACGCAGATTCCGATCCCGGCGAACGTTACATGTCGCCACGCCCTGTTATAGAAGAGACAGACTCCTGATCCCTGACCGCCCTTATCCCATCACCAACGACAACAAATACCCCACGGCCGCCCCGCCCACGATCAGCAACGTCGAATTGATCCGGAAGCGGAACAGCAACGCCGCCGCGACGATGGCGATCAGTCCCGCAGGGATGTCGATGATCGACTCCCGCGCCAGGTCGACCGTCACCGCGGCCATCAACCCCAGTGACGACGCCACCACGCCGTCGAGCAGCGCCGACAGCCACGTCGAATGTCGCAGCCGCGGGATATATGGATTGATGATGGCGATGAAGATGAAGCTCGGCAGGAAGATGGCCACCGTGGCCAGCACGGCCCCCGCCGGCCCGGCCACCAGATAGCCGACGAACGTCGCCGTGGTGAAGATCGGCCCCGGCGTGAACTGCCCCACAGCCACGGCGTTGACCAACTGCGTCGAGGTGATCCAGCCCAGACGATTGACGAACTCCGTCTCCAGAAAGGCCACCAGTACGTAGCCGTTGCCGTAGAGGATCGCCCCGATCTTGAGAAAAGTCAGGAACAGGACGGTCAGCGAGATGGGCACGGCCGGTTGCTGCACCGCCGCGCGCGCCACCGACGTGAGCGATAGCCCCGTGGGCAGCAGAGCCGGAGCGAACGCCCACAGATGGTGGCGGTTCTGCACCAGCACCACGATCAGCCCCGCCCCGAACAGGATGATCAGCTCGTGGACGCCGAAAAAGTAGATGACGAACGAGGCCACGATGATCGCCACCATGAGCGGCGAGGTGGCCGTCGAGCGCGACAGCACCCAGATCGCCTGCAGAATGATGGCGATGACCACCGGCTGCACGCCATAGAGCAGCCATTGCACCGTCGGTGTCGTGCCGTAGTGCACATAGAGCGCGGCGAAACCGGTGACGAGCAGGAAGGCGGGCAGGATGAAAGCGATGCCGCCCAGGATAAGCCCCTTCCAGCCCGCCCGGATGTAGCCCAGGTGCATGGTCATCTCGGTCGAGTTGGGGCCGGGGATGAGGTTGGCCGCGGCCATCAGGTCGAGGAACTCGGCGTCCGTCAGCCATTTCCGCCGGATGACGACCTCGTCATGGTAGATGGCGATGTGGGCCGCCGAGCCGCCAAATGCGGTGAAGCCCATGCGCAGAAACAGCAGAATCACCTCGCGCAGGGGGTGTTCGGCCGCCGGCGGCGAACCGGCCGGCTCGCTTAAGCTGTCTGAGTCTAACGCTGATTCGGTTGTAGCTTCTTTGGAGGAGTTGCCGGAACTGCCGGCTTCCGCGTCAGATTGTGTGTTGCCTGGCGCGCCGGTCGCCGATTCGACCGGAAAAGTGAGTGACAATTTTCCCATGAAAATCGAGTCTAGCACTTTTTTAGATGAGTGAAATAGTTTTACGTTAGTTTTATATAGATTTCGCGCGATGTCATTTCGGGCGCGGTGAGGAACCCGGCGATAGAGTTACGCTGTCGCGCGACCCCGCCGAGGTCTCGAAGGGTTTCTCATCTCCTGTGAATCTCGATTTACTTGACAACTAAATCCTTAGATGATAAACTATTAGACATCGAACTAATATAGATATTTGTTTGAACGGAGAACACAACATGCAACTACACGGACTTCATCACGTCACGGCCGTCACCGGCGACGCGCCCGCCAATGTGGATTTCTACACCCGCGTGCTGGGCCTGCGTCTGGTGAAGAAGTCGGTCAATCAGGACGACGTCTCAGCCTATCACCTGTTCTATGCCGACAAGCTGGGCAGCCCCGGCAGCGACATGACCTTTTTCGATTGGCCGCAGACGCGCCAGAATCGTCGCGGCAGCGACAGCATCGCCAACACGATGTTCCGCGTCAACGGCCGCGCCGCGCTGGACTATTGGGCCGCGCGCCTGGCGGCCGAAGGCGTCCCCGTGGGGCCGATCGAGACCTTCCGCGGCCGCGACCAGCTACGCTTCGAGGACCACGAAGGCCAGCGGCTGACGCTCATCGACGACGGCGGCGCGCCGTTCGAGGGTGAGATCTGGGATCGCGTCGATGTGCCGGTCGAGCACGCCATCCGCGGGTTCTATGGCGTCACGCTCAGCGTACCCGCGCTGGATACCGTCGACATGATCCTGACGCGCATCCTCAACTTCGAGGAGGTCGAGCGGCTGCCCAATCCCGACAACCCGGCCGAGGAGCTGGTCGTCTACGGCATGGACGGCGGCGGCCCCGGCAAGGAACTCCACGTCCTGGTCCAGCCCGATCTGCCGCGCGCCTGGCTGGGGCGGGGCGGCGTCCATCATGTCGCCTTCCGGCTGCGCGACGCCGACGAGCATCGCCTGTGGAACGCCCACCTCAATCGCGTGGGCATGCCCAATTCGGGCCTGGTCGATCGCTTCTGGTTCAAGTCGCTCTACTTCCGCATCACCAACGGCATCCTGTTCGAGCTGGCCACCGACGGCCCCGGCTTCGCCGTGGATGAGGACCCGGAGCATCTGGGCGAGACGCTCATCTTGCCGCCCTTCCTTGAGGACCAGCGGGCGACGATTGAAGCGGGATTAAAGCCGCTTGACAACCCCGTGCTCGGATAGGTTATAATAGCTTGCAAGGAGCAGAGTGGTAAGGGACAAACGAACGGCCCGGCGACGCGTACAAGGGACAGCGCCTGCCGGGCCTTCGTGTTCCTGGCCCACAATGTAAAAAGATCGGCCCGGGGTTGCGGCCCGCGGGCGGTTGCGGCTAGAATTGTTGTAGAATTACAACAAGATTATGGCCGAAGATCGCAATACCCTTCACCAATTCCTGCTGCAGCATTACACCCTCGACGGGCTGAAGACGCTGTGCTTCAACCTGTTCGTCGATTACGATAACCTCGGCGGCGATACCAAGACGGCCAAGGCTCGCGAGTTGATCCTCTTTCTGGAGCGGGCCGGCCGGCTCGAGGAGCTGGAGGCCGCCCTCGTGCGCGAGCAGCCCCGCGCCTTTCGCCGTGAATTCAGCAAATCGCCGCCCGTGCCCCGTGTCCCGGTAGCGCGCAACCGCGACATGAATCAGGTGTTCATCAGCCACGCCCAGGAGGACGACGCCTTTGCCCGGCGGCTGGCGGCCGACTTGCGCGCCAGCGGTTTCGGCGTGTGGATCGCCCCCGACAGCATCATCCCCGGCGAGACGTGGGTCGAGGCCATCAATCGCGGCCTGGAGGAATCCGGCACCTACCTGTTGGTGCAGACGCCCGCCGCGGCCGCCTCGCCCTGGGTTGTCACCGAGACCAACGTGGCCATCAGCATGGAGCACCAGCGCCAGATGCGCTTCATCCCGCTGGACGTGGCCCCCAGCAAGCCGCCGCCGCTCTGGACGGCCTATCAGAACGTGCCCTTCGACGACTACCGGCGCGGCCTGGAGCATCTGCTGATCCGGCTGCGCGGCCGGCCGAAGTTCATCCCCTCGCGCAACGGCCTCGGCGGCGCGGCCGTTGCCAAAGGCGGCGACCGGGCGGCCAAACTCTTCGCCGATCAGAAGCTCCACGCCCGCTCGCGCGTGGAGTTCGTGCGCGTTCCCGCCGGAGATTTCCTCTACGGCGCGCGCCGGCCCGACGCCGAGCACGAGACGGCCCAGAAGACGCTGCGCCTGAACGAGTTCTGGATCGGCCGTGGCCCGGTGACCAACGCCCAGTTCGCCCGTTTCGTGGAGGCCACGCAATACGTCACGACGGCCGAGGAGGAAGGCTTCTCGCGGGTCTGGTCGCGCGGCCGCTGGCTCGACGTGGCCGGGGCGTATTGGCGACGGCCCGAAGGCCCGCGCAGTCGCATCGACAATCGCCTGCATCACCCCGTGGTTTGCGTCAGCTGGTTCGACGCCCAGGCGTTCTGCGATTGGGCCGGGCTGCGTCTGCCGACCGAGAAGGAGTGGGAGAAGGCGGCGCGGGGCGCGGACGGCCGCGCCTACCCGTGGGGCGACGAGGCTCCCTCGTCCAATCGGGCCAACTACGCCATGCGCCAGGGCACGACCACGCCCGTCGGCCATTTCGTCTCCGGCAATAGTCCCTACGGCGCGATGGACATGGCCGGCAACGTCTGGGAATGGACGGCGTCATGGCTTGACGCGCGCAGCGACCCCGCTCGCGGCCGTGTGACGCGCGGCGGCGCCTGGCCCAGCGAGGCCGATAACCTGCGTGTGACCTACCGCATCGACGTCGAGCCGTCCTTCCGCTTCAACACCCTCGGCTTTCGCGTCGCCGCCCATCCCGGCGACGCGGGCTTCTGATCCCCTGACTCGCGACTCGCCGCCCGTATTGCTACCACCGGCTGAGAATCTCCGTATAGAGCACGGACACAGGATGCCCCACCTCTCAAATCAGGTATGATTGAGGGTTGGTATCAAGGAGAAAACAGCCATGAGTGAAACAACCACGTATGTATTGATGGTCGCCACCTTCGCCGACGAAACGTCCGGCGTGAATGCGGTGGCGGGTCTGGTCAACGCGTTCCGTCAGAACCGGGCGGCGATGCCCGCGGCGGCGTCGATCGTCAAGGACGCCAAAGGCGAGCTGACGATTAAGGAGACCGACGACATTGGCGCGAAGCAAGGCGCGGCCGCCGGCGCGGTCGCCGGTGGGCTGATCGGCCTGCTGAGCAAGAAGCGCGGCACGGTTAGCACGGCGGCGCTGGGCGCGCTGCTGGGCGGCGTGGTCGCCCACAAGGTCGACACGGGCATCCCTGACCCGCGCCTGGAGGAGATCGGGCGCTCTATGGACGCCGCCTCGTCGGCCGCCGTGGCCATCCTCAGCGACGACATGCTGGCCGAGACCAAGAGCCGGTTCGCCGGCCTCGGTGCGACCGTCACCGCCGAGCCGTTCTACTTCGACACCGACTTCGTGCAGCAGATGAAGAGCGGCGAGTTCATGCAGGCGATGTCGTCGCTGGCCAATCGGGCCGAGAGCATGGTCGCCACGGCCGGGCGCACCGCCGGCGAGACCGTGGGCAAGGCGACGGAGGCCGGTCGCGAGTTCGTCGGCAAAGAGAAGGGGCCTACAGAGAATGGGCCTACAGCGTAAAGCCCTCGCGGATTGAAATCCGCGGCTGCCATACCAAACCTGTTGAAACAGGTTTCCCACCGAAACCAGCTTCA
>WBZO01004537.1_pt1 | contig 14925 bp, 14 predicted proteins | sample 5204261 | NCBI WGS metagenome assembly WBZO01 (sample SAMN12412400, study PRJNA552823) | activated sludge metagenome | isolation source: activated sludge from anammox sidestream of wastewater treatment plant... | place: USA: North Carolina | collected 2017-09 | reverse complement strand
AGGGCTGCCCTACTATCGAGCCGATCCCGAATTGCCTGACGACGGGTTGCTGCGCGGCAGGATCTCGCGCTACGCGTGGGGAGCCGACTACCACCGGGTGCTCAAACGGCGCATGGGCGCGCTGCTTGTGCGATTGGAGGAACGAGCCGGGCGGTCGATCGAAGCGCGATTGTTGACCGATACCGCGCGCATCGTCGATCGCGCCGTGGCCGCTCGTTCCGGATTGGGGTGGTACGGAAAACACTCCTGCGTCATCGTACCGGGGCATAGCTCGTGGGTCATGCTGGGGGAACTGCTGCTCGACCTCGACCTGGAACCGGACGCCCCGCTCGACAAGAATTGCGGGTCGTGCCGCGCCTGTCTCGATCGCTGTCCCACCGGCGCGATCGTGGCTCCGTACCAGGTCGACAGCAATCGCTGTATCTCGTTCCAGACTATCGAACAACGTGGCGTCATGCCGCTCGAACTGCGCGCGAATTTCCGCAACTGGGTCTTCGGTTGTGACGAATGCCAGGAAGTCTGCCCCTACACCAGCGCCGCGCAAGAGACGTTCGATGCCGAATTGGAACCGGCATCGCTGCGCAATGTGGCGCCCGAGCTCGATTGGTTGGTGCGTATGACCGAAGAAGAGTTCCGGGCGACCTACCGGGGCACACCGGTCCTGCGTACGAAACGGCGTGGATTGGCGCGCAATGCTGCGGTCGCGCTCGGAAACGCCAACGACGACCGGGCGATTCCACCCCTGATCGAGGCGATACGCGGCCATGATGAGCCGCTGGTTCGGGGGCATGCGGCCTGGGCGCTCGGACGCTATGCGGGTTCGACCGCGCGGAGCGCGCTCGAACGTGCCATCCGGTCCGAGCTGGACGAGTATGTACAGCAGGAAATCAGAGGCGCACTCGATCGAGATACCGTCTGAGCGCGATCTCCACCCCGATCGGCGAGGGAAGGGCAGCCTGGGCTCCGAGCGCCTGGGTCGAGAGCCCGGCCACACAATTCGCCAACACGAGAGAATCGAGCAGGCTCAGTCGGACGGCCAATCCCACCGCCAGGGCGCCCGCGAACGCGTCGCCCGCTCCGCTGGTATCGCGGACCTCCAAATCGAGGGCTGCCACCCCGAAGACTTGTCGAGCGTCGAACGCCATCGCCCCGTCGGCGCCGCGGGTGATCGCCACGGTCCGCAAATTCGAAACGCGCATGTGTTCTTGCATGACCCGGATCGCTTCGTCGAGTGAATCGCAGCCGGCGAGGGCCAGTAGTTCCTGTTCGGTGCCCACCAGCGCATCGCAGCGGACCACCGAATCGAGCTCGTCACGCCCCGGATGCCCGACGACGCCGGCCATCGGCACCAGAATCTTGACATCGGGGTAGGTATGGACCGGCAGGTCGATCAGAAAGCGGCGTAGCGCCGGATCGGCGGTATCGAGCAGAACCAGTTGGCGGGTGAACAAGCGGTCGATATCGAAACGATCACCGAGCTTCGGTGCGGCGCCGGGCGATTCGAGGACCGTCCGGCTCGGCGGCTCCCGGGAGACGATTCTGGTCGCCAGGCATGTCGGTTCACCGGACCCGACGCGCGTGTGCGAAATGTCGATTCCAGCCGCCACGAGACGCTCCGCGAGCCGTACGCCGGGCGGGTCGTCTCCGATCGCACTGAAGAGTTCCACACGCGCGCCCAGGCGGGCAGCAGCGACGGCAGCATTGGCTGCAGAACCGCCAGGGAGCTCGATTCGGTTTTCCACGACGGCAGTCTCACCCGGACGCGGCATGGACCGGACGGCCAGCATCGTGTCCCAGCTCGAAACGCCGGCGACGCCGATGGACGGGTTCTTTGCGATACTGTCGAGAATCCGATCGAGCACGGGACGCTCCGCGTAATCCAAACCAACCGGTCCGGCCTGACCGAAACCGGTTGTCATTCTACGCAGATCGGGCCGTGCCGAAAACTCGCCACCTGGCGAGCGTATCGAACCAACTCATCCCTGATGACACGCAGGCAGGAGAAGCACATTGATCGAAGTTGCATTGATGGTCGAAGGGCAGGACGGGCTGAATTGGCCGCGCTGGAAACGACTGGCGGAAGCAGCCGAGACTCTGGGCCTGGCCGGACTCTATCGCTCCGATCATTTCACCAACCCCGATGGTCCGTACAAGGACGCCCTGGAAATGTGGATCTCCTTTGGCTGGCTTGCCTCGGAGACAAAACGGATCGAATTCGGACCGCTGGTTTCGCCGGTTTCGTTTCGCAATCCGGTCGTTTCCGCCTGGAGTGCGGCGGCCGTGGACGATCTCTCTGGTGGCCGGTTCAATATGGGCCTCGGCGCTGGCTGGCAAGAGCGCGAGCATCGTAATTTCGGTTTCGACCTGCTCGATCTGAACGAGCGCTTCGTCCGCTTCGAGGAGAGCGTTCAGGTCGTCAAGCACTTGCTCCAGAGCGACGAACCGGTGCTATTCGAAGGGCGCTATTTTCAGCTCGACGATGCAGTGCTGCTGCCGCGGCCGGCTCGCAAGGGTGGTCCGCCGATCGTCATCGGTGGCAACGGCGAAAAGCGCACGATGCCGATCGCGGCCAGGTACGCGGACGAGTGGAATGCCGTGTTCGTCACTCCTGAACGTTTCTGGGAGCTGAGTGCCCATCTGGATCGGCTTCTGGAAAAAGAGGGCCGCTCAGCCGGCGCGGTGCGACGAACGCTCATGAACCGAATTACTGTCGGGGCAACCGACGCTGATGTAAGACGCAAGACCGAAGGCACCGATGTGGAGCGCACGCGCTCGCGCGGCGGAGCTGTCGGCACACCCAACGAGGTGGCGGAGCAGTTACAGAAATTTGCCGAATCTGGAGTCCAGCGCATCATGGGCCAGATGCAGGACATGACCGATCTGGATGGTGTCGAGCTGCTGGCTACGAAGGTGCTGCCACAGCTTCGGTAGCCAGACATTCGGTCCAGAATGGAGCTCAGCGTCTGAGCTGGCGCATCGAAGCACGGCCCGGTCGCATGGTGGCCACTGGTTTACTGGCAGCGATACGATTGTCGACCAGAATACCGCTGAGAAAGACGGCGAGAAGCGCCATCGCGCCACCGATCCCAAAGAGATGCTGATAGTCCCAGCGAGTCAGTATCCACGCGCCCAGCAGGGGAAAGAGCGTGGCCAGCATGAGCACGAAGTTCGTGGTCTCGGCATAAGCGGCGCGCTCGATCGCCGGGGCGACCTCGTCGAGATATTGGAAATTGCCGGTTCCCTGGAAGGCGAAGCTCGCGCCCAACGCCGCGAAACAGACCGCAATCAGCCAAAGAAAGAATCGATCGCCGGAAGTGTGGTCGGCGATGCGAGGTGAATCGCGCAGGTAGGGAATCATCAGCAGCAGGATGGGCGCGATCAATCGTAGCCAAACTGCTCCCTGCAACACGGCCCGTCCGCCCCGGCGCATGGCCAGCGCGCGGGCGAGTGGTAGTCCTGCGGCCAATGCCGCGCAGAAGGCGATGACAGAGATGCCCAGAAATGACCGGTCGAAAGCAAAGGTGCGCAGCGCGTAGACGATCACGAAAACGTCCAGCATGGCAGCAGCCGCCAGCGCGATCCGAAAGAGCAGGTAGCGCCGCATGGCGCTATTGCCCAACGCCTTGAACGGAGCTGAGGTGCGTCCGTGCCGTGCGGTCGAAAAACGGCGGATCGGTTCCTCGATCAGGAGGGTGAAAAACGCGCTCGACGCCAGAACCCCGGCGGCGGCGATGAAGAGATAGGAGAACGCGCGCTGGGTGGCAAGCCCATCGCTCTGGAATACACTCCGCACCACGACACCGGATACGACTGCTGCAATGACTCCCCAAAACGCTCGGCCCACAAAGAGCTGCGCTCGACTGGAGCTCTCGAACGACTTCTGCAGCAAACCTTCGAGTGGCGCCGATGTGAAACCGGACGCAAATCCCCAGACACCGATGGCTGCTAGTGCCCAATCGAGCCGATCCGGTCCATCGGCGCCAGCATGGTAGGCGAGATAGGCAAGCGTGGCCATTGCGCCAGCTCGGGCGGCCGAACCGCCGAAAGCCCAGGGCAGGAGCCGGAATCGGTCACGGGTTGTTCGTCCGGCGATAAGCGCGCCGAGATTCCAGAGACCGAACGCCAGGATGGGCACCAGCGCGACCCGGTAGAGATCGGTAGTTGCAAGGGCGATATATGCGCTCAGCACCACCACCGGAAGCGTCAGCCCGGCAGCCAGACTCGCGGCAATGGCTTGGAGCAGGGCGACGATCCAGCGGCCGCCAAGGCGCGACCGATCACCGGAAAAACGCCGAATTTCGGTGCCAGACACGGGCGGGCGTACCCCGATCGTTGAGGAGTGCAAAGAGCGACCGATTCGCTCTCGACCCCAAAGTATAGCCATCGGCGGCAAAAGCTCCTGGGGAGTCCAGGGTTCTGGGTTCAGTGTCCAGAGCTGCGGGTGCGGCGGTGGGACCAGTGGGCGACAGGAGACCGTGCGATAGTGGAGCCGGGTTCAGAGCCGCGTTTGGGCCTCGGTGGCGAGGGAAGCGAACGGTTCCGGGAGTGAATCGAGTGGAACCCAATAGCCTTTGAGGGGTGCTCGATCGTGTCTGGCTTTCCAGACGACCGTAGCATCTCCGGCCCAGCCGGCGATAACCGCATCGATCCCGAGCGCGGCCAGATCGCTGTCCATCGAGGTAAACAGCGAGCGCTGATCGTCCATCATCGTCACGGGCAGTGGATCCAGGCCCGAGCCCAGCAGCAGAACCGAGGATTCGTCGGCGGAAAAAACGAGTGCCTGGATCGGACTGGGGCCGTCGTGCTCGACGATGAGCTGTGCGCGCAGCTTGGCGTAGGTCACAGAAAGAGCTTCCGGCATGACGGTGACATTGGCGACGATCGGCATAAAGTTCGCGTCGCCGCTCCAGCGGGGCACCAGATGCATGTGCATGTGGTCGGCAATACCAGCTCCAGCCACGGTTCCGGTGTTCATCCCGGTATTGAAGCCCTGGCATCGGAGGACTTTGCGCATTGCGCGCATGGTTGTGGGGATCTCCCGGGCGATCTCGGCCATGATTTCCGGATCGGCCAGATCCTCAGGTGACGCTACATGCGCATAGGGCATGAGCATCAGATGGCCGGTCGAATACGGATAGAGATTCATGACGGCGGCAAACCGTTCGTCGCGCCAGACGACGAGATTGCCGGCATCGTCGTCGTCAGCGAGCTTTTCGCAAAAGACACAACCGGGCGCGGGTGAGCTCTTGCTCAGATACCCCATGCGCCAGGGGGCCGAAAGGTATCGATGCGGTTCGAATTCTGGGAGGCTGGTCGATTCGTCCATTTCGCGATGGTAGCACGCACTCGCTGTTCGTAGAGACATTCCTCGGGAGTGCTATTCTTCCAGAATGCGACTTCGATTTCCGTCCTTATTCCTCGGTCGCGACGAGATCGCATGACGTACCTTCCTGCAAATGCACGCACGCAGGCCATTGCTGCTGTCCGGCCAGTCCGAACGGCGCGGTCACACGTCTTCGTGCGGGTTCTGCTCTCGGTAGCGGTCGATGTACTGGCGATCTGGCTTGCTTGTTGGCTCGCGTATCTGCTCCGTTATCGCTACGAAGTTGGCGGCGAGATCCTCTGGTTCAACCACCGGGCGTTCAGTGATTTCCACGGCCGCATCGCGCTTTTCACCGTCTTTTGCGTGGGCATTTTTCTGGCGCGCGGGGTCTATCGACTATCGAGCTGGACCTCCCTGCTCGACGAGATGGGTTCGATTGCCGGGGCCGTGACGATCGCGATGGGCGGGTTGATCCTGACAGCGTACCTGTCGCAGTTTTCACCCTCCCGGCTGCTCTTCGTCTACGCCTGGGCGCTGACGCTGGGACTGCTTTTTCTGGTGCGAGTGGCACGGCGTCAACTCCGCGAGGCACTCTGGGCGCGGGACATCGGTGTCCGGCGCGTGCTGATCGTGGGCAATGGTTTGACCGGACGCCGGTTGATGCAGATGCTGTTGGCGACGCCCGGTATGGGTATGCGGGTTTCCGGCTATGTCGATGAGGGACCGGCGCGAACGACGTTGACCGCCGGTACGGCGCGCGGGGTTATCCGCGCTCGGCATCTCGGTACATTGGACGATATTCCCTCGATTCTCGAACGTAATCCGATCGATGAGGTGATTCTGGCGTTGCCGTCCGAGGGACATGGGCGAGTGCTGGAAATCGGCAATTGGTGCCGGACTGCTGGCGTGCCTTTTCGCATCGTCCCGGATCTGCTGCAGTTGTCGCTGGATCGCGTGCAATTGGACGAAATCTCGGGTGTGCCGATCATCAGTGTGCGCGAGGCGTCCATTCGCGGAGTGAATGCGACCATCAAGCGAGGGATGGACCTTGCCGGAGCGTCGATTCTGCTGGCTGTGCTCGCGATTCCGATGGCGCTCACAGTCGCGATCCTTCACCGCTCGGGAAGGAAACCGATTCTGCAGCGGTGCACCATGGTGGGGCGATGTGGCGTGCCCTTCGAGCAGCTACGATTCGCGTCGCCCGACCGATCGAAGACGGCTCCTGGCCGAACGACCTGGTTGCAGCATGGTCGTCTCGATGGCGCGCCGCAGTTGGTGAATGTGCTTCGCGGGGAGATGAGTCTGGTCGGTCCACGCGCTCAAGGTCCGAAAGCGATCGAGCGCTATCAGGATTGGCAACGGCAGCGATTGCTGATCGATCCGGGTATGACCGGACTCTGGTTTTCGAATGGCCACACCGATCTCACCTTCGACGAGATGGTGCGACTCGATCTTTTCTATGCCGAGCATTGGTCGATCTGGCTCGATTCGAAGATCCTGTTGCGCACGCTGGTGGCGCTACTCCGGGGGCGTCCGCGGCGATGAGCGAGCCAGTCTTCATCGACCCGCTGGCCGAGCATTCGGTCAGCATGGGGCAGGTGCTTTCGATCGTTCGGCGCCGGTGGTGGATCGTGGTGCTGCTACCCATCGTTGCGGTCTTGACGACCTATCTCTTCCAGCGGAATGAGGCCTACCAGTCGACCGTCCGGGCCACGGTGCTCATACCGGGCGACACCGAGATACCCGGTAACTCGGAGCGGCCGGAATTGATGGTCCTCGACGATTTGCCGCCGTTCCTGCGCTCCTGGGCATTCGCGAGTCAGGTACAGGCCGCCATACCCGGTACTCCGCTCTCGATCGAGCAGGTGCAGTCGGCGTTGGATGGCTCGCGGTATAGCCGGGTGGTGACGGTTTCGATCACCGACGGCGATCCCCAGAAGGTCGAAGCCATCGCTGGAGCGGCGGATTCGGTGTTGCCCGCGGCCATCAATGAGTATCTGATGCCAGACGACGGACCAGTGGCCACCGTCCGGATCATCGACCCGCCCACCGCACCGTCGCGCGATCGGGGTGGACACCGCCTGCAGCTGCTCCTGACGGCTTCGCTCGGGCTCCTGATCGGTGCCCTGCTTGCGATTGCAGTCGGTTCGCGCGATATCGCGCCGCCTCAACCACGCGCGGAGGCGAAATAGTCCGCGAGGTAGTCGCGCGATTGGAGTTCGGCCAGATCGCGCTCGATCAACCGGATCGGGTCGATGTCAGCGGCGCTCATCGCTTCGCCGACCAGCCAGATGGTTTCTTTCAGCTCGAATTCCCAGATGTCGGCCCCATCATTGCGCCAAAGTTCGGCCTGGGCCCGCAGATCGTCGATGACGGTCTCCTGGTCCTTTGGTTCGGGATGCGAGCTGAGCCCGGCAGTGAGTTCGAGTGCGTCGTAATCGAGACCGAGAAAAGCACCACTCACGGCGATCCAATACAGTACCTGTGAACCTTCGAGTAGCAAATCCGATTCCAGATCGGAATGCCGGTGTTCTCCGGATATAACCCCTGCAAGTTCTTCCAGCTCGTCGGCGATGCGGTCGAAGGGGGCCAAAGGAGCGCTGCGCAACCGGCGAGAGGTGCCCGACACATCGGTCAAATCGTGGTCGCGAAGGTATTCGTAGGCACCGTACCAAAGCGCTTCCATGGAGGTCTCATACGCTGCATAGACCTCGTTGGGATCGAATACCGGGTCGCTGGTTTCGACCAGACTGCCGTCCGGCAGCACTTGACGGTAGTAGCAGGTGCGATGCCCGGTATGGCAGACCGCGCCGTGCTGAATCACCTGTATGAGCAGACTGTTGTCTTCGCAGTTGATGGCGACGCTCACCACCTCCTGCGTATGGCCGGAGGTTTCCCCTTTTTTCCAGAGCTGGTTGCGGCTCCTGCTCCAGAAATGAACGAAGCCGGTTTCCTGGGTGCGCTCGTAGGCGAGCCGGTTCATGAACCCGACCATGAGCACATCGCGCGACTCATCATCCTGAATGACGGCCGGAACCAGCGGGTGACGGTCGAAGTCGATCGGGGTGTTCACAGCCGAACGGGGATGCCCTGAGCGGCCAGATATTCCTTGGCTTCGTACACGCGGAAATCGCCGAAATGGAAAATGGACGCCGCGAGCACCGCATCGGCCCGTCCCGGCGCCAATCCCTCGGCCAGGTGCTGCAATGTTCCAGCGCCGCCGGACGCGATCAGGGGGATACCAACCGTCGATCCGATCGCTTCGAGCAATGCCAGATCGTAGCCCTCGCGGGTGCCATCGCGGTCCATGCTGGTGACCAGCAATTCGCCAGCGCCCAGCCTGGCCGCTTCGGCGGCCCATTCCACCGCATCGCGTCCGACCGGTTGGCGCCCGCCATGCGAATAGACCATCCACTTGCCCAGCTCGGGATCCCATTTGGTGTCGATAGCGACCACGATGCACTGACTACCGAAGATCTCCGCTCCCTCGGAAATGAGGGCCGGATTGGCCAGCGCCGCGCTGTTGATGGAGACCTTGTCCGCACCGGCGCGCAGCAGCTCCTTGATATCGGTGGTCGAGCGAATCCCACCGCCGACCGTGAGCGGGATGAAGATCTGCTCGGCTGTGCGCTCGATCACATCGATAATCGTTCCCCGGCTGTCCGAGGTGGCCGTGATATCGAGAAAGACCAGTTCATCGGCGCCTTCGCGATCGTAGAAAGCGGCCAGCTCGACGGGATCGCCGGCATCGCGCAAATCGACGAATTCGATTCCTTTGACGACTCGCCCGCCGGTCACATCGAGACACGGAATGATGCGGCGGGTGAGTGACGCAAGATCGGTTGGTATGGCTGCCATGGTTCGAATCACTTACTCCCGCCGACCGGCGGCTATAGCTTCGGACAAATCGATACGCCCATCGTAAAGCGCGCGGCCAATGATCGCACCGTCGACCCCGATCGCCGCGACCGCGCGTACATCTTCGATCGAGGATATGCCGCCCGAGGCGATCACCCCGGACCGAAGGGTCGCCTGAGCTTGTTCCAGCATCGTCAGGTTGGGACCCTGGAGCTTTCCGTCCTTATGGATATCGGTCACGATGAAGTGGGCGACGCCCGCCCGGCGCAGCTCAGCCGCTACATCGAGCATGGATCGATCGCTCTGGGTCAACCAACCGTCGGTGGCGAGCTTGCCATCTCGGGCGTCGAGTCCGACCGCGACCTGGTCGCCCCAGCGCGCCACGAGATCGTGGATCATCGTCGCATTTTCCACCGCGGCGGTACCAAGAATGACCCGGTCGATACCCAGATTCAGATATCGTTCGGCAGCCTCTATCGAGCGGATACCCCCGCCAAGCTCGATAGGAATTTGGACTGCCGCACGAATGGAGACGACCGCCTCCGCATTCGCGGTTGCTCCGGTGCGAGCACCATCGAGATCGACGACATGCAGCCATTCGGCTCCGGCCGTTTGCCAACGCGCGGCGGCGTCGACCGGATTGGCATCGAAAACGGTTTCCCGTGAGAAATCGCCTTCTACCAGGCGGACGGCCTTGCCGCCACGCAGGTCGATGGCCGGATAGATGATCATTCGCCCGCTGCCCACCGTTCCTTGGTCACGCGGTCGACCTCCCCGATCCAGGAAGCCAGAAATTCGAGCCCGGCCGGGCCGCTCTTTTCCGGGTGGAATTGCGTACCCCAGACATTGTCGTGTTTGACGACTACCGGGAATTCCTCGCCATAGGTGGCGGTGGCGGCGATGTCGTCGGGATCGTCCGGCTGGACGGCGAAGGAATGGACGAAATAGAAATAGCCGCCGTCGATATCGTCATCGTCGCTTTGCGACTCGATCTTGTTCCAGCCGATGTGGGGAAGTTTCTGTGCGCCCTCGATCTCGCGGACACTGCCCTTCAGAAAGCCGAAACCCTGCGTGTCGCCTTCCTGCTGGTGTTCGAAGAGCACTTGCATTCCGACGCAGATACCAAGAAAAGGCTTGCCCGATTCGACCGATTCCTCGATCGCCGGGGTCAGACCGCGCCGTTCGATTTCACCGATGGCATGACCCGCATGACCGACCCCCGGCAACACCACCGCATCGGCGGCGCGAATGACCTCCGGATCGCTGGTAACGACCGTTTCCGCGCCATTGGTTTCCAGCGCACGCCGGATGGAGCGCAGATTGCCCGCGCCATAGTCGATGATGGCGATCATGCGAGGATGCCTTTGGTGGAGGGAACGAATCCCGCTCCCCGGGTAATTCGGCTGGCCTGTCGCAGCGCGACCGCCGCCGATTTGAAGATCGCCTCGGCGGCATGGTGCGCATTGCGAGCGCGAATCAGATCGATATGGACCGTGAGTCCGCCATTGACCGCGACCGCGCGCCAGAATTCTTCGACCAGACTGGCGGCGAAGTCGACGCCGATGACCGGTTCGGGCATGACCGCGACGAATTCCAGAAACGGGCGGCCGGAAAAATCGACCACGAAACGTGCCAACGCCTCGTCCAACGGCGCATAGGCAAACCCGTACCGCTCGATGCCAGCGCGGTCGCCAATGGCGATCTTGAGCGCCTGACCGAACGCGATGCCGACGTCTTCGACCGAATGGTGCGGGTCCATAGCGGCATCGCCATCGCAGCGGCCGGTGAGCTCGAACCCGCTATGCCGGCAAAGCGCATCGAGCATATGGTCGAGAAATGGCACCCCGGTTTGCATCGAGCTGCTACCGGATCCGTCGAGATCGAGGGTCAGCGTGATATCGGTCTCACCGGTTTTGCGTTCGACGGCGCCCCGGCGGATGCGTTCGACTGTTTGGCTCATACCGCCTCCAGAATGTCCGCAAGCTCCCGCAGGAAGCGTTCGTTTTCCTCGGGCGCGCCGATGGTCACACGCAGGCACGTTCCGAGTCCGAGTCCTGGATCACCGAAATGACGCACCAGAATGCCCCGTTCGGCGAGCTGCGCGACGATGGAACCTGCGTCATCCGCCGGAAGTTTCACGAGCAGGAAGTTGGTTGCCGACGGATACGGCGCCACACCCGGAATCTCGCGCAGATTGGCCGCCAGCTCATCTCTCGATGATCTGATCTGTTCGATCACGCCAGTGAGGTAGTCGAGATCGTTCAGTGAGGCAATGGCTGCTTCGGCCGACACCGCAGAGACGTTATGGGTTGGCTGGATGATGTTCTCGAAATGCGGAACCATCGCCTTGGGTACGAGCGCGTATCCGACACGCATTCCGGCCAAACCAGCAAACTTGCTCATCGTGCGGAAGACGAGTACGTTCGGATATTTATCGACATAATGCGCGTACGAGGTACCCGAGAATTCCGAATACGCTTCGTCGATCACAACGAGGCAGGGGGCTTCGCGCACGATCCGATCGATATCGGTCTGTTTCAGATCGTTCCCGGTTGGATTGTTGGGCGTGCAGATGATGATGTACTTGGTTCGCTCGGTGACGGCGCCGAGAATGCCATCCGCGTCCAGCTGAAATCCCTCGGTGAGCGGGACATCGATCGTCTTTGCGCCGCGCAGACTCGCTTGCATCCGGTAGACCCCGAAGGTTGGTTCCGAGATGATGATCTCGTCTCCCGGATCGAGCGTCGCATGGGCCAACAGGTTCAGCACATCGTCGCACCCAGCGCCGCAATAGACCTGATCCGCGGCAACGCCGGTATAGGCGCCGATCGCGTCGCGGAGCGCCCATTGGTTGAAGTCCGGATAGCGATTGGTCGCGTCGAACGACTCGATCGCCGCCTTCGTTTTCGGCGACGGACCATAGGGAGATTCGTTCATGTCGAGTCGCAGCAGATCCCGAGTGCGCGCCGGGTCCCGATGGGATGGCGTGTACGAACTGCTGGAGCGAACCGAATCGCGCACGATGGACGAAAGATCGAATTGCCGGATCACGGCCTGGCTTGCCATTGCGACCTGTCTAGACTGGAAGAACGAACACACATGCGCTCGGCATGCACGCAAAGAGTACCCGATCGGCGCTGTTTCCTCGGCGCGATCAGAGCAGCAGCTTGTCGAGCGAGGTGACGAGGATTTCGGAAGCTCCGGCGGCGCGAAGCCGCTCGATGCTTTCCCAGAATTCGTCTTCTTCGATGGCGGTGTGGACCGCAACCCAGCCTTCGATGGCCAACGGGACCACGGTCGGCGCCTTGAGTCCCGGGATGACAGCCCGGATATCGTCCAGTTTGTCGACCGGAGCATTCATCATCACGTACTTGTAACGCCGGGCGGCGCGGACGGCGTCGATTCGCATCAGCAGCCGGTCGATATTTGCCCGTTTTTCCGAATCGGCATACGATTGCGGATTGGCGACCAGCACCGCCTGGCTTTCCAGGATTGTATGAATCTGCCGGAGATCGTTGAGGATCAAGGTCGATCCCGTGGCCGTCAGCTCGACGATCGCATCGGAGAGGCCAAGACCCGGTGCGACCTCGACCGAGCCGCTGAGCGTAATGATCTCTGGTTGCTCCCCCCGGTCGGCGAAAAAGCGCCGCGCCGAGTTCGGATAGGAAGAGGCGATCTTTTTGTCTTTGAGCTCGTCGATCGTCTGAAAGGGCGAATCCCGCAGGACCGCAACGACAAGCGAACAGAACCCGAAACCGAGCTCGGTAAGCTCGATAACCTCGACCCCTTCCTCGTAGATCAGATTGCGGCCGACGATCCCCAGATCGACGGTGCCGAAACCAACATACCCAGGAATATCGTCATCTCGCCCAAAAAGGATCGACAGTGGAAAATTACGTGCCTGGGTGAGCAGGCGTTGCCCATACGTTTCGAATTCGAGGCCGATACTCTGCAGGAGGCGGAGTGTATCCTCGGTCAACCGTCCCTTGCGTTGGACGGCCAGCTTGAGACGTCCCTCTCCATTGATCAAACTACCGGTCATCGATGAATTCCATCTCCTTCAGCGTTATCCAACGCGCACGATTATCGACCAGAACCGAGGTAGCCGTTGTCCGAACCGCATGAACCGAGAAAAGCCCCGGCGGATTCCAGGCGTAGCCAGGCGGGATACGCTATCGGAGATCGCCTGGAACTCATCATAGATCGGATCGTTCCCGGCGGGATGGGCCTGGGGCGAGGACCGAGCGGGGTCGTCTTCGTCGAATACTCGGCTCCCGCTGATCGGCTGGTAGTCGAAATCGAATCGTTGCGCGGTGGCGTCGCGCGAGGACGCATCGTCTCGATTCTGGCCGCGTCGGCGGACCGGGTCGAACCGCCTTGCCCGTGGTATGGACGATGCGGTGGATGCGATTTGCAGCATCTGCGCTATAACGCCCAGCTCGATGTCAAGGAAGCCATCGTTCGAGACGCGCTGGAACGAATCGGGGGTATTCGCTGGAATGAGGAGATCGGTCGATTCGCTGCTCCCCAACCGTTCGGCTCACGTGCACGAGTCGAGTTGCATCACAACCCCGCGACCAATGAACTGGGCTTCTTCGAACGCCGGTCAAATCGCGTGGTCGATATCGAATCCTGTTTGGTGAGCAGACCGGAAATCGATGACGCGATCGGAGCCATTCGTCGGGCGGATGGTCCGCTGCCGGCGGCGATCCAACTCGTAAGCGGCCCGGGAATCGTGCGGAGCGAGCCAGCGTTGCCGCCAATCGAAGGTGGCTCGTTCTGGCTTCGAATTGGAGCGATCGAGTATTTGGTCGATCCAGGATCGTTTTTCCAGTCATCGCTGGAATTGCTTCCGCAACTGATCGAGCGCGTCATGGAATCGGCTGGAGAGCGACAGAGTCTGGCATGGGACCTGTTCGCTGGAGCGGGACTCTTCTCGCTGCCCCTGGCGCGGCGGTTCACGCGGGTGCTGGCTATCGATTCCGATCGAAGAGCGGTGGAAAACGCCTCGGCCAGTGCCGAACGAAATGGAATCGAGAACGTTCGGTTCACGGCCGAAGACATTTCGCAATGGCTCTCGGGACGAAAACGCGGCCGGGGCCGACCGGATCTCATCGTGGTGGACCCACCGCGGTCAGGGCTTGGCAAGGAGCTCGCCGCAGCGTTGGCCGCGCGCAACCCCGATCGGTTTGCCTATGTCTCCTGCGACCCGTCCACATTGGCGCGGGATTTGCGGGTACTCACCGCCGGGGATCTGCGCATCGTCGATATTGCGATTTTCGATCTCTTCCCGCAAACGCATCATGTCGAAACCATCGTGCGACTTGCGCGAGGGTAGTCTGTGCGATCGAATGCATATAGGGCGCGCTTTGGAATGCGGGATTCCAATTCCACGGCCGGCGGTCAAGAGGCCGAACGAAATCCTGCCCGAATTGCCCTATCCTTCGGCAGACCGAAGATCGATAACGGCGATGAGCCGGCCGCCGGAGCGCTGCATGAGCGAAACAGACCCGACCCCATATGGAATCTCGATCGCGGGCGACTCGACCGTGGATTGGTGCGTCGCCGAACCACCCGGCCGGATGGCGACTGATATCGAGACGCGCTATGTCTGGCAGATGGTGGAGGGACCCGGCGTGGGAAGCATACCGGGCGGAGCGGCGCTCGATACGCTGCTCTTGCAGGCGACCAGCCAGCTCGCCGGCGGAACGGTCCCAGTTGCGGGACCAGTCCTGCCGCATGAC
>WBZO01004534.1_pt1 | contig 14932 bp, 14 predicted proteins | sample 5204261 | NCBI WGS metagenome assembly WBZO01 (sample SAMN12412400, study PRJNA552823) | activated sludge metagenome | isolation source: activated sludge from anammox sidestream of wastewater treatment plant... | place: USA: North Carolina | collected 2017-09 | reverse complement strand
AGTGAACGGCGTCAATCCCTTCCCAGTGCTCGAGCCCCTCGTCGCCGGTCGCAATCGGCGGGTGCTCGTGACGGTCGAACGGGATGCCAAGCTGGGACAGGCGCGCAAGGACCGGCTGCTCTTCGGGCAAAACCATAGGGCAAGTCAGAACTCAGAAGTCGGAAGTCAGATTTCAATCGGCAGTCGGCAATTGTAGGGTTACCGCGCCTCGTCGTCAGGTATGAGGACCGCGGCACCCGTCACGCGTCCGTCGCGCAGATCGGCAAGCGCCTCGTTGGCCCGCGCCAGCGGATAGCGGGTGACGGCCACCCGGATCGGCACACGCGCCGCCACCGCCAGGAAGTCGCGCGCGTCCGCCCGCGTGAGGTTTGCCACCGATCGCAGCGTGCGCTCTCCCCAGAGGAGGCGGTATGGAAACGAGGGGATGTCGCTCATGTGGATGCCCGCGCAGACCACCACCCCGCCCGGCCTTACCCGCGAAAGCGCCTCAGGGACCAGCGCCCCCACCGGCGCGAAGATCACGGCCCCATCCAGCACTGCCGGAGGCGCCTCGGTCGACGCCCCGGCCCAGGCCGCGCCCAAACTTACGGCGAGCGCCTGCGCTGCCCGATCGCCTGGTGAGGTGAAGGCGTACACGGTCCGCCCCTCGGCCACGGCCACCTGCGCCATGATGTGCGCCGCCGCCCCGAACCCGTAGATACCCAGCCGGCCCGCGCCGCCGGTCATGCGAAACGCACGGTGGCCAATCAGGCCCGCACACATGAGTGGCGCCGCCTCGGCATCCGAGTACGCGGGGGGCACCGGGAACACGAACCGCTCATCGGCCACCAGGTAGTCGGCATAACCGCCGTCGCGCTGATACCCGGTGAAGCGGGCGTGCTCGCACAGGTTCTCGCTGCCGGTGGTGCAGAACGCGCACGTGCCGCAGGTAGACCCCAGCCACGGCACTCCCACCCGTTCCCCGGGCGATACCAGTGTGGTCCCCTCGCCTACCGACTCCACCACACCCACAACCTCATGGCCCGGGACAATCGGCACCGGTACGTCCGGGAGCTCGTCGTCCACCACGTGGAGGTCGGTCCGGCACACGCCACACGCGCGCACGCGCACCAGCACTTCGCCGCGCCCGGGCTGCGCCACCGGCCGCTCCACGGGCTGCAGCCGTCCCGCGCCCCTCGACGCCAGCACCATGGCTCGCATGAGCTCATTGTAGAAGTGTCCCCACCGAACACCTCGATGCTTTTGGCCCTGCGCTTGCTCGATCAATCCCGGCTAGCACATCACCTGAGGAGGCAGAGCATGGCTGATCGCGATCGGTACGACTGGGACCGCGAGCGCGAGTACGGACGTGGCGGCGATCGAGGAGACCAGGACCGCGGCATGGTGTCGCGAGGCGCTGACGAGGTCCGGTCGTGGTTCGGTGACGACGACGCGCGACGGCGGCGAGACATGGACGAGCAGCGTGAGCGCCAGCAGGGTGAGCGCGACTACGGTGCGAACAGCGAGCGCGCACGCCGCGAACACGGCTGGGGCGGCCCGGCGCAGGCGGATCCGGGCTGGCAATCCGGGCGGTCGGGTGCGTACGGCGACCAGCGCGACTTCGTCAGCCGCGGCGAGAACTGGACCGGTGCGCGCAACTACAGCCCGCGCGGTCGGGACTGGTTCGATCCGGGCTACGAACGCGACACCCGGTGGCAGGGCGGGTCGCGCGACTACGGCGACGAGGACAGCCGCAGGCGGTCCGGCAACTCGCAGTACTCCGGCAGCAACTACACCGCCGGGCAGACCAACCCCGGCTTCGCCGGCGGTTACGGCGCCGGTTCGTACGACTCGGGCAGCACCTCATCCGGGTCGCCTGGCCCCTACGGAGCGTACCGGGGCTACGGGAGCCAGGGCGGATTCGGGCCGGGGACCTCAGGGTGGGACAACTTCGGATCAGGCAGGTCCAGCAGTGCGAACTACTCGGCTGGCGGCGGCTTCAGCGGCGCGACGTCTGGCGGCACGTTCGCGGGACGCGGACCCCGGAATTACCACCGGTCGGATGACCGCATCCGCGAGGACGTGAACGAGTGCCTGACCGCCGACCCCCGCATCGACGCCTCGGAGATCGACGTCTCCGTCCAGAACGGCGAAGTGATCCTCGGCGGCACGGTCGACGAGCGGCGCACACGCAGGCTCGCGGAGGAGATCATCGAAGACCTCCCGGGCGTCCGCGACGTGCGGAACGAGATCAAGGTCAGCAAGGGCGGCAGGTTCGGGTCGGACCACGACCGGTCGGGCGCCGAGGGGCACCGGCAGGACGACACGCAGGCTCGGGCACGCGAGGACGGCGCCATCGGCCGCACGGGCGACCCGCAGCGCCGCGACGACGTCACGACCATCAACACGACGGACACCAAGCGTTGACGACAACAGGAAGGAAGCGGGCGCCAGGCCCGCTTCCTTCCGCCGGCTACCGCAGGAAGAAGTAGACGCTCATCGACCAGGCCACCGCGATGACGATGCGCCGGACGGCAACGCCGGCGACCCGGCGTGCGAGGGAGGCGCCGACGTACCCCCCCGACATCCCGCCCAGCACCATCACGACACCTGGCGCCCAGGCAATGGATCCGCTCGCGACGAACGCGGCCAGCGCCACGCCGTTGATGGCGATGGCCAGCACCGTCTTGAGCGCGTTCATCTCGTGCATGTCGTCCATGCCGGCCACCGCCATGGCCGCCAGCATCATGATGCCCATGCCCCCGCCAAAGTAACCGCCGTACGTGGCAATCAGCAGTTGCAGCGGAAGGGTCCACATGGGCAGGTGGACGCCCGCCACAGCCGAGGGCCGGGCAGACCGGCGGCTGCGCGCCCAGGCGGTCAGCCGCCCACCGAAGGAGAAGGTGGCGGCCGCCACCAGCATCAGCCATGGCAGCAGCCGCACGAAGCTCTCGTCCGAGGTCCGGACCAGCAGCAGCCCACCCAGCAGGCCGCCGAGCAGGCTGACCGCCCCCAGCCGCACCATCCAGGCCTTCGAACGGGCGATCTCCTGCCGGTAGGCCAAGGCGCTGGCGACAGAGGCCGGCCACATCGCAAAGGTTGACGTGGCATTGGCCGACACCGGCGGTACACCGACATAGATCAGCGTCGGCAGCGTCAGGAACGAGCCGCCGCCCGCCACCGCATTCAGCGCCCCACCGGCGAACGCCACCGCGAACAGTAGAACCGTTGTCACCTCAACCCTATTGTGCTCTAAGAGATGCGGCGACAGCCCACCCCGGCAGCAGAACTGTCATCGGATTGCAGATCTGCAATCGCCCGCCGCGGGAAACCGCGTAAGGCCCTGTTTTCTCTGCGGCATCAGGTTTGTAATCCGGCTGAGCATGCTCAATGCCGTGCTCTCCCGCTTCTCCCAGGATCTGGCCATCGACCTCGGCACCGCGAACACCTGCGTCTATGCGCGGGGTCGCGGCATTGTGGTCAATGAACCCTCGATCGTGGCGCTGAACACCATGAACGGCCGTATCGAGGCCGTCGGCGCCGACGCCAAGGAGATGCTCGGGCGAACGCCGGGGAACATCACCGCCATCCGGCCCATGCGGGACGGGGTCATCGCAGACTTCGATGCGGCCGAGCAGATGCTCACCCACTTCATCCGCAAGGCCCATCACGGCAGCAGCTGGCTCCGGCCGCGCGTGGTGATCGGCGTCCCGTCCGAGATCACGCAGGTCGAGCGCCGGGCCGTGCGGGACAGCGCCATGCGGGCGAAGGCGTCCGAGGTACACCTGGTCGAGGAGTCGATGGCCGCTGCGATCGGCGCGGGCATGCCGATCACCGAGGCGGCCGGCAACATGGTCGTCGACATCGGCGGCGGCACCACCGACATTGCCGTCATCTCGCTCGCCGGCGTGGTCTACGGGAAATCGGTCCGGATCGCAGGAAACGAACTGGACGAGGCGATCATCCTCCACGCCAGGAAGGCCCACAGCCTCCTCATCGGGGAACGGACGGCGGAGCAGATCAAGATCGCGATCGGGTCGGCAGCCGTCCTGGATGAACCGCTGACCATGGAAGTAAAGGGACGCCACGTCTCCCAGGGACGGCCCACCACCATCACGATGGACGACACCGAGATCCGCCGCGCCATCAACGAGCCGATCCGTGCGATCGTCCAGGCCGTGCACGACGCGCTGGAGCGGATTCCGCCCGAGCTGTCCGCCGACATCTTCGACCGGGGCATCATCCTGACCGGCGGCGGTTCGCAGCTGAAGAACCTCGACCGGCGCCTGCGCGACGAAACGGGTCTGCCCGTGCAGATGGCCGAGGAGCCGCTCACGTCCGTGGTGCTGGGTGCGGGCAAGATGCTGACCGACTTCCCGCTCCTGCGGCGGGTGTCGCTCGACTAGCCGCGGGGCCCGCGCCCGCCAGTTGCTAGAATCGGCAGTGTGCCCCGCAACGCCGAAGTCATCAGGCAATGGACGATCCTGCGCGAGATCGAGCGGGCACGTGCGGCGGGGGTCACCATCGACGCGCTCGCCACGCTCTGTGACGTCACGACCCGGACGATCCGCCGCGACCTGCAGGCGCTCGAAGAGGCCGGCTTCCCCATCTACGACGACCGCTCCCAGGACGACGGCCGGACGCGCTGGACCATCAACGGCCAGGCGTTCAAAGGGCTGTTCGCGGGCCTCACGCTCTCGGAGCTCTGCGCGCTCTACTTCAGCCGGACGCTGCTGGAATCGCTCGCCGGCACGCCCTTCCGCGATGAACTCGAGAGTGCCTTCGACAAGCTCGCCGGCTCACTGACGCCGCACATGCGGCAGTTCCTCGATCAGCTCCCACGCGTCATCGCTTCCAAGCCCGATCCCCTCAGGCGGCGGCCCGACGACGAGGCCCGTCAGCAGCAGATCATCGCCAGGGCGCTCGAGGGCACCCTGCACCAGCGGCAGGCCACCCTCACCTACCACTCGCGGTCCAGCGGCCGTACCAAGTCGTACCTGGTGCACCCCTACAGGCTCGCCTACGCGCAGGGCGGGCTGTATCTCCTGGCCCATGTACCCGAATACAACGAGGTGCGGACGTTCGCCGTGGAACGGATCGACGACATCTCGCTGCTCGAGGAGCGCTTCACGCCGCTCGACGAAATGCCCGAGGAGGCGTTCCCGCACTCGATGGGGGTCCACTCGGGGCCGCCAGAGCAGGTGACGCTCGAGTTCGAGCCCGCGGTGACCGACTACGTCCGCGCCCGCCAGTGGCACCAGTCCCAGGCCTGGCAGGAGGCCGCGGACGGGCGCCTGGTGCTGACGCTGCAGGTGTGCATCGACCACGCCCTCCGCAGCTGGATCCTCAGCTTCGGTCCCTTCGCCCGCGTACGGGCGCCGGAGTCGCTGATCCGCGACATCGCCACGCAGATCGACCAGGCGCGCGCCCGCTATGGGGAGATTGGCGCCACACCCGACGCGTGACCGGTTACCGCACGGCAGCGGCGGGCAGCGTCGATCCGGTGTCGAAGACGACCCTCCACGAGCCGTCCTCCTGCTTCATCCAGACGGTGAGGTACTCGCCACGACGCTCCACCGTCGTCCCGTCCGGCCGCTTCCCACGTAGCAGTGAGGTGCCCGTGGTGTAACCCACGTCGCCGGCCCCGATCACCTGGCCCGCCGTCGGCGTCCAGGTGAGCCGCGGCCCGTCCGGCACGAAGAAGTCGTTCCAGTCCTTCATCACGGCGTCGCGCCCATGCACTTCGCCCGGTGTGCCGCCCCCGAAGGTGGTCGACTCCGCGATGAAGGACAGGAAGCGCTCACGGTTTCCTTGTGCAACAGCAGCGGCGAAATCCGCGTCTGCCTTCATGATGGCGGCAGTTTCCGCCGGGTAGCGGCCCGGCTGGGCATGCGAGGCCGACGGCACAACCCACAGGAGCAAGGCGGTCAGGAGCGCAGGCAACACGTGCGGACGGGCACTGGCGGGCATCTGCGGATTCTGCCACGTGTCCGACGCGGTCGCCCAGGCGCACTCGGCGGGGCATCGTGCCGTAGGACATAATCGAGGGACCGGCGGACGGTGTTCCGCGTCGTAAGAGGTTTCGAGGTGAGTTGTTGAACATCAAGCATCTGGGCAACGCGGAGCGCAGCCGAGGCGTGAAGCCTGCCCCAGGGTCGACGCCCGGCGAACCGGCGGGCGCCCCCAAGAAGATCAGCAGGGGCGCGGTGGACGAAGCGCGTGCCCTCATCTGGAAGCATCGTCACCGGCTGGGACTCGGCCTGTTCCTGATGGTGATCAACCGGCTGGCCGGGCTGGTGCTGCCCACGACGTCGAAGTACCTGATGGACAACGTGGTGCTGCAGAACCAGTGGGACCTGCTGCCCCGCCTGGCGATGGCCGCCGGCGCGGCCACACTGGTCGAGTCGATCACGTCGTTCTCGCTGTCGCAGGTACTCGGCGTGGCGGCACAGCGCGCGATCACGGAAATGCGCAAGGAGGTCGAGGCGCACGTGATGCGGCTGCCGGTCCGCTACTTCGACTCGACGAAGACCGGCGTGCTGATCTCGCGCATCATGACCGACGCCGAGGGGATCCGGAACCTGGTCGGCACCGGGCTCGTGCAGCTGACCGGCTCGATCCTCACGGCCGTCATCGCGCTAATCGTCCTCTTCTACCTGAACTGGCAGCTCACGGCGGTCACCATCCTGGTGCTCGGGGCGTTCGGCGGCGGCATGGCCGCTGCCTTCAGGCGCCTGCGTCCGCTGTTCCGGGAGCGCGGCCAGATCAACGGTGAAGTGACCGGCCGGCTCGCCGAGACGCTCGGCGGCGTCCGCATCGTCAAGGCCTACACCGCGGAGAAGCGGGAGGAGCTGGTCTTCGCGAAGGGCGCGCATCGGCTGCTGCGCAACGTGGCGCGGTCGCTGACCGGCGTCTCCGCCGTGTCGGCGTTCTCGACCGTGGTGCTGGGCGCCATCGGCATCTCCATGATGCTCGTCGGCGGGAACGCCATCCGCGCCGGCCAGATGACGATCGGCGACTTCGTGATGTACCTCACGTTCACCGCGCTCATCACGCTCCCGGTGGTGCAGCTGGCCAACATCGGCACCCAGCTGACCGAAGCGTTTGCCGGGCTCGATCGCATCCGCGAGATTCGGCAGATGGCCACCGAGGACCAGGAAGACGCGAGCAAGCAGGGGCTACCCCGCCTGCGGGGTGAGGTGGAATTCCAGTCGGTGTCCTTCGAGTACAACCCAGGGGTGCCCGTCCTGAAGGGGGTGTCGTTCCTCGCCCCCGCCGGTTCGACGACCGCGCTTGTCGGCTCGAGCGGATCGGGCAAGAGCACGCTGATCAGCCTCGTCATGGCGTTCAACCGCCCGATGCAGGGGCGGGTGCTGGTGGACGGGCAGGACCTCGCGGGCGTCAAGCTGCGGGACTTCCGCGAGTACCTCGGCGTGGTGCTCCAGGACAACTTCCTGTTCGACGGAACCATCGCCGAGAACATTGCGTTTGCCCGGCCGCATGCGACGCGCGACGAGATCGTGGCGGTGAGCCGGATTGCCCACTGCGACGAGTTCATCCAGGCCTTCGAGCAGGGCTACGACACGGTGGTCGGCGAACGGGGCGTGCGCCTGTCGGGCGGACAACGGCAGCGGGTGGCGATCGCCCGCGCCATCCTCGCCGACCCGCGCCTGCTGATCCTGGACGAGGCCACGTCGAGCCTGGACAGCGAGAGCGAGGCGCTCATCCAGGACGGCCTGCGCTCCCTGCGCCAGGGCCGGACCACGTTCGTGATCGCGCACCGGCTGTCGACAATCCAGAGTGCCGACCAGATACTCGTGCTCGAGCACGGGGAGATCGTGGAGCGCGGCACGCACGACGAACTGCTGGCGGCCAACGGCCGCTACCGGCAGCTCTACGACAAGCAGTACCGCTTCGAGCGCGATCGCTTCATCAACCCGGGCGAGGACTTCACTCCGGAGCCCGAGCCCGTGGTGGCGCGACCGGCAGGACGCGGCAGTTCGGCGCTCTAGCGGGGCAGCGGACGTGTCAGAACTCGGTCTCGTCGCCGACCACCTGGACCCTGGCCTCGGTGGATGCGAGTTCCTCGCCCGCAGACCCGCGGACCACGGCACGGACGTCGTAGAGGCCGCCAGGCACGCTCTTGAACTGCAGCAGCATCACCCTGGGTGCACGGTCGCCGTCCAGCGACACCTCGCTGCTGCGGTAGAAGGCGGCCGACTCGGCGACAATCAGGAGGCTGCGGTTCTCGGGGCGGCGTTCGACGACCGCCCGCACGAACAGGTTGGCCGGGGCGAAGGCGACCGACGGCGACACCCGGATGCCGATCCGCTCGGCCCCGTGCGCGGGAATCGCAAGCGCCAGCAGCGTTGGAAGCAAGACCTTGACGTTCATGCAGCCTCACGGCTGCAAGTCTCAATCCCGGAACGCCGCGCGTTCCCGTCCTCGTGAGGTGCCGGTGCTGTCCCGACCGTCCGTCCCTGCCCTGCTTGTCACCGCCCTGCTGGTCGCGCCGGCCGCGAGCGCCCAGACACCGGCCCAGCGCGTCCCTCAACCGAGTGCGGTTGCGACGTCGCCGGCGTGGCTGGACGCCTACCGCGAACCGGCCGGCCGTCTCATCGGCGCGGCCATGGCCGACACGTTCGCCTGGCGGCGGCTGGCGGTCCTCACCGACTCGATCGGTCACCGCCTGAGCGGGTCGCCCGAGCTGGCGCGGGCCATCGACTGGGCCCTCGGCGAGATGAAGAAGGACGGACTGGAGAACGTGCGCGCCGAGCCGGTCATGGTGCCGCGATGGGTGCGCGGCCGGGAGAGCGCGGAGATTGTCCAGCCGGCCACGCACCAGATGGTGATGCTCGGCCTCGGTGACAGCGTGGGGACGCCGGTCGGCGGCATCGAGGCCGAGGCGATCGTGGTGAACAGCTTCCAGGAGCTCGAAGCGGCGAAGGGCCGCGTTGCCGGGAAGATCGTGGTCTTCAACGTCCCGTACACGAGCTACGACGAGACGCGCCCGTACCGCTCCGACGGACCGTCCCGTGCCGCCCAGTTCGGCGCACTGGCCGTCCTGGTGCGCTCGGTTGGACCGGCCGGACTGCGGCTGCCACACACGGGCGGCCTGTCGTACGCAGCCAACGTCCCGAAGATTCCCGGCGCGGCGATCACCAGCGAGGACGCGGACCGGCTGCAGCGGCTCGCCGACCGCGGGGAGCGGATCGTGATCCGCCTCCGGATGGAGGCCCACTTCGAGCCCGACGTGCAGTCGGCCAACGTCGTCGGCGAGATTCGCGGGCGCGAGAAGCCGGACGAGTTCGTGGTGATCGGCGGGCACATCGACAGCTGGGACATCGGTGCCGGCGCCAGCGACGACGGCGGCGGGATTGTGGCAACGTGGGAGGCGCTGCGTCTCATCAAGCAGCTTGGCCTCCGACCGCGGCGCACGCTGCGGGTCGTGCTCTGGACCAACGAAGAGAACGGCGGGCGCGGCGGACGGGCCTACCGGGACGCGCACCTCGCCGAACTGAAGAACACGGTGATGATGCTCGAGGCCGACAGCGGCCTGTTCACCCCGGTGTCATTCGGTGTCACCGCCAATCCGCAGGCACGTGACACCGTGCGCGCCATTGCGTCCCTGCTGTCGAACATCGACGCCGCCCGCGTGACACCCGGCGGGGGCGGGGCGGACATCGGTCCCAGTGTCGCCGCAGCCGGCATCCCGGCGCTCTCCTACGAGGGGACGGGCGACTACTTCCTGCTCCATCACACGCCGGCCGACACGGTGGACAAGATTGCACCGGTCGATGTGTCCCGTGCCGCCGCGGCGATCGCCGTGATGAGCTATGTGATCGCCGACTTGCCCCAGCGGCTTGGAGTCGGTGCAGAATAGAGCCACATGAACGCATTGCACCTCACCCGAGCCGTCGCCGCCATCGGCGCCATGCTGCTGACGGCCTGCTCCTCCACCAATGCCGAGCAGGGCTCCGCCGCAACGAAGCAGCCCGCGCAATCCGAAGTGGTGGCCCGGGTCGGCGACACGCCGATCACCCTGGAGGAGGTCGACGTCCGGGCGTTGCAGGAACCGGTCACCTCCTTCGGCAGTGCCAAGCTGGTGCAGGCGCTCTACATGGCGCGGCGCGCCACCATCGAGGAGATCGTCGCCAACAAGCTGCTGGACGAGGAGGCGCGACGCCGGGGCATCGACCGCCCCACCCTCGTCGAGCGGGAGATTGCCGCCAAGGCACCGGCCCCGACCGAAGCCGAGGTCACGGCCTGGTACCAGGCCAATCCGCAGCGGGTGAACGGTGCCACGCTCGACCAGGTCCGCGCCCCCATCAGGAACCTGCTCATCGAGCAGCGGATGGATGCGGCGCGCACCACGCTCATCGAGGCCCTGAAGGAGAAGACCACGATCAGCATCATGCTCGAGCCACCGCGGTTCGAGGTGAGCGCTGGCGGACGGCCCGTTCGCGGGCCGGCATCGGCCCCCATCGAACTGATCGAGTTCTCCGACTTCCAGTGCCCCTTCTGCCTGCGCGCGCACCCGACGGTCGAACAGGTCCTGAAGACCTACGGCGACAAGATCAAGTTCGTCTACCGGCACTATCCGCTCCCGAACCACCCGAGCGCCAGGCCCGCGGCCGAGGCGTCAGCCTGCGCGGAGGCACAGGGCAAGTTCTGGGAGTACCACGATCGCCTCTGGGCCAATCCGTCGAAGCTCGCGGACGCCGACCTGAAGGCGCACGCCGTGGCACTCGGGCTCGACGCGGCGCGGTTCAACACGTGCCTCGACACCCATCAGCAGAAGGCTGGCGTGGACAAGGACATGGCGGACGGCGAGGCGGTGGGTGTCACGGGCACACCGGCGTTCTTCATCAACGGCCGCGCCATCGAGGGCGCTCAGCCGTTCGAGTCGTTCAAGCGGGTCATCGACGAGGAACTGGCCCGCGCAAGGTAATCGCAAGCCGGGCACGCGAGTTGCGAACTCGCGGCCCATGCCCAGCACTGACCATCTCACCGCACACCTGGACCGGCTTGCGGCCTTCGATGGCGGCCCCTTCCCGGTCCTCAGCCTCTACCTCAACGCGCAGCCCAACCAGCACGGGCGCGATCACTTCGACACGTTCCTCCGCGTGGAACTCGCGGACCGCCTGCGCACCTACCCTGCCGAGGCACCCGAGCGCCAGAGCCTGGAGCAGGATCACGCCCGCATCGCCGAGTACCTCCAGACGATCGATCGATCGGCCAACGGCATCGCGATCTTCGCGTGCTCAGCCGCACGGCTCTTCGAGGCCATCCAGCTCGCCGCGCCGGTGACCGAGAACCGGCTGTTCATCTCGCCCGAACCGCACCTGTACCCCCTCGCGCGCCTGGCCGACGACTACCCTCGCTACGCAGTGCTGGTGGCTGACACGAACCGGGCGCGGATTGTCGTCATCGCTGCCAACCGCGTCCAGTCGCGGAAGACGGTCGAGAACGAGAAAACCCGCGGCCACAAGATGGGGGGCTGGTCACAGGCCCGTTACCAGCGGCGCGTCCGGAACGATCGCGCCCAGCACGCCAGGGAGGTGGTCGAGACCCTGACCCGCATTGTCCGTGAGGAGGGGATCGATGCCGTGATCGTGGCAGGAGACGAGGTCGTGGTGCCGCTGCTCAGGGCTGAGTTCCCGAAGGAACTGGGCGACAAGGTCGTGGACATCGTCCCGCTCGACATCCGGACGCCCGAGCACGCCATCGTCGACGCCACCACGCCCCTCATGGCCACGAAGGATGAACGGGACGATCGCGCTCGCGTCGAGGCTCTCTTCGATGCGTATCGCGGCAACGGCCTGGGGGTGGTTGGCCTTGATGCCGTCCGCAGGGCGCTGGAAATGGGTCAGGTCGATGAACTGCTGATCAGCGGCGTGCCTGAAGCAATCGATGCCGGCGCGGAACCGCAGTCGCCGCTCCCGTCTGACGCCACTCCGCAGGGGAGCCCCGAGGAGCGCGCGGCCAACGAGCTGATCGCACGGGCGCAACAGACCGGCGCACTCGTCACCATCATCCAGGAACGTTCACTGCTCGAACCGGTGGGCGGTGTCGGCGCGCTGCTGCGCTTCAGGATCTGAGGACTGCGATGAGCAAGCAGAACAACGTGAACCCGGATCACTACAAGGTCGCCGGCCGCGAGCGCACGGGCAACACCGGCAACGCCGCCGCCAAGAACTCGCGGCAGTCCCAGGCCGTGAACCGCGGCGTGGAACGTCCGTCATCGCCGAGACCGAAGAGAAAGCGTCGGCAGGAAACGTGACCGGAGCCCCGCAGGCAGGGCCCCGGCCTCGCTGTGCTAGCGCGGCGAGCCGGTGGTGCCGCGGGAGTCCGGCGTGTTCGAACCGCCCGACGCATCGTCGCTGCCGCTGCCGTCCCTCGGGCTCGAGCCGCCCGTGGTGCCGCGTGAACCGCCCGTCGTGCGGTCCGTATCGGAGCCCGGGTTCGAACTGCCCGATGTGCCCACCACGCCGCGGCTGGCCGACTGCGCCATCCGCAGGTGCTCCTCGAGGGTGGGCAGCGTCTTGGCGGCCCACGCCTTCACCTCGGGGTCCGTGCCAGTCTGCGACTCACGGCGGAAGTTGTTCACGTCCTTCTGGTGATCGGTGAGCATCGCCTGCATGTAGGCCCGGTCGAACGCGGCGCCGGACATCTTGGACAGCTGCTCGTGGATGTTCTCGTGGTGCGCGCCGCTGTCGGTGGGCAGCGCGATGTTCTTGCGCTGCGCGAGCGACTTCAACTCCTCGTTGGCCTTGCCGTGGTCGGTGACCATGCGCTGGGCGAACTGCTTCACCTCCTGGCTCTGGGCCTTCGCGGTGGCGAGCTTGCCCAGTTCCACTTCCGCCATGCCGCCCATGGCCGCTTCCATCACGAACTGGTGTGCGGGATTGGCCTGGCTCGAGCCGGCCTGCTGGCTGCCCGGCTGCTGGGCGATGGCCGGAGCCGCGCCGAGCGCGAGCACGGCGGTTCCGCAGATGATGACCTTCTTCATGTGATGACCTCCTCCATTCACGGGAGGACATCGCAATCAGGGTGCCACGGTCACCCGACGATCAGGGTCCAGCTGTCGATGATGGCGTAGACGATGGACGCGACGCTTGCGACGAGGCAGACGACCGCCATGAGCATGTGATCGCCCCGCTCGCGCGACAGGGGGTTCAGCAGCGCCGACACGACGTAGCCGCCCGCGAAGCCTCCGGCGTGCGCCCAGTTGTCGATGCCGGGGAAGAGGAAGCCGAAGGCGAGGATGGCAATGGCCCACTGGATGGCCTGGTTGTAGATGGCGCTGCTGCCACTCTTCCGCCCGTAGTGCACGAGGGCCCCGATGAGCCCGCAGATGGCGGCGGAGGCGCCGACCGTGAGCGTCGATCCCATGAAGGCGCTCAGCAGGAACCCGCACGCACCCGAGACGACGTAGATCACGATCGTACGTGCGGGCCCCATGATCTCTGCCGTACCTGGACCGAGGTTGCGGACCGACATCATGTTCATCAGCAGGTGCAGCAGGCCGCCGTGCAGCCAGGTGGCACTGAGGATGGTCCACCACCGGCCGTAGCCGAATACGGGACCACTGCCGCTGGCGCCGAGGATGAACAGCGCCGTGAAGTCGAGTGACAGGAGCCCGCTCATCGGGTTGCCGCCGCGCACGCGGGCAGTCAGCAGGATGGAGGCGAGGAACATGATCGAGCAGCCGGCGATCACGAGCGGCACCAGCCCGAGGTCGCTGCCGAACTGCCTGACCAGGGGGGCGAATCCCCACATGCCCGGCTTCACGCGCCCGCAGGTGTAGCACCGGTCGTCGTTCACGCCCACGAGGGACCCGCACGACGGACAGACGACCGAACCCGACGTTTTTCGTCCGAGCATGAGGTGATCCTAGCAGCCCTGCCGCGCCTACTCCGTCCGTTCCTTCTTCGGCCGCATGTTGGCGGCGAGGATGCGCTTCCGCAGCCGGATGCTCTGCGGCGTCACCTCGACCAGCTCATCGTCGTTGATGAACTCGATGGCCTGCTCGAGGCTCAGCTTGCGCGGCGGAATCAGCCGGATCGCCTCGTCGGCGGACGAGGCGCGCATGTTGGTCTGCTTCTTCTCCTTGGTGACGTTGACGTCCATGTCGGCGGCACGTGAGTTCTCGCCGATGATCATGCCCTCGTACACCTGGATGGCCGGGTCGATGAAGATCTCGCCGCGCTCCTGGATGTTGTAGAGCGCATACGAGGTCGCCACCCCAGAGCGGTCCGCCACGAGTGCTCCTGTGGCGCGGGCCGGGATGGCGCCGTGCCACGGCTCCCAGCTGTCGAAGATGTGGTTCATGATGCCGGTGCCTTTGGTGTCGGTCATGAACTGCGACCGGAACCCGATCAGCCCGCGCGCCGGGATGCGGAACTCGAGCCGGACGCGCCCGCTGCCGTTGTTCACCATCTTCGACATCACGCCGCGGCGCTCGCCGACGTTCGCGATGACCACACCCTGGTGGTCTTCCGGCACGTCGATCACCAGCAGTTCGACCGGCTCCATCGTGGTGCCGTCGACCTCCTTGGTGACGATGTCCGGGCGGGAGACCTGGAGCTCGTAGCCTTCGCGGCGCATCATCTCGATGAGGATCGAGAGCTGGAGTTCGCCGCGGCCGATGATGCGCATCTGCTCCGGCGTGTCGGTCGGCTCCATCCGGATGGACACGTTGCCGAGCAGTTCCCGGTCCAGCCGGTCCTTGAGCTGCCGGGAGGTCACGTACTGCCCTTCGCGGCCCGACAGCGGCGAGGTGTTCACGCCGAAGATCATCGACACCGTGGGCTCGTCGATCGCGATCGGCGGGATCGGCTTCGGGTTCTCGCCGCTGGCGATCGTCTCGCCGATGGTGATGTCCGCGATGCCGGCCAGGCACACGATGTCGCCGGCTGCCGCTTCCTCGATATCGATCCGCTTCAGGCCG
>WBZO01004533.1_pt1 | contig 14932 bp, 13 predicted proteins | sample 5204261 | NCBI WGS metagenome assembly WBZO01 (sample SAMN12412400, study PRJNA552823) | activated sludge metagenome | isolation source: activated sludge from anammox sidestream of wastewater treatment plant... | place: USA: North Carolina | collected 2017-09 | reverse complement strand
GCGCCTCGGTCGGCTCACCACCCGAAGGCCCCGCGCCGTGCTCGTCACCGCGCTCGTCATCGTGCTGGCCGGGGTGCTGGGCGTGCCGCGCATCGTGACCGACACCTCCATCCTGGCCTTCTTCCCGGAGGGGGGCGCCACCCGCACGAGCGTCGCCACCGTCGAGGAGGTGCTGGGCGGCTCCTCCACCATCACCGTGTGGCTGAAGGGCGACCTCACCGACCCCGCCCTGCTCACGGCCATGGAGGCGTACCAGGCCGACGTCTCGAGCCTGGCGGGCATGGGCCCGGGACAGTCGATCGCCAACGTGGTGCGCGCCCTCCACCTCACCCTCACGGGCGAGGAGGGCCTGCCGACGAGCCGCGAGGCCGTGGCGCAGGAGCTCCTCCTGTACCAGTCGTCGGGCGACGTCTCCGACCTGACCCGGTTCATGACGCTCGACTACCAGCAGGGCGTCATCAACTTCGTGGCGAGATCGATGTCGACCGAGCGCGTGGCCGAGGTCACGAGCGAGATGACGCGCCTGGCGGGCGAGCACTTCGGCAAGCTCGCCACCGTCCAGCTGACCGGCAACCCGCTGCTCGAGCGCGAGATCGAACAGGCCATGCGCCACGACTTCGTCATCAGCCTCACCCTCGCCATCGCCCTGGTGCTGTTCATCGACAGCTTCGTGCGCTCCTTCCGCGCAGCCGCCGTGACCATCATCGTGCTGCTCTCCACCGTGGCGCTGCAGTACGGGCTCCTCGGCTGGCTCGGCCTGCCGCTGAACCTGGCCACCATGCTGATGGGCGCCCTCGCCATCGGGGTGGGCGACTACGCCATCCACCTGACGGTCCGCTACATGGAGGAGCGCCGCCACGGCAAGGATCCCGAGGCGGCCGTGGTGCACACGCTTCACAGCACGGGTCGCCAGATCCTCTTCACGGCCCTCACCCTGGGCGCCGGCTTCGGCGCGCTGGCCTTCGCCAACTTCGTCCCCGTGGCCACCCTGGGCCGGCTGATGCTCCTCACCGTCGGCCTCGTGGGCGTGGCCACGCTCACCCTGCTGCCGGCCGCGAGCCTCAAGTTCCTCCGCGACCCTCACACTCGCCTCCACCTCCCCAAGGAGCTCATGCATGAAGAAGCCTGACGCCACACGCCGCCTCTCCGCTCTCGTGGCGGCCCTCGCCCTGGCCGCCTTCGGCCTCGCCTTCGCGCAGAAGTACCCGGACGCCGACGCGCTCATAGCCGCCGTCGACGCCCGGCCCGAGCCGGCCACCAGCCAGGCCACCCTCACCATGACCATCACCACGGCCGGTGGCCAGACGCTCTCGCGCGAGATGCAGACCTGGAGCGAGGGCACCACCAAGCGCATCATCAAGTTCACGGCCCCGGCCGACATCAAGGGCTCGGGCTTCCTGACGCTCACGGCCGCCGACGGCAGCGAGGAGAAGCTCGTCTACCTCCCGGCGCTCGACCGGGTGCGCCGCATAGCCGGCGGGCAGCAGGGCGACTCCTTCTTCGGCTCCGACTTCGCCTACGAGGACATCACCGGCATCGACCAGGAGGATTACACCCACAAGCTCCTCGAGGTGAGGGACGGCCCCGTCTACGTGGTGGAGGCCGTGCCCACGCCGGAGAGCGGCTCGAGCTACGAGCGGCTCGTGCTGGAGGTGCCGGAGGACACCCTCATCCCGCAGCGAGTCGAGTACTACCGCGGCGGCGAGCTGGCCAAGGTCCTCACCGTCAGCGGCCTCACCGAGGTGGACGGCTACACCGTGGCCGGCGAGCGGCGCATGGAGAGCGTGAAGGGCGGCAAGGTGAGCACCTTCACCGTCATCACCCAGACGAACCTCGTCCTCGACGAGGCGCTACCGGCCGACCTCTTCACCGAGCGGTTCCTGAGGCGCTGACGGTGCGCGCGCACGCACTCCTCCTCCGCCGCCCGCGCCCGGCCGCCGCGCTCCACGACCGGCACACGCCGCCGGCGCCCCTACGGCCTGCGCTGGCCCTGGTGGCCGCCCTGGCGCTCGGTCTGGCCGCCGCCCAGGGGCCGCAGCTCAGCGGTCGCACCGAGGCGGTCTTCGGGGTGGCCGTGGACGGCAGCCTCCCCGTGGCCAGCGCCGAGCTCGAGCTTAGGCTCGACGGCGAGGTGGGCTCCGGCTTCTTCCCGGACGCCGCCTACGCGGCCAGCGTCAGAGCGGGTTACGACGCCGCCACGAGCGCCACGTGGCTCGAGCTCGACGAGGCCCACGCCACCCTGTTCCTGACGGACGTGGACATCACGGTGGGCAAGCAGCGCCGCTCGTGGGGCTCCACCGACGGCGTGAACCCGGTGGACGTCCTCAACCCGCGCGACCTGAGCTTCCCGCCCGGCAACGAGAAGATCGCCGTGCCCATGCTGTACGGCGCGGTGCACGCCGGCGACGCGCGGGTGCAGCTGGCCGTGGTGCCCACGTTCACGGCCTCGCGCCTGCCGGGCGAGGCGTGGCGCGCGCCGCTGGCGCCCGCCCTGCCGCCGGGCGTGACCCTGGTGGGGGTGCTGCCGCCGGAGGTGCACGAGCCGGCCGCCGATATCGGCAACGTGCAGTTCGGCGCGCGCGCCACGCTGGCGGCCGGCGCCTTCGACGTGAGCGCCACCTACTTCAACGGCTACCGCACCGAGCCGACCGCGAGCGCCAAGCTGCTGCCGGCCGGCGCGCCGGGCCAGTTCCGCCTGCAGCCAGTGCTCGACTACGACCGCATGCAGCTACTGGGGCTCGACTTCTCAGGCGCCATCGGCCCCGTGGTGGTGCGCGGCGAGGCCGCCTACGAGTTCACGTCGGACCCGGAAGGCACCGACCCGGAGGTGGGTAACCATTCCCTGCAGGCGGTGCTGGGCGGCGAGTACGCCATCCCCAGCGGGCCGCGCGTGGTGCTACAGGGCATCTTCGACTACACCGCGCCCGACGCGGGCGAGGATCCCGACCTGGCCTTCAAGGTCATGACGGTGATGACCCACCAGGCGGGCGCCCGCACGAACCTCGACCTGGCCTGGATGCAGAGCCTGGACGGTAGCGGCCTGGCGATGCCCGGCGTGACCTACACCTTCGCCGACGGCGTGGTGGGCGAGGCCAAGGCCTACGTCTTCTACGGGGCAGACGGCAGCGAGTTCGGCGATTGGAAGGACAACAGTCAGGTGCGGGTGTCGGTGGGCTACTCGTTCTGACGGTCCCGACACGAGCCCGGGGCGGGTCGTCGCCGCCCCGGGCTCACGCGCGGGCGCGGCGCTCCCTAACCCTCGCTTAACCGTGGCGGCACACGCTGCGGCGCAAGGAGGGAAAGAGATGTCAAGACGCACGCTGTTGATCGCCGGTCTGAGCGCCGCCTTCGCGTTCGCGGGAGGCTACGCGCTCCTCGACAACATGCAGCCGGACACCCGCGCCCAGGCGCGCGGCCGCCCGGCCGACCCGAGCAAGGTCGTCGCCGTGCCCGGCTCCGCGCTCGTGCCCATGAACGACGGTTCCACCGCGTGGATGCTCGTGGGTCCCGACGGCACCGTGTTGGCCGGCCCCGACGGCAGGCCGCCCACCGAGGCGGCCGCCGAGACGGCCGCCGAGACGGCGCCGGTCGTCAGCGCCGCCGACCTGGTCGGCACCTACCTTGAGGGCTTCCCCGAGGCGTACGGCGGCTCGCAGGACGCGGCCACGAAGCGAAGTAAGGACGAGCGCCGCGACCACGAGGACCACGACGACGATGACCACGACTCCAAGGACCGCAAGGACCGCAAGGATCACAAGGACGAGAAGCACCACGACGACGACCACGACGACCACCCCACCAGCCACGCGCTGACCACCGGCGCGCCCAAGCCCGCCAAGCCGAACGCCAGGAGCAGGAAGTGACGGCGGGCGCACCCGGTGAGAACGGGAGCCGCGCCGGCAGGCAGCGTCTGTCCCCGGCCGGCGCGGGCTCGAAGCCGCGCCGCCCCAAGTTCGACAAGGCGGCCTCCACCACCGTCCTCCTCGCCGCCCTCCTCGGGCTGGGTGCCGGCGCCACCTGGCAGCTCGCGAGCGCCGCGCCACGGGCCCAGGGCCCCGCAGAGGGCGAGCTCGTACCGGTGAGTCCGGCGGGCGCCCCCACCCGGGTGCTCGTGGTAGACACCACCGGCCTCGTGGTGGCCGCCTTCGACTCCGCCTCCATCCGCACCGTAGGCGGTCCCGCGGCCGCCGTGGCGCTGAGCCGCGGGCGCTCGAAGGCGCCGGTGGCCGCCTCGCGGGCCTCGTGAGCACGCATCCGCGGCTGGCGCGCGCCGCCGTGAGGGCGGGCGCGCCTCGCGCTCGCGGCGCGGGCGGCAGGCCGCCCCTGGGCGACCCCGCCGCGGCAACGCCCGCCGGGCCGGTCACGAAGACCCGGCGGCGCCCGATCGAGCGCGTCAGCTTCCACGCCATGGGCACCACCGTCACGATCCGCGCCGTCGGTGCGCCGCGCCTGGCGCGCGAGGTGCGCCGGCTGGAGGGCATCCTCACGCGCTTCGGCGACGGCGTGGTGGCGCGCCTGAACCGGGAGGGGCGGCTGCAGGACCCGCCGCCGGAGCTGGTGGCCGCCCTGGCCTGGGCGGTCGAGGCGAGCCGGCTGACCGGCGGCCTCGTCACGCCGCTGGTGGGCCGCTCCCTCGAGTGGCACGGCTACGCCACGAGTTGGCACGAGGGCGCGCGCTGGATCGCCCCTGAGGGGACACCCCCCGCCGTGCCGAGCGTGGACGAGCTCGTGGTTTCGGCCCGCGAGATCGTGCTGCCGCCGGGCGCGGCCATCGACCTGGGCGGCACGGGCAAGACGTGGGTGGTCGAGCGGGTGGCCGGCCGCGCCGCGGAGATCGTCATCGACGCCGGCGGCGACGTGCTCGCCCGCTCCGCCGCCGCCAGTGAGGTGGACGTGCTGGGCGCAGCCGAGGTGTGGCACCTGCGGCTACCGCCTGGCGCCTGGGCGGTAGCAAGCTCCAGTCTGGTCCGACGCGCCTGGCGGGGCGGGCACCACCTCATAGACCCGCGCACCGGACGCCCCGCCCAGGGGCGCTGGGTGCAGGCCACGGTGGTCGGGCGCTCGCTCATGCGCGCCGAGCTTGCCACCAAGCTGCTGCTCCTCGGGGCGCCCGTGCCGGAGACGCTGCAGGTCGAGCAGGCCTGGGTCGTCGATCGCGACGGCACGCTCCACTAGCGAGAGACCCGAGAGAGGACACCGATGACATCGACGATGGCGCGCGCCCCGCGGCTCAACCGTTACCTGCTGGGGCTGCCCCTGGCGACCCTGACTCTCTACTGGCTGCTGGCGTGGGCCGGCCTGGCGCCGAGTGGCTTCACCTGGGCCTTCCTGCGCCTGACCGGGGTGGTCGGCTACCTGTTGCTTACCCTCAGCGTGGCGAGCGGTGCGCTACTGGCGGCGCGCTTCACGCCGCCCGCCTGGCTGGCCAAACCGTTGCAGTTCGGCTGGCACGGCCTCACGGCCGGTAGCGGGCTGGCGCTGGTGGGGGTCCACGTGGCGTTCTCGCTCGTCACGGAGCACTTCCCCCAGCCACTCGCCGGGGCGCTCGTGCCCGGGCTCGCCACCTACGAGCCGGCGGCCATGGGCCTCGGCACCGTCGGCACGTACCTGCTGCTGGCGCCCTACCTCAGCTTCGCGGGGCGGCGGGTGTTGGGCCCCAAGTGGGTGAAGGGCCTCCACCTCCTCGCCTACCCCGGCTTCGCCGCCGGCACCTTGCACGGGGTGATGGGAGGCAGCGACCGCCTGGCCTGGCTCTACCTTGGCGCCCTGGCGCTGGTGGCGTTCACGGTGGCGGTCCGGCTAGTGGAGGGGCGCCGGCGGGCGCCGTAGAGTTGAGCAGGAGGCACCGGGCTTGAGGCTCCTGCTGGTCGAGGACGACACGCGGATCGCAGCGCCCCTCGTCGCCGCCTTGGAGGAGGGCGGACACCGCGTCACCTGGGCAGCGGACGGCCAGGGCGGCCTGGAGTTCGCTCGCGCCGGCGGGTTCGACACACTCATCCTCGACGTCATGCTGCCCGGCCTGGACGGCTTCGACCTGGCGCGCACGCTGCGCGCCGAGGGCGTGGCCGTGCCCATCCTCTTCCTCACGGCGCGGGGTGACCTGGCCGACCGCGTGACGGGCCTCGACCTGGGTGGCGACGCCTACCTCGTGAAACCGTTCGCCCTGGCCGAGCTGAAGGCCACGTTGCGCGCCCTGTCGCGCCGCGCATCCGACGTGACCCGCAGCAGCATCGGCTTCGGTGACGGCCGCGGCGAGCTCGACACCGTGTCACGCAAGGTGAGCTGGGACGGCCGCGAGGTCGCGCTCACGGGCCGCGAGTACGACCTGCTGGAGGCGCTACTGCACGCGCCCGCGCGCTGGTTCACGCGCCAGGAACTCCTCGACCGCGTGTGGGGCCCCGACTTCTTCGGGGAGCCGCGCGTGGTCGACGTGTACGTGCGGTACCTACGGCAGAAGCTCGACGACTCGGTGGTGCAGAGCATGCGCGGAAGGGGGTACCGCGCGTCGTGACGGGCATGCGACCGTTCCCCTTGCGCAAGCCGAACCTGCACCGGCGCCTGGCGCTCGTGCTCATCGCCCAGACCGTGACGGTGCTGCTGCTGACGGCGTTGGCGCTCTTCCTGGTCCTGGGGCGCTTCCTGGAGGCGGGTGAGGCGCAGCGGCTCGACAAGCTCGTCGACGACGTGAGCATCCACCCGGGTAGCACGAAGCACGACGTCCTGGAGTTCGACCACGGCTTCCCCGACGACGTGCACGTGCGCCTCCTCCTCCGGGGCGAGGTGCTGGCGGCCACGCCGGCGTTCCCGCCCGTGCCCACTGACTCGGCGCCCGGCTACTCGCGCGCGGCGCAACACCGCGTGCTCACCCGCGAGGTGCGCGAGGACGGGGTGCGTTACACGCTGCAACTGGCGGGCGACCCGGTGGGGACCGAGCTGGCGCTGCGCGCCTACCTGCTGGCGCTGGCCGTCATCGTGCCCGTCGCCGCGCTGGCGGTCGCGCTCCTCAGCAACCTCGTGGCCGCGAACATGCTCTCCCCCGTGAGGCGCCTCGAGCGCGCCGCGGCGGCCCTGACGGGCTCGCGTGAGCTGCGCACGCCCCTGCCCGGCGTAGAAGCAACCGACGAGCTGGGCAGGCTCGCCAACACGCTGCAGGCCGCCTTCGCGCGCCTCGCGGACGGGATGGACCGCGAGGTGGCCTTCCTGCGCGCGGCCGCGCACGACCTGCGCTCGCCGCTGGCGGCCCTCAAGACGCGGATCGAGGGCGCGTTGGCGCGACAGCGCGACCCGGCAGCCTACCGCGCGGCGCTCCTTGAGCTGGAGCGCGACGTGGACCGGATGGCGCGGCTGGTGGATCACCTCCTGATGCTCGCGCGCGACAGCGGTCCGGGCGACCTCCACGAGGTCGACCTCGTGCGCGTTGCCGGCGAGGCCGTCGACGCGGCGCGCGCCGCACGCCCCGACGTTCCCCTAGAAGCCGCCTTCGCACCCGACACCCCGCGGGTGCAGGGGGACGCCACCCTGCTGCGGCAACTGCTCGACAACCTGCTCGACAACGCCGCCGTCCACGGCGCCGGAACGCCAACGCGCGTGAGCACTCGCATCGCCCCGGAGGGCGGGGCGGTGCTGGAGGTGAGGGACGAGGGTCCGGGCGTCACCGAGTCGGACCTGCACCGGCTGGCCGAGCCGTTCTACCGCGCGGACCCTGCGCGGACACGAGCGGCGGCCGACCGGCAACCCGGCAGCGGACTCGGGCTGGCGATCGTCAAACGGGCGGTGGAGTGGCATGGGGCCAACTGGGAGGTAAGCAGCCGGCCCGGCGAGGGTCTCCGTGTGACGATCCGTTTCCCTCGAGACCGGCAGTTATCAGGAGCTGGTCAGTTCCTCCCGCGCGACACGTTGTAGATCATGTGCGACCCGTCCGTTGCCACGCCGATGCCGAGGATCTCGCGGTCGTCGCGGCTCGAATAGAACTTGAGGGTCAGCGGCTCGTTGGTGGTCCAGTCCTGGAGCACGCGCCAACCCTCGAAGCCGCGACTGCCGGCGCGCTGCAACTCGGCGACGCCGCGCTGGCTAGCGGCGGTGTCGACGCAGACCATGTACACGTCCCTCGACACCTTGCCCGGGCACGCCACCACCACCCCACCCACGCTCGAGACGGCAGCCTGGATGGCCGACTTCGTGTTGCCTCTCACGCTGGAGCAGCCCACCAGGAGCAGGACCGGCAGGAGGCCCGCCGCAACGCCGCGCGCAACCGCTCTGATGCCGACTCTCATCTGGTGACCTCCTCACGCCGGGGTGCGCCGTCGCGCCCCTCTAGCCCCAGCGTAAAGCGAGCCTCTGACGAGATACTTACGGCGTGGCCACGGGTCGGTTCGGCGCGAGGTGGTCGTGGAGCCAGCGACCGAGGCCCCTCCGCGCGGCCACTCGAACCTCAGTACGGGTCGACTTCCCCGCAGGCGATGGGCACCGTCACCGTGGCGGGCACGCCCGGCAGCGACGCCACCGTGCTCGGCAGGGTCTGTCCGTCGGCCACGCCGTGGACGAAGATGACCTTCCCGCCCAGGTCGAGGTCGCTGATGCCGTAATCCTTGGCGGCGGTCGCTTCGAGCGCCGTGAGGTCGACCGTGGCGTGGTAGACGAGCGTGCCGTCACCGGCGGCCACGGGGTACGTGTCGCTGAGTATGACCGCGGCGGCCGGGTCCGCGTTGAAGGGAATCAGCGTCACGCCGGCGGCGGGTTCCGTCTCGATCAGGTCGACGATGCCGTCGCCGTTGACGTCGGCGTTGGGCGCCGGGCATGTTGCGGCCTGCACGACGGTCGTGAAGCCGTGGATGTGCGCCAACCGCATGCCCGCCGGCAGGCCCTTGGCGAGGAGCGTGATGTTGAGCTGGTCACCGTCGACGGTGATGACCGCCTGCCCAGACACCGCCAGCTCCGTGAGTTGCGGGTTCATCTCGCGAATCTCCGCCGTGTAGGCAACGGGGCCTTGCGCGAACGCGAGCGTGGCTACCGTCGCAACGGCAGCGAGCGCCGTCGCCTTGACCAATGCACAGGCTCTGGAGCACATAGTGGTACCTCCCACGAGGCGAGCCTAGGCCCGCCGGTCGCCGGGAGTCAGTGGCAAGTGACCGGCTCACGGGTGGCACGCGAACGGGTCGCGCGCGGTGCGGCCCGCGACCCGCGCCGCGCGACCGACCCGCGACCGGCGCCGCGCGCGCCCCACCCGCGACCGGAGCGCCTCACCAGCGCCTGAGGCCCGCCATGCCCGCGAACTCGCTCATGAGCCGCTCCTCCGCCCGCCCGTGCACGAACTCGAGCACCGTGCCCGTCCGCTGCACCAGCGCGGGCAGCACCTCGAGGAGGCTAACGGCCTCCACCGTCTCGCCGGGTCGCAGCGCCTCCGCCTCGGCGAGGCTGGCGGCCACCCAGCCGCCGGCCGTCAGGTAACCGTCGCCCAGGCCACTCCACGGCACCACCACCGTGCGGAGGCGGTTCTGCTGCAGGAGGGTCATGGTCTCCTCGACGCCCCACACGCCGCCCTCGCGGATGAGGTCGAGAAGCGCCGCCTCGTGCGCCGCCTCGCTCTCCTCCACCAGGCCGATCACCAGCGGAAGCCACTCCCTGGCGGGCGCGGCCGGGTTGGCGTGCCCGGGCAACTTGCCCACCACCCGCTGCCGCAAGTCGGCCGGCATCAGGTTCTCGAAGGCGCCAACGGGGCCCGCCTGGCCGAGGAGGATCACTCGGTCGATGAGGCCCGCCTCGAGGGTCTTCGCCACCTCCGGCATGAGCGCGCGGTAGAGGCGCAGGGTGGCCTCGTCCATGCGGTCCTTGAAGCTGTCCACGTCGGCCCCGCCGCGCGCGGCCACCCCTATGCCCATGGCGCCGCTGCGGCGCGCCTCGCGGTAGTCGACCCACGAGTCGGTGTCGACGGTGCGGACGTAGTCGGCGACCTCCTCGATCTGACCGAGGAAGACCTCGAAGAGGCGCACCCGGTCGGTGGCCACGAACACGGCGGCGTGGCGCTCGCGCTGATCGAGCGCGAACAGGAGGGGCGCCACGAGCGGCCTGCCCCAGTGGGCGAGGGCGCCGCCCGCGTCCGCGAGGAACGGCAGCTCCGTCTGCAGGTAGTAGGCGTCGAACTGCTCGTTCAGGTCTGAGCCGGCGAAGATGACCAGGCTGCGCCCCTCGAGGCGCGCGAACTGCTGGCGCAGCCGCTCGCGTAGCGCCTCGACGTACGCCTTGGGCAGGTCGAGGGCCTTCACGGCCTCCAGGGCGCGCAGCACGTACGCCTTGCCGCTCGTGTCGGGATTGGCCGGGTTGACGTCGACGTACAGCGAGAGGAGCGGCCCAGGCAGGGGGGCGATGTGGTCGAGCAGGGCGAGCTTGAGGGTGCTTCCGATCATGGCGTACCTCCTCCGGCGTGGCGCCATGCCTACCGTCAGCATCGCACGCCCCGCCGGAACGACTGGTACGCGGCCGCTACGGCGGGCAGCGGCCTGCGCGGCGGCGCCGCTACGGCGGGCAGCGGCCTGCGCGGCGGCGCCGCTCCAGCTCGGCCAGCACGTCGGCCAGCTCGCCGTAGGCCTCCAGCGGCGCCGCGCCGCTCGTGACCAGCGACTCGAGCGCCAGGCGCGCGCTGGCCAGCGCCTCGCAGTCGAGTGTCCCCAGGTCGGCGCGGGCCGCAACGGCCGCCGACCCCCCTTCCCCGCCTGTCGCGTGCCCTCCCATGGCCGGAGGCTAGCAGCGGAGCAATTAAGCCGGAGTTAAGACGCGGTCCCCCCGCCGAGGCCGCGCCGGGCGCCGGTCGCTATACTCGCCGGTAACGACCGGGACCGCCCAACCAGGGTCCGAGGAGCCCACCGCGCATGCCCACCGTCCGCCCCGCGCCGAGCCCCCTGCACCTGCGCCGTCGCCGCCTCGTCGACAGGCTGCCGGACGCCCCGGGCTTCGCCGTGTGGCTCGAGGCGCCGTACGGGTACGGCAAGAGCGTGCTGGCGTCGCAGTGGGCGGACGAGCTGGAGGCCGAGGGCTGGCGCGTGGTGTGGACGTCGGTGGCGGGGCGCGACGTGCGCGCCGCCCTGGCGGGCCAGCTGGAGCTGCCGGCCGCGGCGCCCTGGCCGGTGCTGCTCGACGCGTTGCGCGAGGCGCCCACGCTGGTGGTCCTCGAGGACCTCACCGGCGAGGAGGACCCCGGGCCCCTCCTGCGGGACGGGGCGGGCCTCGTCCTGCTGGCCAGTCGCGCGGCCCTCGCCTACCCCGAGCTTCACAAGCTCACCACCGCCGGCCGGGTGCAGCACCTCACCAGCGCCGACCTGGCGTTCGGGGAGGACGAGGCCGAGCGCGTCCTGGGCGACGCGGCATTGGCGCGGCAGGTGTGGCAGCAGACGCGCGGCTGGCCGCTGCCGCTACACTTCGCGGCCCTCACCGGCGGCCTGCCGCCGCACGAGAGCCTCACGCGCGCCGTGGCGCGCAGCGTGGGGCCCGAGGCGTGGAGGGAACTGCTGTTCTTGGCCGCCGTCGACCTGCTGCCGGACGCCGCCGCCACCGACCTCACGCTCGAGCTGGCCCGCGCCGGCTTCGTGCAGCGCCTGGCAGGCGGTTACCGCCTGCACCCCCTCATGGCCGAGGGCGTGCTGGCCACCGATCCGGAGGCGGCGCGGGGCGAGGTGGCGGCCAAGGCGCACCGCCTCGACCCGCTCGCGCGCGGCGCCGCCTTCGAGCGGGTTGGCGATCTCGAGGGCCTGCGCGCGCTGGTCGAGACCGCCGGCGCGCTCCCCCAGCAACAGCCGGAGCGCTTCCTGCACTGGCACGAGCTGGCGCCGCCGTCCGCTGACCTGGAGCGCCGCCGCAACGTGGCCATCGCCAACCTGACCCTCAACCGCTTCGACGTGGCGCTGCCCGAGACGACCGCGCTCGTGGCCCATCCGGAGTTGGCGCCGGTCTCGCGCGCCGGCCTGTTGGGCGTCGCGCTGTTCACGTTGGCGGCGGCCAAGCGCTTCGAGGAGGCCGAGCCGTTCGAACGCGCCGCGCTCGAGCTGGCGCCCAGCCTCCCGCACGACGCCGCCGCCAGGCTCCTCCACAACCTCGGCCCCGTCTCCTACTTCAGGGGCGACCTCGCCGCGGCGGAGGCCCGCTTCCGCCAGGCGCTGGCCGCCTACGGCCGCGCCGAGCAGACCCCCCAGCTGCGCTCGGCGGCGGCGCGCACGGCGGCCAACCTGCAGCTCATGCTGTGGGAGCTTCACGGCGACGTCGATAGCATGCTGGCCGCCCAACTCGACCTGGCCCAGTCGCCCGACCTCGACGACGGGACCCTCTTCATCGTCCACCAGAACCTGTCGGTGACCCACGCCTACCTGGGCGACGAGATGGCGGCCGCCGCCGCGCTGCGCCGCGTCGCTAACCGGGCGCAGGGCGACAACGCCGTCATGGTGAGGGCCATGCTCGCCTACTTCGAGCGCGACGTCGCCGCCTTCCCCGCCATCCTCGCGGCGGCGCGGCGCTGGGAGTCGCTGGAGCTGGCAGAGCGCGTGAGCGCCCTGTGGTTGCGCGCGCTCCGGAGGAGCGGCGACCTCGACAGCGCCTTCGACGTCTACCCCCAGCTCGCGGAGGGCCCCTTCACGAAGCTCGAGCTGGCGTGGGCGCTGGCGGCGCGGGGCGACGCGGCGGAGGCGGCCCGGCTGGTGAGCGAGGCCGAGGCCGCCTACCACTACCGCGAGTTCAGGGTCCACTGGTTGGCGGCCGCCTACGTGGTGGAGCGACGCCCCGAGCACCTGGCGGCCCTCCTCGACCTCACGCGCCTGCGCGAGGCCGTACTCGTCTACGCGGGCGTGCCGCCCGCGGCGCTGCCACCGGGTCGCCCCGAGCTGGCGCGCGCCTACCCACTGGCGGAGGTGCTGGCGTCGGGTTGGGAGGAGGCCATCGCGGCGCGCCTCGACGAGGTGCCGCCCCTCGAGGTCAAGCTCCTTGGCGAGGTGAGCGCCGCCGTGCTCGGCGTAAGCGTGCCGCTCACCGACCGGCAACGCGAGGCCGTGACGCTCCTGGCGCTGGGCGTGCCGCGCGAGCGGATGGGCGAGGAGCTGTGGCCGGAGGTGGACGCGCGCAAGCAGCGCAACAGCCTCGGGGTGCTCTTCACCATGCTGCGCAAGGCGCTCGAGCCGTGGGGCCAGACCACCTTCGTGGGCGAGGGCGGCCTGCAACGGTTCACGCTCGACCTGCGCGAGCTGGAGGCGGCCCTGAGCGCGGGGAACGCCGAGCGCGTGCTGGAGCTCTACGTCGAGCCGTTCGCCCCGGGGGTGGAGCTGCCGCTCGTCGACGAGGAGCGGCAGGCGCTGAGGGAGCGCGTCCTCGAGGCGCTGTACGCGGGCGCGGACGCCGACGATCTCCTTAAGCGCGCCTCCACCGACCGGGAGGCGCCGGCCGCCGGCGAGCCCGGCGTGGAGCTGCGCGTGCGCCTCCTCAAGCGCCTCATCGCCCTCGACCCGCTGCACGAGGACGCCGTCCAGGCACTCCTCACCCTGCTCACGCGCCTCGGGCGGCGCCGGGAGGCGCGGCGCGTCTACGACCGCTTCGCGCAGGCGCTACTGGTCGAGATGGGCATGGAACCCGAGGCGGCCACGGCAGACATACTCACCCGCTGACGCCTGCCGGCGCCTTGGTGGCACGGGTCAGCTGGCGCTGACGCCTGCCGGCGCCTTCGTGGCACGGGTCAGCCGGCGCTGAGCCTCCTGCCGGCGCGGCGCTCCTCCACCTTGTCGCGCAGCGCGCGTGCGTTCGCGGCCAGGCCCGCGGCGCCCCTATGCAGGTCGCCGCCTATCAGGAACACCACGTCGTCGCCGTAGAACTCGAGCAGCTCGGCCGTGCGGGCGAGGGTCATGCCGCCGCCGGGCGCAGGGAGGATCGGCGCCAACCCCGCCAGGTCGTCGGCGGCGCCGCGCACGATGCGGCGGCACTCGCTCTGCGAGAAGGAGAAGCGCCCGCCGTAGTTGGGGAACACCACCACGTCGGCGCCCGCGAGGCGCTGCAGTTGGCCGAACAGGGCGTAGTGATCGATGCCGCTGCACTCGCCGGCCACGAAGCCGCCCAGGAACGCCGGATGGCTGATGATGGGCAGGCCGACCTCGCGCGCCAGCTCCTCCATCCGGTCGAAACCGACCAGCCCGGGCGCCACCAGCAGCGCGCCGGCGCCGGCCGCGCGCGCCAGCCGGGCGCGCTCGAGGGTCTCGCCGCCGGGCGCCGTCACGTTGGGCACGTACACGGCCCGGGTGCCGCCGTCGCGCCGGCCGCGCTCCACGGCGCTCACGCACTTCTCCAGGCGCTCGGCGAAGGCGGCGAACGGCTGGTCCGCCAGCCCGTGGTCGTCCTTGATGAGGTCGATGCCCCCGAGCGCCAGCTCGTACGCCATGCCGGCCAGGGCGTTCGCGCCCAACCCCATCGGTTTCAGCGCCGTGGCGAGCAGCGGACCGTCGTCCGCTCCCACCAGGGCGCGCACCCCGCCGCGTCCGTGGCGCGGCCCGGCGTGGCGCCGCGCCAGGCCGGGCGACAGGCGCACGCGCATGAGCCTGATGCGGGGCAGGAGGCTGGAGTTGCCGAACAGCACGTTCAGGAGCTGCGTCAGCTCGGCGCCGGCCGACTCGAGCGCGTAGCTGATGGTGGCGTCGAAGCTGCCGGGCTCGCCCGGCTCGAAGGTGGTGAGGCGGCCCACCACGTGCGCGGCGATGGGGCCGTCCACGAGGTCCTGCGGGAACTCGATGGTCTGCTCGACGGCGATGGCCTTGGCCGTGCCGAGCGCCTCGTCCTTGGGGCCGAAGAGGCGGTAGGTGGCCTCGAACCGCTCGCCGGAGAACTCGAACGCGCCCCCGTACACGTCAGGGCCTCGCGCCGCGGCGCCCGCGCGGCCGTGCACCGACCCGGCGGCCGGAGGGCACCCGTGGGT
>WBZO01004532.1_pt1 | contig 14936 bp, 10 predicted proteins | sample 5204261 | NCBI WGS metagenome assembly WBZO01 (sample SAMN12412400, study PRJNA552823) | activated sludge metagenome | isolation source: activated sludge from anammox sidestream of wastewater treatment plant... | place: USA: North Carolina | collected 2017-09 | reverse complement strand
CAAACCAGCTAGAATCAGCCGATGCAATACGAGCCATCATCTGATCACCGGCCTGATTGGTGATCCGTTTGGCGTTTATCATAGAATCCAGAATGGCGCCACCTGTGGTTATCCGCGACCCATAAATTTCCGTGGCGCCGTTTCGGTTGTCATCCCAGACAACCATAAAATGTGTTCCGTTATACGCTACCGCGGGGTTTTCCTCGGGGCCAATGCTATACTTGGAAATGTATAGCCCTGCGGGGTCCATAACTGTGTTGCCTGAGACCCTTGATCCAAAAATGTGAGGAGCGCCCTCTCTGTTGTCACTCCATACAACAAGGAATGTTGAGCCTCCCGCTGCTACGGCCGGTGTATACTGTGCAACTCTTGTTTGTTCAGGGTCACCGGTGGCAGCCGCACCGCAGACAAGGAAGCCGTTATTATCGAGAACTACCCCTGTTGCCGACACCCGAGCGGCAAAAATGTCACTGTCTTGAGATAGATTGCGTCCATCCTCCCAGGTCACAAGGAAGTTCGTACCGTTCCAGGCTACAGCCGGATTTGTCTGTCCGTACGGTGCTATACAGATGGGTATGGCGGTTTTTGGGTTTACAGAGCCGTCTTGCTCGACAAATGCTCCATAAATATCGGAATCCCCTGAGCGGCTATCTTGCCACACCACGAAATAGTGCGTGCCAGTGAACACAGCGCTTGGGTGATCCTGGGCATTCCGCGCGGGCCCGTAGGCTGTATCAATTGGGAATGAGGGGCCGACAAGAGGTGGGGCGCACTGTGCTTGAGGCGAACAGGCAAGCAAAAAAGAAAAAGCAGCTCCCGCCACAACTAGAATCCTGGTTGTTTGTGCCAGCGTCCGTTGGAGCCAACCTTCTGAGTGAGCACAACAAACTCCGTTGGGCATAGCTTTTATATTGTGTTTATGTGTACGAAGGGACTTCACCGTTGTTATCCAAACTCCAATCGCTGTGGCTGTTGGCACCCTGAAGAGCGCTTGTTTTCACACAGCCGGTATATCGTCTGAGACACCGTGCCGAAAATCGGACGACGGCCGCAAGTCAGCTTGTCCGGGCGTGGATACAAGGGACACGGTTCGCCGCGAACGTATGGAATGGCAATTATTAAGCGCGGATCATCGTAATCGGGATGTATTCGCGCTTCAGGCCACTTGAATTAGTAAAAAAATTCTTACCCGCAAATGCGGTATATTTTATAAGGCTTGCATTATTTGAGGAAGTATTAGCTACTTCCGCGCTATGAAAATACGCGCCTTATTTACCTTTTTCATTTCTTCGGTGGATCAGCAAACCCCACAAATACGGCTAAGGTTTGGACCCGTCCGTTGCCTTGCCGGGCTTCTTTTCATCAGGCACCACTGGCATTGGTCGTATGACCAGGTCCTTCGGCAGAACGTAGACCGAAGTCGGAACAGTCGCATTCAGATTGAAAGTGTTATAGGTATTATACTGAATGTCCGGGTTCTTACCTGTCCCCCAAATGGCTAAACGGACAGGATAGCTGGTTTTCGGGTCAATATAAATTTTACAGCGTGCGCCTGTGGTCTTCTCTGTATAGGAGTAAGCCCGGAGCTTCTTTTTCTCCCAGGTTACATTACCCAAATCCTTCGCATCATTGTCCTTAAGAAACTTCTTCACGTCGCCAACGGGGCCGGGGTTGGCGTACATAATGTTGTAACGAAGACTGTCGGGCGCGTACTTGCCTGCTCTATTTGACATTGTATGGTAAAGAAACAGCCCATCATTATTCTTTACAAGATTAACGTGGAAGCTCTTTACCGCTTTCACAAACTTGAACTTTCCGCCACTCATCCACAGTTCAATGGTTCCCGCATCGCCAAAATTCCGAGATTTTACGGAACACTTGTAATACAAGCCCTTTTCTGATTGCGGCGTTGCTGATACAGTGTCCGCATTGCCGATATTGGCAGCTAGACAACCAAGCATGAATGAGAAGCAAAGAGTCTTTATGATCGACTTTTTAACGACGGCCATGGGAGTTTTTATCCTTCCGGTGGATTGCTTGTGTTTTACCAAGCCTTTTGATCTTGCGACCTGGATGAATATATTATGCCCCAGGATCCTCCTCCGCCGCCTAAGATCACATTTTATGGATTCTGTTATAAAGATACAACAAGCTTTCGGGATACTTTTTGTATCCCGGGAGACCGGGTCTCTACAGATGAGCGGCCCGGCCTCCCATTTCTCTTCAGTTAGTCATTAGGGCTCAAGCCCTGACTTCTAGCTAAAGGTGTGGATATTGTCATTACTTGCCGGGCTGACCAATGCCACTCGCAAACAAGTAACCAGCGTCAACCAGCAGCTTGCAGCAAGCCGGGTTCTCGGGGGTCATCACGATACCAAGGTTGCGCGCAGCGCCACCCGTGGGATACGGATTCCTCGGAGCGTTGGACATGCAGCAGTCAGCCACGAACATCTCGAAGTCGGCCAATGCAGCAGCCTGTGCAGCAGGTGTAGATGCGGCGGCAACGGCGTCGATGAGCCTGATGGCTCCCGCATAGCAATCTTCATCCGAGATCAACGGCACTTCATAGGTGCCCCAAGCGATCTGATGGAAGAGCTTGATCACGTTCTTCAAGCTGGCTACGTCGGCTTTGAGCTCCCAGGTCCAGCGGTTCTGATGAACAGTCGACGGAGGTCCAGCCGGCTCGCCAGGATAGGTCTTGGGATTGAGGCTGCTCCAAAGAATGTTCAGAGTCCATTTGGTTCCAGGAACTTCATACATCAGCGGCCACCAAAGCCGGATATTCTTGGTTCCATGCTGAACCACCGGCTGGCGGGCGAAGATGTCCATGCACTGGCTGACGGTCGGAACGACCTTGGTCAGCTGGGTGTCTTTGATGATGTAAGGATCGCCTTGCTGGGCGGCGGCTATGAAATTAGGCCAGCCATCATTCCCAACAGCATCCTTACCGGTACCAGGAACGATCGAGAGAATGCCGGGAGCGGCTTCAATCGGATCAGCCCCAACACCATTGTAGCCCAGGCAGGCGCCTTGCCCGCTGGACGAGCCTTCATAGGCCTGGTAAACATCGGCGCACTTACCCGTAATCGGCTCGTTCGCTATGCGAACTGCGCCCGCAGAGATAACAGTTCCGACCACTAATATCATTATGATCGGCAGTAGATACAGTTTCATTTCCCTTACTCCTCCTTTTTTTCTCGAAGGACAGTCCCGCTATGATGAAATTACATTGGGTTGTTATCGCACTTTTCACGGCGACTCTTCTTAAGCGCTGCGTGTCCCAGCACGATATATTCGGATATATTATACACTCACATTCGGGATAGTAACCTGAAATGCACAAATTATTTATAAATTTTATTCTTTAATGCATGGCTGAACTTCGCATCAACATTATCACTGCCATACAGCGGCCCAAGAGGGTTTGCGGAAGGCTTTCATTTCGAGGTTGAATAATCTGCTTTTTCGGGACAAAGTATCGCGCGCCAGGATGCATTGTCAGCGCTCCACTCGAAATGCCGCATCCGATAACGCATTATTTTAACAATCCCTAGCACAGGTAAGCTTATCGGCCTGCTGCTTTGGTCGTCATTAAAAAAGGCGGCTCTCTTTGGAGTTAACCATCAAGGGCCGCCTTAAGGAAGTGTAAATTTTGTGGGTTGGGATTATTACCGGCCCGATGCTCCATCTTTACCGGGAAGTCCAACACCATTCTCAAACAAATAACCAGCGTCAACCAGCAGCTTGCAGCAAGCCGGGTTCTCGGGGGTCATCACGATCCCAAGGTTGCGCGCAGCGCCACCTCTGGGATATGGATTCCGGGGAACGTTCGACATACAGCAGTCAGCCACGAACATCTCGAAATCGGCCAATGCAGCAGCCTGTGCAGCAGGTGTAGATGCGGCGGCAACGGCATCGATGAGCATGATGGCTCCTTCATAACAATCTTCATCAGAGATCAGCGGTACTTCATAAGTTCCCCAAGGCCACTGGTGGAAGAGCTGAATCATCCACTTGATGCCGATTACGTCAGCTTTGAGTTCCCAAGTCCAGCGGTTCTGATGAACGGTGGACGGAGGTCCGGCCGGTTCGCCAGGATAGGTCTTGGGATTGAGGCTGCTCCAGAGAATGTTCAGTGTCCAAGTAGTCCCTGGAGCTTCATACGCTAACGGCCACCAGAGCCGTATATTCGGAGTTCCATGCTGAACCACCGGCTGACGAGCAAAGATATCCATGCATTGACTAACGGTCGGGACAACCTTTGTCAACTGCGTATCTTTGATGATGTATGGATCTGGCGGAGTCTGCTGAGCTGCGGCTACGAAATTAGGCCAACCAGGATTCCCAACATAGTCCTTACCATCGCCCGGAATAATCCAGAGAATTCCGGGGGCGGCAGTGATTGGATCACCACTTTGGCCTAAATAGCCGGCGCACCCTCTCTGCCCAGAGGTGCCATTCCATGTCTGGAAAACAGGAGCGCACATTCCGGTGATTGGCTCGTTTGCGACGCGTACCGCGCCTGCAGAGATGACGGTCCCGACCACTAGTATCATTATGATCGGCAGTAGATACAGTTTCATTTCCCGTACTCCTCCTTTTTGTAAAGGGCAGTCCCACCACAATGGAACTGCATTGAGTTGCTATCGCGCCTTACGCGGCGGCTCACGCTATAGCGATCCTCTACGTATCCCAGCACGATATATATGCTTCCATTATACACCCGCTAGAGCTCTCGGAACCAATAAAGGGCAAAAATTTGTTAATAAATTATTTTTTTCCGTGCGTAATCGCAATATTTCGTTCACAGCTCCATGACATCTGCGCAGAAGGATTGGATATTTCTTGCTACGCCATCTGCCGCCCGCGAGTGTGCCGCATCCTGTCCAAAGCTACCGCAAGAACGATAATACAACCGGTTACAATCTCCTGTACCCAATTCGGGAGCCCCATTTGAGAGCACCCCGTGCGTATGACCGTCATTATGAGAGCGCCCACAATGCTTCCCAATATAGAGCCCTCGCCCCCCGAGAGGCTTCCTCCTCCAATCACGACAGCTGCAATAACATCCAGTTCTAACCCAACCGCCACGGTAGGGTCACCCACCGTAAGCCTCGAGAATTGCAGCACCCCTGCCAATCCGGCGAAAGCAGAAGCCAATATGTAAACCATCAACTTCACCCGATCAACAGGCACTCCGCTCAAGCGTGAGGCTTGTTCATTGGAGCCGATGGCGAAGATATATCGTCCCAATCGCGTATAACGCAGAATACAGGCAATCACAAAGGCAAGAGCCGCAGTCAGCCATACACCCACAGGTATCAGCATCCAGCTTTGCTCGGGACGAAGAGCCGCCAGCAGATTGATTAGCCAGCTTGCAGGGGCATCGATCTTCTGCTCGTGCGCTAAGCCCTTCGCCGCGCCTCGCACAACGAGAAGCGTTCCCAGCGTGACGATAAAAGGTACAACGCGCAAACGAGTGATAAGCCCACCATTAACCAGGCCACAGAACGCGCCCACCAAAATCGCAGCACCGGCTGAGAATAATGGGCTGCACCCCTTGACAAGACACCCAGCGGTTACCACCGTACCCAGCGCAATTGTAGAGCCAACCGAAAGGTCTATTCCGCCGCTGATAATAATCAGCGTCATTCCCAGCGCAGCCGTGCCGACAATGGCGGTTTGCCTGAGTATTGTCTGGATGTTACGCGCGGATGCGAAGTTCTCCAGCCCTTCAGTTCCCTGCCGACCCAGCAGTGTAAAAAGACCAAAGATAATAACCAACCCGGCCACCGAGGCCAGCCAACTTAGGTCTATCTTAGACCGACTACGAGATGACGATAAAGACGGGTTTACTTCAGCCACTTGTCCAAGGGGGGGTTCAATAGTTCTTTGATCTCGGGCTTGTCCAAATTACCCTTAGTAACAAGAGTAGCTCCAGTATCAATCCGCTTTGGGACGGCCTTACCCTTAATATGCGCCACCATTGTCTTAACTCCCAAGTATCCCATTTTCATAGGATCCTGTAGAATAAGCCCGTCGATCTGACCAGCAAGCAGTCCTTCCACCAGCTTCTTGGAGCTGTCAAACCCCACAAACCGTACTGTTCCTGCCAGCTTTGCATCTTGCAGCGCACGGAGCATCCCAAACGTTGTGGATTCATTAGGACAGAAAATCCCATCCACATTCAGCTTTCCGGATTGTGATTTGAGAGGTGCAAGCAGGTTTTCACTGGCTTTATAAGCAGTTTCGGTTGTAGCGCCTCCGTATTGGCTTGCGCTGATTACCTTTATGCCGGAAACCCTGGCAAGAGTATCCAGGAAGCCCTTCTCACGGTTCATAGTGCTGGCTGATCCTTCTTGATAACGAAGGACAATCACGCGTCCCTTGCCATTCAACAAGGCTGCCATCCGCTGAGCCGCCAGTTCACCACCTTTGTAGTTGTCAGTAGCGACAAAGCTGGCATAATCCTTACTTTTCAGATCGGAATCGAAGACGACCACGGGGATTTTCGATGCTACCGCATCACTCACAGGACCTCGAAGGGCGGTGTCATCCAGGGGAGCCAACACAATACCAGACACCCCACGGCTGACAAAATTCTCAACCTGGTCGATCTGAGCTTCACGATCATCTTCTTTTAAAGGCCCCTTCCAGATAATATCAACATCAAGTTCCTTTGCAGCTTTTACAGCGCCAGCATGCACGGATTTCCAAAATTCATGAGTGGTGCCTTTCGGAATAACAGCGATCTGCAGCTTTTCTGGTTTTGGTGACCTATCGGCCTCATTGGTCGACGTCCCGGGCGCTGGAGAAGCAGAGGGACTTATGGGGGCAGGCTGCTTGGAGCAGCCAAACATACCCAACACCAGCAATAAACACCCCATTGAAACAATAGTTTTCCGCATAATGATTTCTGCCTTTCAGCTAAAAATATACAACGAGAAGGTTAGCAGCGCACGCGATGAATACCTTCCGGACTGTATGCGCTCCCTAAGCTCTACAGTTCTAAAGGTTCAACATGATCCTAGACTTCTGCTTCGGAATTCATGACAATAGCACTCTACCACCTCCTGAGTATCACCCTGCTCCCAACGAGGCGTAAGGTCTGATCATTACAATGCCTGACCATCAGAAATAATTACCACACGGGCACGAGCGCTCACACCGCCCGCAGGCGGATCGCAAGCAAAACTGACATCGTTTTTACCGAGAGCCAGCGCCGGAGGTTCGCCCCGAGGCTTAATGTCAGCCACGAAATTACCCGAGGAGTCGTAAAGCTTACAGTCATTGTGCGAGTTGTACTCAATCCATGAACCGCTGGGAAGCTCCGCCGGAAAGACCAGCTTGTTTTTATTCACTGTCACGACCGGGTTGATGATGGTGTTCTTCACAATCGGCAGTGCCTTTATGGGGCTTAGGTAGCACTTTACCGTCCCGCCAGAGGGGATACGTGTATACCAGACATTCAGACTCTCGATACTGTTGGGCGTGATCTTTTCACGATACATGGCGTATGTGCTTCCGCTATAGGGCCATTGGAACTCCTCCGCCCTTTCACTCTCGGACTCGATCAGTTCAAAGTAGCGCCAGCCAACAAAGTCAATCGGTATGTAGCGGTCGCAGTAACCGCTCATCATATAAATCGGGCTGAGCATCTGGATGTTGAGAATCTCACCGTTGCCGTCGCCATAGACCCAAACTCCGAGCGCCGTCTTGCCTGTAAGGTCCATAAGGGGCTCGAATCTCATGCCAAACTTACAATAGGACTGCGCTCCCCGAACTACCCGCTGAGCATGCTCCAGGTTTGAGAACTTGATCTCCCTGACTGGAGCTTCTTTCGCAGCGGCGGGCGCTTTCGCAGTGAACAGCCCACTCGGGCCGATGTCTTTCGTCTGTTCATTTGATGATTTTATGTCAGCGATTATCCCCTCGGACTTATCACGCAGTGTGAACAGTTCCGGGTTGGTGAAATCGACCAGGGTCACGGCATCCGGAGAAGTGTATGGCCCAGCCGACAACAGCGCCTCGATGCGTATTCTCGCGGGTTGCGCCTTGAAGTTGTTGTCCACAACCCACACGGCGCTAGGATGATCCAGCCCCTCGACTTTCTGCTTCGCGTATTTTACGCGTTTAACACCGGGGCTGCCTTTCGGGTCCGTTGTTATAGTGAAGTCCTTGCCCGGCTCTGCCAAAACAAGTCGCATCTTTTTGTCGAAGAAGCCTTTCTTGCGAAGTTCTTCCCATTTCCTGTATATCCCTGCCATTCTTCGCAGATAGCCGGTCGATGCGTAAGAATCCGGGGTGAACTCCTGGGGAGATATCCCACACTGATGGGCAGCACATTTGGCGAGCGCGTACTCCAGATCATCCGGGAATGTGAATTCCTGCTGGAAATCCAAGCCAATGATCGTGCGCCACCAGCCCAAATGCGCCGGCAGGAACATTTGCTCGCAGCTTTTGTTCGATTGACAATGCAAATCTATAAACTGCTTGTAGCCACGGACGGGATGGTCCCAAGCTCCCATTCGTGATCTGACATACCAAAGATGATGATGAAACGTGCTCATCTCCATAATTGCCGGCTTTTTCAGCCGCTTGGCGATCTCGAACGTGAATTTTGAGCCGTAGTACCATCCATCACCCGGGTCGCCCATTACATCCTCGCCGTCGAGCGCATCGAGGTAGATCATGTCGAACCCGCACTCGTTGTAGAAATCGGCAGTTGCCTTTGCAACCTCCTCCATAAGCTTGGAGTCGCCATCTGGAGCGAACAGATAGAAGCACTGTTTAAGGTGATAGACCTTTGCGCCAGCCGCGTGTGATGCAGCCTTTGTCCCAAACGCTCCACGCTCGACTAAAGAAAACCCGTATGGCGGAACTTTAGAGATGGCCTGGAATCGGATCAATTCATCATCTATCTGCAGCGTCACGCTGTTGCGGGTAGCAAAGCCCATCACTGTAGACATGTTCGTGGTGGGCTCATTGACAGGGATTGTGTCATCGCCCTCATTGATCGAGGATGTGAGAGTAAAGGTCGCGTCTTTGGCAAGGTCAGGACTCGGGATCGGTGTAACCCACGGGCAGGACTCGTGTATGAAGTGCGCGTAGGTATGCAGCCCGGCTTTGATACCAGCGGAGTGGAGCTTGTCTATCACGGCCTTGAAGCTCGCACGTCCGTCGGGGTACATCTCGGGGTTCGGACAGCAATCGCCGAACCTGAACGAAGACCCACCGTGGAAATCTATCTCAGTGATCCCGAGGTTTCTGGCAAGTTCGATCCATTTGTCAACGGTTTTTTCAGTCAGATCACCAAAATTGAAAAAGTAAGATTCCCGATTGCACGATTGATCGAGCGCCCATGGGCCACCGAGCGACGAATGCGGAAGGTCGGGGGCCGCGCTCACGACCTTTTTCATAATATCCCTTAATCTTTCCGCGGGACATGCGATCAGCGCGGCCTTCGCGCCCACAATGCCGAATTTCGAGTAGCACGTCGCTCTCATCCGAGTATTCAGACCAGGAATTTCCGGGATATTCGTCTGCAAGTTAAGGGCAAGCGCACAGACGGTAAACGGAAATTCCGTATCTCCGGTCAGGGTTGCAGGGAAATTGACGAAACCAAGCTCTTCGATTCCTTCTCCCGTCACTGAGAGTACCTCAAATGTAATGTAGCTTCTTTTGTTGACAACTCGGATGGTCGCGGTTACTCCAGAATTTCCAAAGGAAACCGTAAGTCTACCATTATCGAACACAGCGGATGTCGCTTCGTTTTTTTTGCCATTCTTTATTACATGCGCAATCGGCTCGGCAGGTTTGGCAGCACAATCCTTGCCTGTATTTTTGTCCTCAATGCGCACACCCCTTCCATTCGGAGAGATGACCCAGCAAGCATAATCGTTTTCGATATTTATGTTCATACCGCTTTTGTCCGCATTTATCGCAGTGAGGGGAGCAATAAACAAGACGCCTAAACAGATTAAAATCCTAGAAAGCACCACATGAACTCCTTGCCTGATATTCATTCATAAAGGTTCTTGCCTGTATTTGATGAAGTCTCCTTCCTCGTCTTGCCCTTTGTCCTCCAGGTTTTGGGTAGTAACCTGATCTAACAAGGTTCGATACCCAAGGTTTCCAGTTTCTTGTCTGCCTACATGTCGAGATAGCCCTGCTCGACAGCCTGGTGGATAACATCTAGGGCATATTCCCAAAGCTTTGGAGCCCCTTCCACAATGTGCTTATTATGCTCTATGACTTTATGGCTGGTAATTCCATGTTTCTTCCATGCCGCGCCTTGTGTATGGTAATTGTGGAGTATCGGCTGCAGGCGATCCAGCGCGGCGGCAAAACGAGATTCGGCTGTCTGCCTGGCTTCAAATTCTTCCCATAAAGCTCTGAGCTCGCTGGATTGATTGTCCGGCAGCAAACCAAAGATGCGTTCCGCGGCGATACGCTCACGTTCTACCTTGCCTATCCCGCCTACTTCATCGTATATGAACGTATCTCCACAGTCGATCTCTACCAGATCATGAATAAGCGTCATTTTGATTACACGTAGAACATCTATGGAAATATCAGCGCTGTATTCGGCCAGAGTCACAGCCATAAGCGCAAGGTTCCATGAGTGTTCCGCCGAATTTTCCCTGCGAGAGCCGTCCAGAACCAATGTCTGCCTGAGCACTCCCGTAAGCTTATCTATCTCGATTAAGAATTCCATTTGTTTGCGTAAGCGATCAGGCATCGTTATTTTATCTCCTGCTTTTCATAAGTTTCCAAGATGAATAATACACGTAAATGGGCCGTCTGGTTAAAGACGGCCCATTTAGCATGAGGGCGCCCGTAAGCCGGGTTCTGTTCTATGTGGTCATCTGTCTAGGTTCCGACTTGCATCGGAACTCAAGCGGCTTCTTCCCGAAGGGTCCGCGGGCCGCGTCATCCCCTTCCTACTGGCCTTGCTCCGGGCGGGGTTTACCCAGCATCCGTCTCTCGACGAATCTGGTGGTCTCTTACACCACCGTTTCAGCTTTTCCATGAGCTTATCTAAAAGACAAGCCCCAGGAGTTTTCTTTTCTGTGGCACTTTCCATATCCCGCAAGCGGGACTCCGGACGTTATCCGGCGCCTTGCCCTGTGGAGCCCGGACTTTCCTACGAGCTTCATGCGATATGAGAGCACGTCGACCACTCGGCGCCCACAAACATTCTGACTGATAATAGATCACGTTGGTTCACGGCTATAGGCCATAACCTCTTAAAGGAAGATTTGTGTGTGAATTGGCAAGAAACTGGTGCATTAGCAAGGCAATAGCGAGGAAGCTCAAAATGGTGACGATAATTGAGAGAATAATAGCTCCGCAGCCCAAACCGCGAGCACCTTTTACCATTGCGACTATCCCGAGGATGATCCCGCCAGGGCTAAAGCCCAACAAAGCGCAAAGAAAGGCACTAATACCATAAGCCTTAGCCACCTGATCACCAGAACCCCTATCTCTCGTACCGCTGACAAGCCCACGGCCGCATGCGCGGCAATAATAATCTCCGGCCGTGACCAGTGTGGCGCAAAATGGACATGGCAGGGTCTGTATCCCGGCCACTGCCGCATTCTGCGTGCTGGGCGGCATGGTCGTTCGGGCAGTTTGTTGACCCGGCTGCTGTGCTTGTTGAACGGGGGGCTGCACGGCAAGGCCCTGGGCTTGTCCGCAGTGCGGACATACCTGGATTGATTGAGGTATCTGTTTGTGGCAAGCACGGCAGTAGACGGGAAAAAAATCGCCTGGGTTTGTTGTATTCATTTTCGTGGCACCGCCCATATTCTATCACAGACATAGGTGCCTCTCCTCGTGTAAAATACGCATTCTGCTCTGGTAATCAGTACTAAAGTGCCATTGTGCACTTTCTGACAAAGTGCTATAAAAAAACAGTACCTCGGCGTGTGTTTCGCGTCATATCGTAAATTTCGCGGTTTGGACGAACGAGGGAAGAGGAGGAGGCAATGAACAAAATTACGATTTTTGCGGTAGTTTGCGCGTTACCGCTTATCATGCTGCTTGGAGCCAAGGCGGGCGTTGCGGAAAAGAGTAAAGACGCACCCGCAAACGCTGCTGAACAAGCAGAGTACGTGGGCTCCGATGTCTGTAAACCCTGTCACATCGATAAAGTAGAAGGCTTTGAGAGGGGTTCACATGGCATCAAGCAGGATGCAAGAACACCAGCGGCAAAGGAAGGCTGCGAATCCTGTCACGGCCCCGGCTCCGCGCATGTGAAGTCCGGAGGCGGTAAAGGCGTGGCTGGTATTGTCGGTCTTAGCCCCAAGGCCCCATATTCCGCCGAGAAGAAAAATGCCTTATGCCTCTCCTGTCACACAAAAGGGAAAATGGCATTGTGGCACGGAAGCACTCATCAGCAGCGCGGGTTGGCCTGTTCGGACTGCCACAACGTACACAGCGGCTACCCCAAGAACCTTAATGCAAACAGCCAGACCGAATTGTGCACACGCTGCCATTTAAACGTTAAAGCAGATCTGCAGAAACCGTACCATCATCCCCTACGCGAAGACAAACTGCAATGTTCCGACTGCCACAATCCGCATGGTTCAGTGACTGAAAAGCTGATAGACGCAAACTCAGTAAACGAAAACTGCTACAAATGCCATGCGGATAAGCGCGGCCCGTTCCTGTGGGCGCATCCGCCTGTAGTGGAGAGCTGCATAACCTGTCATAAGCCTCATGGCTCAACCCATGAGCGAATGCTGGTCGAAAGGCTGCCATATCTGTGCCAAACTTGCCACTCCAACTCAAGGCATCCTGGGGCTCTTTATGCAAAGACGAACCCGGCGCTGGACACATATAAAGGAGTCGATTACCGCGGGACTTATCGTGGGTGTCTAAACTGCCATTCGCAGGTCCACGGGAGCAACCATCCATCGGGGAACTACTTCGGCAGGTAACTTAGGGAATAGGAGGAAACTGCAATGAGAAACATAACAATAACTGCTTTAACCGCGATGGTAATCCTTGCTGCAGCTTCGCCCTGCCCCGCGCAGGAAAAAGCTCAGTGGACAAAGGAAATTATTATCCCTATCCGGCTGGTTTCCGATACGCGGCAATCATCCAAGTTTGAGGAATACAGGGATGTCCCTAATGGGTTGGCAATTGATCTGCTGGATATTGGATACAAACGTTTGGGTTACCACTTTAATGCTCAGGGTCAGAACATAAGCAGGGCTGATCAGCACCTAAGCTTTAATGGTGGTATGTACGGGCGGTTTAAGTTTGACCTGTACTATGACGCCATCCCACACCGATTTGCCTATGACGCCAAAACCATGTACGACGGTGTTGGAACGGGTAACCTGGTTCTGAAGCCGGGTGTAAGGACTACTTTTGCGGCAGGACCCAACAAGGCTACTCAAGGCGCGTTGGTATTCAACACAATTGCCACTCCAACGGACCTTTATTTAACCCGAAAAACCACCGGATTGGACCTGGATATCATCGCGAATGAGGAACTGAATGTCAAGATTGGTTATAGCAGGCAGCATAAGAAAGGCACAATGCCTTATGCCGGGGCTTTCTTCTTTGGGGCGGCTGGTGATTTTGAGCTGCCAGCACCCATAGATTACGAGACAAAACAGTTCAAGCTGTCCGCCGACTATGCGCACAAGAACATGTTCTTGAACGCTGCGTACGCGACGTCTCATTTCGATAACAATATCGGAACACTGACTTGGGAAAACCCTCTCAGCGCAGTAGATGCCCCAAACACGCCGTCCAAGGGACGTTTGGACTTGTACCCCAGCAACAAGTCAACTAACATGACTGTGAGCGGTGGAGTCACAAGGCTGCCATGGCAAAGCACTATCTCGGCGGTTTATTCTCAAGGAACGATGAAGCAAAATGACCCGTTCATTCCGTATACCATCAATACCGCTATTTCTCAACCGACAATGCCAGCCGCCTCGTTGAATGGAAAGGTTGACACAAAATTGATCAACCTGTTGGCGACGGCTCGACCTTTGCCTCGAGTCCGACTGAAAGCTCGCTACAGGTTATATGATTATGATAACAAGACACCATCAATCATATTCCCAGGAGAAGTGGTGTTCGATAGGGGGGCGGCCACAACGGTCCCTCTTGAGAACGAACCACAAGGCTTCAAGACGACAACAGGCACTTTCGTTGCCGATTGGGATGTGACAAAGACCACCATCCTGACGTGGCAGTACAAGTCCGAGCTTATCAGGAGGACAAATGCCGTAGCCAATGTCATCTTTGTCCCCAAATCCATTGAGCGAGGCAGTACTTTCACAGTTGCTCATAAACCAAACCCTATTATTGACTTGCGGGCGTCGTACGAACACTCGAAGCGCGAAGGCAATGGGAACTATACCATAGGGGTTGACCCCAATATGCGCGTTTACGACCAGGGGAATAGAAAACAAACCAGATATAAACTGATGGGGTCGATATACCCTTCCGAGCAGCTTTCACTAACTGCTACCCTGGCAACTTCAAGGTTCACATACGACAATACATTTGGGCTGCAAAGCGACAAACAGGAGAATTATGGGATTGATGCAAATTACGTCTGGGACAATGGCGCAAATGCATACGTGTTCTACGACTTCGAAAAGTACCGCTTGAACCAATACAGGAGAGCAATACCCGGATCATCATACCCTGAAGATATTGCGCCTTGGTCTGCTTATCCTGAAGACCGCGTGAACACCATTGGGTTGGGTTACCACGGGATAATTACTCCCCGAAAGCTGGGTTGGGATGTTGGTTACACTGTCTCCAAAACCAACGGCAGCATTGTTTTCAGCAGCAGTGCTTCCCCGCTTCCATGGGACAACGTAAATGATACGAAGCGTACAGTGTTGAACTTGGGCTTAACCATGGATGTGAAAGCAAACCTGTCAACATCGGTAGGTTACGCA
>WBZO01004531.1_pt1 | contig 14937 bp, 13 predicted proteins | sample 5204261 | NCBI WGS metagenome assembly WBZO01 (sample SAMN12412400, study PRJNA552823) | activated sludge metagenome | isolation source: activated sludge from anammox sidestream of wastewater treatment plant... | place: USA: North Carolina | collected 2017-09 | reverse complement strand
AAGCCGCCGCCGTCACCAGACCGACATACCCGACACCGATTACACTGATGTTTTTCATAGTATAGACTTTCCTCTTACTACAAATCCGCGATAAAAAACAATGGCAAAAAGCAGCCCGGCTAACATTCTGGCGCCCGCCGGTTTCTCGCCCCGGAGACGCTGCTCATTTATACACCCGGCGCGGTAATTCCTCACTTCTGGCCGGGCGGAGAACCCGTTTCTATAGCTCAGCCTGATGAGCGTGCCCCTGTGCTGCGCCGGGCAAGGGGCCTACTCCCCTGACGACTCTACAGGCTCCGTGGTCAGTGCACCGCGGCGCCCTCCCCCGGGAGGAGCATCACGCGCATGAACCAGCAGTGCCGGGCATCTTCGTTCAAATTGCCCCAGTGCAGCCTGTAATCTTCGCGATCGCGATAGCCCAGCTCGTTGATCTCCATATCGGTCAGACTCTGGCAATCCACCATGCGAATTTCGACCACCTGCACCTGACAGATGATGAAGTCGCTCTCCGGCGGGCAAACAGCCAGGATATCGCCCTGGTTGGTGGTAAATTCGCCGTAGTGGCTGACCGCGTTGACGCGCTTGCCGTGTTCCCAGTAGCGCCAGTGGTGCAGTGTCTGCCAGTCGGCGCCAACGCGGTAGTAGTCGGCGCCCGTCGCCACCGTCAGCATAGCCGTCTTGGTCCGGGCATCCAGCATTCGCTCCGGATATTCGATTTCGATCACTTTGATGCTGTTGTCCATCGGTTCCATCTCAACCCGCATTATACTCCACCCTTTTTACCGATAAAGCCCCGTTTCCTCCGTTACACCTCCTCCATGACGCTGCCTCAACCCGGCCCGATTGCGGCGCGGAACGCCAGATGTTATGCTGGCGGCCAGCCGCGCGCCTCTGTACTGAGGGGAGACTCTGTGTCACAACCTTCTGCCCGGGATACCTCCGTTGCCGCCATCGTCATCGGCATCTACATGATTTTGCTGGCCGTCATATTCCTCTGTATCGGCACGGCCACCATTGGCTGCGGCGGCATCATAGACAGCCTGACCAGCCTCACTGCCCGACAGGCCGCGACCGCGCCCACTACGCCGGCCGGCGGCGCCCTGACCGTGGCGCTGGGCATCGCCACCCTGTTCACCGGCGTGCTGTCGCTCATCATCGCCATCGGCCTGTTCCTCACCAGGCCCTGGGCCTACATGAGCGCGGTGATCCTGAACGCCGTTGTGGTGGGTCTGGAAGTGCTCAACATCCTGACCGGAGCGTCGTTTGTGATCCCCCTGCCGGTCATCCTGGCCAGCGGCGCGGCAATCCTCTCCCTGCTCCGCGACCGGGGCGCCAGACAGGCCTTTGGCCGGGCGTAGCCCCCGCGCCCGTATTCAATTGGTAACAGGCGGCGGCTCGATACCGCCGCTTTTGCATCCCTCACGGGCCGACCAGCATCTGCGCCGCGCGGCGGCCAATCTCCACCGCGTAATTGGTCCCCCGGTCCCAGGGATAGATATGGCTCATGCTGGCCCAGACCAGCCCTGGCAGCGGCGTCTGCATGGCCGGGATATGGGCCGAATGATTGACTAGCGGCACGGGCTGGGCGTACGGAGCGCGGAAAACCCACCACTTGCGCACCCAGTCCCGCGAAAACGCCGGGTTGACCTTCGCCAGCGACGGCAGGAAGCGGCCAGCCAGATCGGCATCGCTCAGCCGGAAGTACTCGTGATCGGGGGGCACGTAATCGCCCAGGTAGAGAATGTGATCGCCGCCGAAGTATTCCGGGCTGACGTAATTGGTGTGCTCCACCAGCGCCAGAAACGGGAACGGGTTGTCCTCTTTATGCGGGCTGACCGCGGGCAGGTTCAGCCAGTAGGTTCCGTCGGCCATCAACTGGCGGTCCAGGGCGGCAATCACAACCACGGCCCCCATGCTTTGCAGGGCGCGCGCCCGGGCCGCGTAGGCTTCGGGCAGGTCGGGGGCCAGGCGCAGCATCAACCCCGGCCCGACCGTGCTCAGGACCCTCGCAAAGCGCCCCCCCGCTGCGCCCGCGCTGACTTCCAGCCCGCCCTCCGGCAGCGGCGTAATCCGTTCCACCGGCGTGTTCAGGCAGATCGTCCCCCCTGCGCGGCGCACAGCCTCCGCCAGATCCTCCAGCATGGCCTGAAAACCACCCCGGTACGTGCCCAACCTGGCGGTGCGCTTGTACAGCCGCGCCCACATCCAGGCCATGTTGACCTGATCGTAACGGTCGCCGAACTTGCCAATCAGGAGCGGCCGCCACAGCATCCGGTAAGCGCGATCGCCCACCCACCGCCGCAGCCAGGCGTCAGCCGTCGCCCGCTCCAGGGAGAGGCCGCCCCGGTATTTCGTCAGCAGGAAGCCCACCGCGCCAAAACGCAGCCGGTCCAGGAGCGAAAGATCGGGGATACGCAGCACGTTGGCCGCCCGCGAGAGCAGCTCCACCGGCAGGACAGCCTTATCCAGCGGGAAATTGCCGCGCGGCGTCCATATGCTGGTGATCGGGCTGGGGAAGAGCACCTTATCCGACTGACCGATCTCGTCGATCAGGGTCAGGATATCGCGATCGGTGGCGAACCAGTGATGGTAGAACTTCTCCAGCGACCAGTCCCAGCCGTCGCCCTTAAATCCGGCAGCCAGCCCGCCGACTTCCGCTTCCGCCTCGTAAACGGTGACGCGATGTCCGGCGCGGGCCAGATCCCAGGCGGCAGCCAGGCCGGTCACCCCGGCCCCGATGATAGCGACAGTCAATGAGTCAGTCATGATATGCCGTTAATAACCCATCCACTTTGATCTTACACAGTCTGATTGAAATGGGGCTAAATTCGCCCTAAATTTTCGAGCTGGGGGCGCTGATCTCGGCGCTGACCGCCGCCTCGGCGCGGGAAAAGTCGCGCAGACCCAGCCCCATCCGCAGCAGCAGGATGAAGCCCAGGAGGGTCACCGGCGCCCAGATCACGGCGTGCATGACGATGGCGTAGGCGGCGGCTTCGGGCTGGGCGACGCCGAAGGCCATCAGCACCAGCGCCACAATGCCGTGAAAGGTCCCCACATAGCCGGGCGTGGTCGGCAGGATAGTCGCCAGGTTGCCCAGCCCCATCATCAGCAGCACGATAAAGAAGCTGGCCGTAAACGGGAAGGCCTGCAGGACAATCCAGTAGGTGCTGGCCTCCACAATCCAGCTCAGGAGCGACGTGGCGGAGACCAGCGCCAGATCGCGCGGGCTGCGCAGCGCTTCCAGGCCGCTCATCAGATTTTCGGCCAGCAGCAGCAGGCGGGGGCGGATCGGCGCCGGAGCCAGCCGGGCGATGATTGGCGTGTAAGCGCGGCGGGCCAGATCGGGGTGCAGAGCCAGCGCAAAGAAGATCAACAACGCCGCCACAAACAGGACGGTCAGGATGGCAATGCTGTCCTTGATGAACGGCACGTCCAGCTCCACAAACAGCAGAGCGGCGAAGATGAAGGCCAGCATGGTGACGCCGTCGAAGACGCGCTCGACCAGAATAGTGGTCAGCGAAGCCGGGATGGGCGCGCCTTCCCGGCGGTTGAGCAGATAGGCGCGGATCACCTCCCCGATACGAAAGGGGTAGATGTTGTTGCCCATATAGCCAACGGCCACCAGCGAAAACAGGCGATGGGGGGAGATATCCTTAATCGGGCGCAGCAGGTAGTACCAGCGCCAGGTGATGATATAGGCGGAGGCCAGCCAGACGAGCGAAGCCAGCAAAATCCAGCCAGGTTCAACTTCCCGGATGATCGCCCAGAGCTGCTCCAGATTCAGCCCCCGGAAGCCCAGATACAGGAACAGCCCGCTCACCAGAATGCCCAGGCCGACAATTATCCACCGTCGCATCACACTGTCCGTTTCAGGCCGGTTACGCCACAGCGCCGCCACAACCGCCGGCATTGTAACCGAAGCGGGGGCGGCTAACAATCCCCGGTGCGGCTCCGCCCGCTTTCCAGAAGCGGGGGCTGCCCCGGACGATGACTCTACACTATCGGGCCGCCCGATCCTCAAAAAAAGAGCGACGTTCAGGAGGCTGAACGTCGCCTTACAGCAGATCGGGGTTACTTCGCAGATCGGCTCAGGCCTCCTCGGAGGAGATGTTCAACATACCCTCGAGTACGCGCTCCAGGGCCATCGAATGGCTGCACACGCCCCGGGATTGAAAGAAGTTGCAGGTGCAGCTCCAGGTCCCCCTGTCAAACGTGATGGAGTGCTGGCTGTTTTCCCCCTGGAACGCGACCTGAAAGGTGATGAACTGCATCCGGTCGCGCTGCTCAGCGTAGCGCTTGGCCTTGTCGATTTTGCCGATCATCCCGTAGTCCATGTAAAACTCCTTCTTCCTATGTTCCGATGAACGATCACAGGCGGACAAAAAACAAAACGGCACGTTGGCCTAGCGCCACCGTGCCGATACGGTGCTATGCGGCTGTTTCAACACTGAGTATCTCATGGCGGGTAACCGCTCCTGATGAGAGACGAGCGCTTAAACCCAGTATAGAGAAACCCCCTCAGGCTGTCAACACACGGTTGCCCTACGGAGGCGCAAGGCGACAGCGCGTAAAAAAAGCATGGAGATGGCGGGATTCGAACCCGCGACATCCTGCTTGCAAAGCAGGCGCTCTCCCGCTGAGCTACATCCCCATAAAAATAAAATGGCAAGTGGGGCGGACAAGACTCGAACTTGTGACCTCTCGCTTATCAGGCGAGTGCTCTAACCAACTGAGCTACCGCCCCGTCCCCGTTGCCGGATGGAATCTTAACCGACAGGCTTGCCGGTGTCAAGGGAGTAAATCGCTACGCGGCGTCCCCTGGCGACGCCGGTGCCGGCCCGACCGGCCCATAATGGGGCATATCCTCATGAAGCGTCAATATTCATGATGCCGGCACAAACGCCGGAAATCAATACGACTTTTATCCCGGCTATCCTCACCTGTTATTTCATTACCCATACCCCTCACCCTCCTCACGGGCTGCAACTGGCTGAATATTTTTCAACAGTATTCCCCTGAGAAATCGTTTTCGTGATACACTGTTGGTATTCTGCGTGTGAGGGGAATTCCGAAGGAGGGGTACATGACGACCTACACGATGCCGGTCCTCACCGAACCGGCGCGCGTAGCACAAAACGAAGCCATCCTGGTGGCCAGCGGCGACCTGCGCCTGTCGGCCAATCAGGAGTGCTGGGCCGCCCAGCACGATATGGAGGAGCGGATCATCGCCGCTTTTGCCGCGGAGGGTATCACCGTCCGGCGCGGACATGCTTACGACCCGGTCGAGGAGCACGGATTTATCTCCAGCCAGCGCATGGGCATGGATGTGTTCCAGAATATCCATCCGGAGGCGCGGCTGATCGTGGCCGAGGCGGTCTGGCAGTACAGCCACCATGTCCTGGCCGGGCTGCGCGCTCACCGCGGGCCGATCCTGACCGTCGCCAACTGGTCCGGCCAGTGGCCGGGGCTGGTCGGCCTGCTCAACCTCAACGGCTCCCTGACCAAGATGGGGGTGCGCTACAGCAGCATCTGGAGCGTGGACTTCACGGATGACTTCTTCCGGCGCGGGATTCGCCAGTGGATTGCCGAAGGGACGATCACGCATGACGCCAGCCATGTGCGCGATCTGGTCACGGCCTCCCTGCCCGCGGATGAGGCCGCGCTGGGTCGGGCGCTGGCGGCGCAGCTCCGCCAGGAGAAAGCCATCATGGGCGTCTTCGACGAAGGCTGTATGGGCATGTATAACGCCATCTTCGACGATGAGCTGCTCAACCCCGCCGGCATCTACAAGGAGCGCCTCAGCCAGTCGGCGCTGGTGGCGGCCATGCGCCTGGTTAGCGATGCTGAGGCGCGGCAGGTGTACGACTGGCTGCGCGATCGGGGGATGACGTTCGTCACCGGCCCCAATGAAGAGACCGATCTCACGGAACGGCAAATTCTGGAGCAGTGCAAGATGTATATCGCCGCCGTGCGCATCGCCGACGATTTCGGCTGCGACCTGATCGGCATCCAGTACCAGCAGGGCCTCAAGGATATGGCGCCGGCCTCTGACCTGGTTGAAGGGCTGCTCAACAATGTCGAGCGCCCGCCGGTCTTCCGCACCGGGAGCACAGAAGAGCTTTACGCGGGCCGGGCGCTGCCGCACTTCAACGAAGTCGATGAAGGGGCGGCTGTAGACGCGCTGGTGACCAACCGGGTCTGGACGGCTATGGGCTTCGACCCGGCCACGACGCTGCACGACATCCGCTGGGGCGAGCACTTCAAGGGGAACGGCGTGGATGACTTCGTGTGGGTCTTCCTGATCTCCGGCGCCGCCCCGCCCTCGCACTTTATCGGCGGCTATGCCGGCGCCAGCAGCGAGCGCCAGCCAGCGATGTACTTCCGGCTGGGCGGCGGCACGCTCAAAGGCATCAGCAAGCCGGGCGAGATTGTGTGGAGCCGGGTGTACGCCATGGACGGCGTCCTGCACTGCGACATCGGGCGGGCGACCGCGGTCGAGCTGCCCCGGGAGGAGACGGAGCGCCGCTGGCAGATGACCTCCCCGCAGTGGCCGATCATGCACGCCGTCCTGCACGGCGTCAGCCGCGATCAGTTGATGGCCCGCCACAAGGCTAACCATATCAACGTCGTTTACGCTCCCTCGGCAGAAGCCGCTGACAGGGCGCTGGCAGCCAAAGCGGCCATGCTGGATGCTATGGGCATCAAGGTGCATCTCTGCGGTATTTAGGCGCTGAACGGGGCGGCGTCTGCACAGCGCACGCCGCCCCCATGTAAGCCTCCGTCGCATCCAGAGTAACCGCCACCTGTGGTTCAGTCGCGCTCCCGAACGCGCGAGGAATGCCCGGCTCTCGTCGGCCGGTGACCTGCCCTCTGCCGTGCCTCGTGAACCCTGACGCCCCGTGCATTTGCTGCGGGCAAGCCAGCGTTTCATTGCCGCGCCTACCGGCGGTGCTATAATCCCGCAGGTCTGCCAACCGACCGGAGAGAGCCGCCGTGGACGAATATCAGGGCCAACTGACCATCATCTTGATCCTTGCCATGGGGGTTTACCTGACCGCCGTGCTTCTGGTCGGACGGCGGCTGCCGGATGTTATCCGCCGCCTGCTGGTCGGCCTGACCATCTTTGAGATCGCCCTGATTCTGATCTACCAGGCCATACAGGCCCCGGTCGGCTTCTGGAGCTGGCTGTTCGATCCCCGTTCAGAACTCGCCATCGTCTCCAGCTTCTCTGCCGGGCAGCATCTCGTGATCGCCCTGCTGGCGCTGCTGCTGGCGCTGCGCCTGCCGGGGGCCGGGGCCGGCCGCCGCCTCTACTGGCTTGTGCTGGCGCTGCCGTTTATCTTCCTGTGGACGGATGAATACTGGGGCATGCACGATGTCTCGGTCGCCCTCTTCGACATGACGCCGTTCATGGGGGCCGCCGTCGCTCTCCTGCTCGTGATCGGGCTGTTCCTGTTCAAGCCCGATCGTCCGCTGTTCCTGCTGATGCTGTTCGGATTGTTCCTGATCGGCCTGGGCGGGGTGGTCATTGACTCGCTGGCCAACGCCAATACTTTCCATTTCGGCGATATCACCATCGACTGGCTGGCCCATACGCCGTCCATCCTGGGCATCCCCACCAAGCATTTTGAGACTCTGGAAGAATTCTGTGAAATGGCGGGGGGGACCCTGATCCTGGTCGCGGCGCTGGCTTTCGCCCGGGCGTACCTGAGCGCCCCTGGCTGGCGGCTGGCGCGGCGCGTCTCCATAGCCGCCGCCGTCGCGTGGGCCGTCTTCGCCGTAGCGATGGTGTGGATCATCCCCCCGGCAGAGGAGGCGCTGGTCGCGCAGGCTGTGCGCATCATCTACCCGCCGGATGGCCCGCAGATCACCGGCTACCGGGCGTCCGCCGCTGTTGCCGCGCCGGGCGATACCCTCGGCCTGGCGGTCTACACCCGGGTGACGCAGCCCATCTCCGACGACTACCACCTCTCGGTCACCCTGCTCACCCGGCCTGAAGGCGAATCCGTCACCCACGCCGATCTGCAACTGGGCGAATGGCTGTATCCGAGCAGCGCCTGGATCCCCGGCCTGGCCGTGCGTAACTGGCTGGAACTCCCTCTGCCGGAGGACCTGCCGACCCCGGCGAGCTACTGGGTCGTCGCCCGCCTGTGGAAGCCGCGCCCCGGCAGCGATATCGCCCACCTGAGCGCGGATGATCTGGTCAGCCTGGATGTAGTGGAAGCCGACCGCCCCCTGATCACGCCGGATTCGGCTGTCCTGTTCAGCCTGCCGGTGGTGTCGCCAGCTTCCTCCGCCGCCGCGCCGCCGGAGGGGCCGTCCTACGCCTTCGACGGCGGGATCGCGCTGGCGGGCGCCGCCCTGCCGGAGGCGGCGACGCTGGGTGAGCCGCTGGCGCTGGAATTCTGGTGGCGGACGGCTGACGCCCCGAACGTTGACGCCGACTGGGTGCAGTTCATCCACCTGTTCCACAGCAACGGGGAGGATTACTACGTGGCCGACCGCGAGCCGTTCGAGGGGCACTTCCCGACCGCGGACTGGCCGGGCGGGCTGACCTTCCACGACACCTTCACGCTGACGCTGTCCGGCGACCTGCCGCCGGGAGAATATACAGTCCGCACCGGCTTTTACGAGCCGATCGACAAGGATCGCATCCCGGTGGTGGACGAGTCCGGCGTCCCCGTGCAGGACTACTCGATCCCGCTGGGGACGATTACGATGAGGGGCGGGGAGTAGGAAAAAGACAATCGGCAGTAGAGGGGTCAGGGATGAGGCCAGGCGTCCAGGGCGGGCTGGATCGCCCGTTGAACATCCGTACGGACTCATTTATGCCGAGCCGCGCCTCCGCGATGGTCTTGCTTCCTTCCCTCATCTTGGGGGAAGGACCGAGGATGGGGGCTTGCCTGTCTTTTCCCTGCTGCCTACTCCCTGCTCCCTGCCTTTACCGAAAGCTCTCCTCCACGAATTGATCGTAAGTCGCCAGCGCCTCCAGCTCCTCCAGACACATTTGCCACAGGTCGCCGCCGCGGATCACGCGCGTCAGGGCCGGGTCAGGACGCGGCAGGTCAGCCAGAGCCTCCGCGATGAGGCGGAAATGTCCCAGATGCCGGTCGAGCAGGGCCAGGAAGGTCTCAAGCGCCCGGAGCACGGCGTCAGGCTCGGTCACCATCCGGCGGTCGCCGTTCTCGTCCAGGCGGTAAAAGTGGGCGTGCCGCCAGTTGTGGTGGTCGGCGTCTATCTCTTCCAGCGTGGCCCGGATGCGTCGGATAGCCGCTCGCAAGGCGGGCTGCGCGCTGCCCTGCGCCTTGAGAATCTGCTCCAGCAGATTCATGTGTCCCATCAGCAGGCTGAGCCGCTTGCGGTATTCGTTGTTGATCTCCCACAGCACATCCGGTGAAACGGCCATGCGGCAGCTCCTCAGCATCCGCACGCTCGCGAACAGGGCGTCCGCCCTCCGGCGCCACTGACTGCGGCTCAGTCGAGTTCCGGCAGGTCGTCCTGCTCCTCACTCCGGGTAGAGAATTCATCGTAGATCGATTCCAGGCCGGTCTTGATGCGGCGGGCGACTTCGTCGATCTCCTCTGACGGGATATCCAGATGCTCCAGCACCGGCGGGATCAGGGTGAGGATATCGGTCCGGGGCCGGCCGGCATGGTGCAGGCGGTACACGCGCCGGCGCACATAGCGCAGAAAATCCGACAGCGGCGCGGTGGACTGCTTATCAGTCAGCGGACCGCGGCCGGGGACGATCACATCCGCCGAGAAGCGGGGCCGGCGCAGCAGGGTCAGGCTGGTCAGCCAGGCTTTGCTGCGGGCATGGGCCATATAAGGTGGCTGGCCAACAACGACGCTGTCGCCGGTGAACACGACGCGCTCGCGCGGCAGGTGCAGCCAGATATTGCCGGGCGTGGGGCCGGGCATCGACATCAGTGTAAACGGGATATCATGAACATAGGCCGTCAGCCGCTCGCTGAAGGTGACGTGCGGGTAATGCAGCCGGACGCTGGAGAAGGTCGAGCGCTCATCGCTGGTGCGGGAGAGCTGATCGGCGGCCTGATCCACAAAGCTGTTGGGCAGCGCCTTCATCAGCGCAAATGTGGCATCATGGGCCACGATATGGGCTTCCTCAAACCAGTGCAGGCCCAGCAGGCGGTCGCGATGGGCGTCGGTCAGGACAATCAGGCGGATTGGCTGCCTGAATCGCTCCAGCAGCATCGAACGCCACAGGCGGGCTTCGCGAGGGAAAGGCGGCACATCCACGCACACAATCCCGCCGCCGGTGGCAATGGCGCCCACCGTGACGCGGCGGAACTCCGTCGAAGCCACAACCCCTTCGGCAATCTCCTGCATCGCGCCCTCTCCTCGTCTGATGGAATGCTATCAAGCGCCGCCAAGGCGGCTCGCTGCCGCGTCCAGGACGGCCTGAAGCCGCGCTGTATCCGCCGGCCCGCCGCCGCCCTGGGCGAAATCGGGGCGTCCGCCGCCGCGTCCGCTGCCCTCGCCGGACAGCGCCGCCACCGTCCCCCGCAGCAGGGCGACCATATCCAGCTCCGGCCGGTCGGCGGATCGGGCCATGATGAGCTGGGTTTTCTCCCCGGCCAGCCCCAGCAAAGCAACAGTGCCCGGCTGCTCGATCAGCCGGCCGGCCAGCGTGCGGAGGTCAGCCGGGTCGCGATCGGCCCAGGCGCGGGCGATCACGCGCAGGCCGCCCGCCGGCGCGGACGCAGCCCACAGCGCATCGGCCTCGGCCGCCAGGAGCTGGCCGCGCGCGGCGCGCAGATCGCTCGCCAGGCTCTTGTTCTCCGCCCGCAGCCGTTCGATAGACGCGCCGATCTCCCGATAACTGGTGGTCAGATCGGCGGCCAGGCCGAGCAGCAGCGCGTTCTTTTCGGCGTAATCACGCCGCGCCCGTCCGCCGCACAGAAACTCCACGCGCATCATATCCTTGTACTTCTCCGCCCGGATCACCTTGATCAGGCCGATCTCGCCGGTGCGGGCGACATGCGTCCCGCCGCAGGCCGTCAGATCGAAGCCGTCGATCTCCACCACGCGCAGCCGCCCTTCCACCGCCGGCAGCTTGCGCAGGGCCAGATCGGCCAGCTCATCCGCCGCCGGGAACCACGCCCGCACCGGCAGGTCCCGTGTCACGACAGCGTTAGCCGCCGCTTCCGCCGCCTCAATTTCCATGGCGCTCAGGCCGGCCCGATCCAGATCGATCGTGCACACCTCGCTCCCCAGGTGGAAGCTGACTGTCCGCGCACCGACCTCCTGCAGGAACGCCCCGGTCAGGATGTGCTGACCGGTGTGGTGCTGCATATGGTCGAAGCGGCGCGGCCAGTCAATTTCGCCGGAAACAGCCTCGCCATCCATATCCGCCGCCAGGAGGTGCATAACCGCGCCGTCGGAATCGCGGACTATGACTTCCTCAACCGGGACGCCGTTCAGCCGCCCGGTATCGTACGGCTGGCCGCCGCTGGTCGGGTAGAAGCAGGAGCGATCCAGGACAAGGGCCGGGCGGCCGGCGACAGTCAGGCGTTCGACGACGCGGGCGGTGAAAGTGACCGCGTACGAATCGGTGTAGTACAGGCGCTCAGTCATGAACGATCAACTCTCCGGCGAACAAGTATCTGCGTCTGGATAACCATTCTGGCCCCTATTATTGAATCAAATCGGCAAATCCTCAAAATCAAGGGCGGGAAGTCTCATCCGGAGGCGCGAAAGAACCGTCCCGCGAACGGCATCTTCGGCTATACTCTGGCAGCCAGAAAAGAAGTAACCGCCGGGGCGCGCCGGGAAGCTCAGCTCTGCCCTCGCCCCGACAGTTCAGTAACACGGAAGCCGTCCTATGCCCCCTTTGCTCAACCGCCGCCGGGGACGCGCCCTGCTCACGGCGCTGTTCGGGCTGCTGCTCCTGCTTGTCTGGGAGGGGCTGTATCGCAGCGCGCTGTATCCGCCGTTCATCGTGCCCGCGCCGGCGGAGGTGTTCGCCCGCTTCCTGACGATCGTCGCCGACGGCTCGCTGTGGGGGCACCTGCTGGTCACACTGCAGGAGGTGCTGCTGGGCCTGCTGGTCGGAGGGACTGCCGCCCTGCTGCTGGGATATCTGATCGCCCGCAGCCCCTTGCTGGGGCAGGTGGTGATGCCTTATCTGGTCGCCCTGCAGGCCATCCCCATCGTGGCGATTGCGCCCCTGCTGGTGATCTGGTTCGGCTCCGGCCTGACCAGCAAGGTCCTGATCTGCGCCCTGATCGTCTTCTTCCCCATGCTGATCAACACCATCATCGGGGTGCGGAGCGTGCCGGCGGAGCTGCACGATCTGATGCGCGCCCTGGAGGCCACCCGCTGGCAGACCTTCCGCCATCTGGAGGTCCCCGCCGCCCTGCCCGTAGTTATGGGCGGGCTGAAGATCGGGGCGACGCTGGCCGTCATCGGAGCCGTGGTGGGGGAATTCGTCAGCGCGCGAGCCGGGCTGGGCTTCCTGGTCAACTCCGCCCGCAGCACGTTTGATACGCCCCGCATGGTCGTCGGCGTCTTCATGCTGGCCGCCCTGGCGCTGGGGCTGTACGGGCTGATGGTCCTGCTGGAGCGCCGGCTGCTGGCCTGGCAGCGGCACAGGCGCTGAGGAGGCTGTATACGGGACAGGGGGCAACACCACCTTATCCAGTGGCACGTTGAAGCCGGTCGAACCTCCCCCCCGGCCTTTTTCGCGGGCGGCGCCCGCGCTGACTTGTTTTTGGCGGGGTGACACGGATAATTGTGCGGCAGTTCACGGCTCTGTGAGGGAGGCGAAGATGGGGCGTGTGGGCGATGTCGGGCCGCGCCCGGTTACCCGCCCGCCCCGGGCGCGAGCCGTGTCCGGGATTTCGTCTGGGATAGGGGCGTCGATATCCGCCGCCCGAAAGTGAGAGCATCATCATGAACGCACAGCGCGCTTTGCTGATCCTGCTGGCGCTTCTCCTCGCTCTGGGGGGAACCGCCCCGGCCCGCGCCCGGGGAACCGGCGACCAACCTGAGCTGACCCTGTTCCTGGGCTTTATCCCCAACGTCCAGTTCGCCCCGATCTACATGGCGCTGGAAAAGGGCTACTTCGCTGAGGAGGCCGGGGTCAATGTCGTGCTGGAGTACGGCGACGAGAACATCGGCGTGGAGCGCATCGCCGCGGGCGAGCTGGATTTCGGCGTCATCAGCGGCGAGCAGATCATCCTGGCCCGCTACGGCGGCCGCCCGCTGACCTATGTCTTCGAGTGGTGGCAGCGGTATCCGGTCGCCGTCGCCGCCCTGGCTGGCTCCGGCATCAGCAGTGTGCACGACCTGGCCGGGCGGACAGTGGGCGTGCCGGGGCGTTTTGGCGCCAGCTATGTCGGCCTGAGCGCCCTGCTGGCCGCCAATGATATGAGCGAAGCGGACATCACGCTGGAAGAGATCGGCTACAACGCTCCGGCGATGCTGTGCGCCGGGCGGGTGGAAGCCGCCGTCGTCTATATCGCCAACGAGCCGGTGCAGATCCGCGATCAGTGCGGCGAAGTCACGGTGCTGCCGGTTGCCGCCGAGGCTGACCTGGTCGCTAACGGCCTGGTCACCAATGAGCGGACGCTGGCGGAGAATCCCGATCTGGTCCGCGGCATGGTCCGGGCGTTGAGCCACGGGCTGGCCGATGTGCTGGCCGACCCGGATGGCGCGCTGCGGGCCAGCCGGCGGTATGTGGAATCGCTGCCCACCGGCCAGAGCCGGACGGCCACTACCCTCGCCGCCGATGAAGCTATCCGCGTCCTGCGGGCTGCGGCCGCCGGGGACGGCCTGCCGCCGGAAGCCGCCGCCGCGCTGGCCGAATCGCTCAGCGCCGTAGTCAATCATGACGAGGCGATCCAGATGCAGGTGTTGCTCAACAGCATGGCCCTGTGGGATGCGCCGCGCCTGGGCGAGACAGACCCGGCCTCGTGGGAGACGACGATGAACGCCCTGCTGCGAGCCGGCCTGCTGCCCGGCCCGGCAGACCTGAGCGGAGCCTACACCAACGATTACCTGCCGGAGCCATGAGCGCAGTGAACGGATTGTCTGACCCGACGGGCGCCCTGTACCCGGCGAACCCGATGCAGATGGGCCTGGTGCTGCAGGTACAGGGCCTGGGCCGGGTATTCAGCGGGAACGGCAGTCCGCCCGTGACGGCGCTGGAAGGAGTCCACTTCGCCGTGCGGCGCGGCAGTTTCGTCGTGCTGGTCGGGCCAAGCGGCTGCGGCAAGACCACGCTGCTGCGCCTCCTGGCCGGGCTGGATCGCCCCGACCGCGGTCAGGCCCTGCTGGATGGCGAGCCAATCCGGCAGCCGCAGCGGCGGATCGGCCTGATCTTTCAGCAGGCCAACCTGATGCCCTGGCGCACCATCCGGGCCAATGTCGCCCTGCCGCTGGAGTTAATCGGCGTCCCCGCCGGGGAGCGCCGGGCGCAGGCTGACCGCCTGATCGAGCAGGTCGGGCTGGCCGGGTTTGAGGATGCCTACCCCGTCGAGCTGTCCGGCGGGATGGCTCAGCGTGTGGCTATTGCCCGCGCCCTGATCGCCCGCCCCGAAGTGCTGCTGATGGACGAGCCGTTCGCCGCGCTGGACGCCCTGACCCGCGAACGGCTGAGTCTGGACCTGCTGCGGGTGTGGGCGACGCGGGAGCAGACGATCCTGATGGTCACCCATAATATCGCCGAAGCCGTGTTGCTGGCCGACGAAGTGCTGGTGATGAGCGCCCGACCGGGCCGGATTGTTGCCCGCGTCGCCGTCACACTGCCCCGCCCGCGCCGGCAGGATATGCTCTATAGCGCCGAGTTGGGTCGGCTGTCCGGCCAGGTCCGCTCCGCTATCGAAGATGGTGGCGTCATTCTTGCGCAGGATGATATGCCGGAGGTCAACCGTGGCGTCATCTAAGATTCTGTCTGCCGGGCGGGTGCGGGCC
>WBZO01004530.1_pt1 | contig 14941 bp, 12 predicted proteins | sample 5204261 | NCBI WGS metagenome assembly WBZO01 (sample SAMN12412400, study PRJNA552823) | activated sludge metagenome | isolation source: activated sludge from anammox sidestream of wastewater treatment plant... | place: USA: North Carolina | collected 2017-09 | reverse complement strand
TCAAAATGATCGCGGGCGTCCAAAGGAATCGCAGCGCCAAACACCGTTCTTGCCACTCGCGCAGAAAAGCGTTCTTTATCATGAGATAATTGGCCAGCCATCCTCCAGCCTGCTCTATCTGACAGGAAGCAAAACTCTTAAACTCCTGCTCCAATCCATGAGGAGTCCACCGCCAATAGTCATGTGGTGAGCCGTGGATGGGCCAGATGAAGGGAACCCCGATAATCGCGGTGCCCCCTGGTTTCAGCACGCGGTGAACTTCGCTGATCGCTTGACGACTTCCGCGGACGTGCTCTAGGACCGCGTTGGAAAAGACCGCGTCAAAAGATGCGTTGGGAAGGGGGATGTCCTCTGCAGATGCGACTACCGACACTGCTGGCCCCGGCTTGATGTCCAGGGAGACGTATTCGCTCGCATACGGGTCCCAGAGTGCTTTCCACGGCGCCGTTCCGCATCCTACGTCAAGGATGCGCAATTGTTTTGCAGGCGAAAAGTGAGCCGCCAGAAGGCGTCGAAGCAGATGGCGCGTTATGGTCAGGCCGAGGTAATCAAACGCATAGAATCGAGGGCGGATATAGGGGTTATTGGGGAATTTCATGGCGATTCAATTGTGCGCGGTGACTATTGCGAGGATGAGCGGGTTAGGAAAGCACACACTTGATGCTGTTCCTTATCGGGAGTGACTATAGCGGCTACTACTGGGTAGTCAATTGTATGCACCTGATCTAGCATCCTGCTTCCTTGTCTTCCTGAACCAGGTGGCGGAGTCGGTTCCAGTTCTTGCGCGAAAGAGGGGTGCGTCGAGCGAGGCGAAATCCGGTCAGCGTTTCCGCAATGCCTTCGCGATAGGCTTTCCGTTGATCTTGTTCCTTGGCCTCGCGCCACAAATAGAGCCCTTGCGAGGCGGCGCGAAGGATGCAGTCAGGGAAGGGGAACAGCTCGAGCGGCATCCAGAGCATATTGCGCACGTGCATGGTGAATTGGCGGCCCTGTCGCCCTTTGGGGCTGAACGAGTGAATGACTTTGATTTCGGGGAAATAGACGACGCGTTGCCCGAAGCCGATGACCTGAAATGCGTAGTATTGATCCTCCGCACCGTAGGGCGAAAAATGCTCCGCGAATCCACCAATTCTTTCGAATAGTGCGCGAGGCGTGGCGAAGGAACAGCCGTCCACGCGAATCGTATCGAAGCGCACATCGCTCCACTTGGCGGCAGGGCGGGCAAAGGGCCACATGAGGTGTCCATCGCCGCGTCGGACCTCGAACGAGATGGCGCCGATGTCGGGTTCTGATTGCATCACTTCGGCGAGCCGCGCGAGCGCGTTGGGAGTTTCGATGGTCGCATCGTTATCGAGAGAGAAGAGGAGGTCGCCCGTAGCCTCGCGGAATGCGCGATTGCGCCCCCCGGCGACGCCGTAGTTGTTGTCGCCCCAAAGCAGCCGAACGCGCGGCTCCGTACCGAATGCCGCAGTCAATCGGTCGCGCGAGTTGTCGCTGGACGCGTTGTCCCAGACAAGCACCTCGCAATCGGAGTAGTCCTGCCGCAGGACCGATCGCACCGCGATTTCTGTGTCTTCCGCGCGATTCCAATTCAAGATGACAACGCTGATTTTCAATTGGGCGCGCATTCTACCGGGAATCGGGGTATGCGCCAAGTTCTGTATCGAGAGGCCATCTTGGCGGATAGAGGGTTTGCAAATCTCGGGTTGTGGGCGGACGCTCTCGGTTTGCGGTTGTCCAAAATGTGACGCGCGATGGGATATTGCGCTTGTTTCACAGCGGGGAAGTGCGTTCCATGTTCCGCTCCAGGGATGAAGAGTTTTGTGTTAGGAGCTTTGCGGTATTCGGGGGCGACCGCGCTTGAGCGATGGCGCTCGCGCGATGCGTTGCGCATTGTGACGTATCACGGGGTTGATGAGCGCGATGATCCGGTGATGAACTTTGATCGGTTGCAAGTTCACCCTGAACGGTTCCAGCGTCAGATTGAACAGCTCGCGCGTGAATATCGAATCGTCGAACTTTCCAGCGCTGTGCGGCATTGGCTTGAGCATGGCACGTGGCCGACCCGCTCGCTTGCGATAACCTTTGACGATGGCTACCTGAACAATCTCAAGGTCGCCGCTCCCATTCTGAACCGCGTGGGCGTGCATGCGACGTTTTTTGTGACCAGTTCCTTTATTGAAGGGCGATCGCAGCCGTGGTGGTATGCCGCACGTGCGGTTATTGCTGGGCAGGGAGGAGAGAAAGCCGGAGCCCAAAGAAATGCGGCTCGGCTGGAGGCCGAGTGGCGACCTCTCCCTGAAGAAGAGCGCTCGGAGCGTTTGTTAAAACTCAGCGGTGACGATCGCCTGCCTGAGCCCTACTATCCCTTTATGCGCAAAGAAGATGTTGCCGAATTGGCGGGCCAAGGATTTGACGTGCAACCGCATGGCGATGCGCACATTTCCTTCCGCGGCGAATCCATTGAGACGCTGGGCGCCGACATCGAACGCTCGGCGACTTTTGTGCGATCGGTGACAGGGCGCGCGCCGTGGGGTTTTGCGTATCCCTACGGCCACATGCCCACCGATCGCGCAGCGACAGAAGCCATCATGGCCGAGTGTGGACTGTGTGTGGCGCTGAGTACGGTGGAAGGCAACAACGCTGCCGATGCGGATCGCTGGGCCTTGCGCCGATGGGATTTGCATGGCGGGTATAGCGTGTCGGCGGCGAGCGTGCGGGTCTCCGGCGTGCGCGCGTTGATCGGGGGCCGTGGAAGCGCATGATCTTTTGCAGCTACGAATTTTTGTTCCTCTTCTTGCCCCTCGTTCTGTTGGGCTACTACTTCGTCTTTGCCCGGGTGGGGCGCACGGCATTTCTGACCCTTATGAGCTACCTGTTCTACGGGTGGTGGGATTACCGATTTTGCGGACTGTTGTTGCTGTCCACCGTACTGGATTATTGGGTGGGCCGCTTTATAGTTGGCGCCAAGACGCGGGCGGGTGCGCGGCGTTGGTTGATTCTATCGGTGGTCGCCAATTTGTCCGTCTTGGGGTTCTTCAAATACTTCGACCTCGGCGCTTCGACGGCCAATTACCTCGCCTCCCTGTTGGGCGCGGACGCGCCTTTGGTTCCGCTTCTGCACCTCGTGTTGCCGGTCGGGATTTCCTTCTACACCTTTCAAACGATGAGTTACGCGATTGATCTCTATCAGGGGCGCGCGAAACTCGCTCGCGATTGGTGGTCTTTTGCGTGCTATGTAGCGTTGTTCCCGCAACTGGTTGCCGGCCCCATCGTGCGCTATCACGAGCTGGCTGAGCAATTGGTGGAGCGCCGTCATTCGCTCGCAAAGTTCACCAATGGCACCGCGCTCTTCATCCTGGGTTTGGCCAAGAAGGTGCTACTGGCGGATGGCGTTGCACCGCTTGTTCCGTTGGCGTTTGATGTGCACCAACCGGGATTTCTCGATGGCTGGGTCGGCACGTTGGCCTATGCGATGCAGATCTACTTCGACTTCAGCGGCTACTCGGACATGGCGGTCGGGTTGGGGTTGATGTTTGGGTTTCGCTTCCCGATCAACTTCGATTCGCCCTACAAATCCGTCAGCATTACGGACTTCTGGCGACGCTGGCACATTTCTCTTTCGAGCTGGCTGCGCGATTATCTCTACATCCCGCTGGGCGGCAATCGCATCGGGCCGCGCCGGACGTATGTGAATCTCTTTCTGGTGATGTTGCTGGGCGGACTTTGGCACGGGGCCAACTGGACGTTTGTGGCGTGGGGTGCATTTCATGGCTTGCTGTTGGCGTGGGAGCGACTGCGGCGCAACCGCTCCGCAGCGCCGAGCGTTTTCTTGCGACCGTGGACATTTATCCTGGTCTGCTTTGCCTGGGTTCTGTTCCGCGCACCCACCTTGCCTGCCGCGCTCAACGTCTGGAAGGCGCTGATCGGACTGGAGGGACTCGGCAACTTGGCAGCCTATGGGGGAGCGCTTCAGCTCAATGTGTCGCTGGCCATTTTGGTTGCCGTCTGCTTCCTGTCATGGTTTGCGCCGAACTCGTGGTCGCTATTGCGGCCCGACAACGATGATCCGCCGTCTCCATTTGGCGTCGCTTGGTCGAGTGTTTTGCTTCGCACTGCGATGTATGCGGCACTCGCGCTACTCTGTATTGGCGCGATATTGATCAACACCAGTTCGCCGTTCCTCTACTTCCAATTTTGATGATGAAGTCACCCTCGAAACAACGTATGGCAGTTAGGATGGCGACGCCGTTGGCGCTGATCGGGCTCCTGTGGGTGGGTATGACCTCGCTGGACTGGGTGCTGCGCTTCACATGGTTTCATTGGGACCGCATGTTTTTCGCCAGTGCAGCGCAGCCGCGATATATGGGAGACGCCAAGCCGCTTTCGGTCGTGAACATTGAGCCGAAGGTCGGGGGCGATCTGGCTCAAATGCTGGGCCATGCCGCGCTTGCTGACGGATTAGCTGTAGAGCATCCGGGTGGCTATCAACTCTTCACGGACGAATATGGCCTTTCCAATGTGCCGCCGACAACCGGGACCGTTTTCCAGATTGTGCTCGCTGGCGATAGCTATTTTCTGCAAGGCGAGGGAATGTCCAATACGCTCGGCGGGCGTCTGAGTCACCTGTTGAAGAAGCCCGTCTACACCGTTGCCCATGCGGGGCGCGGTCCGGTATATCCTCTGTCCGGCGCGCTTATTCATCCCTATTTCCGCGCCCAGTCTCCGAAGGTTCTTGTGTGGGGCTTGGCGGAGCGCGATGCCACAGGATTCATCTTTGACGGAATGGCCGTTGAAGTGATGAGCCATGTCTATCATGAAGAGGCGGAGAATCCCTCACTCCAGTCGCGGATCCTGTGGAAGCAATTGTCGCCCGCCATTTTGAAGAAGCAACTGCCGAACACGTCCGCAGTGGCGCAGATGATGCGCAAAGCGTGGGCGCGCATCAGACCCGCGGTCACAAAGACTGTTCTATCGGACGTGTCCGTCTCTGCCGATGCAGTGGCGGGGCATCGGCTGCTCTTTTATCGAGAGAATCTCAAGGCGCTCTTTTGGACGCCGCAAGAGCGCGATGTTCCGAGGGCGAAGCGCGCAGCGCATTATGCGCAAAAAGATTACTTCAAAGTGCGTGGGATCGAATGGGTCATCCTGCTGATTCCCGAAAAGGAGCAGGTCTATCGAGAGCATGTGCCCGTGGCGGCCTATCCCGTGAACGAGGCGTGGCCGCCTTCCGTATTTGATGCACTGGAGCCCGCGCTCCGCGAAGAGGGGATTCGCGTGGTGAATCTCTTGCCGGTGTTTCGCGAGGCCGTGACGCGAGGCGAGTTGATTTATTGGCCAGATGATACACATTGGAACGAGCGGGGTATCCAACTGGCTGCAGAGACCTTGGCCCGTGAAATCGGAGCGAGTAACGAAAATGCGAGCAAGCAAGACCCTTGAAGTTGTTCTTCTCGCGCTGCCGCTAGGCTTCATCGGGTGCGGCGGTTCGACGGATCACTGGTACGAAGACTCGAAGGCGCTGGACGACCGGAAGAGCGACTATGTGGACGGCCAGATGCGTCAAGGCGGCATGACTGAGATCGAAGCGCAGAAGGCGTGGGCGCTTCAGTACTCGGTTGAACAGACCTATAAACTGATGCGGCCTCCCGCCGAAGTGCAGGGTGAGGAACTGCAGGATAAACTCTCGAAATGAGCGAGCCTCACGTTCTGCACCTTGTTTGGAATCTGATCCGCGGTGGCACGGAAGGTCAATGCGCGCGCACGGCGCTGGCGCTGGCGGGAGCGGGGTGGATTCAGCGTGTGGGGGTGTCGCGGAGAGAAGGCTTTTTCCTCGAAGCCATTGAACGGGCGTGTCGGCCCGTCTTTGTAATGGAAATTGAGCATGTGCTCCGCCCGCGCACGCTCTCGGAAGTGCGCCGACTGGCTCGCTTCATTCGCGGACAGAAAATTGATGTGGTGCATGCGTGGGATGCCGACGCCGCATTGTTTGGGGCGGCGGCGTCTGTGCTGGCCGGGGTTCCGCTAATCACCAGTCGCCGCGATTTGGGCGAGATCTATGCCCCTCGAAAACTTGCATTGATGCGGCTGGCGGACAAACGCGCGCGCGCTGTCGTTGTGAATGCGCAGGCCATCGCCGATTCGGCCGCGTGTCGCCACATTCCGTGCGAGAAGATTCGAACGATCCCGAATATTCTGGACATAGAAGAATTCGATCATCGCCGACACGCTCCGCTGCTGCCTGTTCCCGAGATGCCTCCGGGCCGACGCGTGGCAATGGTGGCCCGATTGGACCCTGAAAAGGACGTCGCAACGCTACTGCGTGCAATTCCGCAGGTTGTCACAGCCATACCGGACGCGCGATTTGTTCTGGTAGGCGACGGCCGCGAGCGGGGCGCGCTCGAAGCGCTTGTTTCGCCGTTGGGGATTCGCAATTCCGTACACTTTGTTGGCGAATGCAACGAAGTGCCCGCCCTGTTGGGCCCGTGCGAAATAGGCGTGTTGGTGCCGAATCGGAACGAAGGATTATCGAACACAATCCTCGAATATATGGCGGCGGGCCTACCCGTCGTCGCGACCGATTGCGGCGGAAACCGCGAGCTGGTGGAGGAGGGGCGGACGGGCTACATCGTGCGGCCCGGCGATGCGAATGCACTCGCGGATAGGCTCATTGCACTTCTGAATAATCCGCAACTTGCCCGGAAAATGGGCGCGGCGGGCCGCTCGGTTGTTGAGGCGAATCATCGCCCTGCGGCAGTGGCCGAGCGCTTCGCAGCGCTCTATCGCGAGGTGTGCGGGCAGGTAGATGCACCGGTCTAGCCGACCAAGCCTATTTCGCTTTCCAGCTCGGTTTGGCTCGGTGCAGTCCGAGGAGATCAATGCTGCGCGCGAGGCCGTAGGCTGCGTACAAAATGCAGAGCGCTGGAAAGAATCGGATCCGGCGCGCGCGTGCGCATAGGAGAAAGGCGGGACCCGCGATAAGGGCGCACCACGGAGCGATGAGTGTTAGCCAGAGTGGATTGCGCAAAATTGCCGCCAAGGCGATTCCCAGTAGACCCGCATCGAAAGTTGCCAGATACAGCGCGGTGAAGCGCGGCGCATTTCCGCCCACACGACCGCCGCTGAGCTCGGCGATGTGTTTGTAGCTCTTTCGATTCGCGTGCCACAATTGCTGCTTGAACCACGCGCCGAGCGTCGCAGGCTCGCCGTGGTGCGCGACGCGGAGTCCGGGAACACCCCAGACGGGAATGCCCGCGCGGTCTGCGCGAAACGCGAAATCCGTGTCTTCGCCCGTTGTCAGTTCTTCATTGAACCCGTTGAGCGTATCCGCCACCGCGCGATGCAGAATCATATTGCGCGTGGTGGAGAGGCGGAACCCCTCGCGCACGACGATTCGCCGTCCGTGGCGCTCGTCCCAGTGTGGATTCTTCTGCGCCCAATGAAAGGCCCATGCAGCTTGTACCCACGTCATCGGCTCAGGCGGCTGCGCAGGCCAACCTAGAATGGCCAGCGGTTCGCGCTCGAGAAAATAGGCGGCCTCTTCCAGCCACGTTGGGGAGGGCTCGCAATCGGCATCCAGGTAGGCGATCCAGTCGCCGGAGGCCTCTCGGAGTCCCGCATTGCGGCAAACGGGGATGCTCGCGCCGGGCAGTATGAGCACGCGATCGAAACCGGCGGCGCGCGCGGCCGCGACGGTTCCATCTTTGCTTCCTCCATCAATCAGAAGGGTCTCCACGCGCACATTATTCGGCCGCTTGAGCGCGTGGACAGCCGCCTGAAGTTTGCCAATAGAGCGCTCTTCGTTGAAGGCAACGGCGATAATGGAGAGAAGATGAGCCATAGTCGTAAAACTTGTTCCAGAAACGCAAAGGCCGTAGCATAAACGAATGCCCTCTTGCAATGAATGGTTGCGAGGGCAGTTATGACTTCAGCCGGCTCCATTTTCTTTTTACTTCAAGACGTTCCGCAGCTATATGGCGCCGAACGCGTGACCTTGGAGCTAATTCGCGGGATTTCGCAAAGGCGGTCGGTGACTCTGTGGCTCATCGGCGAAGACCGACTTGGGGCCGAGCCGGGCGCGATGGCGCAAGCGGCCACCGCGATGGACATTCCTACCGAGCGCTTTTCCGTCGCAGGCCGCTTTTCTCGATCACTGGTTCAAAGACTGCGGGAGCGGCTTCGCAATGCGCCCGGTTCGATCCTGCATACCATCGGCTATAAGGCCCACCTGCACGGCCTGTTTGCCGCGCGCGGTCTCGCCAAAGCGGTGACGACCATTCACGGTTGGCTCGTCCGCCCAGAACTCAAGGAGCGCCTTTATGAATGGTTGGAAACTCGGGCGCTTCGCAGGGACGATGCCGTTGTTTGTTTGACCTCGTTCTATGAGGAGCAGTTGCTGGCCGCCGGAGTGAAGCGCGAGCGGTTGCACCGGATTCCGACCGGCCTCGCCGCTTCCCAAGTGCCTTCGCCCGAACAGGCTGAGTCTTGCGCCGATGGGCCTTTCACCATCGCATTGTTGGGGCGATTGAGTTGGGAGAAGAACCACAGCCTGCTCCTGCGCGCCGCTGCGCAGCTTCAGCGCGAAGGTCGCGATTTTCGCGTGGTGCTGGCTGGCGAGGGGCCGTGCCGCACTGCCATTGAGGAGGAGATTGCCGCGCTGGGCCTGGAGAGTCGCGTCCAACTGAGCGGCTATGTCTCCATCGCAGATTTGATGCCGAAGGTTCACGCGATCGCCCTATGTTCGCGGATTGAAAATCTACCTTTGAGTTTGCTCGAAGCCATGGCGTGGGGGCGGCCTGTTGTCGCCACCTCCGTTGGGGGCGTGCCCGATGTGGTTGTGAATGGCGAAACGGGCTTCTTGGTGTCGGACGACGACAGCCGTGCATTCGCCGACCGACTTGCGCGTTTGATTGGCAATCGCGAAGCGGCGCAGCGCATGGGTCGCGCGGGTCGCGCGCGCCTTGAAAGCGAGTTCCAGTTCGAGCGCTGCGTTCAGCGGCATCTCGACCTCTATCAATCCCTTGTGACATGAACGCTCTTCGCCAAATTTCCGCGTTCGCCTTCCGAGTGTTTGCTCTGGTCGTCTTCGGACTGGTTTTGTTCTTTCCGCAGTTCAAGGGACTTTGGATTGTCTACGGGCCCATGTTGGTCGCGCTGGGCCTCGCCGCTGCGGTGCATCAGCGCCTGCGCGCAGGGTGGGAGCCGTTGGCGACGCTGCGCACCAACACCTTTTGGATCATCGCCGTCATTGCGCCCGCCATCGTTCAGATTGGCTTGTTGTTTTTTCTTCGACCCGACCCCGTTTCGGACGGGAAGTTCGTATTTGACGAAGCGCTGACACTCGCGGCGACGGGGCAGATGTCGCTGCTGACCTACTATCCACCTGCACAAACCTGGTGGTATGCACTGTGGTTCAAGCTGCTCGCCCCAACGCACCTGATCGCGCAACTGTCGCACATTCCGCTGCATGCTCTGGTGACGCTGCTCACGTTCGCCCTGGTGCGGTTGACTGCGCCGCGTTTCGCGCGCGCCGCCGCGTTTGTCGTCGCGTGGTACCCGAGTTTTCTCGGATACGTGCTGACAACACCCTACTACCACTACCTCTACACTGCGTGCGTTGTCGCGACTGCATGGGGCTGGCTGGCCTCGATGAAGAAGCCGAGCGCCTCCTTTGGCGCTGGACTGGCATCTGGCCTCGGCGCGTTGACCAAAGCCACTCAGTTGATTGCGCCCGCGCAGTCGGCGGTCTTCTGGCTTCTCGCGCCATCGAATGGAGATGCGCCCGCGAAGAGTATCTGGCGGCGCGCGCTGATTCACACCGGGATATTCACCCTCGCCATGGCCTGTGCGATCGCGCCTTGGGCCTATCGAAATGCAAGCGTGTTCGGCGAACCCGTTCTGGTCTGCACCTCCGGCGGATTGGTATTTCACAGCGCGAACAACGAGCAATCGAACGGCCTCTACAGCGATCTGCCTGACGCCGTTTCCATTGGCTCTCCGCGCGCAATGCTGGAGCACAGCCGGGAAAGTTCGAAGTTGGCTCAGCAATTCATTCGCGAGAACCCGAAGCAATTTCTCGCCTTGGTATGGAACAAGATTCTTCACACCTGGGGAGGGGAAGCCACATTTGCGGAGCTGATCAATCATCGCGGTCAGCCATTAGGGCGAGTCGACGACGTCTTCAGCCTTGCCTTCTTTCTCGGCTGGGTATTCATCGCCGGACTCTGGGCCGCGAGTTCCATCGCCGCCATTCGCGCGCGCGCGCCGTTGAGCGCCCTTGAGCTGGCGGCCGCAATTGTCATCTTTTCGAATGCGCTGGTCTTTGCGATCTTTGAAGGCGGAGACCGACACCACTTGCCACTCGTGCCGCTGATTGTCGCGACACTGTTCTCGCGATTGGCCGATCGACCGAAAGGCGGATAGAACAACAACCAATGAAAACAGAACGGCGATATCTACTTATCCTGGCAGCGCTCGCGCTTCTGTACGTGGGCGCGTTTTTCAGCGAGACGTGGCAAACCGGCGACGACGCCCGCTACTACGGCGCTGCGCTCGCGCTGGTGAAGGGCGAAGGATATACCGCCTCGTATCTTCCCGACAGCCCGCCGGAGAATCTGACGCCGCCCGCGCATCCGCTCCTGATTGCTGCGGCAATGAAGGTCTTTGGCGTCGGAGTTTTGCCCGGCAAGATTCTGGGGGCGCTGCTATTTGTGGTGGCCACCATTCTCTGTTTTGCGTGGGCCCTCGATTTTTTCAAGCGAGAGACCTGGTTCGCATTCTGTGCCACGGCGGCAGGCATGTTCACGTTGGGCTTGTTGAGCATGTCCAGTTGGTACATGGCCGAGATGAGCTATTTATGCGGCGCGTTTTCGGCGCTTCTCCTATTTGATCGCGCCGAGGCGCGCGGTTTTCGCGCTACTTCCATGATCGCCGCCGGACTCGTCGTGGGCTTTGCCTATTTGTCGCGCGGAGTGGGGCTTTCGCTGCTGGCGGCAGCGGGCACGGTTTGCCTGATTCGACGGCGGTGGCTGGCTGCGATTTGGTTCGGTGTGGGATTCGCGCTGTTGGCCGTGCCGTGGATGGTTCGCAACTTTGTTGTCGTCGGAGCACTGGACGGCTACGTTCCTCACTATGCGGGCATGACCGGTGCGGGCGAACACGGGATGCGATACCCATGGATGCGGGTATTTCACGACGTGTCCGTCGCGTTCCCGAAATACTTCGTGCAGGACCTGCCGTCTTCCTTCTTCTTTGGCCTGCTGGATGGACGATTCTTGCTGGGCAAACTGGGGCTCGGTTTTCTCGCGGAGCCGATTCGCTTTCTCCTTCTGGGTCTGATTCTCTTTGGATTCGCGCTGCGTTTGCGCCGCCCCGGCATCACCGAGTTCTACTGGGTCTTCTATTGGCTCATCATTTCCGCGCCGCCGTTTCCTCCGCAGGGCAACTGGTACGTCTATCCCATGCTGCCCTTTGCTGCGGCCTACTTGATCAACGCAATTCGGGCCATTGCACGGTGGTTCCCCGCTCCAGCCGCTCCTCGGATCGCCTATGCAGGCGCATTTGCGGTGTTGGCTTACAACCTCGCGACCGCGAGCGTGGGCGGAGCGATACATTTCGTGAAAGAGTTGCCGCGCTGGAAATATGGGCCGTGGGAGCCCGCGCGCTATTTTTACTACGAGAATGAGTATTACGATGCATGGGCTCGCTTCGTTGAGGCCGGTCAGTGGGTGGCGTCGAATCTGCCTCCGACCACGCTGATTGCATCGCGTCAGGCGCAGCAGATGTATCTGATGGTGGGCCGTCAGGGCTGGCGCTATGACCTCGCCCAAGTGCCGGGCACGAATCTTTGGGATCGCATGCAGCGGTTCGAGGCGCAGGGGCGCCCCGTTGCGCTGATTGAGGATGCGTTCAAGAGCTATGAGGGCGCGACGTTTTCATACGGGGTGGGGCACTGGGCGTATCGCGATCTTTTCGAGCATCATTTGAATGACCTGGAGCTCGTGTATAGCACGGAGGCGCCAGTGACGCGCGTTTGGGTTATGCGCAGCAAGGCCCCCGAAGCAGAAGCCGATCAGAAACCGTAGCGTTTCGCGAGCGAAGTGACGATGCGCTCGGCTGCGCGTCCATCCCAGCGAGTGGGGCGTCGCGCGCGGCGCCGCGCGGGGGCATCGAGAATGGCTTCGGCCAATTTGATAATGCGCGCAGCTTTCTTACCGGCCAGGACGTTGGTTCCCGCGTCAATCGTGACAGGGCGCTCCGTGTTCTCGCGAAGTGTTAGGCATGGCACACCGAGCACCGTTGTCTCCTCTTGAATGCCGCCCGAGTCGGTCAAGACCAACCGCGCGCGGTCGAGCAGGCAGATGAAGTCGCGATAGCCCAGCGGATCAATCATCTGAAGATTGGAAAGTGCGCGGATGCGCGCGCCCAGTGGGCCTTCCTTCAGGCGTGCCGCTGTTCGAGGGTGAACGGGAAAAACAACGTGGATGCGCCGCTGAATGCGCTCGAGCGCTTTGAGTAGTTGTAGAAAATCTTCGTCGTGATCCACATTCGACGGCCGATGCAATGTCAGCACGGCGTACGGCTCTTTCAGGGCGAGACGTCGGTGGATTCCCGATGTGCGCGCGCGGGCGAGGTTGGTCAGCAGCGTGTCAACCATCACATTCCCGACGAGCTGAATCTTGGATGCGGGAACGCCTTCGTTTCGCAAGTTGACGTTCGCATCTGCGGAGGTGGTGTAGAGATGATCGGCCAGCACGTCGGTCACGAGCCGGTTGATTTCTTCCGGCATCGCGCGGTCGCGGCTGCGCAAACCTGCTTCGACATGCGCCACGGGAATCAGCAATTTTGCGGCCACCAAGGTGCAGGCCATCGTGGAGTTGACGTCACCGACCACGATGACCAAATCCGGCTTGTCGCGCTGCACAACGGCTTCATACGCGATCATGATTCGCGCCGTTTGATCGGCGTGCGTTCCCGAGCCCACGCCCAAATCTTCCGCCGGCTTGGGAATGCCCAATTCGCGGAAAAATGTCTTGGACATCAGATAGTCGTAGTGCTGCCCCGTGTTGATCACGCGGACCGCGACGGGGCTTTTGGGATGAGCGCTGCGGTATTCTCGAAACGCGCGACAGAGTGCGGCGATCTTCACATAATTCGGTCGAGCGCCAGCGACGAGGTGAATCGTAAATCGAGGCATGGTGGTGAATCAGGGGGTTCGGCTGAAGCGTCGCGTGCGCACGCTTTCGGCAATGAGTTCGATATAGCCGCGGATGGTCTTCCAGAGTTTGATGCCCGACGAGCCACCTTTCAGGTCATAGCGGAGAACGAGCGGAACTTCTGTCATGCGATCGGTGATGTTGCTGAGGCGGATCAACATCCCGCCCATCACGGCAAAGCCTTTGCCCGCCAAGAGACCGTCGCCGTAGCGAGCGAAGCCATCCGCGAGAATGCGCACGCGGTGCGCGCGATAGAATGTCGAATAGTCCTTCACGCCGCGCAAGCCGACGAAGACCTTCAGCAGTGTGCCGACTCCGTAGCTCAGCAGTTGGCGCGGCCACGGGCAGCCGATCATTTTGCCGCCCGCTTCAAAGCGCGATGCAATGACGAGATCCGAGCCGCCGCGAATTTTCTCGATCATGATCGGTATCAGCGCGGGGTCCTGTGTGTTGTCCGAATCCAGCACGATGCAGATATCATCGTTCGGCGTCTGGCTATCGCCCACGACAAAACGAAAGCCTTGTCGGAATACTTCGCCCACGCCCTGGTTTTGGGGGAAATCAATCAGGTGCAGATCCAGCCGATTCTGAAAACTGCGGGCTACCTCGGCCGTGCGATCGCGACTTCCATCATTCACGACGACCACGCGCAGGGGCGCATCGAGTTTCTCGCGCAACCGCTCCAGCACCGGCAAGACCTCTTGCAGGCCCTTCTCTTCGTTGTAGGCTGGCAGGAGAACGTAGATCACGGCGCTACCACTCGCACTTGTTCATATCCTGGACGCGCAGCCACTCGTAGTAGCGCTCCAGTCCGGTGCGAACGGAGGTTGTGGCCTCGTAGCCCAGCAAATCCTTTGCCACCTGAACGGCGGCCACGCGGCGAACCACGGTGTCCCAATTCCGGCGCGGGCGATAGATCACCTTTGAGGATGATCCCGTGATGTCGAGGATGTGCTTCACAATCTCGTTGATGGAGGTCTCGCGGCCCGAGGCGATATTGATGATGCGTCCGATCGCCGCGTCCGTGCGCGAGGCGAGGATGGTTCCTCGCACGCTGTCATCCACGAAGTTGAAGTCGCGCGTTTCCTCGCCCGTACCCGTGATAACGAGGTCTTCGTTATTCATCGCCTTGGCCATGAAATTTGCGATCACGTTTCGGTAGCGGCCGGGGTATTCATTCGGCCCGAAGACGTTGAAATAGCGCAGTGTGACCACGGGCAGTTTGTGCTGTTCGTGGAAAAAGCGGAGGTAATCCTCGCCCAGCAATTTGGTGATGGCGTAGGGCGTGTCGAGGCTGAACTCGCGGCATTTCTCATCCAGCGGCTCGTTGCGGTTGCCATACACGCAGGACGAGGATGAATAGACGAGGCGCTGCACGTCGTGCTGTGTTGCGCGGAGGAGTAGCTTCAGCGTGCCAACGCCGTTGACCATCAAGTCGCGCTGGGGAAAGTCCACCGAGTTTTGATTGGCAAAGTTCGCGGCCAGATGGAACACGATCTGAGGCGACTCTTCGAAAGCGCGATCGAGGTCTTCGTCCGACTCGACGCTTCCCTTGATGAAGGTGACGTTGGTTCGCGCGGTGATGTTTTCCAGACGCCCCGAGGAAAGGTTGTCCAGCACCACCACCTCGGTGTCGGGTTCGAGAGCTAATCGGCTCACCAGCGTACTGCCGATGGCGCCCGCACCGCCGGTGACGAGAATGCGTTGACTCATAGGAGCGCAAGTCT
>WBZO01004529.1_pt1 | contig 14945 bp, 8 predicted proteins | sample 5204261 | NCBI WGS metagenome assembly WBZO01 (sample SAMN12412400, study PRJNA552823) | activated sludge metagenome | isolation source: activated sludge from anammox sidestream of wastewater treatment plant... | place: USA: North Carolina | collected 2017-09 | reverse complement strand
ATCGCCGCCTCCGAGCCGCCGGAGTGGACGTATGCGTCCTCGCCGTGCATGGCCACGTCGAGGCCGATGGACTGCTCCTCGTCGTCTGCGCGGAGCGGGAACACCATGTTCACGAGCTTGAGCAGGATGAAGCTGACCACCCCGGAGAAGATCCAGGCCACGGCCACGGCGATAGCCTGGGTGACGAGCTGACCCGGGTTGCCGAAGAGGAGGCCATCGGCGACGCCGTTCATGGCCTTCTGGGCGAAGACGCCGGTGAGCAGCGCACCGAAGGTGCCGCCGACGCCGTGCGCGGCCACCACGTCGAGCGAGTCGTCCAGGCTCGTCTTCGCGCGCCACAGCAGGCAGAAGTAGCTCGGGATGGCGGCGAGGCCGCCGAGGATGATGGCGCTCATCGGGCCGACGAAGCCGGCCGCCGGGGTGATGGCCACGAGGCCCACGACAATCGCCGTGGCGGCGCCAACGGCCGTGGTCTTCTGCAGCCGCACCATGTCGAGCAGGGCCCAGACGACGAGCGTGCCCGCGGGCGCCAGCATGGTGGTCGTGAAGGCGAGGGCGGCGATGGGGCTGGCGGCAAGGGCGCTGCCGGCGTTGAACCCGAACCAGCCGAACCAGAGCAGGCCGGTGCCGAGCAGCGTGAAGGGCACGTTGTGGGGAGCGAGAGCGACTTTCTTGTAGTCCCGGCGGGGGCCGATGACAATTGCGGCGACCAGCGCGGCGGCCGCGGCGTTCACGTGGACGACCGTGCCGCCCGCGAAGTCGAGCGCGCCCATGTCAGCGAGGAAGCCGCCGCCCCACACCCAGTGCGCGACCGGCACGTAGACCAGGAGCGCCCACAGCGTGATGAACGTGACATAGGCGGGAAACCGCATCCGCTCGACGATGGCGCCCGAGATGAGCGCCGCCGTGATGATGCAGAAGGTGCCCTGGTAGCACATGAAGAGCAGGTGCGGGATGGTCCCCTTGGCCTCGAGGCCGACACCCCGCAGCAGGGCATTCGATGCATCCCCGATGAAGTTGCTGCCTTCGGTGAAGGTCAGCGAGTAGCCAATCACCGCCCAGAGCACGCCGACGAAGCCGAGCGAGATGAAGGACATCATCATCGTGTTCAGCGCATTCTTCGAGCGGACGAGGCCGCCGTAGAAGAAAGCCAGCGCCGGGGTCATCAGGAGGACCAGGGCGGTCGAAACCAGCATCCATGTCGTGTCTGCAGCGTTCATGCTCACCTCGAGTGCGGTGGCCCCGCAGGGCCCCGCACGCCTCACACATCCGGCCCGCCCATGTGCGGGTCGCGTCTGCGCCAAACAATCGCAAGGGGAGAGCCAGATCAGCTGCCTCACGGTGTCGTGGTTAAGTGCTTGAAAAGGTGGGTATTAGGGAGGACACGCCAAGAGGGTGGAAGGTCACAGAATTGTCGCCTTCGACAATTGTCGGCACATTTCTGTGGCAATAGGGCACGTGCCCGCCGCGTGAGGCGCGGCACGGAAGCCCTCACGGCGACGCGGGATCGGGTGAGCGGGCGGGGGCTGGCGCGGAAGGCTGGCAGGCGGGCCGGAGAGTGGCCCGCCCGAAGGGCTGGGCGATCGGTCAGCGCCGGGGCCAGGCCAGGTTGAGCGTGACGAGGCCCACGTGCTCGTTGCGCTGCCCGGGACCCCTCACCGTGGAGTTCTCCCAGAGGTAGCCGGCCTCGATGGTCGCGGCTGGCGACAGGCGCCGGCCCACGCCGCCAAAGGCGCGATTCCGGTCGTACCCGCGATACGGGCCTGACGCCGTCGTGTCGAGCGTGAACATCGCCTCGTCATAGAGGGCGACATGCCAGGGGCTGTTGGCCTTGAACTGGCGCTGCCCGCGAGCCATCACGCGCAGCCGGTGCGAGGAGTCCGCACGCTGCGGAATCCACCGCTGCTCCAGCCGTACGCGGAGCGACGGCGCCCACGTGCCGGCACGCGGGAAGTTGACCAGCATCTGCTGCCACGCCCGCTTCTCCCACGTGGTGTCCGGACCCAGCGAGCGGGCCACCACCCCATAGCCGCCCCAGAGGCTCACCCGCGGCGTCAGCTGCCGCCCGATGGCGCCTCTGATGATGGTGATGCCGAGCTCCCGGCCGTTGTCGAAGACGCGGGGCTGCAACTCGAGGTGGGACCGCCAGTTCTCGGACAGCTGGCCGATGACGACCGTCTGGCTCCACACCTGGAAGTCCTGGTAGTCCTGCGCGTGGGCAGGGGTGATGCCGAAGAGCACGATGGAGAGCAGGGCAATGAGTGCGTGTCGCATCCGTCTTCCTGATTATGAACCCGCCAGCTCCGCGACCGCAGCCTCCGGAACCGTCAGGAACTTCTCTGCCGGATAGAGCAGGCCACCTGGAGCAAATCCGAGCAGGAGGATGATGACGACCAGCAGCGCGGCCACCACCCGCTCCCGCGGCAGCAGGTCGGGGGCGAGCACCGCGGCTGGGCGACCCAGGAACACGTGCGAGTAGCAGATGAGGGTCGACACGGCGAGCATCGAGGCCGCCAGGATCACCACGACTGTCGACGTGGGGCTGCTCCGCCACAGGGCGTGCAGCAGCAGGTCGTCCGCGACGAAACCCACCGAGCCGGGAACCGCGACGCCGGCCGCCGCAAACAGGGCGAAGGCCGTCGAAAGCCGGGGGAGTGCCTGGGCCCGCCCGCCCGGGCGCCCGTACACGACCGGGCCGACCCGGGCCTCGAGCGAGGCCACCATGATGCCCAGGCCGCCGAGGGCGAGGCTGGCGGACACGGAGACGAGCAGCGCCGCCGCATAGTTGTGCAGGCTGGCCGCGCCGAGGGCTGCCAGCACCATGCCGCCGTGCATGGAGGTGGTGGTGCGGAAGAAGCCCCGCAGGTCGTTCTGCACCGTGGACATGAGCGCCGCGGTGAAGCACGCGAACGCCCCGAAACGGACGATGAGCGGCGCGAGCGCGATGGCCTCGTCGTGATGGTCGACAAACCGCAGGTGGACGAAGACGAGGGCGACCGTCGACGCCAGTTGCTGCGTCTGCACGTGCGGCGCGCGATCGCAGAGGCTGGCCACCCCGGCATGCAGGGGCAGCACGCCGACCCGGACCGCAATGGCCAGGGTCGAGAGCAGGAAGGCGACCGTGACGTGGTCGCCCGCCAGCCCGGCGCCGGCACCCGCGGCCAGCAGGCCCGAGCCGACGAGCCAGATCGCGCCGGTGCGGGTGGCCGGCCAGGCGGTCACAGCGTGGAGCACCGCGGCGGCGGCCGCCGCGCCGTAGGCCAGGCGCCCATCGGTGGCGAGCAGGGTGGAGACCAGCGCCCCGGCGAGCGCCGCCAGGGTGAGCGGCGCCCCGCGCCTGACCGGGGAGCCGAACTGTGGCGCGAGGAGCAGCACGACGCAGAAGGTCAGCGTCTCCAGAGGGGCCGAGAGCCAGTCGAACATCATGATGGCGAGCCGTCGAACGAGAGCGCGCGGCGGAGGCGGCGATCGAGCCGGTCCAGGGCCCCGGCCAGCGCCAGGGCCGGGGCGATCACCACGTCGATGCGCTCGTCGAGCCGGAGACGGTGGATCGCGCCGGCGTAGAGGCGGGCGGCCAGGGCGGGTGCCCGGCGCTGGAGCAGCGAGGGCGTCGGATGGTCGTGCCCGAGACGATGGCTGTCGTGGATGGTGTTCGGCGCCTTCAGGTACTGGCCAAGGCGCAGCAGCGCATGGCACACCAGGTGGACCAGCGCGAGGGTGATCCAGCCCAGGCAGATTTCCACCAGGATCAGGCCGACCTGCGCGAGGGTCGCGTGGGCCAGCGCCCCCTTGGCATCGGTATGCGTCCGGACCACCGCCGACGCGTAGATGGCCGTCGAGAGGCCGACCAGGATCCCCACCCCCCGCGCCGCCAGGGACAGCTCGAGCACGGGCCACACCCGCAGCAGCAGGAACAGGCCCGCATGGATCGAGACCGCGCCGTAGAACAGCGCGCTGGACGGTGTCGGACCCTCCATGGCGCGCGGCAGCCAGCCGGAGAACGGCAACTGGGCCGACTTGCCCATCGCCGAGAGCAGGAAGAGCAGCGCGATGACCGTCGCCTCGGCGGTGGTCAGCGCAGAGACCCGGTTGAATGCCGAGAACCGTGCCGACCCGAGCAGCTCGAAGGTGGTGGCCGTGGCCAGGAGCAATCCTGCGTCGGCGAACCGGTACGTGCCGAAGGCGCGCACCGACGAGCGGATCGGTTCGTCGCGCTCGTGGAAGTAGCCGATGAACAGCGCGGACGAGATGCCGACGATCTCCCAGCCCGCGAAGAACAGCTCGAGCGCCCCGGCGAGCGCGATCAGCTGCGTGCCGCTCGCGAAGAAGGCGAGCAGCACGAAGAAGCGCACGAACCCCGGTTCCTTGTGCAGGTAGGTCCTCGAGAACCGGGCGATCATCGACGTGAGGATGTTGGCGAAGAGCGAGAAGGTGACCGAAATCCGGTCGACCATCAGCACGAACGGAATCTCGTACTCCTCGATCTGGAGCCAGCGCCCGAGCGCAATCTCCCCGCTGACCGGTTCACCGGCCAGCCCGACGAAGTTCGCGAACACCAAGGCACTGGCCGCCGTCGAGGCCATGAGGCCGAACGACGTCATCCGGTAGGCGACAGACTCGGGCGGGAAGCGGTCGCCGAGGAGCACGCGCACGCCTACCGCGGGCACGGTGAGCAGCGGGGCGATGATCGCCAGCAGCAGGAGGAACGGGATGATGTCAGCCACGGGCAGACCCCACCGTCACGGGTTCAGGATGGTGGCCGTGTCCCACGGCGGCTTCCGGTAGCGCGCTCCGCACCAGTGCGGGCGGCAGGTGCACCCGGCTCCGCATGTGCCACTCGGGCGACCGCTCGACGACCGGCAGCAGCACCGGCTCGGGGATGTAGGGCACGAAGCCGCCCTGCCTGAACTCCGCCATCGCGCCGGTGTCAGGGTCGAGTGAGACCAGCTGCACCCACGCGTTGACCACGAGCTCCGCCACCTCCGCCTGCCGGGAGGCCACCCGCAGCAGCGTCTCCGGCGTCGCCTCGACGATCAGCAGCAGCCGCATCGGCTCGTGAATCTCCACCATCTGCAGCGGCAACCCGGTCCGGAGGTCACTCTGGTGGCCGTCCATCACGCCGAGCAGGCCCGTGACGTTGTGCGGGAGCTTGGTACCACAGCCGAAGCGCGCGTTGTCGACCGAGGAGAAGTAGTACTCGAGGCTGATGCCGGCGCCCACCGGCCCGACGGCGGCCAGGATGCGCTCGATCACCGAGGCGTCGGGATCGGTCGAGGCGTCGTAGCTGACCAGGAATGCCCGGCGATCCAGGTGCAGGCCTCGGGTGATGGACCGTCGGCCCACGATGCAGATCGAGTTGGTGCAGTGACCGTACTCCGGCCGCGGCTGCGCCAGGAGCGTCGACCGCTCCTCCACGTGCCGGAGCGCCCCCTCCGGCGTGCTGTCGAGCGGGGCATCGTCGAAGCGCCGGCTCCGCTCGAGTGCGTTCTCGCGTCGGGCGCGCTCGAGCACCTGGTACGCCTCCTCGAAGTGCGCCGCATGGCCGCGCGGCAGCATCTCGATGTCGTAGTAGGTCACGGCGTCGCTGGCGGTGTCGTGGAGCGCGCCGACGAACCAGACGTCGCGCGGAATGTCGACGCCGCGCGCGCGGACCCGCTCGCGCACGTCCGGCCGGTTGGCCATGTCGGCGAACAGCCGCGCGTTCGCGCCGCCCCGCCGTCCGCCGCACGCACCACAGTCGTGCGCGGACTCGTGAGGGTTGTTCAGGCTGGTCGAGCCGTGGCCGAGCACGACCACGACCGGCGCGAAGTCGCGCACCAGGCCGATGTTGCGCAGCGTCGCCGTCACGCGGTCCGCGGCTTCATCGATGGAGAATCCGACCGGCTTGCCCGACGCCGCCGCGGCGGCTCCGGCGTCGGTCTCGGCACGGAACGCCGAGAGCCGGGTTGTCGGCCGGGGCGCCACCTTCGACAGCACCCGCTCCGCGAACATGGCGAACGAGCGCGGGGCGAGCACCTGCGCGAGCGTCTTCAACACCGACAGTGGACCCAGCAGGAACGAGATACCCGCGCCGCCGGCCAGCGTGCGGGACGCGGAAGCCGCGCGCCGCTCCCAGGCGTGCCAGCGGTCACGCAGCCCGAGCCGCAGGTCGTGCCAGCTCAACTCGGTGTAGATGGGATGCTCGTGCACCTCGTGCGCCGGCGTGACCACCACCGGGCAGTGCGCAGCGGCCTCGTGGTCGTACAGGCCCCGGTAGTCCATCGCCAGGCCGAAGAACCCGGCCACGCCGAAGGTGGTGTAGAGCGGGTGCTGTTCCTCGATCGCCCGCCGGATCGACTCCTCGCGCTCGTCGATGCAGAACACGAACTGCGCGCGCGGGCGCGCGGTCGCCGTCTCGTCCGGCAGGGCGCGCCGCCTGGCGATGGCGTTCAGCACGGAGCGGCGGTAGGTCCGCTCGTAGGCTTCGTGGAACAGCTGCCGTCGTCGCAGCGGCGGGAACTGCTCGCATGCCTGCCAGGCCTGCGCAAGGGCGGCGTCCGGGAGGTCGATCACCTCCTGCCGGCTCATCTCGGCCGAGCGCACGATCCACCACAGCAGGGCGGCGTCGAGCAACGCGGGCCGCGGCGGCGGTGCGGGAATACGCGACCGCAGCTCGGACCAGGTCGATGGCACGCCCAGGCGTCGCGCCACCCGCTCGATTGCGCGCCGCTCCAGCAGGAGCCGGACCGCCATGAAGTCGGCGAGTGTCGCAGGCGTGTGGCCGGGCTGTTCCTCGGGATGCCGCTCGTGCCGAGAGAACATGCCTGCCCATCCCGGCAACGCCAGTGCGGTGGCCGTCAGGAACGGCTCCACGTCGTGGTCCGCGACGCCCAGCGCGGCCAGGGCGGTCTGCATCACCGCATGCGCATCGGCCTGCCTGGCGAGGACGTCCCGCATGTCCTCGACGATGCCCGGGCTGCACAGCGGCGCACGCCCACCGGCCGTGTAGAGGGCCGCGACCGCCGCCAGGAAGCCCCGCTCGCGGCCGGGCATCATCGCGTGCGCCTGTCCATGATCCAGAAAGCCGGAGCCGAGCCGGATCAGCTCGGCGTTCACGGCGATGTCGATGTCCTCCCCACCGAGCGCCAGGAGAATGTCACGGTGGCGCGCGAAGGTGCGGTCGTCCGGCCAGGCCGGTCGCGGACCCCTGTCCACCCTCGAGAGGCACGCCTCCCACAGCGGCCTGTCCTCCGCCTGGGGGGCGGTCCCGAGTTCCAGGTTGAACGCCAGGCCGGCTGCATCATCCACGTCGCAGTCGGTGACGAGGAGCGTGTGCCAGAGCCCGGCCCTGGTGAGCTGGCCGACGACCGGTTCAGTGCCGCTCGCGCCGAGCACGAGGTCGATCTCCGTGCAAAGGTCGTCGTCCGCAATGCGCGATCCGCGCCAGGCGTCGCGGAACTCCTGGAGGCTGAGGTACGGACGTGCCCGAAGGGCAGACGCCCCGGCGCACACGCCTTCGTGGAACGGGAGGTGCTGGAAGGCGTGCAGGGTGTTGTGGTGCACGAACACGCCGATGGGACCCTGGTCGGGCAGGATCCCTGACGCCCGGGCGAGCGCCCGGGTGACCGGGTCCGCGTGTTCGTGTACGGCGCCGTGGCCGCTCACCTCAGTGGCCTCCCCCGGCCTGGGCGAGACCGAGGTCGATGCCCACGAGCGACACCTTCACGTTGCGGTGATGCGCATCGGCGATGAAGGTGGCCAGCACCTCCTTCACGTCGTGGTCGATGTACTCGCCGGTGCCGTCGATCACGACGACCTCGCCGTCTCCCACGCCCTCGAGCGCGGTCACGATGCCGGGCTTCGAGACGAACGTGCCGTCACGACGGAATCGCATGCGCAGCACCCCGCTGCCGTCGCGCTCGGCGATGACCGCACGGCGCGAGTTCTCGTAGAGGATGAACATGATGCCCACGACGATGCCGACGATGACCCCCTTCAGCAGGTCGAGGGCAAGTACGGCCGCAATCGTGATGGCGAACGGCGCAAGCTGACGGGGGCCGAGCTTCACCTGCGTGGAGAAGAGCGCCGGCTTGCACAGGTTCAGGCCGACCTGAATCAGCACGGCGGCAAGGGCCGCGAGCGGGATCATGTTGAGCAGCGCTCCGGCGGCGACCACGGATACCAGGAGCAGCATGCCGTGCATGAGTGCGGAGAAGCGTTCGCGGCCCCCCGCGGCGACGTTCGCGCCGCTCCGCACGATCACCGCGGTCACCGGCAGCCCACCGAGCAGGCCGGACACCGCGTTCGCCGTACCCTGCGCGAGCAGTTCACGGTCCGGAGGGCTGTGGCGCTTCAGCGGATCCAGGCGGTCGACCGCCTGCAGCGACAGCAGGGTCTCGATGCTGGCGACCACGGCGATGGTGGCGGCAGACACCCAGACGTCCGGCCGGACGATCGCCGCGAAGTCCGGTCGCGGGAGCGCGCTGTACAGGGCGCCGATGCCGCCGAGCGGCACGCTGACGAAGTGTTCGGGTCCGAGGTTGAAGCCGGGCATCCCGCGCATGATGCCGGCGGCGATGCTCGTCAGGACGACAACGACGAGGGCCGGCGAGACCACCGGATAGCGGCCCAGCGGCGTGAGCTTCCAGCCGTAGAGGATGACGAGCGAGCCTGCGGCAATCAGGGCCGCGCCCATGTTGAACTGCGTGGCAATGTCCATCACCCCGCCAGCGGACCCGAAGGCCACAGGCAACTGCTTCCAGACGATGGTGATGCCGATCGCGGCGAGCATCCCCTTGATCACCGCCGAGGGAACCAGCGCCGTGAACCGTCCGGTGCGCAGCACGCCGAGCGCGAACTGCAGGACGCCAGCCAGGACCACCGATGCGAGGAACGGCTCGAGTCCACCGAGGTGATCGACTTCCGCGAGCACGACCGACGTGAGGCCCGCGGCCGGACCGGAGACCGAGAGTGGGGAGCGGCTGATGAGCGGCACGACGAGGCCACCGATCATGCCGGCGATGAGGCCGGAGATGGGCGGTACGCCGCACGCGACCGCGATGCCCAGACAGAGAGGGACGGCGACCAGGAAGACCACGACTCCGGCAATGGAGTCCTGCTTGAGGTATCCGAACATTGAGCGGTGCTGATGCATGACTGCTGAACCTGAAAAAGGGGCGTCCCAGTTGTTCGTCCGACACACCTGCCGTGACCGACCAGCGTGGCGCCGGGTCGACGCGGCGGCGACTGATGACGAAGTGAGGCTAGGCGAGGGGTGGGGCGCGGCCGCCGGGGCGGGTTGTGCGTCCGGCGCGAATCCCGAGGACGGTGCTCGCGGTGACCGGCAGGAGCCGGCCTGACAGTGCTGGTAGTGTGGGTCCGTCGAGTGCGGCGTCAGGCGTGGGCGGAGCGTGTGTGGCGTTGTCAGCCTGCCGGTCGGCAGCATCGAAGCTGCCTGCCGCGGGCTCGCCGGGCGGACCGTGGTGCTCGGCTCCGTGCGGTTCCTGTGCCTGACGCTGGCCGGAACGCGTGGTGCGCACGGCGGCATCACGCGCGAGCGCGGTGCACAGACGCGGTGCCACCCCTGCCAGGAAGCCCATCGTCATCACGGCGACGACAGCCGCCAGCACGGTCGAGACAGAAGCCCGGCCGCGCGACGTCGATGCGCTTACTTCCAGCATATGAGACATTGACGCAATCTTTACGTTGAGCGGTCCGGACTGTACGTGATTCCCGACAAGTCAGTCAATACCTCGGCAGTTGCGCTTCAGATAAAGAATCCGTAACATCAACGCACCATGAGCCTCTTCTCATCCGTTCTCTGCGCACTCGACTCGTCGCCGCTCGCTCCGCGCGTGCTGCGGCACGCCATCGGTATCGCGGGTGCCTTCGGGGCAAAGCTGTCGATCCTGACGGTGGTCAACAAGGACGCCCACCAGGCCGAGCTGAAGATCGCCAGCCTGCTGAAGGATGTGCTCCCGCCGGGAGCGACCTACGTCGGGCAGCCCACCACGCTCGGCATGCAGCTCGTGATGGGGCAGGCGGTGGATGCGATCGTCGATGCTGCAGGGGACAGTACGGACCTCATCGTCGCCGGCACGCATTCGAAGTCGGGGCTGGCGAGCTGGTTCCTGGGATCGACCAGCGCGCAGTTGCTCGAGCAGGCGGCCTGTCCGGTGCTCCTCGTGCCGCCCGGCGACGTCGACATTGTTGCCATCGATGCGACCTCGGCGCGCCTGACGCCTGGCGCCGTGCTCGGCGCCGTGGATCTGTCGGATATCAACGAACGCCAGCTCACCGTGGCGGCGGAGGTCGCCGCGGTCGCTTCGCAGCCGCTCACGCTGATGACGGTGGCGGAGACCAGCCTGGCCGATGCTGCCGCAGAGCAGGCGCTGGCTGAACTGGCGCGGCGCGTGGGCGCCTCGGCCCGCACGCTCGTGCGCCACGGCACGGTCGCTGCCGAGATCGACAGGGCCGCGGTGGCCGAACACGCGGGGCTCGTCGTCATGGGGCTCCGGGCCGTGGACCGGGGCACACCAGGTGCGATCGCCACGGCGGTCCTGAAGCAGAAGGACGCGCTCGTGCTCGCCGTGCCGGCGCGGTAAGTACCCGGCCGGTCAGTCAGCCCTCCCAGGCCTGCGCGCCGCTGCGCAGGCCCCCTCCCAGCCTCACCGTTCGCCCTCGCTGGGCCGCCCCAGGCGGCCGCGCGACATCCCTGTCGGCGATTTTCCATAAGCCGACACAATTGTCGTAGGTCATTCCTGTCGCGGAACCACCGTGCACGAACACTCCTGTACGCCCGCCGGCCTGACACCGTACCCCAGCGTGGCGTCCATGGGCTGGAAGCGCCCGGTTTGTCGGGCGGCAGCCAGAATCGGACATTCATGTCCACGCAAAACTGTCGAACCGACAAGAGTGTCTGTTGTGCCGGAGCCGCCGTCTCCTGGATTCGTGCGTGCTAATCAACTGATTCGACGTGGTTTACCAGAGGTGGGGGCCGCCAGGCCGGATCGGAACCTGACTTGCCACAGAACGCCACAAATCGAAACACGCCGGGGAACGCGTCCGAACCCTGTGCGTGCGTCGGCCTCCGGAGGAGAGATCTACATGCGACTGTGTGCGAGTGCAGCCCTGAAACTGACCGGTGTCCTGAAGACGATGCGTCCTGTCCGCGCGCTGGCGATCGCCGGCGTGTGTGCCGCCGTGCTCGGCCCACAGCCGGCGTCGGCGCAGACCAACGTGTCGTCGTTCTTCAGCAAGGTCGAGTTCTCGGGCCTCGTTGACGCCTACTACACCTACAACTTCAACAAGCCGAAGACCGGCACCTTCACGCCGCTTCGCAACTTCGACGTGAAGCACAACCAGTTCAGCCTCTCGCTGCTCGAGTTCGCGATGACGAAGCCGGCGGTGAAGGACGACGTGGTCGGCTTCCGCTTCGACCTGCAGTACGGGCAGACCGCGCAGATCTTCAACAGCGACCCGCTCGACAACAACAACCTCCTGAACGTGCAGCAGGCCTACATCAGCTACTTCGCGCCGGTGGGCGGCGGCCTCACCTTCGACGTCGGCAAGTTCGTGACGCCGATCGGGATGGAGCCGACCGAGGCCAACCTGAACAACAACTACTCTCGCGCGTTCCTCTATGCGCTCGGGCCGTACTACCACGTGGGTGCGCGCGCCTCGTACGCCGTGAGCAGCAAGGTGACGCTGGGGGCCATGCTGGTCAACGGCTGGAATGCCACCGGTGACAACAACAGTGGCAAGTCGGTTGGCGTGAGCCTGACGCTCGTGCCGTCGAGCACGGTGACGATCATCCAGAACCTGGTCTACGGTCCCGAGCAGACCGACAACACCGCTGACAAGCGCACCTACTCGGACACGAACATCGTGCTGACCCTGTCGCCGAAGGCGTCGGCCGGCCTCAACTACGTCTACGCGAAGGACTCCATCGCCGGCGACGGCGTCAACTGGCAGGGCGTGGCACTCTACTTCAAGGGGCAGATCACCCCGGTGTTCGCGCTCGCCCCGCGCTTCGAGATCTTCGACGACACGGACGGCTTCGCGAGCGGCGCCGCGCAGAACCTCAAGGAGTTCACGATGACGGCCGAAGTGAAGCATCCGCAGGGGCTCATCCTGCGCGCCGAGTACCGGCGCGACTGGTCGGACATCGAGTACTTCAGCAAGGGTGACGTGGGCCGGAAGAACCAGAACACGTTCACGGTCGCCTTCATCGTTCCCTTCTCCTCGAAGTCCTAGCGGCCGGCACGGCGGGACGCTCCGCGGCATGCGGAGGTCCCGCCCCTGGCTCCGGCTCAGCCTTGACTCCCGATCGGGCAGGCTCGATGATTTGTCCGAGGTGTCGATGGGCGTTCGTGGCGTTGCGTGGTCTCGCGGGGTGTCGGCAGTGCTCCTGGCCGGAGCGATGCTCGTGGTGCCGGCCGGTGCGCGTGCGCAGTCCCCGAATCAGGGGCGCGTGACCTTCCGGGGCGGATTCGACGCCCCCAGCGTGTACGTCCTGCGCGGCCTGGTGCAGGAGCGCGACCCCTCGCTCACCCTCACCCCATGGGCCGACGTCGGCTTCACGCTCAAGTCGAGTGATGGCGTCCGGCGCATCGGAGTCGACCTCGGGATCTGGAACAGCCTCAACACGGGCAGTGCCGGCAGCAAGGGATTCACCGAACGGCTGCACTACGCGGAAACCTTCAATGCCTCGCTCGCGCTCGGGATCACCCGGCGCATCGCCCTCGCCACTACGTACACGGCCTATACCAGCCCCAACCTGATGTTCGACACGGTGAAGGAAGTCTCCGTGACCGTCACCCATGCCGACCGCGTGCATCCCTACCTGCGCCTGGCTTCCGAGGTGGGCGATCGCGGCATGGACGGCGGCACACGCAAGGGGACCTATCTGGAACTCGGGGGCACGCCGACGGTGCTGTCGCGCGGGCGCGCCACCCTGGCCGCCCCGGTGCGGGTGGGCCTGAGCGCCGGGAACTACTATGAACTCAATGGCACCGACCACGCCTTCGGGTTCCTGAGCATCGGCGCGCTCGTCTCGGTGCCGGTGACCGCCTCGACGTCGGCGCTGGGGGCCTGGTCCCTGCGCGGCGGCATCGACTACTACACGTTCGGCGACACCACGCAGGCGTTCAATCGGGGCGACGCGCACAGGGTGGTGGCCCTGATCGGCGTGGGCATCTCCTACTGACCCGCATCACGCGGTCAGCTCCTGGCTGCTACAAATTTGTGAAGACATCAGAGGTGTGCGACAAACCTGTCGCCTGCCGTCGACGCCTCGGTTCTGTCCAGCTTCGCCGATTTCCGAGGAAAACGGCCACTTTCGGCCTCGTGCCCGCCGGCGTGCGGACGGTGCCGCTTTTGCTCTGAGCAGCCGTATCGACCCGTACGACTGCGCTACGATACGGACGGACCCGCCGGAATGGCGGGCCGCCCGACGGTTCGCCGAGACGTCCATGCCTTCAGAGCCACAGATCATGCCGACCGACCCGCGGGCGGATGCCCGTGCCGCCCGCGCGGTGCGGCTCGAGAGCGCCCGGCGTGAACTGGCGGACGCATCCGGCCGCGGCGAGGGCGGACGGCACGCCATGCGGCAGTACTCGCACCGCATGGACGCCCTCATCCAGCAGTTGTATGCGGATGCCGGTTCGCTCACGCAGTCGGTGGCGGTCTTCGCCCTCGGCGGCTACGGTCGCCGGGAACTCTGCCTGCACTCGGACGTCGACCTGCTGATCCTCTTCGCGGGAGTGATCGGCCGCGAGGACGAGCGATTCCTGCACGCGTTCCTGAATCCACTCTGGGACCTGGGCCTGACCATCGGCCATCATGTGCGCGAGGTGGCCGAGGGGGCCGGCCTCGAGTCGGACAACTCCGAGTTCCTGCTCGCGCTGACCGATGCGCGGCCGGTCGTCGGCGACGCGACGCTCCTCGACCAGTTCATCGAGGCGTCCGACGTGGCCCGCACCAATACCCGGACGCTCGAGGCGCTCAAGGGGCTCATCGCCGAACGGCACGCCAAGTTCAACGACACGCTCTACCAGCTCGAGCCCGACGTGAAGGAGGCCCCGGGCGGGCTGCGCGACCTCTTCGGCGCGCAGACCATCGCGAAGCTCACCGATCCCGTCCTGCTCTCGAACGGCGGGGCCGGACCGCGTGCCCTCGAGGATGCCGAGGAGTTCCTCCTCCGCGTGCGCTCGGTGCTGCACCTCGAGGCGGGTCGCCATCACAACATCCTCAGCCACGAAGTGCAGGAGCGCGTGGCCGAACGGCTCGGCTACGCGGGCAGCACGCCGAGCCAGCGGGTGGAGCGCTTCATGGGCGACTACTTCCGCCATGCCCGCGCCATCGATCGCTCGCTGCGATTCGCCTTGAAGGCGGCGCCCGCGCCGATCGGCAAGAACCTCGTGCGCGGCGGCGACGGCATCCGCTTCATCGACACGCGGGAAGCGGCCGAGCGGCCGGAGAGCTGGCTCGCGATCTTCCAGGCTGCGCTCGACGGCAGCTGCGGTGTCTCGGACGAGGCGCTGGCCTGCATCAGCCAGAATGCCGGCCGATTCGCGGCCGAGGCTTTCGTCCCGACGAAGCGTCATCGAGAGGCGCTCCTGCGGTTCCTCACGCCGCGACCGGGCCTCTACGCCCGGCTGTCGGAGATGCACGACTGCGGGCTGCTCGGCCAGATCTTCCCCGAGTTCAGGGCAATCAACTGCCGCGTGGTCCGCGACTTCTACCACAAGTACACGGTGGACGAGCACACGCTGCTCACCATCAGGAACCTCGAGCGGCTCACCGATCATCCGCCTCGCGAGCGCGAGCGCTTCGGCCGGCTGCTCAACGAGCTGCAGGCCCCCGAACTCCTTGTCCTCTCGCTCATCTATCACGATGTGGGCAAGTGGACTGACGACGACCACACGCTCGAGAGCTCGCGCATGGCGCAACAGATGTTCGAGCGG
>WBZO01004527.1_pt1 | contig 14961 bp, 11 predicted proteins | sample 5204261 | NCBI WGS metagenome assembly WBZO01 (sample SAMN12412400, study PRJNA552823) | activated sludge metagenome | isolation source: activated sludge from anammox sidestream of wastewater treatment plant... | place: USA: North Carolina | collected 2017-09 | reverse complement strand
CGAGCTTATCGAGGAGTGTCGCGGCATCGTCAGCGCCATCGGCAACACGCTCGACGAGCGCGGCGACGTGCTCGACAGCGCCGGCCCGCGCCTGGCCCAGGTGCGCCAGTCCCAGCGCCAGGTCCACGGCCGTATTCAGGACAAGCTGCAACGGATCCTCAACAGCAGCATGGCCCAGTTCCTGCAGGAGCCGATCATCACCATGCGCGGCGGCCGTTATGTCCTCCCGGTGCGGGCCGACGCCAAGGGACGCCTGAAGGGCATCGTCCACGACCAGAGCGGCAGCGGGGCGACGCTCTGGGTGGAGCCGCTCGGCACGGTCGAACTCAATAACGAGTACCGCGAATTACTTATGGAAGAGCAGGAGGAGATTCAGCGCATCCTGCGGGAGCTGTCCAACCGGGTGGCCGAGCAGGGGGACGCCATCAAGCGCGTCGTCGAGCGCCTGGCCGAGCTTGATCTCATCTTCGCCCGCGCCAACTACGCCCTGGTGACGAACGCCGTCGAGCCGGTCTTCGTCCCCTGGCGCGAATCGAAGAAGGCGCGCCCGCCGCGCCACCGCAACCAGGCCGAACAGTGGACGCCGCCGCCGCCCGACCTTCACCCCGGTTCGAGCGTCTGGATCAAGGCCGCGCGCCATCCCCTGATCGACCCGCGCAAGGTCGTGCCCACCAATCTGACCCTGGATGAAGACGTCTTCATCGTGCTCATCACCGGTCCGAATACCGGCGGCAAGACGGTCAGCCTGAAGACGATGGGGCTGATGGCCGTCATGGCCCAGTCCGGCCTGCACCTGCCGGCCAACGAGGCCCGCCTGACGGTGTTCGATAATATATTCGCCGACATCGGCGACGAACAATCGATCGAGCAGAGCCTGTCCACGTTCTCGGCCCACATGACCAATATCGTGCGCATCCTGGCCCAGGTGGACGACCGGTCGCTGGTGTTGCTGGACGAGCTTGGCTCCGGCACCGACCCGACGGAGGGCGCGGCGCTGGCCCAGGCGGTCGTCAATTTCCTGCGCGACAAGGGGGCGACGACGTTTGTGGCCACCCATTTCCCCGAGCTGAAGCTCTATGCCGGCCGGACGCCGGGCGTCACCAACGCCTCGCTGCTGTTCGACATGGAGACGCTCTCGCCGACGTATGAGATGACCATCGGCCTGCCGGGCCGCTCCAACGCCTTCGCCATCGCCCGCCGGCTGGGGCTGGACGCGACCATCCTCGACGACGCCATGCGCCAGGTCAGCGCCGATAGCCATCAGGCCGAGGATTTGCTCGACTCTGTCTATACCCTGCGCGAGAAGATGGAAGCCGAGGAGGCCCAGATTCGCCGGGCGTTGCGCGAGGCCGAAACCGAGCGGGACCGCCTGCGCGGCCGGCTGCAGGAGGTCGAGGTCGAGCGCGAGCGTATCCTGGAGGAGACCCGCCAGGAGATGCGACGCCAGATCGAGCTGCTGCAGGCCGAGATTCGCCAGACGCGCTCCAGACTGCGCGACGCCGCCTCGCTCAACGCGGTCAAGAAGCTGGGCAAGCAGGTGGCCGACCTGGAGATGGGACAGCAGGCCGTGCTGGCGCCGGAAGTCGCCGTGGAGCCGGAGACCGGCCGCGGCAAACGCCGCCCCTTGCAGGTGGGCGACATCGTCCAGGTGCGCTCGCTGAACGTCAAGGGCGAGATCATCTCGCTGGGCAAGAACGAGGTCGTCGTGGCCGTCGGCCGCCTGCAGATGCGCGCCGGCTACGACGATGTGGAGTTCAGGGAGCGGCCGGCCGCCGAGCCGGAGAGCGTGCCCGTCACGCCCCTGCATCCCTCGCCCGGCATCGAGCTGGACATCCGTGGCGTTCGCGTGGAGGACGGCATCGAGCAGCTCAACCGCTATCTGGATTCAGCGTTCCTGGCCCGCCTGCCGTTCGTCCGCATCATCCACGGCAAGGGCACCGGCCGCTTGCGGCAGGCCGTGCGCGAGACGCTGAGCGCCAGCAAGCAGGTCCGCTCCTGGGAAGAAGGCAAGGACGGCGAGGGCGGCCCCGGCGTGACCGTGGCTCACCTGGTGGAGCACAAATAGCCGGCTATTCGACTTCGTAGGCCAGCCCGGCCTCTTCGAGGCGGCGCATCCGCTCCCACTCCGGCATGTCGCTCTTGCCGCCGGCTTCCTTGAGGACCATGATCTGGCGCATCTCCATGATCTGGTCGCGCAAGATGGCCGCGCGCTCGAATTCGAGCTTCTGGGCCGCCTGCTTCATCTCTTTCTCAAGCTCGGAGATCACCCGGGCCAGCTCCGCCTTCGGCAGATCGGCGGCCGTCACATAGTCGCCCTTGCCTTCCGCCAGGGCCATCTCCCCGGACATCTCGCGCTGGGCGGCCAGTTCGTCGGCCAGGACGTGCACCGCCTTGACGATGCTGCGCGGCTCGATGCCGTGGGCCTTGTTGTGGGCCATCTGTATCTCGCGGCGGGCGTTGGTGGTGGCGATGGCCGCGGCCATCGAGTCGGTCACCTTGTCGGCGTACATGATCACCTTGCCTTCCACGTGGCGGGCGGCGCGGCCGATCGTCTGCGTCAGCGAGGTCTCCGAGCGCAGGAACCCTTCCTTGTCGGCGTCCAGAATGGCCACCAGCGACACCTCGGGCAAGTCCAGCCCCTCGCGCAACAGGTTGATGCCCACGACGACATCGTAGACGCCCAGTCGCAAGTCGCGCAGGATCTCCGTCCGCTCCAGCGTGGCCACCTCGGAGTGCAGATAATGCACCTTGATGCCCATCTCCAGCAGGTAATCGCTCAGGTCCTCGGCCATTCGCTTGGTCAGCGTCGTCACGAGCGCGCGCTGGCCGTTGGCGATGCGCCGGTTGATCTCGCCGATCAGGTCGTCGACCTGGCCGCGCACCGGCCGCACTTCTACCTCGGGATCGATGATGCCCGTCGGCCGGATGACCTGGTGCACCGTCTGGGCCGAGTGATCCTTCTCGTATGGCCCCGGGGTGGCGCTGGTGAAGATGACCTGATTGAGCAGCCCCTCGAACTCGGTGAAGTTGAGCGGCCGGTTATCCAGCGCGCTGGGCAGGCGGAAGCCGTAATCGACCAGGACGCTCTTGCGGCTCTGGTCGCCGGCCCACATGCCGCGCACCTGCGGGATGGTCATGTGGCTCTCGTCGATGACCATCATGTAGTTTGCGGGGAAGTAATCGAGCAGCGTCCAGGGGCGCGAGCCGGCCGGCCGCTGGTCGAGGTGGCGGCTGTAGTTCTCGATGCCGGGGGTGAAGCCGACCTCGCGCAACATCTCCAGGTCGTAGGACGTGCGTTGCTCGATGCGCTGGGCTTCCAGCAGGCGATGCTCGTGCTTGAAGTAGGCGATCCGCTCGGTAAGCTCGGTCTCGATGTCGTTGATCGCCTGGGCCAGCTTGTCCTCGTCGGTGATGAACTCCCGCGCGGGATAGACGGACACGCGCGTATGCTCCAGCAGCACCTCGCCGGTCAGCGGGTCGAACTCGGCGATGCGCTCCACGATGTCGCCCCAGAACTCGATCATGTAGGCCGACTCGGCGTAGGCCGGGTAGACCTGCAAGGTGTCGCCGCGCACGCGGAAGGTGCCGCGCCGCAGCTCCATATCGTTGCGGTCGTAATGGATGTCGACCAGGTGGCGCAGGATCGTGTTGCGGCGATACTGGCCGCCGCGCTCGATCTCCAGGATGACGTTGCCCCAGGCTTCGGGGTTGCCGATGCCGTAGATGCACGACACCGAGGCGACGATGATGACGTCCTGGCGGCTCTTCAGCTGGGTCATGGCCTGCAGGCGCAGGCGGTCGATCTCGTCGTTGATCTGCGTCTCTTTCTCGATGTACAGATCGTGGCGCGGCACGTAGGCTTCCGGCTGGTAATAGTCGTAGTAGCTCACGAAGTAGGAGACGGCGTTGTTGGGGAAGAAGTCGCGGAACTCGCTGTAGAGCTGCGCGGCCAGCGTCTTGTTGTGGGCCAGGATGATCGCCGGCCGTTGGGTCTGCTGGATGATATTGGCGATGGTGAACGTCTTGCCCGTGCCCGTCGCGCCCAGCAACGTCTGGAAAGCGTCGCCACGGTTGAGACCCTCGACCAGCTTTTCTATCGCGTCCGGCTGGTCGCCCGTCGCTTGAAAGTCGGAAACAAGCTGAAAGTCAGGCATATCTTGCTTTATGGTTCGGCCCGAATACGTCGCCGATTAGAACAGAAGTTCTTGAGATTCTACTACTTTATAGGCCGGGAATCAACCGGTCAGGGCGCGGGAACCAGCTCGATCTCGAACACGCTGGGCCAGAGCTTGCCCGTCACGAAGAGGCGGCCGGTCTGGGCATCATAGGCGATGCCGTTCAGCACGTCGACCGGCCGCGTCAGGCTGCTCGTGTCCAGCAGGCCGTCCAGGTTGACATAACCCAGCACGGCGCCGGTCTCGGGCGAGATGCGGGCGATCAGGTCCGTCATCCAGATGTTGGCCCAGATTTCGCCGTTGACGTACTCCAGCTCGTTCAACCGGTTCAGAGGCCCCTGGTCGTCGCGCACGGTGATCCGGCCGGTCTCCTCCAGGGTGTCGGGGTCCCGGAAGTAGATCGTCGAGGTGCCGTCGCTGACGATCAGGCGTTGCCCGTCGTGGGTGATGCCCCACCCTTCGCCGGGGTAGGTGAACGTCTGCTGCTCCGCGAACGTCTTGCGGTCGTAGATGAACCCGGTCTCCTCTTGCCAGGTCAACTGATAAATCCTGTCGTTCAGCAGGGTGATGCCCTCGCCGAAATATTGCGGCGCGAGCGCGTGGGAGCGGATCACCGCTCCGGTCTCGACCATTACTTCGCGCAGCGTCGATTCGCCCCAGCGGCCCGTTCCCTCATAAAAAATGCCGTCATCATAGACCAGCCCCTGGGTGAAGGCGTCGGGGTCGTGCGGGTAGGTGTTGACGATCCGGTAGGTGTAGTTCGCCGGCGGGGCGACGGTGGGCACGGGCGTGGCTGTGGCCGGGATGGTGGGCAGCGGCGTCGACTGCGTGGCGATGATGGCCGCATAGGCCACGGCCGTCGCCGTGGAAGCCGTGGCGTCCACCTCCGCCGGCGCGGGTGTGGCGTCGCCGGTGACCGGCCCGGTCGCGTCCGCCGGCGCGCTCGCGTCCGTGGCCACGTTCGTGGCCAGAAACGGCAAGGCGGCCGTCGGCGCCAGGGTCGCCAGCGCCGAGGGCGGCTGGGCGCAGGCCGGCAGGATAGCGATGAGGGTGGCTAGGGATAAAAGGAATACCCAGGTTGAGTAGAATGGTTTCATGACAGTTCCCGGCGGCCGCCTGACGAATGGATGAGTTGGAAAACTGGCACGATTGTGCCGAATCGGCGGTTTTATGGCAAGGGATCGCGGGGTTTGCTAAGGTGCGAATTTCACGCCGGCGGGGAACTCGCGACCGGCGCGATGCGGGTGATGTGGCAGACCTTCCCGTCGTCGGCCCAGTCGACCGCCCACCGGCCCGGCCCAAAGGTATACCGGACGCCGCGCAGCAGCATCTGCAGCCGCCGCTGATAGGGCGGGAGCGCCGCGTCGGGCTTCCGCCAGCCGGACAGGGCCGGCAGGGCGAGGTTCGTCTCGCCGTCACCGTATAACTTGACATAATCTATCGCGCTTTCGTCATGGGTATGCGCGCGGCCCCGCTGTTCGGCGGCGACGATGTCTTCCACCAGGAATACGTCGCGCCGCGCGTCGCGCTGCGCGGCGGCGTTCCAGGCCGCGACCAGCGCCTGCGCCAGCTCGTCCGGCTGGTTGGCATCGATGAGCCGGCGCGGGGGCAGCTCAATCGAAGCGCCGTCGCCGTCGCCGTCGTCGTCGCCGTTGGCGTCGTCGTTGGCGTCGGGCGCGACGAGGTCGACGGCGACCGGGCGATTGAATCGCGGCAGCCGCACGCTATGGAACAGCGTGGCGTGCAGGAGTTCGGCGTCGGGGATGACGGCGCGGCCGCCGGCCATCTCCGCCAGGTCCTTCTCCAGGCAGACGCGATAGAACTCATCCAGCAGGATCGCTCCCGGGGCCGCCGGCAGCCCGACCTTGGCGGCCCGGTCCAGCAGTTGTCCCTCGGGGGCGACGTGGCAGCGCCTGGCCCGCCCCGAGCCAAGCCATATGAAGTAGATGGCAGCCATAACGGGCTATTCTACCGGGTTTGCGCGGGCGTGGGGAGGATTGGGCGGGCGGATGCGTGTGTGCCGGCCGGCCACAATGCCGGCGGCGCCTGTTTCGGCGGGGAAAGACACCAAAAACAACCGATTTTAAAATCCGACTGGAAGCCCCGAACAATTTGTGTTAAACTCCCATTAGAATTTTTTGTGCCTGCTCGATGGATTAACGATCCGCCCGGCAACCCCGGCGTCCACACGGCCGGTCCGGGGTGCCACACGGCAGGCGCCATCAATTGGGACGCTGAAACGCATAATGGTTTCGCGATTTGCATTTTTAATGGCCTGTAGCATGACACCGCTACCTCGTAATGACACTCTTACCAGATGCTCTGGCGTCGTACGAAACCCCCTCCCCGCAAAATCAGCTCCCCGTATCTCTCGCGAAACATTATCTGACTGTTTGTATGGTTATTTGCCTTGCGGCCGATCTCTTGCCATACCTAGTTCGCGATCTCTCGCGAGTTCCGGCCGGTCTTCGCGGCGGCCGGCCTGCGGGAAAGGACGCTCATTTCTGTCGAAAGGAGTTTACCAAGGATGTCTAAGAAGAAGGTAGTGTTGACGGATGATCAGAGGAAGCGTAACGCGGAAATACTGGCGCGTCTCGAGGAAGAGCGGACCCGTTTAATCGAAGAAACCCGCGCGCTTCAGCAACAGGAACGTCGTCGTCCCGGCCGCAAACGCAAAAAGAAGTCGCTCGACGATTACATGATCTCCGCCGATTAGCGCCTCAGCCGCCGGCAACGTACCGGCCTCGCAGGTTATCAGAAGCGTACTGTTTCGTTAAGTCGCGCCGCCGGCGCGCCCTCGTCTATCGCAACGTTTCGCGGAAGAAATTGACAATTCGCCGGAAAGCGTCCGCGGCCGCCTCGGGGTGATGATTCGGCCGGCTGTCATTCATGAAGGCGTGCTGCGCCCCCGGGTAAATGATCGTTTCGTGTGCCACGCCCGCCGCGTCCATCATCTCCGCCCGCTGTTTGGCCACAGCCGGCGTGACGCCCTGGTCCAGCTCTCCGTAGATCGCGAGCACCGGCGCCTCGATCTGGGCCACCTCCTCCAGAGTCAGCTCCGGGCAGCCCCCGTAGCACGGCACGGTCGCGCCGATACCCTTCAGACAGGTCGCCCCGTGCCAGGTCAACCCGCCGCCCATGCAAAAACCGATGACGCCCGCCTTCCTGGGCGATACCTCGTCCAGGTCGATGAGATAATCCACGGCCGACTGGATCACCTCCAGCGCGTCGGGGTACTGCAGCGCGGCCGCCAGCTTGCGGGCTTCGTCCGGCTCGTAGGCCGTTTCGCCGTAATAGAGGTCCGGCGCCAGGGCAACGAACCCTTCCCGGGCGAAACGATCGACCGTCTCCCGGATGTTCTCGTCCAACCCCCACCACTCCTGAACGACCACGATCCCCGGCCAGGGAGCCTCCCCGTCGGGCAGGGCCAGATAGGCGCGCGTCGCGCGCCCGTCGACCGGCAATTCAATATCAGGACGTCGTTCCATGTCGTTTTTCCTCCGGGGTGATTTCTGGTCAGGCGACAGCGCCCGCGCGCTCTGCAAGGATGTCGCGCAGCGCCGCCTCCAGTGTTGGGAAATTGAACTCGAAGCCGAGGCGTTGCAGCTCCGCCACGCTGACCGGCCGGCCCTCCAGGACCATGGCCGACACCTCGCCCAGAACCAGCTTCAGGGCGAATTCCGGCACGGGCAGGGCGGCCGGCCGCCGCATGACCTGCCCCAGGATGCGGCTGAATTCAGCGTTCGTCACCGGATTGGGCGACGCGATATTATACGGCCCGTCCGCCTCCGGCGAATCGGTCAGGAAACGGATCGCCCGGACGGCGTCGTCGGTGTGGATCCAGGAAAACCATTGCTTGCCGCTCCCCAACCGGCCGCCCGCAAAAAGCCTGAACTGCAGCACCGAGGCCGGCAGCGGCCCCGAGATCAGGTTGAGCAGAGGCGCCATGCGACCGACGACGCGCCGCACTCCCGCCGCCTCGACCTCCAGAGTGGAAGGCTCCCACGCCTCGGCCACGACTTCGGCCAGGAACTGCCGGCCGCGGCCGTCCTCCTCGGTCATGACCCGGTCGGACGGCGGGTAGTAGTCGATGCCCGACATCTGGAAGACGACTTGAGGCTTCGCCCTGGCCGCCTGCACGGCCGCCACAATCGCTCGCCCCGCTTCCCACCGGCTGGCTTTGATTCGCTGTTTGCGCGCGTCGGACCAGGCGCCGGGCAGCGGGATAGTCCCTTTGCCGCCGATGCTCTCCCCGGCCAGATTGACGATGGCGCACGTGTGGTCGACGTATTGCCCCCAGCCGCCGGCGGTTCGGCCGTCCCACCGGACGCCCCGCACGCCGTCGGGGAACGGGTGGCTGGATGGATCCCGGCTCAGAACGATCACTTCATGCCCGCCGGCCGCCCAGCTGCGCGCCAGCCGGCTGCCGATGAGTCCTGTCCCGCCCGTTATAATGTAGCGCATCGATACCCCCTTCAAGCCGGATTATAGACGACCGGCTCCGGATCGCCTAACCGGGGGCCGTCGCTTCCAGGGCAATCGCTTGCCTGGCATTAATTGTCGCATCGACCCCATTAGTGCTTATGCCCGACAAACATTACAAAAAACCTTACGAAGTATTAACGGCCCAACGAGAATTCACGATGCGTTCGCGTGAGTGTAACCCCGTTTACATTTGATCTGTACATTTTTATTCAATCGGCCGCCTCGAGGTCTCTTACACTCACTGTATACCGTAGGCCCAACCGGGCCTCGAGGTGATTGATATGAAGCAGTATGCATCGCGGGTTCTGACGATATTTACCCTGTGTCTGGGGGTCGCATTCGCCCTCCTGACGCTGGTCCAAATCTGGCAAGTACAAGCGGCCGGCGATATCCCTACCCTGAACTATCTGGGCGAGGGCGGCAGCTACAGCGTCGGCGAGGGCTATAATTTCATTGTCAAGTCGACGGGGCCTTTCAGGTTCACGACTATGCCGGGTCCGGAATATACCGCCACCGGCAATCAGCGCGTGTGGTCCGTGCTGGGCAACGTCGACGCGCCGGCTCCTGACACCGGCGTCACCCGGGTGGTCGGCTATGTCGAGAAAGATTGCGTGGTCGAATTCGCGACGATCGATGACGATGTGGACGACCGGATCAATTACTTCACGCTGGACGGCCAGGTGATTTATACGATGGGGCAGGGCATGGTCGTGCGCGGCCGCTTTATCGTCCCCCACGACGGACTCCTCAGTTATATTGCCAACGACAGCCTCGGCGTTTTCGTGGATAGCTGCGTCAAGAAGATGACCGCCACGCCGACGATGACCCTCACGCCGACGGCCACGATCACCCCGACGATGACCCTCACGCCGACGGCGACCATCACCCCGACGGCGACCATCACCCCGACGATGACGCCCACCGGCACGATAACCGTAACCGTGACGCCGACCGAGACGGTCACGCCGATAGTGCCGACGGCCGAACCCGATATCACCACGCCAACCCCGACGCCCAGCCCGACGCCGATGAAAGACCCGCGCCTGCCGGCCTGCCTGCGCATCAACTTCGAGGTCGGCGGCCAGTCGGCCAAACGGGGGCTATATGTCGTCCAGGAGCGGGGCGGTCGGTATCTGGTCGGCTGGGAAGCCGATGACGGCTGGACGGATAGCGGCTGGTTCTACGATATCGACATCACCTTCGCGTCCGTCTATGTCGATGTATTCTACTATCATGGTCCCGGCGTCGAGCCGGTGAAGATGAAGATATTGAACCCCGCGCCGGACACGGATGCCGGCTGGCTCAGCCGGGGCGTGTGCCACGCGCTGGAAGTCGGCTGGCCCTAGGGGCGGCCGGCGGCGCTAGTCGACCGGCCGGCCGATGAGAACCGTGGCGCGGCCGGCTACCTGGGTCAGAAAAATAGTACACTGAGACTCTCCTCTCAGACGAAGGGCTTGCCGCAGGGTATCCGGATCCAGCGGCGAGCCTCTTTTCTTGATCGTGACCGCGCCGATGTCGCGCTCCCGCAAATAGCTTCGCAAGCGCTTGAGCTGGAACGGGAAATGATCCTCGATGGCGTAAGCTCGGGCGAACGGCGTGGCGATGGCTTCGTCGGCCGCCAGATAGGCGATGGCGGGATCAAGCCGTGAGGCGTTGATCCGGTGCGCCAGCTGGCTCACCAGATGCGCGCGAATGACGGCGCCGTCCGGCTCGTAAAGAAAGCGGCGCGGCGGCCCCAGCTCGAGGCGCTCAGGCTCCCGGTCGGTCAGGGTGTGGCCCCCCGGCAATAGCGTCGCCCGGCGCGCGGCCGAGCGCAGATCCCCATACCACAGCACGCCCTCGCGCACCTCGCCGTTGAACGAGACGAATTCCGCCTCGACCCCGGCGGGGAGTTCGGCGTAATCGATGGCCGGACTCACTTTGACCGCCCCGCGCGGGACGCGCGGCCGCCATTCGTCGATGAGGCTCAGCGGCGGCCGGTATTCGTTGACCGAGTGCAGGCGGCGTCGCGGGGCCTGCCGCGGCCCCCCGGTCGTGCGCCGGGCCGGGTCGAAGAAGAAGGCGTCCACCGCCGGCGGAGACAATTCGGTGAGGTCGGCCCGGACGGGCAAGACGGCGTCGCGCAGGTCGTAGACCGCCGCGTTCGCCGCCGTCATGGCCACGTGGGCCCACTCGCGGTCGATGGCCATGACCGTCGCCCCCGCCCCCGCCAGCGCCAGCGCGTCCCCGCCGATGCCGCAGCCCATGTCGGCCACGAGGCTCGCCCCCGCCTCGGCGTAGCGGCGCGCGCGATATTGCGCCAGAGGCTCGGCCGTCGCTTGCTCCAGCCCGTCGCGCGTGAAGAACATCCGGCCCGCCCGGCTGAATTTGGCTTCCGCCTTTCGCCTGAGCAGCGCCAGCTCCAGGGCGGCGTTGGCCAGGCCCGGCGCCAGGCGCGCCCGCAGCCGCTCGGCGATGACCAGATGGCTGTCGGGCGTGAGCGGCTCGGCCGCCAGTTCGTCGAGCACGGCCGCCCCCGCCGGGCTTAGCAGAAAATCCAGCTCTTCGGGTCGCATGGGTTGGGGGTCATCCCCACTGCGGTTCCAGCCACTCTTCGTCCGGCTCCGGGGCGTCCTCGTCCAGTTCGGCGAGGAGCGGCTCCCCGGCGATCCGGCGGTCGCAATGAGCCTGATAGGCGCAGTGGCGGCACTCGGCGAGCGAATCGGTCAGCGGCCACTCGCCGGCGGTCAGTTGCTCGTCGATCCTGCCCACCAGCGCTTCCAGCTCGGCCATGTTGCGCCGGTGAGCGGCTTCGTCGTACCGGATCACGCGCGGATGTTCCGGGTCCTCGATGTACCAGTAGGTGAAGGACAGGCGGCCGGGGGCGAACGCCTCGGGCTTGTCCGGCACGAGCGCCGCGCCGCCTTCGGCCAGGACGGCCAGATAGACCCGCGTCTGCCAGGCGCGCCGCAGCCGGCCGATGTCGCGCGGCTCGCCGGTCTTCCAGTCGTAGATCGCCGCCGAGGGCCGGCCATTTTCCCCCTCGCCGGCGACGATCAGATCGAAGCGGCCGCTCAGGGTGTGGCGTCCCTCGCGACCGATGGGGATGGTCAGCGTCGTTTCGACAAAGCGCTGGCCGGGCGGCAGCGCGGGGCGCCTGGACTGGTAGATCGACCACCATCGCCGCAGCGTCGGGTCCGTGTCGCTCTCGTCGGCGACGGGCAGCCCCAGGAAATCCCGCTCGACCCAGCGATGGAAGCGGCGGCCGTGGTCATAGGCCGATTCGAGGCCAGGCTCCAGCGGCGCTTCGGGCCAGGGCACGCGAGCCAGGTAGCGCAGATAGAAACGGCGCGGGCAGGTCTCAAAGGTGTACAGATGCTGTTGATAGAGGTGCAATCGTTCGTTCATTAAGCATCATCGGCGGGATATATTGCGCAGGCGATGGCTGCATAATAAAGGAACTGTCGCGTTAAGGCAATGGCGGCGTCGCGGTCCGGCTGAGAATCGGCCGCGACGGGTTGACGCGCGCGCCTGACCCATAGAAAATCGGCGGACTATGAATCGAGAGATCCGGCCGCGAGGCCTCCTGGTGATGGCGCTCTTTGGCCTGCTGAGCCTGGCCGCTTGCGGCAGGGCGGACGTCGCGCCCGCCGAGCCGGCGACGGCCCCTGTGCCGCCGCCCGCCGTCACGCGGGAGCTAATCCATACGGCCGAGCCTGCGTCGCCCGCGTCGCCCGCGTCGCCCGCGTCTCCTGCGTCGCCCACGCCCGGCCCCACGGCTCCGCGAGAGACCGCGCCCGCGCCTGCCTCGCCCACCGCCACCCCCGACACGGCCGGCGTCGGGTTGCCCTGCCCGGTCGAGCCGCCGCCCAAGCCGGATTATGTCAACTATGTTCTGTCGGCCGCGCCGTGGCCCCGGCCTGACCCGTCCATGACGCCGCCCCCGCTGTCGCTGGCGGATCCGTTGCCGCCGGCTGTGCGCAACGCGGGCTATGACTACGGCTCCGACGGCGGCGGCCGTTATTTGCTGCATAACGGGCTGGACATGGCCGACGAGGAAGACGGGCTGGCCGTGGCCGTGGCCGATGGCCGCGTCATCGTCGCCCGCGACGATCTGGATGAGATGTTCGGCTGGCGTTGCGACTGGTACGGCCGGCTCGTCGTCATCCAGCTGGACGACACGTGGGACGGCCTGCCGGTGTACGCTCTCTACGGGCATGTCAAGGATGTGCAGGTGAGCGAGGGGCAGCGCGTCGAGCGCGGCGATCCGATAGCGCGCGGCGGCACGGCCGGCGTGGCGGTCGTGCGTCATCTTCATCTGGAGATACGCGTGGGCGCCAACACCTTCGGCGCGACGCGCAACCCCGTCCTGTGGCTCGAGCCGCCCGAGGGCGCCGGGGTGATCGCGGGCCGCCTGCTCGACCCCGACGGCTACGCCTGGCAAGGCGTCACGATGACGCTGGTCGACCGTACGGGGCAATCCCCCTTTATCTACACGTGGACCTACCTCGACGACCCCGACCACACCATCCGGCCCGACCCCGCCCTGGCCGAGAACTTCGTCTTTGGCCCGGTGCCGGCCGGAGCTTACGACGTGTACACAAAGGTTCAGGGCGTCGAGTACAGGCGGACGGTCGAAGTGGTCGATGGGCAGTTGACCCGCGTGGAGCTGGTCACGGAACCCTATCGCACGCCCACTCCGGAAGCGCCGTGAACCCGGCCGGCGCCGCCGATTTCATGGGGACTGGATATTTTAAAGTTGCGCGGGTCATGATAGCATAGGGGCCATGCTCTTCGTCGATAACGCGGGGATTAACGATCCCCGGATTAACCTGGCCCTTGAGGAATATCTGCTGCGCCACATCGAGCGCGACGAACCGCTGCTGCTCTTCTACGTCAACGAGCCGTCGGTCATCATCGGCCGCAACCAGAACACCATCGAGGAGATCGACCCCGACTACGTCGCCGCCCGCCACATCCATGTCGTGCGTCGCCTGTCCGGCGGCGGCGCCGTCTATCACGACCTGGGCAATCTGAACTTCAGTTTTGTCACCAACGGCAAGGAAGACCTGCACAACTTCGCCAAATTCACCGAGCCGGTCGTGGCGGTCCTGCGCTCGCTGGGCGTCCCGGCCGAACTGCGCGGCCGCAGCGATATCTTCGTCGGGGAGCGCAAGATTTCCGGCAACGCGCAATATGCCACGACCGGGCGCATGTTCAGCCATGGCACGCTTCTGTTCGATACCGACCTGACCGAGATGCTGCGAGCCATCAACCCCCGCCGGGCGACGATCGAATCCAAAGCCACCCAATCGATCCGGCGCGTCGTCGCCAACATCCGCGAGCTGTTGCCGCAGGACATGACCCTGGCCGATCTGAGAACGGCCCTGCTGCGTGGCATTTTCGGCGACGGCCCGGTCCCGCAGCTGGACCTCGCGCCCGCGGACTGGACCCGAATCGAGGAGATCGCCGCGACGCGCTATAACTCGTGGGACTGGAATTACGGCCGCTCGCCCGAGTTCAACGTCCAGAAGAGCGCCCGCCTGCCCATCGGCAAAGTGGACGTTCGCGTTGACGTGGTGAGCAATCGCATCCGGGCGATTCGCTTCTTCGGCGATTTCAGCGGCCGGGAGAGCGTGACGGCGCTGGAAACCCGCCTGATCGACGTTCCGTACGATCGGGAGCGGCTGACGGCCGCGTTGGAGGATGTTGATCTCGACAGCTATTTCGGCCGGATGGACGTGGCGACCTTGATCGATCTGATCTATTGATCTGACCACGCGGCCGAGGAGGGACGATGAAGATCGGTTGGCCTCATCTGATCAGCGTTGCTATAGCCGGCGTCCTGCTGGTGGGCGCGGGCTATGCCCTGGCGAACATGCGCCGCAATTCGCAACCCGCAGCCATTGAAATCGCTCCCCCAGAAGCCACGCCGGCGCCGCCGACGGCGACCGCGGAGCCGGCGACGACGGCCGGGCCGTATCATGTCTATGTCAGTGGGGCGGTGGTCCGTCCGGCTGTCTATGACCTCGCCCCGGGCAGCCTCATCGACGACGCTGTGCGCGCCGCCGGCGGCTTCACCTCCGACGCCGACCGCGCCGCCGTCAATCTGGCCCAGCCCGCGGCCGACGGGATGCAGGTTCACGTGCCGACCCTGAGCCAGATGGTGGCGCCGCCGCCGCCCGTCAGCTTGCCGGCGGGGGATAGTTCGTCGAACCGTTCGGCGGGCGTCAACATGGGCGGCGTCACCACGGGCGGCCTGGTTGACATAAATATGGCCAGTCAAACCGAGCTGGAGATGTTGCCCGGCATCGGCCCGGCC
>WBZO01004526.1_pt1 | contig 14963 bp, 13 predicted proteins | sample 5204261 | NCBI WGS metagenome assembly WBZO01 (sample SAMN12412400, study PRJNA552823) | activated sludge metagenome | isolation source: activated sludge from anammox sidestream of wastewater treatment plant... | place: USA: North Carolina | collected 2017-09 | reverse complement strand
TTGTATTCAAAATATAAATAGATGCATTGGCAACGGGGAATCCCCTGGAATTTTTAATAGCCCCGGTGAAATCAGTCAATTTCTGTCCTTGCGCTGATAAAAAATTCAGAGTTGAATAAAAAAAAACAACAATGATAGTCTTCATCTTGATATATTATCCAACAATAAGAATTGATGTTTAAAATACAGTTAGTAAAATTTGATAACCATTCATGACATTATTTAAAAAAGTGATTCGTTAATTTATTTCAAAGAAAACCAGTCATCCAAATCGAAACCTATCCACGTTAGGAAAAAAGTACTCAGATTAATTTCTGTAAAATGAATAATTGGTTTTCATTATCACATCAATCGGCATGTACATATACTCTTCAACCGGCAGCTTTAATATGACATGCCTGTACAGTGCCATAATTCCCTTATATGCCTGTTCACCGGGTTTTTGACAAATAAGAAAATTTATAACCCCCTCAGCCAGGTATTTAATATTTTCATCCAGAAAATCATATCCGATAAGAATTACATTTTTATGATTTTCCTTTACATAACGGGCAACGTAGGAAACCCGGGAATTAGTTACAAAAATCAACCTGATGTTTTTCTTCTTTAAAAAGATGGTATCAAGTTGTTTTTTAATCTCTTCATATTTGACTTTTGTTATATCAATCTTGCTGATCTCATTCTTCAGATTATTTTCCTTAAAAAATCCCCTGAACCCGTCTTCCTTTCGTAACAGGTGGTGATCGGTCTCAATTTGTTTTGAAATATTAACAATCAGAATACCTTCATCACTTCTGATAAGATAGCTTACAAGATTAGCAGATGAATAACCACTCCGGTAAAGTTCAGGTCCAATATACGAGAGGCTTGACTGATTAGGAATGTCTGAATCAATAAAAACATATGGTATATTTAGTTCCTTACACCGGTTAGTAAAATCTATTGTTTCGTCAATGAAAGATGGGGCTATCAATACACCTTCCGGCTTTGCTCTTAAAACCCTTTTCGCAGCTTTTACAAAAGAATCCTTTTCATTCAGGTCATAAAAATATTTTTCAATTTTTACATTATACTGTCTTATTTCATCTTCCGCCCTTTTTATTCCAAGTAAAGGAGCCTCCCAGAAACTTGTTTCAGAAGATATTTCAGGAATCAAAGTTGCAAAAGTGGTAACCTTGTTGTGTGTGGCCAGCCGCCGGCCCAATAGGTTGGGCTGATAATCCATTTCCTTAATAATCCGCTGAATCTTTTTCTTGGTTTCAGGTGACACACCATTTCTGTCGTGAATTACCCTGTCCACCGTTCCGATTGAAACCTTTGCCCGGCGTGCAATTTCTTTTACACCGGAGAGTATCGTTTTCTTTTTTGCCATTACTAATACATTAAGATGCCCAAATTTAATTATTCCGGTAATCCGGGAACCGAAAATTAATTACCTAATTTTTTCAAAGCTAAATAAGCCATAAGCCCGGTACTTATTTCAAAAACTGATTCATCAATATCAAGGTAAGGACTATGTAAAGAAAAACCCGGTTTACCATCACTTTTACCGGTACCCAGTAGATAAAAAAAGCCATCAATCTGATGAGTATAATAGGCAAAATCTTCTGCGGCCATCCAGGCGCCTTCGGTAACAATATTTTCTTCTCCCAGATAATTTGTGGCATAAATCCTTAATTCACCGGTAAGTTTCTCTTCGTTGTGCAGGTAGGGATACCCTTTAATAATTTTAAACTCACAACTCCCTCCCATGCTTTCGGCAACACCTGTAGCTATTTTCACCATCTCTTTATGTGCCATTTCCCGCCATTCTTCATCCATTGCTCGAAAAGTGCCTTCCATGTAAACTTCCTCGGGAATAATATTTATGAATCCATCTGCTTTTACTTTTCCAAAAGATAACACTGTCGGCTTTCCCGGATGTGCTTTCCTGCTTACGATTTGCTGAAGAGCAATAATAATATGAGAAGCAATTACTACGGGATCGATAGTGAGATGCGGTTGAGCTCCATGACCGCCCCTTCCTTTTATTTTTACGTATAATTCATCCATAGAGGCCATAAACTTACCGGGGCAAATTGCAATTTTTCCTTTTTGCAAAGCAGGCATTATGTGTTGCCCTATTATTGCCGAAGGAGAAGGATTTATAAGGACTCCTTCTTTAATCATCAAACTGGCACCCCCCGGGATCCGTTCTTCTCCCGGTTGAAAAATTAATTTTACTGTACCCGAGAACTCAGACCTTAATGACTGTAAGATATATGCAGTCCCTAATAATGAGGCGGTATGAACGTCATGCCCGCATGCATGCATGACACCTTCGTTAAGCGATATATATGATGTGGAATTTTTCTCTTGAACCGGTAAGGCATCCATATCAGCACGCAATGCCACAACTTTCTCAGATGGCAGATCTCCTTTAATAATTGCTACAACCCCTGTTTCTGTCATTGGTTGCCAGGCAACATGTAATTCGTCCAATTGCTTTTTTACAAATGCAGCGGTATTATATTCTTCAAATGAAAGTTCCGGATACATATGAAGATACCTTCTGTTCATTATGGCAGTTTCACAATATTTGTTAGCCAACTTTTCTATTGATCCTTTTAACATAAAAGCATCCATTTAAAGCTCTTGTCCGCCAGGTAAGTATTTAATTGGAAGGCAAAGATTCTTTTAAAAAATTTTTTACAAAAATATCATCCATATTATGCGGATACATCTTGCAGATACGATCAATTTCCTGCAACTGGCCAATTGAAAGGGTTTCATTTGGATTAAGGCACCATATACCATTCATGAGGCCCTGCCTTCTTAATATTTCATGAATACCGGCAATACAACCCTTAAATACATTTTTTGCATCGAAAATGACAGCATTCATATCTGTTATTTCAATGTTTCTTTTTAATAACTCCTGAACTCCTTCATAATTACCGGCAATACATTGCTTAACATCCTTTAGTAACGCCACAGCCCTGGATGTCCATATGGCCCAATGGCCAAGTAAGCCGCCAACAAAACGCTTTTCTATTTTTTCTTCGTCAATAATGAACTCATACGGTGTAAGAAGATCCACCACAATATTATCATCATTTCCTGTGTATAAAGCAATTTCATTTCTTCTTGATGAGGCGCACACAGCTCTCACAACATCTAATGTCTGATAGCGGTTAAATGCTGCTATCTTAATGGCTTTTACCTCAGGAATTTCTACAAACTCTTCCCAGAATTCATAAGGCAGGATCCGGCCACCTGCTGCAGGTTGTAAATAAAATCCAAATAAAGGAATGACTTTAGCAACTTCCTTAGCCCTTATTATCAGTTCTTCTATTGTCAGTTGTTGTAATCCTCCATTACTAAGTAATCCGTAATGATAGCCGTATTTCACTGCAAGTTCTGCCTCTTTTACCGCCTGGCTGGTATGACCACAAATACCTGCTATCTTAAGAAATGGTTTATCCTGCAGCTTGTTTTTAACTTCTTCGGATGCGATTTTCAAAACCGGTTCCAATAAATTAAATAACGGTTCTCTTATTTCAAACTGAGTGGTATGCACCCCGACCGCTATACCTCCTGCACCGCTTTCCATATAATACCTGGTAAGTAGCCGCTGACGGTTTTCATCTAATCTTCTTTCCCTGGTCAATACAAGAGGGTGAGCAGGAATTACTGTTCCTTTCTGCAACAACTGTTCAACTGAGGCATCAATAACTTTTGTCATTTCTTAATATTTACCATCTCTCTCCTGAAAATGAGTTTCTTTATGCAGCACTTTACCATCATTGATTATCCATTCAGCAATGATTTGTAACATTGCTTTTACAGAAAATCGTGGATAACCAAAAAGACGAAAGGATTCTGCTGCATTACCCAATAAAGCAGTATGCTCCTCCTGGTTAATAAATTCCGGTTTTTTATTAAATATTCTCCCAAACTCTTCTGCAATCCATCTTACCGATAATATCTCAGGTCCAGTAACATTTAAAATTTTTGCAGGGACAGTACAATGATGCAGGCAACGTAGCGCTATTTCGTTTGCATCCTTTTGCCAGATAACATTAACACAGCCGGTGCGTAAATCAACAGGTGTTCCTGCTTTTACAGATGTTGCAATATCAACTAAAACACCATAAGTGACATCGTTTGCGTAATTCAGGCGGAAGATTAAAACAGGCGTATTATATTTTTTTGCATTAAACTGAAATAATCTTTCCCTTCCCAGGCAGGATTGAGCATATTCGCCAACTGGGGCTGCGGGGAGATCTTCTGTAGCACCTCCCATCACAACAGGGACCAACGGATAGACATTACCTGTCGAAAACACAACAATCCGGGAGTGTTTGTATTTTTCTGCAACCCTGCCGGGCAAATACGAGTTCATTGCCCAGGTCAGTGGTTCATTACCTGCAGTTCCGAACTTCATCCCCGCCATATAAATAATATTCTCTGCCTGAGGAAGGCTTTCCAACTGCTCATCATCCAGCAAATCAGCTACAATAGTTTTTATTCCAAAGCGTTCCAGTTCTTGCTGTAATCCCTCATCAGAAAACCGGGCAACTGCGGTAACAGTTTTATTTATTCCTGCCTTTTTAATTGCATCAACTGCAAGTTTTGATAATGCAGGCCCCATTTTACCTCCTGCTCCAAGAATCAGTATATCTCCTTTCAGCCGGCTTATATCATCAACCAAATCACCGGAAGGCACTAATAGTGCGTCATATTTTTGTTGCAATAAAATATTCATTTTATAAATTAGTACAGTTTCATTTTAAAATAATCCGTCCCTTTCCAGGGACGGATTCGATTGTAATTGCTATATGATGCTCTCAAACTGCTTTAATTTTTAAAACCCCTCCTTGCAGAACATATGCTTCAATTAAGAATTTATTTTTCGTTAACGTACACGAATGTATGAAAATATCCGGACTTTTAAATTATTTTACCGCTTTTTTCAGGAAGAACGAAAACATGATATTCTTGTCATTTAAGATTTTATCGCAACTCCCATCAATTATGTACAAGTAAACGTCCTAAAATTATGGCTTTCACTCCCCTAATCAGCCCTGTTCAGCTTCCCGGCACTACCTGAATCAATATACAAAACAGCATGGGAATGAGTCCTCAGAATTGTGGAAGGGGTCTGCTCACTGATTGGCGCATGAATAGTATTGAATACTGCTTCTGATTTTCTTTCTCCGGGTACAACACAACATATAAACCCTGCACGCATCAAAGAAGGAATTGTCAATGTAATAGCTTTCCCTGGAACTTCATCAATATTTTTAAAACAACCGTCATTGACTTGTTGCTGGCGGCACCGCTCATCTAATCTGACAACCTTAACATCATAAGGATCACTGAAATCAGCAACCGGGGGATCATTAAAAGCCAGATGTCCGTTTTCCCCAATGCCCATGCAAGCAATATCTAAAGGATTTTCTTTCAACAACAAGCCATACCTTTTGCATTCATCATCCGGATCAACAGCATTTCCGTCAATATAGTTTACAGAAGCAAATGGAATATGAGCAAAAAGTTTTGATTTTAAAAAGTTTCCAAAGCGCCGTTCATCTATTTCGGGTAACCCTAAATATTCGTCCATATGAAAGGCATTTATTCTTTCCCATTCCAGTTCTCTTTGACTTGTCAAATGATATAAAAACTCACTTTGTGAAGGCGCTGCTGCAAACAGCATATTTACATGAGGCTTTTGTTTCAGCAATTCTTTTATTTTTAATATCACCTCTTCAGCCGCACTTTTACCCAGCAACTCTCCTGTCTCATATATCTTCACTTTTAAATTTTCCGCATTCAGTATTTTGACCATAAAAAGTAAATATTTTAAACTCTCAGTAAAATCAGGGGTAACTCCTACTGACGGGAGATCAATAAATATTGAAGAAAAAAAATTGTCCGCTTCATAAACACTTAATCAAAAACTCAAAGATTTAATACCCAACTATGGAAGAGCTTCTTTACTCAAAAATGAAAAATCAGCCTGATGGTTATTGGATTTTCAATGAACCCTCTTTGCAAGATCATTTACAACAGAACGCAAATTCACTGCTTTACCATTTTTCTTTTTACTTCGATCAGCCGCATCCATAAATGCAAAAATTTCCAGAGTCTCCTCTTCCCTTACCGGCGGAATTCCTGTTTCGAAAAAGTTCACAATAGCCATTACCAAAGCTTTATAACCTTCGGATGGGCCTAAGACAATATTCCCTTTTTCTCCGAAAGCAATGCCACCATATTGATGTTCCCCTGACCTTGTTCCTCTGAAGGCACCGATCCTGCCATCCTTCCAAATACCTACGACATACTCTGTATCATTGGTTTGATACCGGCTTACTTTTACGCAACCGGTACCCATCACAGTAAATAATAATTCTACTCCATGTATTGCATACCAGTAGAGATCCGGATGAGTTTTTTCCAATATGGCAGGACTAAAAGTATCTGCTCCTAATACTTTCCCCACTTTCCCGGCAACTACCTCCTGTGCTGCACTCAGGTACCGTATTGAAGATGATGTAAAAACAGGCACCTTATTTTCCTGTGCAAATCTAAAAATTGCTACTGCATCTTTGTAAGAAGCCGCGAAAGGCTTATCAACAAAAACAGGTTTACCCGCCTTTATAACCTGGGTTGCCTGCTCCAGATGTAATCTCCCATCATTTGTATTAAGTAACACCACATCTACTTTTGGTAAAAGTTCATCTACTGAGTTTACAATCTCAACTCCATACTTTTTAACTTTTTCCGTACAACCCGGAATTTGGTTAACCGAGGACTTAATATCCATGCTGCCCCTGGGACATGCAGCTATTACTTTATAACCTAAAAAATCTGCATTCTCTTCAGGATCATTGAGCAGTCTTGTAAAGGTGGAACTATGCGATGTATCTAAGCCAATAATGCCAACCCTTTTCCCTGTTATGAATGTCTTCTTTTCTCTTCTTGAGAAGGAAACCAAAGATGGCAGCAGGCTTATGCCCATACCGGCCATTGCTGCTTTTTTCATAAACTCTAACCTGGAATACTTGCTCTTTTCCATTGCTTATTCTGGTTTAAATAAAGGATCAGGTATTCTGATTAAGTCTCTCCGGATCGTATTATTTTCCATAATTCGCCCCATAAAATAAATATAACCACTCTTACCAACAGCTATAGAATTCACATAAAGCGGACTTTCTCCGTTCTCAAGTTTGATGGCCCCATGATCTTTATATTCATTTCTTGTAATGTTAAAGGTGACAAGATGCAGGTCTTCCAGGCCCTTGGCTTCCCCTTTTGCAGTATTAGCTTTACCAGCAACCCTTCTTCCGTTCTTATATATGGGCGCCCCGGTTAAGTAATAAATAGTTTCCCTTTCATTGTCAAGGTAAAAACCAAGATATCCATAACTGAATTGATCGAACATTCCGCTTCGTTTTGAAGGGCGTGATGTCAATCGTTCAACTAGTTCAATACTCTTTTTTTCCGGATCAAATTTAAATAAGTAGCCCGAGTTGCCATGTATTCCATAAAAGCATTTACTGGTATTATGCCATGCAACCTGCCTCCAGTTATAGCCCATATGCCCCGGCGAAGCAGGATCATATTGCCCAAAATAATCTTTTCTCAAATTATCTTCCGTTAATAATATCAATTCAGTGCCGCCCGGTGTGCACTTATATATATCGCCTTCTGAAGTAGAGAACCAGGCATCACCGTTTTCGGGGTTTATAGGAATACAGCGGCATAAGGTCCTGAAAGTTTGTCCCTGGCCATTTTCACCCTCTAATGAAATCAGACCAAAATCTTTCATTTCATTTTTCTTTAAATCAAATCTGAAAAAATATCCCGACGGCCAGGTAATTCCATATATGATCATTCTTTCAGTATCCATGCTCATAGTTAAAACACCTTCCTTATGTGGCACTTTTGCCAGATCTTCAACACCACCGGTTTCCATATCATAAACGAGCAAATGCCCGCCGGGATAAGGCAAATATCCAACCGGAGGTATTCCCATTTTATCCATTCCTTCAATATTTGTATAATACCCAATATGTGTTGAAAAATATAATTTTTTGCCGTATTCCGTAAAAGGTACATGGCTTTTACCCTGTGGTATGGACTTGGTATTTTTTTCTCCGCACATTTCAGTAAGATCCCCGCAATACTTAATTTTTTCAGTTTCCGGGTCAAAGCAATACATTTTTCCTCCCTCATCAACATCTACCGAACACAATATATAATATATCCTTCCGTCAGAAGCGACCGAAATCCCATTATAAGTGTCATGAGATAGCGGGAAACCAGAATCAAACGATTTTGCTCTTATAATTTCAGGAGACTGGTGTTTTCGAGTTTCTTTAATTTCCGGGACTGCCATAATTATACTAACATTAGTCTGGTGAAATAAAAATTTAACCTCTTAAAGTATTTTTCTCACCCCTTAATACATTAAAAGTAATTTTCTAAATTTGTGTACGTACACGAATGTACTATCTTTTCACCGATAATAAAATAAAATGTTTTGGGGATGCCTGAGTTTTTCGATTGACAAAATATTTGATAATGATCTTCAATGGCCCATATTATCAATACGCCAACCGGTATTTTGTAAAGTAAAATTCAAATCCTGAAAAAACAGTAACCATTTTCAATTGCCTTTTTATGCCTTTAGTCTCCCCCACTTCAAAAAGAAATCCGGCTGTCACCTTAAATATTCAAACTAATATTTTTCCTCTCATTCTGGTGACGAGCCTTTTTTTCTTCTGGGGCTTCATACACAACCTTGACCCGATACTGATACCGCATTTAAGAAAAACATTCCAATTAAACGATCTTCAATCTTCGTTGATAGACTCTGCGGTTTTCATCGCCTATTTTCTGATGGCTTTACCTGCCGGGTATTTTATCCGTAACTATGGTTATAAAACCGGAATAGTTAGCGGGTTATTTTTATTTTGTATAGGCAGCTTTCTTTTTTTACCAGCTGCTGATACACATCAATACATTTTCTTCCTTGGCGCTTTGTTTATTATCGCAAGCGGACTGACCTTTTTAGAAACCGCCGCCAATCCATATACTACATTAATTGGCCCCCCGGAAACTGCTACACAAAGGCTCAATTTTGCTCAATCATTTAACGGCCTGGCTGTATTGATTGCCCCAATGATCGGGGGAGCATTTATATTATCAGGGAAAGAGTTAAGCACTGAAGATTATAAGGCTTTATCTCCCGAAGAGCTGAAGGTTTATCTCAGCTCAGAAGCAGAAAGCGTAAAAGTACCTTACCTGGTTATTGGCGTGACGGTACTATTAGTTGCAATTTTATTTTTAGCAGCGAAACTTCCGGACATAAAAGAAGAAAAAGAAAAACACTCTTTTAAGCCCTTACAGGCATTCAGGTATTCTCATCTCTCCTGGGCAGTAATCGCACAGTTCTTTTATGTAGGCGCACAGGTTTGTGTAGGAAGTTTTTTCATAAAAATGGCAAGAACAAGTGCCGGTATGGACGAAAAAACGGCTGCAAATTTCCTGGGATTAGGCTATGGTCTTGCATTCATGCTTGGCCGGTTCATTGGCACCTTTCTTATGAAGTATGTCAAAGCAGAACGCCTACTTGCTATCTATGCATTCCTTAACATACTCCTTTGTATCATTACAATTGCTGCAAAAGGAATGATTGTGGTATATGCATTGATCTTAATTTCTTTTTTTATGTCCATTATGTTCCCGACTATTTTTTCTTTAGGTATAAAAGATCTTGGAAAGTTTACAAAGCCGGGCTCCAGCCTGATAGTTATGTCAATTGTCGGCGGAGCATTATTACCGCCCTTGCTGGGATTAATTTCTGATTACACCGGGAATATTCAACACGGCTATGTTGTGCCCTTGCTTTGTTTTGGTTTTGTATTATTTTTTGCATTAAAAGGGCATAAAGTAAAACCCGTTTATCAATAACATAACCAGTAATGAATAACTCTTCATCTCTATTTTCCGGATCACATAAATTTTAATTTTTTACTCATGCCAAATTTATTCTCCCTTAAAAATAAAAAAGCAGTTATTACCGGAGGTGGCAGTGGCATTGGTAAAGCAATATCCCTGTTGTTTGCACAACAAGGTGCCTCTGTGATTATCCTTGATACCAATTCTGAAAACGCCGAAGAAACTGTTAGTCAAATTAAAAATGAAGGTGGTTTGGCAATTGCTCATCTTTGCAATGTCGCAAATCAGTCAGAAGTTATAAAAATATTTGAGGAGACCGGAAATCTACATATTCTCATTAATAATGCAGGCATAGCACATATCGGGAAAGCAACTACAACTTCAGAAACTGATTTTGATCGTATTCTCAATATTAATGTGAAGGGAGTTTATAATTGCCTTCATGCTGCCATTCCTCACTTAATAAAATCCGGTGGTGGAGTCATTATTAATATGGCATCTATTGCCGCCTGGGTTGGTTTAGCTGATCGGTTTGCTTATTCAGCAGCTAAAGGCGCCGTTGCTGCAATGACTGTATCAGTGGCAAAAGATTATATCGGCGAAGGCATTCGTTGTAATTCTATTTCACCTGCCAGGGTACACACTCCTTTTGTTGATGGGTTTATTAAAAACACTTACCCTGAGAGGGAACCCGAAATTTTTGAAACACTTTCAAAAACCCAACCCATTGGCAGAATGGGTAAACCCGAAGAAGTAGCCACACTTGCCTTATTCCTCGCCAGCGATGAGGCTTCTTTTATTACCGGTTGTGATTATTTAATAGATGGTGGATTTGTAAAATTAAATACATAAACTATGTACCTGAAAACATTATGAATTAAAACACTGATGAAAGGATTTATTACTCTAAACAGGATATATAGCGGCAGGTTTTAGCTAACTTTTAAACTATAGTTCTTTTTTCAAAATATATTCTTAAAAGATTATGGAGGTTGCTTTATTTATACCTTGTTATATTGATCAGCTTTATCCCAATGTGGCTGTTGCTACCCTGGAGCTTCTGCAAAAATTAGGTTGCTCCGTCAGCTACCCATTGCAACAAACCTGCTGCGGGCAGCCATTAGCAAACAGCGGCTTTTCTCATCTGAGCAAGAAATGCAACGAGAATTTTATAAATAATTTTTCAGATGCTGAATATATTGTTTGCCCTTCCGGCAGTTGCACATTGCATGTGAAAGAGCATTTGGAAAGTCAATCCCGCCCATCCAAAGCCGAAAAAATCAAATCATATATCTATGAGCTAAGCGAATTTATTACTGACGTACTCAAACCGAAAAACCTATCGGCCTCTTTTCCTTACAAAGTTGGCTTTCTTACGAGTTGCCACGGACAGCGTGGACTTCATTTATCATCAATGAGTGAAATCAATGAACCTTCGTTTTCAAAGCCCCTGCAACTTTTAAATAATGTCAAAGGAATTGAAATTGTTATGCCCCGGCGGATTGATGATTGCTGTGGCTTTGGAGGCACTTTCTGTGTGTATGAAGAAGCAGCAAGTATAAAAATGGGAAAAGACCGGATCAGGGATTTTGAAACAAACAATGTGGATTACATCACCGGGTATGATGTAAGCTGCCTGATGCATTTAGAAGGAATTTTAAAAAGAAATAAAAGCCGCGTGAAAACCATTCATATTGCAGAAATATTAAACAGCGGAACAAATGGGTAAACCGGTTCATTCCATACTATCAAAAAATTTTATTGCAGATAATGACCGCACCGACTGGCATGATGAAACCTTGTTTATGGTCAGAAAAAAAAGAGACTACGCCAGCAACCAGATTCCAGAATGGGAAACGCTCCGGCAATGGGCATCCCAAATCAAAGCTCACACTCTTTCCAATCTCGATCATTACTTAACAGTATTTGAAAAAAATGCGAATGCCAATGGCATACAGGTTCATTGGGCGGCAAATGCAATGGAACATAATGAAATCATTTACGGAATAATAAAACAAACCGGCATCAGCAGCATGGTGAAAAGTAAAAGTATGCTGACAGAAGAATGCCATTTGAATGAATATCTTCAGGACAAGGGAATACAGGTTACCGATACGGATTTAGGGGAATGGATTATCCAGCTTCGCAAAGAGCATCCCAGCCATATTGTGTTACCTGCCATTCATTTAAAAAAGAAAGAGGTCAGCGATACATTTCATCAGCACATTCAAACAGAAAAAAATAATAACGATCCAAAATATTTAACCACAGCAGCAAGGCATCACTTAAGAAATATTTTTATAAAAAGTAAATTAGCCATCACAGGTGTAAATTTTGCCATTTCAGAAACAGGTGGCATTGTTATCTGCACCAACGAAGGAAATGCCGATATGGGAGTACACGGAGCAGCAGTACATATTGCCTGTATGGGAATTGAAAAAATAATCCCGGGAGCTTCACATCTTTCCGTTTTTCTCCGGCTGCTGGCAAGAAGTGCAACCGGTCAGGCCATTACAACTTACTCCAGCCATTTTACCAGTCCACGAAAGGGACAACAGATGCATATCGTAATCGTTGATAATGGCCGCACCCGCTTGTTAGGAAATAATAATTTTCGAAATTCACTGAAATGTATTCGCTGTGCTGCCTGCTTTAATACTTGCCCCGTTTATAGAAAAACAGGAGGGCATTCTTATCACAGCACAGTTGCCGGGCCGATCGGTTCCATCTTGAATCCTAACACGGATATCAAAGCAAATGCAGATCTTCCATTTGCCTGCACTCTTTGCGGAAGCTGTTCTAATGTTTGCCCTGTAAAAATTGATATTCATAATCAGCTTTGGATATGGCGGCAACAAATCTCCAAAGAAGGTTACGCCGGGAAAACAAAATCACTCAGCATGAAGATGATGGCTTATATATTATCTCATCCAAACGTTTACAGGTTTTCGGGAAATGTTTTCAGAATGACGTTGAAATATTTTCCTTTTATCGTAAAAAATAAACTGAACCCCTGGTATCGCCAGAGAGAAATGCCGGAAGCTCCAAAAAAAAGTTTCAGGCAATGGTATATACAAAAACAGAAAAGTGAATTCAAGAAGCAACATATTAAAAAAGATAACTGAAAATAAACCGTCATTAGAAGACTTGCCACAACTTGAATTTAATGGCACGGTTCAATATGCGGATAAGCCTTCCCAATTCATGAAGGCACTCACTAACATTGGAGCCGATGTATTGGAGTTATCCGGATATGCAGCAATCAACACGTTGTATAAAAATTTGCAAGCTGCCGGGAAAAAAATTATAAATACAATTCCCGAAATTGATAATATAAATTCTCAATTATCTTCTATGCCGGCTGAAAGCCTGGCAGGCCTTGAAATTGCGCTGTTAAGAGGGTTGGTAGCAGTAGCAGAAAATGGAGCAGTATGGGTAACGGAGGAACAGATGCAAAACCGGTTATTACCTTTTATCTGTGAACACCTGTACCTTGTCATTGAGCGGGAAAATATTGTTGATACAATGCACCAGGCATATCAAAAAATTGATACAGCAGCTTCAGGTTTTGGAGTTTTTATAGCAGGCCCGTCAAAAACAGCTGATATTGAACAAAGCCTTGTAATTGGTCCACACGGCCCGAAGAAAACTACTATCATCATTATTAATTAGTTTACAAAAAAATGAATCACTATGGATCTGCAATTAAAAGACAAGCTTATCATTGTGACCGGCGGCGCCAAAGGTATCGGATTGGGAATATGTAAAGTGCTTGCAATTGAAAACGCAATTCCAATTATCGTGGGCAGAAATGAAAGAGACAATATAAATGCCGTAGAGGAAATTGCAGGGCTTGGAGGCAAAGCATATTTTTATACAACTGATCTTTCAGAACCCGAAGGTTGCAAAAAAGCCAGTGCATATATACGCAGTCAATTTGATATAATACATGGATTAGTAAATAATGCCGGGATCAATGACGGAGTAGGGCTTGCCGGCGGCAGTTATGAAAAATTTGTAGCATCACTTCACAAAAACCTGATTCATTATTACCTGATGGCACATTATTTACTTCCATCGCTTATAAAAACAAAAGGAGCGATTGTGAATATCGGATCCAAAACAGCGGAGACGGGTCAGGGAAACACTTCAGCCTATGCTGCTGCAAACGGAGGAAGAAATGCGCTTACGAGGGAATGGGCTGTGGAATTGTTGCCACATGGCATCCGGGTCAATGCCATTATCGTGGCTGAATGTTTTACCCCTTTATATGAAAAATGGATCAGTACATTTGAGCATCCTGCTCAAAAACTAAATGCCATAACTCAAAATATTCCTTTCGGAAAAAGAATGACCACTGCAGAAGAAATTGCGAACACAGCTGCCTTTCTATTATCAGAAAAAAGCAGCCATACTACCGGGCAGCTCATTCATGTAGATGGAGGGTATGTGCATTTAGACCGGGCGATAGAAAAATAAATTAATTCACTTTAAACAACTTAACAATGGCAACTGAAAATCTTTTTAGCTTAAACGGGAAAGTAATTATTGTAACCGGGGGAGCCGGTGTATTAGGCACTGCCTTTACGGATGCCATAGCAGAAGCAGGTGGCATAGTGATTGTATCTGACCTAAACGAAAAACAATGTACAGAGAGGGCAAATGAAATCATTGCCCATGGCGGCAGCGCCATGGGATTAGCTGCAAATGTGCTTGATGAAAAAGAATTGATTGCCGCCCGTGAAAAAATACTGAGCCATTTTGGACATATTGATGGACTGGTTAATGCCGCAGGTGGTAATGTGCCGGAAGCTGTGGTAGAACATGACCAGGATATTTTTGCCATGAACATTGAAGGAATGAAAAAAGCATTGGTATTAAATTTATGGGGAACCATTATCCCTTCGCAGGTGTTTGGATCTGCCATTGCCCAAACCGGCAAAGGAAGTATTGTAAATATATCTTCGGTAAGTTCTAAAAATGCGCTTACAAAAGTTTTAGGGTACAGCATGGGT
>WBZO01004525.1_pt1 | contig 14977 bp, 11 predicted proteins | sample 5204261 | NCBI WGS metagenome assembly WBZO01 (sample SAMN12412400, study PRJNA552823) | activated sludge metagenome | isolation source: activated sludge from anammox sidestream of wastewater treatment plant... | place: USA: North Carolina | collected 2017-09 | reverse complement strand
CAGCTCGTCGGCGACCACCTGGGGGTCATCGAATAGTTCGGCCGTCAGCCGGACCGGCCCGCACGGCACCCCGGCGGCATCGAACAGCGCGACCCACTCATCCGTCGTCCGGTTGGTGAACGTCGCCACGATAAGCTCGCGCAGGATGAGGGCGTCGTCCGGCGCAAGTTTGTCGAAATCGAACTCGTCGCCCTCGACGCGGGGGTCCTCGACCTCGAGCACGCGCGCGGCGGCGCGCCGGAGGCGGTTGTTCAGGCAGGCCAGCGCGATATACGAATCCTGCGTTTCATACACCTTGTAATACGGGTTGTTCCGGCGGAGGACATCGTGGCGCGAGGGGTGGGCGGCGAGCACCTCGTCGACGCGTCTGCCTTCGGCGCGTGCCTGCGCGACGGTCGCCAGGAGCGCTTCGCGGTCGGCGCGGTCGAGCCGCTCGATGGAGAACATCGGCCTGTACTGGATGGCGATGCCCGCGGCAAAGAGGCTCGTCTCGATGTACTGACCCCGGCCCGTGCGTTCCCGCTGGTATAACGCCGCGGCCACGGCGTACGCCATGAACATCCCAGCCGCGAGGTCGGTTGGGGAGGTCGTGATGATCGGGTGGGGCAGCCCGCCCGCGCCCTCGAACGACATGATCCCCGTGACGGCCTGGGAGACGAGGTCGAAGCCTGGCCGATCGCTGTATGGCCCGCGCGAACCGAAGGCCGTGTTCTCGCAATAGATCAGGCGGGGGTTCATGGCCGAAAGGGTGGCGTAGTCGACGCCGAGGCGTTCAGCGACGCCGGGCCGGTAGTTCGCGACGAGGACATCGGCGGATCGCACGGCACGCTCGAGGATGTCCTTCGCGCGGGGGTGCTTGAGGTCGAGCGAGATAGAGCGCTTGCCCTTGTTCACGCCCATGAAGCCCCGGCTTTCGGCGGGCGCGACGGGGCCGGTGTGGCGCCAGAAGTCGCCGTGGGGCGGCTCGACCTTGACGACGTCCGCGCCAAGGTCGGCCAGCATCTGGCCCGCGAAGGGCCCGGCGATGTACTCGCTGAAGTCGAGGACGCGGATGCCGGAAAGGACGCCCTGCATGGCTGTCATCCGCGCGGGAGGCCAAGGCCGCGCGTGGCGATGATGTTCCGGTTGATCTCTGAAGTGCCGGCGGCGATGGTCAGGGAGACGCTGGAAAGGACGGTCTGCGGGACCTGGCCGTGCATCGGCGCCCACTGGCCATCGAGCACCTGTCCGCGCAGGCCCAGGGTCGTGTACGCGACGCGGGCCATCCGCTGGTGGAGCTCGGTGCCGAGGGTCTTGGCCATCGAGGCTTCGTAGTTCGGCACCAGGCCCTGGCTCTGCATCCAGGCGACCCGGTAGGAGAGCAGGCGTCCGACGGCGAAGCTCATGCCGATATCGGCGAGGGCGTGGCGAACCGTGGGCACATCGTAGAGGGCGGCGTCGCGGGTCTCGCGGGCGGGGGTCTTCTTTGCGTACTCAACAACTTCCTCGTACGTCCGCAGCCCGCCGATGACGCGGCCGATGCCGGAGCGTTCGAAGTCGAGGGTCGCGGTGGAAACGTACCAGCCGCGGTTGACCTCGCCGACGACGGCGTTCGCGGGGACGCGCACGTCATCGAAGAAGACCTCGTTGAACCCGGCCTGGCCGGTCATCTGCATGAGGGGGCGAATCGTTATCCCCGGAGATTTCATATCGACCAGGAAATAGGTGATCCCGCGGTGCTTCGGTGCGTCGGGGTCGGTGCGGGCGAGAAGGATGATGTAATCGGCGCGCTGCGCGTTGGAGGTCCAGATCTTCTGACCGTTGATGACCCACGAATCGCCGTCGCGCACGGCGCGGGTCTGGAGTGAGGCGAGGTCGGAGCCCGAGCCGGGCTCCGAGAAGCCCTGGCACCAGGTGACTTCGTCGCGGACGATCCGGGGGAGGAACTCGGCTTTCTGTTCGTCCGTGCCGAAGAGGATGATCGTCGGGCCGACGCGGTCGGCGCCCATGGTCTGGCCTGGCGCGCGGTGGTAGGCCATCTCTTCGTTGTAGACGAGCTGGCGCATGTGCTGCGTGCCCTGCCCGCCGTACTCGGTGGGCCAGGACATGGTGAGCCAGCCTTTGGCGGCGAGCTTCCTGGTGAACGATTCGCCTTCGCGGACCTTCGGCAGCTCGGCCTTGATAAACGAACGGACCTCGGTGCGGAAGGCCTCCTGTTCGGGCGTGAAACGGAAATCCATCGGTGTGCTCCTCGGAGCGGTGGTTGCGGGGAGGCGGCCTCCCGCGACAGGTGGAGACTTTACAGGACGGGGGCTTGTGGTTGCTCAGTCCGGCTCCTGGAGTATGAGGACGCTGCCTGTGCTGCCATTCACGGTGATTACGTCGCCGGTGCGGATGCGGCGTGTGCCCGAACGGACGTTGACGACCGCGGGGAGGCCGTACTCGCGGGCGACCGTGCTGCCGTGGCTCAGCGCGCTGCCCATATCGACCACCAGGCCCGCCGCAAGCGCGAAGAGCGGCGTCCAGCCCGCATCGGTGACCGGGGCAACGAGGATCTCCCCTGGCTCGAGCGGGCCGTCGGTGGCAGGGTTGAGGATCACACGCGCCCGGCCAGTGACGACACCGGGACTGACCGGCGTTCCCGTGAGGGTGTCGCCTGCGTGGGCCGTCTCTTCCGGGGGGACGGGCACGGGCCGGCCGCGGAAGCGCTCGGGGAGGATGACGTAGCGGTTGCGTTCGTACTCGCGGCGCCGGCGGACGACCTGCTCGTTGAGGCTCCCGGTTGTGCGTCCGGTCAGGACATCGGCCATCTCTCCCGTCGAAAGGAAGAACAGGTCTTCAGGGCGCTCGATGACCCCGGCGGTGACGAAGCGCTGCTGAATTTCCGGGACGTGGTAGTCAGCGAGGCGGGAGGCGCGGACGAGGATGGATTTCGTGCGTTCGCGCAGGGCGACCCAGTTTTGCGCGCGCGGAAGGAGCCAGCGGAACAGGCGCCGGTTGATGGGGCTGAGGTTCGCCACGATCTCGTGCGTGAGGCGAAGGCGTTCGGCTTCCTGCCGGGCGAGCACCGCTGGCGGGGAGTGGTCCTCGGGGATCTCAAGGTAGGCGGCGACCATGCGGAGGACGGGTTCGTGGTCCCAGCGCCACGTGCGGACCGAGGCCTCCATCTCGTTGACGCCGCGGTGGCCGTGGCGCTCGATGAATTCCTCGAACCGGGTCCGCCAGGCGGCCGGGAGCGACGGGTCGAGCGGGTCGAAGCCAGGTGACGGGATGCGTGCGGCAAGGCCTTCGGCGAGACAAACCCGGGAGAGTCCCCAGAGGTCGATGCCGATCTGGGCGCTTTCCACGCCCTGGAGGCCGGTGAAGAGGATGGGCGCTTGTCCCTCGGTATCGTCGCCAAGCACAGGCCGTGCGAGTGCGGCGACGCCATCGAAGCCCGTACCGGCTATGCCGGTTACGCGAAGATGCACGCGCGCGACCTTCGCGCCGAAGCGGGCCAGGCGCTGGCGCCACTCCTCCAACTCCGCGTCCGAAAGCGATGAACTGTCCAGGGCGCGGACGCGGCGCTCCATGGCGAAGGTGGCCTGCCGCGCGCGTTCGGCCTGCCGGTCGATGTGGAGGAACATCTTGAGCATGCGTGGTGTGCTGAGCGTGCGGTGCTTCCAGGTCTTCCAGCGGGACAGGTCGTTCTTCCAGCCATCCTCAATCACTCCGCCGAGATAACGCTTCTCGATTGCGTCGTCGCGCATGCCGATGACGCGGGACGCGACCAGGCGGGTTGCCTCCATGTTCAGGAACGCGCGGTTGTAGAAGGCGCCCATGAACTGCGGGCGTTCGTCGTTCGCGAGCAGGCCGAGCTCCTGGTAGTCCTGGGTATAGGCGAGGGGCACGGTCTCCTGGAACGTGCTGATCGTCAACGGTGTGAGGAGTCCAGGCAGGATCTCCTGGACGTTGGCGCTGGTCCAGAGGTCGGCCTCGCTCGTCTCCGTGTCGAACTCGCTCCGCCAGCCACTCGCGCCGCCATCTGCCCCCCCGGCGACCGTGATCGGCCGGGATTGGAGCAGCCAGAGCTTGCGGTCGTGGTCGACCGCAAATTCGATGTCCTGCGGCGATTCGAAAAGGTCGGCGGCCCGGATGGCGGCGCGCGTGACGCCAAGGACCTCCAGGTCGGCGAGGGCCGCTGGCTGGCTGCTGCGTTCGACAATCTGGAGGGAATCGCGGTCGACGGCGAACCGCTGGCCTTCGGCCTGGCCGCTGACGAGCGCGTCGCCGAGGCCGGCGACCACCTCCACGATGATGCGTGAAGGGTCGCCGGTGACCGGATCGAGGCTGAAGGCGACCCCGGCCGCCTCGGCTTCGACCTGTTTCTGGACGACGACGGCCATGGCGGGTTCTTCGGTCTTCCCGGCCCGGGCCCGGTAGGCGCGGGCCTCTTCCGTGTCGAGGGACGCGAGGCAGGTCCGGATGGCGGCGAGGAACTGTTCGTGGCCGGCGACGCCCAGGACTGTCTCGTATTGCCCGGCGAACGACGCCGACTCGCCATCCTCATCGACCGAGGACGAGCGGACGGCCACGGGCTCACGGCCGGGAACGAGCGCATCGAGCCGTTCGAGAAGGTCGCGCCGGAGGGCCTTCGGCCATTGCCCGGGGTCGCCTTTGAGGCGTGCGGCGACTTCGACCGGGATAACGAACCCGGGAGGGACATCGAACGAGGCCCGAGTGAGCGCGCCGAGACTCGCGGCCTTGCCGCCGTAGCGGGCGCGGTTCGTGGGGTCGAGGCCTTTCAGCCAGGGGAGGTGAGTCATGCGAGGGCCCGCCCGGTGGAGGTAGTGCCCGCTTAGGGTAAGCACGGGGAAGCGTTTGACAAATCAGAACAAACGTTCTACTTTACGGACAGCACCAGAAAGGGGCCGACCGCCATGCGCCTGCTCTGCCTCGTCTTTCCTCGCCTCGGAGTCCAGGTCGCCCGCCTCAAGGACCCGTCACTCAGTGGACGCCCGGTCGTGCTGCTCGCCGGCGAAGGAGAAGGCGCGCTGGTAACCGTCGCGTCGGTCGAAGCCACGGCAGCGGGCGTGGAGGCCGGGATGACCGCGAGCCACGCGCGCGAACGCTGCCCGGCGGTGGCCGTGGTACGCGACAACGCGGGTGAGTGCCTGGACGGCCTGGAAGCCATCGCCTCCATTCTGCGGACGCGTGCGACAACCGATGTCGCGATTGTGTCGCGCGACGCGGTGGCCGTCTCGCTCAGTGGGCTCGATGACCGGTTCGACGGCGAGGCGGCAGCTGCGGCCGGGCTGGCGCGTCTGGCCCGCTCGTGGTCCGGGTTCGACGTGCGGGCGGGCGTAGCCGGGTCTCTCGACGGAGCGATGGCGATTGCGCGGACTGCCCGGCGCTTCCCCGCCGTGTGCCGCGAGGAGGGGGCGGCGACGGGGGGCCTGCCCCTGTATCCAGGGACGATTGCCGCAAGGGCAAGCCTTGCCGGGGTGGCAAGTGCCGCGGAAGCCGGGGCGAAGCTCGACGCGCTGCTCGCGAAGCTGGAGACCGCCATCGAGGTGCACGGGCTGAGCTTCCGTGAGGTCACGATCGAAGTGATGCGGCCTTCGGTCGACCGCGCGTACCGGCTGACGAGCGAGACACCGCTCCATCGAGCGGCCGAGGCCCGGGCGCTCATCCTCTCGCGCCTCGGGCCGGCGGTTGTTGCGGGAGCCAGCGGGCTCGCGGTTGCCGCCCGCCGGATTGGGCCGTCGGTCAGGGTCGAACCATGGCGCCCCGCCGCGAAGGTGCGCGCGCTGGCCGATGCGGCCGCGCCGGTCCAGCGCCACCTGCAGCTCGCGAGCTAGATCACTCCACCTTCACCGTCACTTCGAAGGTCTCTTCGGGTGCGACTCCGGTCTCGAACGAACGCGCGTAGGCCATCGATAACTTCGACGTGCCGGTCTCGATGGCCTTGAACGTGAAGACCTCGGTGCCCGCCGCGCCGACGACGGGGGTCGTCGATCCTGGCGGCACGTAGGTGGGCTCTCCATCGAGCTCCAGGTTCGCCGGCTCAGTGGCGACGACCGCCCAGGAGTAGCCGGTGCTCGGGTTGGAGGCCAGGGCGACAATCACGGTGCCGTCCAGCGCCACTGTTACCGTCTTCCCGTTGTCGGCTTTGGTGAGCTGGACTTCGGCCGGGGCGTCTCCGTCGTCATCATCGTCGTCGCCGCAGGCCGCCGTCGTGAACGAGACTGCGAGCAGCCCGGTCAGGGCCGCGGGCAACAGCCATGCGAGTTTTCGGTTCATGTAAGGACCTCCAGTACATCCATTCTGTGCCGCCGCCGGCGGAAGGAGGCATGGCGGTGAGACCCACATATGGGGACCGCTCGTCCCAATGACCCACGGAGGAGCGTACGATCCCCGCATGGAGACGTGGTCCTGTCCCGCGTGCGGCCGCGAGTTCGGCAAGCGCCAGTCGCACGTCTGCGCGCCGGCTCTGCCGGTCGAGGCGTACTTCGCGGAGCGTCCCGCCGTGGAGCGGGAGATCTTCGAGGCCGTGCGGGGGCACCTGGAGTCGCTGGGTCCGTTAATCGTGGAGCCGGTCGGCGTTGGCATCCTGTTCAAGCGGAAGCGGACGTTCGCCGAGTTACGCCCCAAGGCAAAGTGGGTCGCGCTGAGCTTCGGGCTGAACCGCCGCGCCGAGGACGCGCGGATCACGCGGACGACCAAGACCAACACGGCGCGTACGTACCATGGGGTGCGTCTCACGAGTGCGGCCAGCATCGACGACGTTGTGCGTGCATGGCTCACGGAGAGCTACCTGGAGTTCGCCGGATGACTCCCGGGGCGCGGGTGCCTGTGGTGCGCCCCTTGCTACACTGAGGTGCCACGGCAGCCAGGCCGTGGCCATTCACGCTCTTGAGGCACACCGATGACTACGCAGACACCCGGCTCGGTCCTACCCCCCGCCTATGAGCCGGCGAGCGTAGAGAGCCGCGTCTACGAGATGTGGGAATCGGCCGGCCACTTCCAACCGCGGGTGGACTTCGACCGCGAGCCCTACACCATCGTCATGCCGCCGCCAAACGTGACGGGTGAGCTGCACCTGGGCCACGGCCTGGAGGACGCCATCACGGACGTGCTGGTGCGCTGGCACCGCATGCAGGGCGACCCCACGCTCTGGCTGCCCGGCGAGGACCATGCCGGGATCGCGACCCAGAACGTCATCGAGAAAGAGCTCGCGAAGGAAGGGCTGACCCGCCACGACCTCGGGCGGGAAGCGTTCGTCGAGCGAACGTGGATGTGGGTGCGGAAGTATCGCAGCCGGATCGCCGACCAGCACCGCAAGCTCGGGGCCAGCGCCGACTGGACGCGCGACGTGTTCACGCTCGACCCGGGCATCGTGAAGGCGGTGCGGACGACGTTCGTGAACCTTTACAAGCACGGGCTCATCTACAAGGGCCTCCGGATGATCAATTGGTGCCCGCGCTGCGAGACGGCGCTGAGCGACCTGGAGGTTGACTACCTCGACGTGCAGTCGAAGCTGTACTACGTGCGCTACCCCGTGATGGGGGAGGGTGGCATGCCGTTGCCGGCGTACGTGACGGTGGCGACGACGCGGCCCGAAACGATGGTGGCCGATACCGGCGTGGCGGTGAACCCGGGAGACGAGCGATACGAAGAGCGCATCGGGCGCCAGCTGCTGCTGCCGATTATCGGGCGCGACATCCCCATCGTGGCCGACGAGCATGTGAAACCGGAGTTCGGGACGGGCGCGGTGAAGGTGACTCCCGGGCACGACCCGAACGACTGGGAGATCGGGCAACGGCATGACCTGCCGGTGATCATCGCGATCGACCCGAAAGGGAACATGAACGACGAGGCCGGTCCATACGCGGGGATGACCGCTGAGGACGCGCGCGCGGCCATCCTGCGTGACCTCGAAGACGAAGGCTTCCTCGACCACGTCGAGGACTACACCCACAGCGTCGGGCACTGCAGCCGCTGCAAGACGGTGCTGCAGCCGGTGCCGAGCGAGCAGTGGTGGATGGCGGTCAACAAGGAATACGAGCCGGGCCACTCGCTGGCGGGCGATGCCATCCGGGCGGTGACCGAGGGGCGGATCAACATCGTCCCCCAGCGGTTCGAAAAGGTGTACTTGAACTGGATGGAGAACATCCGGGACTGGTGCATCAGCCGGCAACTCTGGTGGGGACACCAAATCCCCGTGTGGTACTGCGAGAACCGGCACACGGTCTGCCAGGTGGAAGACCCGGACGCGTGCCCGGAGTGCGGCGGGGAGCTGACCCAGGACCCGGACGTCCTCGACACGTGGTTTTCATCCGGGCTGGCGCCGCACGCTGACCTGGGCTGGCCCGACGACACCGAGGACCTGCGCTATTTCTACCCGACCGCCGACATGCAGATGGGCTACGACATCATGTTCTTCTGGTGCGCCCGGATGATCATGTTCGGGCTCTACAACATGCGGGAACGAGGCCCGGAAGGCGCGGTGCCGTTCCGGAATGTGCTGTTCCACGGGCTGATCCGTGATGCGAACGGCGAGAAGATGACGAAGTCGCGCGGGAACGTGGTGGACCCGTTGATCGTGGCGTCGACGTATGGCGCGGATGCGTTCCGGTTTGCGGTGCTGACCGGGGCGACGCTCGGGGCGGACCAGAAGTACAGCGACGAGCGGATGGCGGCCGCACGGAACTTCGCGAACAAGCTCTGGAACTCGGCACGGTTCGTGCTGATGAAGGTGGGGCCGCGGGAGATCAAGCGGCCGCACCACCTGGACCGCGACACGTTCGCGGTCGAGGACCGCTGGATCATGTCCAGGCTGGAGCAGCTCACGAACGATGCGGACTCGCTGCTGAAGGCGTACCAGCTGGGCGAGTGCGCCCGGCAGATCGAGGACTTCCTGCGCGGGGAGTTTTGCGACTGGTACATCGAGATGGTGAAGCCGCGCTTGCTGGTCGGGGATGAGCGTCCGCTGCAGGTGCTCGTGCACGTACTCGACCACGGCCTGCGGCTGCTGCACCCGTTCATGCCGTTCGTGACCGAGGAGCTCTGGCAGGCGTTGCGGCCGCAGATCGACGATGACATGCCCTCGCAGCTGATCGTCGCCTGGTTCCCGAAGAGCGGGGCGAACTGGAAGGACGCGGCTGCCGAGCAGGCGATGGAGCATGTCATCGAGGTGAACCGGACGATCCGGAACATCCGGGCGGAGAAGAAGCTCGAGGCGGGGGCGCGGCCGCGGGTGGTGGCGCGAGCCGATGGCTACGCGGGGGCCCTGCGGGACACCACGGTGGCGACGAACTTCACCTCGCGCGTGGAACTGGAAGTGGTGGATGGGGCGGCAGCGCTGCCCGCGGGCGAATGGGGGTTTGGGCGGGTGGCCGACACCGAGGTCGCGGTGGCACTGCCAGAAGTGGATACCGCCGCCGAGCGTGCCCGGCTGGAGAAGGAGCTCGGGGAGGCGACGGCGCACATGGAGCGGCTGGAGAAGCAGCTCGGCAACGAGACGTTCCGCGCGAAGGCGCCGGCGCACGTGATCGCGGGGGTGGAAGGCACGCTTGCCGAGACGCGCGACCGGGTGGCGGGGCTGCGGGAGCGGCTGGAGGCGCTGTAGCTCGGTCATTTGATCCGACGGTTTACGCCGCCATGACAAGAATCCCCCATCGGGGGATGTACTCCAGCCCGATGGGGGCCTACGGTCTTCGACATCCTGACGTGAGGGAGATTGCGATGAAGACCAGGCAGATCGGGTGGCGGACGGTGGCGACGGGCCTTCTGGGGTTGGTGCTAACGGCTCTGATCGTACGGAGCCCGCTCCCGGCTCAAGCCGATGCGGGCTACTGGTCCGACGGGTGGCCAGCATGTAACTGGGTGGGAGCCACGTGGTTCAACCCATCTACTGTGGGCTGGGGTAAGACCGAAGGCCCAACATCCTGCGCCGATCGCGCCGTGCTCCGGCTTGAACGGTACGACGGGTCGCAAAGGCATGACACGGGCTTCGTCTACAGCGCGTGGGGCGTGAATTGGAACCAAATGGGTGGCTCACCAGCCTACAGTCTGGTTGGGACGCACCAGATCCATGTCATTGGCTGGGGATACAGCAATTGGGGCGGAACGCAGGAGCCCTAAACTCGAAGTGGCTGGCCACCCGACCTGCAGCTCAACATCACCAGTATCCCGAAAGGAGACAACCAACCATGAAAAGGAGACAACCAACCATGGCTCGACGGAGAGTTGCTGGCATCCTGGGCATGGTGGCAATCGCCGGTGTCGTAATCGGTGGGTTCGTCGGCGCAAACACCGCTGGCACGGCGGCGGCCGGGAAGCACCAGCCTCCTCCGTCGGCTGTGGCGGTGATGGACACCGCCGAGCCAACCCCCACGGCCGCCCCGCTCGATAGGTCGGTGCGCAGAGTCCCGGCTGCCGCCTTTGCGCGCTTCCGAGCGTCCGCCAGCCCGGATGAGTGGGCACTGATCGAGGATGGCGTTGTGACTCGTGCAGAGATAGAGGCCGCATTCGTGGCGGCGGAAGTCTGCACCCGGAGCGCTGCAGCACAGATCGGCGGAGTGATCCTGGGGCCCACCCCCATGTTCGATCCGGACGGCGCCGTCCGCTTTGCACCCGGCCGATCGGAATCGAAGACTGCACTGGACGCAGTGGGCGACGCGCACCAGATGTGTGTCGAGCGATACTTCGATGACGTGCTTGCGGCTTGGGACATGGAGCGCACCTACACCGCCTATCAACCCCTGTGGGATAGGATTGCCGACTGTCTGGCGACCAGGGGGTATGCGGCGAAACACGGCATGGATCGCCGACAGCTTGCCGAGACTGTCGGAAGGCCGGGAGATGCCATTCCCGACTTCCATGATTGTGAGGCCAGCGCCAGTAGTAAACCGATGGCGGAGGAGGATTGACTGATCCCCCCGCGGTACGTTCGGCCGCGTTCGCACCGGAGCAGTTGCGGCATGCGCACCCGTGTGGTGCCCTTGAGTTGATAGGGCGGGGGCTCGCAACGTGAACGACAATGGACTGACACCGAGGGAACGCGAAGTCGCGCGGCTCATCTCCGAGGGCAGGACGAACCGGGAGATCGCGGACCTGTTCGTTGTGTCGCCGGAGACCGTCAAGACGCACGTCTCGCACATCCTTCGGAAGCTGGAACTGCGGAGCAGGCACCAGGTGGCCGCCTGGTACCGGGAGGCGCACCTGAAATCCCCCGGCGGGGGATTGAACGCCCCGGACGAAGATCGCCATAGTCCCGGCAGGTGGCGCGGCCGGACGGAACGGCCAGCCACCGCAATCCCAGCGCGGGGTGGGGGTTTTGGCGCGGTCAGCATGAATCGAAGGTGGATTGGCTGGCCGGTGGCGGCGGGCCTGGCGCTGCTCGTTGTCGTGGGCGCGGGGTTTGCACTGGTTCGAGCAAACGGGGGCGGGATCGCGGGAGAATCCGCGCCAGAGTCTCGCGTGAGCGCGGTGCAGCCCCCATCCCCGAAGCCGTTGATGAACGTGTACCTCCCGCGCGACCCGGAACCGGAGCCATGGGGGCTCGACACCCGGCCGGTGGAGCCCCCGCAGTGGGGAACAATCCCGCCAGGAGATGTGGATGTCCTTCTCCGGAGAGCGTCTCCCGAGGAACTGGCAGTGATCGCCGACGGCGTCATCACCCGGGACGAGTTCCTCGGCGCGTTCATGGCTGCCCACGCCTGTTCGGTTGCTGCGGGGGAAGCCATCGGGGGAGTGGTGGTCCACGAGCCGAATTTCACCGGCGCCGAACCGCAGTTTGGCGGGATGCATTCGGACAATCCGGCCGCGTTGAGTAAGGCCGGCGACGCGCACATGGACTGCGTCGAGACGTACTTCAACGAGGTCCTCGCGGCGTGGGGCATGGCCACTTCCGGGGCCGTCCAGCAGCCGCTGATGGACGCCATCGGCCGGTGCCTTACTGCCCGGGGCTATACCGTCCCCGAGGGGGCGAACCGCCGACAGCTTGGGGAGGCGGTGGGTCAGCCGGGCGACGATATCTCCGACTTCTACGCCTGCGAAGAGCAGGCCAGCCGGTCTGTTGCGGGAGCTGGCTAAGGCGCCTTCTGAGGATTCGGCCCCACGGGCTGTAGAATCGCGGCACTGAGCGCGGAGGTGCCGGGATGTCTGAGTGGACCGACGACTCGTATGTGGGGAAGTACCTGGGGCGGCACGACTATGTTGTCGACGAGGCGATGATCGCGCGGCACACGGCCGCCACGCGGGACGCGCACCCGTGGTATTCGGGGCCATCGCCGCTGGGTGGGCCGCTGGCTCCGGCGCTGCTACTGCACAGCGAGCAGTACGCGTTCCGGCTGCGCGACTGGTACCTGCCGAAGCTGTTCGGGAACCTCCACATCAAGCAGGAATGGGACCTGTTCCGCACGGTGCCGGTGGGGTCGCGGCTGTGGACGCACGGGATGATCACGGACCGCTACATCCGCAGGGACCGGGACGTGGTGGTGATGGAGTTTTCGATCTTCGATGGCGAGGACGTGCTGGTGGCGCGGGGACGCTGCCACCAGTCGTTCCTGCTCGATGTCGACCCGGCCGCGACCGTGGTGGACAAGGACCAGGCGACGAAGAAGGTTCCCCGAGTGGAGGAGGCGAAGCCGGAGCCGATCGAGGTCCTCGAACCGGTGCGGAAGGTGGCCGACCTCGACCTCTGCATGGCGTTCTCGGGGCCGAACAGGAACTACCACAACGACCGGGATGAGGCGAAGAAGCTCGGCTTCCCGGACGTGGTGGTGCAGGGGACCATGAGCACGACATTCATCTCGGAAATGCTGACGAACCGCTTCGGCATGGGGTGGATCGCCGGCGGGCGGATGTCGCTCAACCTGACGAACGTGCTCTGGGGTGGTGAGGCGGTGACGGCACGCGGGATGGTGCGCCAGGTTACTCCCGAGGGGCCCCGGCGGCGCGCATACCTGGACGTGTGGGCCGAGAAAGACGACGGCACGAAAACGATCGCCGGGACCGCGAGCGCGCTGCTGGAGTGATGGGCGTCCGCGGCCGCGGGGATTGCTCCGATGCTTGCGATCGCATTGCAGTTCGCTGCCACTCGCGCGATGGCGGTTGATCCGTAGTGTGGGCGTAGTGCCTACTGGTGGGGTATGCCGATTCGCGCAGACCTGATTCTTGCCAACCGCGCCTACCTGGATCACGAGGCTCCGCGTTGGGCTGACTCGCCTTCGCCGGCCGCGAGCGGCGGGTTGCTGGCGGCCGTTCGCCCCATCATCGCCCCCTGGAACGGCTCAGGTGGGACGACCTGGATCGGCGCCGGGCTCGGCCGCTACGACCGGGAGTGGACCGACGCCCGGGGCTTCGAAATGCTCCAGACCAGCCGGGGCCAGGTGCGCCACCGCCGCCTCTACTTCGGTTCGTCGACCTGGGCGGGGCATTACGGCGAGGTCGCGAACAGCTTCCTCTGGCCGCTTCTGCACCTGGTGCGGGAGGACCTGCCAAAGGCGACCGGGTATTACCCGGCGCCGGCGCCTCCCACCGGGGGCGATTGGGCTTCGTACGTGGCTGTCAACACGGCATTTGCCGAAGCGGCCGCCGAAGAGGCGACCGCGGCCACCGCATGGGTGCACGACTATCAGCTGACGCTGGTCCCGCGGATGTTGCGGGATCGCGGGTTCGGCGGCCGCATCGGGTTCTTCCTGCACACGCCGTTCCCGAGCCTGGAGGTGGCGCAGCCATACCTGGGCGGGGCGGCGGGCGCCTATTTCGGGGAGGTGATCCGGGGGATGCTCGGGGCGGACCTTGTGGGCGTGCAATCGCTGAACGACCTGGCGCGGTTTGTCGCCGCGGCGACCAGGCTCCCGGGTGTGACGCTGGAGCGCGGCGGTGTGCTGGTCGACGGACGGTTCGTGCGCTGCGCGGCCTACCCCGTGGGGATCGATGTGGAGGACGTGCTCTCCGTGGCCACGTCGGCCGGGCCACCCGAGCGCATCCGGGCGGCGCGCGAGGCGGGCCTGCCGCTGGTTGTTGGTCTCGAACGCGGCGACTTCACCAAGGGGATACCGGAGCGCCTGCGGGCCATGGCCGCGGCCTATCGCGCGGGAGCCAGGTTCGCCTATGTGGGCATAGCCGCCCCGACACGCGAAGGGGTGCGCGCCTACGAGGCGCTCGATGCCGCGATCGAGCGCGAAGCGGCCCGGGCGCAAGAGGCGGCCTACACAGCCGGCTGCCCTTTCGCGAATGTCCGTGCCAACGTGGGGTGGCGGGACGTGGTTGCGGTGATGCGCGAGGCTGATGTCGTGTTCACCTCGTCGCTGGCGGACGGCCAGAACCTGGTGCCGCTGCAGGCGGCCATCGCCCAGTCGGTCCGTCCGGTGCGGGAGCGGGGCGTCATCATTACCGGCCGCGACGCCGGCGTGGCGAGCGCCTATGCGGGTTTCGAGGCCGACGGGCTGGCTGTGGTAGACCCGCTGGATGAGGGCCAGATGGTGCGCGCGCTGGGCGAGGCGCTCGAAGCACGGCCAGGGCGGATCAGCGACCGGCTGGTCGCGGAAGTTCGGGCCCGCGACGCGCTTGCCTGGGCGACCCGCTTCTTGAAGGACCTGGAGGACGCATGCTGACCATGGATGCCATTGAACAGTACCGCGGGCTCGCGGCGGCGCGCGGGCCACTCCTGGTGGCGACGGACCTCGATGGGACGCTCGCGCCGATTGTGCCGCACGCCTCGGAAGCACGGGTCCCGGCAGGCGCGCTGGCAGTCCTCGAACGGCTGACTTCGAACGCGAAGGTGGCGGTGATTACCGGGCGGGATTTGAACACCGCGCGGCGGATGGTCCCGGTCGAGGGTGTGGTGGTGATTGGCAGCCACGGGCTGGAGGCATCGTTCGATGACCCCCTCATTCCCGGGGTGGACCGGGTTGCCCTGAGCGCGGCCCTCGAGCGAGTGGAGCAGCAGGTCATCTCGGCGGTGCCGAGTTCGTTCTTGCACATCGAGCGGAAGGCGATCTCGACC
>WBZO01004524.1_pt1 | contig 14979 bp, 10 predicted proteins | sample 5204261 | NCBI WGS metagenome assembly WBZO01 (sample SAMN12412400, study PRJNA552823) | activated sludge metagenome | isolation source: activated sludge from anammox sidestream of wastewater treatment plant... | place: USA: North Carolina | collected 2017-09 | reverse complement strand
TATATCGTCGTCGTCCATGATGGCGACATATTTCCCGCGGGCCGCGCTGATCCCCCGGTTGCGGGAGCTGTGCCCTTCGTTCTGCGTCAGGTTGATCACGCGCAGACGGTCGTGTTCCGCGGCCAGGCCGGCCAGCACTTCGGCAGTGTTATCCTCCGACGCATCGTTGACCAGAATGATTTCGGTGTTGGTGTAGGTCTGTTCCAGCAGCGAGTCCAGGCTGCGGCCCAGCACTGCCGCCCGATTGTGAGTGGCCATGACGATGCTGACAAGCGGATTTTCCACGGTCATCGCTCTCCTTCGGCGTCCGCCGCGGACGGCTCCAGCGCGGGAATCTGCGGGTACGACTCCAGCAGCGCGGCAGCAGCGCGGCAGCGTCCCCGGAGCTTCCACAGCGTCTCCGGGAGCATGATCAGGCTGACCAGCCCTTTCAGGAGCTTGCGCCCGATCCCGCCGCGAATGCTGAATGTCCCCAGCACCACCAGCCACAGATTCTCGCGCACCTGGCCGGGGGTGTAGTACCGCCGCCACAGATAGACTTCTGACGCGCCGGGCAGGACGCGGACGGCGATCTTCTGGCGGCTGGCGGCGTAGGTGTTGACGCGCGCTTTGTGCTTGCGGAGGCCCCCGCTGGGCGCGTGATGGTGCAGGACGGAAATGGCCGGGTTATACATCATAAGCTGCCCGCTCAGGTACAGCCGCATGCCCAGATCGCCGTCGGCCCGCGTCCCGCGCTCGTAGGCCAGATCGAACAGGCCGGAGTGGCGCAGCACGTCCCGGCTGATCAGGCTGTTGTTGGTCGGGAACACGTCGCTCACGCGCGGGTAGGTGAAGTGCGGCGGCAGCGGTCCGGCGCCCACTTCGTCGGCGGCCCCGCACGAAATCCGGGCGCCAGTCTGCTGCATATGGCGCAGGTGATGCGCGATTAAATCCGGCCCTGCTTCGTCGTCATCGTCCACGAACAGGATATGGTCGCCGGTCGCCTGCTGCAGGCCGGCGTTGCGGGAAGAACACTGCCCGGCCCTGCCCAGCGTGATCAACCGGAGCGGCAGATCGGCGAAGTCCGCCGCCAGCGCCGCGTCGCGCCGGTCCGGCGCGGTCTGGTCGATCACGATGATCTCGTGCGGGGGGACAGTCTGCCGCCGCAACTGGTCCAGCAGCACGCGCAGATAAGAGTAGCGGTCCACCGTCGGGATCAGGACGGTCACGCGGGCGTCGGGGAGGGGCTGCTCCGCTCCATCCGGAGGCAGGGTGGGGCGGCAGGGAGGCGGGGCGGGCAGGCGCGGCTCGGGCGCCGTCTGCCGCCAGGCGCGGAGCACAGCGACCGGCCCGGCGTAGCCCGACAGGATGGCCCGGAAGGCGCTCCAGTAGCGCTGCCAGCGGGCCGCCCGGCGGCGGATAAAGCGCATCTCGTCCGCCAGAGGCAGCTTCGGCGGCGGGGCGATCGCCCCCGGAGCCAGGGCGGGGATGTGGCGGACGATCGCCCCGCCGGTTATCCAGCGGTGGCCCATCTCCAGCCCGGCGGCGGACAGGGTGGCGAAGGCGGGGTCCGGGCCGCCCATGCGGCGGAGGACATCGCTCCGGACCAGGCAGGCGTCCAGAGGCAGCCGCCAGGAGGTCGCCTCAATATCCGGCGGCGGATCGCACGTCAGCATCCACCCCGGCGCGATGAAGTCGAGCATGCCGGGCAGCCCGGCCATGCCCAGCCGCAGTCCGGCGTGCCAGACATCGCCCGGCCCTTTCAGCAGGGCGGCGGCCAGAGTCGCGTCGGGTGCCCCCAGCCGGCCGTGCCAGAATAGCCAGGCTTCCGCGGTTGATTCGAGCAGCCGGCTGGCGACGGCGGCGGCAACCTCGCGCGGGGTGGCGCCGGCTGTCCAGACGCAGCCGGCCGGCCATGCCGGGGGCGGGGCCTCGCCCAGCCAGATCAGGTCGATGCTGCCGGTCATGCGGCTGTCCCTCCTGCCGGCGGCGTGAACGCCCGGTAGAACGCAGCGAACTGTTCCGCCTGCTCGCGCAGATCAAATGCCGCCAGCGCGCGGGCGCGCCCGGCCTGGCCCATCTGCTGGCGCAGGACGGGATCGGCGGCCAGGCGGGCGACGCGATCGGCCAGGGCGCCCGCGTCGCGCCGGGGGATCACGAACCCGGTCACGCCGTCCAGCACATTTTCGCCCAGGCCGTCGGCGTCGCTGGTCACCACCGGCAGCGCCATTGCCTGAGCCTCAATCACGGCGTTGCAGAACCCTTCGGAGACGGCCGCGTGCAGCATGATATCGGCGTGCGCCATAGCCGCGCGCACAGCTTCGCGCGGCTGCGGCCCCCGGAAGGTCACGCAGGACTCCAGATCGAGCTGGTGGCGGCAGAAGGCCAGCGCCTCCAGATAAGCGCCGCCCCCGATGATGGTGTACTCTACCGTCAGCCCCCGCTCGCGCAGCAGGCGCACGGCCTCCAGCGCGAACTCATAGCCTTTCTTCCACTCCAGCCGCCCCACGCTCAGCAGCCGGATCGGGCGTTCCGGCGTGCCCAGCTCAACCGGCGTGCCGGCCGGCGCGGGCGGCGTGAAATAGGCTGTGTCGATAGCCGGGGGGATCAGGGCGTGCGGCTTGTCGGGGGGGCAGCCCCGCCCCTGTGCGCGCCGCCACAGGTCCTCGCCCAGGAGGTGCAGGCGATCGGCCTCCTGCCAGACGCTGTCGTAATAGCCGGGGGTTTCAAGGCCGACAAAGTTGAGGTCGTAGCCGCGGAAGCTGACCCCGACCCGGCAGCCCAGCCGCTCGCGCAGCCCCGGCCGCTCGGCGGCAAGCGTCCCGAATTCAAAATGCACTACATCGGGCTGGAGCCGGATCAGTGGCGCGTCCAGATACAGGGCGCGCAGGACGCCCGCGCCCCCGGCCGCCCGGCTGCGCCGCAGGTAGCTCAGTGTGGCGGCCGGCGCACGGAGGAAGGTCCCGGCCAGCACGAACGGCAGCCGCACGGCCGCCTTCCAGCGGCTTACGGTAGCGGGCGCGCTGTGCACCCGTGCCCGCAGAGCGCCCCGCTTCAGATCGGGGAAGTGCGCCCATTCCGCCGGGCTGCTTTCCGCGCAGACAATATGCGCGTCGTAGCCGTGTTCCAGCAGGCCGCGGAACTTGCTGATGATAAAGGTTTCCGAGAGCTTCGGAAAAGCCGGGACAATAAGAACCAGTTTCATAAGCAGGGTTGTCAGATCAGCGCTTTGTGTGCCACTGCAAAAAGATGGGCGGTCCGCTGGGACGTCTTTTCCAGCCCCCTGGACTCAATGCGATTGGCTATATTGCTGATGGCGGTTTTTATGGATTGGAGCGGTCTGGCGGGCGATATCCCGGCCAGGCCCCTGTAACGGTGCTTGCCTGTTTTGACTCCATAATACACATCGACCTGGCTGAAGTGGCGCTGAAGCAGCTCTGTGAGCTGAAGGCCGGTATAGTGGCGGAGATGATCGGGGTTGTAGTTGGGCGGCTCGTTCCGGATATAGTCTCCGTTCGGGGTAGTCAGGTAGAGCAGCCCCCCCGGCTTGAGTACGCGACAAATCTGTTTCACAAATAACTCATCCTCCGCCACATGCTCGATTACTTCAATACAGGTGACGATATCAAAGGAATTATCCGCCAGCGTGCAGCAGGTCATATCTTCCAGTACCAGGCTGACGACATTCGATCGTTTACGCGGCAGTGCTGCCATCATGTTTTTATTCCAGCCCAGGGACAGCGTCTTCTGTACTTCTGTCTCCCTGGGGATATCCAGCAGGGTGACCTGGACGGCGAGGCCAATTGTATACGGCGAATTGCGGGCGCCCACATCCAACAGATGTACCGGTTGCGGCAGCGAGATCAGCAGGCGGCGGAGGTCCTGGCGCACGCGGGCATACAGAACGGGCAGGAATGGCTCCAGAATCAGATATTGCAGCTCATGTAATGTAAGCACTCTATTATCCTCGTTCCCGCCCGATTCCCTGGCCAACCTTTTCAGGCTAACCGGGCGCTGTGCGAATTAATAATTTTATTGTACAGCGCGACAAAAGCCTCGATCTGCTGCTTTAACGTGAACTGGCGCAGGATACGCGCCCGCCCGGCGGCGCCCATAGCCGCCCGGCGGGCCGGATCGGCGGCCAGCGCCGCCAGCGCGTCAGCCAGCGCCGCCGGATCGCGCACCGGGACAACCAGCCCTTCCGCGCCATCGGTGACCGCCTCCTCCATGCCGCCGCAGGCGGTCGTCACCACCGGCAGGCCGCAGGCCATCCCCTCCAGCGCGGCATTGGAAATCCCTTCGCTCACGCTGGGCAGCAGGAAGATATCGGCGCTCTGCAGGGCTTCTCGCACCTGCTCCGGCCTGAGCCGCCCGGCCAGCGTCACGCTGTCCGCCAGCCCCAGATCGTGTATTGTGTAGCGCAGGCGCTGCTCTTCGTCCCCGCCCCCGATGATGGTGTAGTGCGCCGTCACCCCGCGATCGAGCAGGTGGCGGAGCGCGATCAGGGCGTACTCATAACCCTTGACCCAGGTGATCGAACCGGTCGAGATAATCCGCAGCGGGCCGCCCGCCGCCAGGCGTTCCGCCGCCGGCGTGAAGAAATCGGGGTCTACCGCCGGCCGGATCACGTGCCCCTTCGCTTCTTCCAGCCCGTACTGCGCCGCCTCGCGCTTGATGGCCGCCGAGACGCAGTGAACGGCGGCGGCCCGGGCGAACGATTCGTGCAGGCCGGCAATCAGATCGGCCTGATCCGCGCCCGGCTTATGGGGCGAGATTTGCACCTGCGACCCCCGGCAGCTAATGACCACCGGGCAGGCGAGCAGATCGTAGTAGGGCAGGTACGTGATGGCCGTCCTGTTCCACTCAAAGTGGACGATATCCGGCTGCTGCCCCAGAAAAGGGAGCTGCTGCGCCAGCCCTTCAATCGATTCTTTCCAGTCCGGCGCGAACTGTCGCGCCCGCTTCCAGGCGCCCCAGACCTGCCCCGGATGGCGCAGGCTGTGCTTTGCCAGCAGCCGGAACGAGTAGCCGTAAGGCAGGATGCCGTAGCCCAGCCGGGGGAGCCGGAGCAGGCGGATATGCGGGTGATCGGTCTGCCCGGCGCTGGAAGTGCAAACCACGACTTCAAATCCCGCGTCGGCCAGCCCGTACAATCTGCGCTCAATGAACGTCTCCGGCGGCCAGCGCACGCCGATGACAAACAGCCGGATCGGGCGCGTCATACGGCTGCCTCCAGCCAGGCTGAAAACGTGAGCAACATGGAGACGGCGTAACCGTTGGCCGCTTCTGGCGCGGCATACAGCCCGTCCACCAGCGCCCGCACCGCTTCCGGCGCGGCGACATCGTGCAGCCGCAGGCCGGGCCGCAGCAGCCACTCCTCCAGGCCCTCGCGCCCGCCCGGCGCAAGGAACTGCACTTCCCAGTTGCGCTGGATCGGCCGTTCACCCCGGAGCGACCGGCGCAGCCGGTGAAAAGCGCGGCGCGGCAGGCTCAGCCAGCGGCCGTACGGCGCCAGATACAGGTTGGCTTCGGCTTCCTGCCAGAAGATGCGGGCCAGATCGGGCGCGAAGCGTTTGAGGTGGTCGATTTGCAGCTTCCGATCGCGGGCGAACGCGGTCGGCACGGTGCAGAAGAAATCCACCAGATCGATATCGTAGTAGGCCACGCGCGGCACACCGCCCGGCTCAAAACCGCGCAGGCTGGCGTTAGACCAGCGGAAAGCCCAGCGGGAAGTCTTGTAGACCTTGGCCTGAAAATCCGGATCGGCGATCCCGGCGAAGGCAGCAACCCCGGTGCGGACCCGATCCTCCAGCAGGTCGGGGATGGACTGCCCGCCCAACTGTGGCCCGGCGACATGTTCCAGCAGCCAGTCCCGCCCGCGCTTTTGCATTTTGTGCAGGGCGTGGGAGGCCACCGTCTCGCCCGGCGGCAGGCCGTCGGCCAGGCCGGTCTGGTCGCACCACACATCGCCCCACAGGCCGGTCAGCACCGCATCGGCCCGCTCGTGCACCCAGCCGTTGATGCTCATCTGGCGGGCCTGGGTGACATCCTGGCAGCCGTGCAGGGTCCGCACAAGCTCCGGCAGGCGCTCGAACAGGTAGGGCCGGATCACATGCCGGGTGAAGGCGAAGCCGCGCTCCCGGGCGATCCGGGCGGCAATCGCCGTCTCGATGGAATCGGGCGTGTAGCCGTAAGAGTAGGCCAGCGTGTCCGCGCCGCGCGGCAGGACGGCGGCCAGCGAGCGCGAGTCCAGCCCGCCGGAAAGCGGCACAATTGTCTGGCCGGTCTGTGTGATCCGCCTGACGGCCTGCCGGAGCAGGACGTCGTACTGCTCGACTGTCTCATCGTAGCTGCGGGCGGCGTCTACCGTGTGATGCCAGGCCCAGGTGCGGCGGTGCGCCAGCAGATCGCCCGCCGGGCTGAGCCGGTAGAGCGAAGCCGGCAGCAGGACGCGCACATCGGTGAAGCAGGTGCGGTCATCCAGGTAGAAACCCAGGGCGAAGAAGGTCGCGATCGCCTCCCAGTCCAGCGCCCGGCGGGAGGCCGCCTTGCTCAGCGTCAGCAGGTCGCTCCCCAGCGCCCGGACCCGGTCGCCTTCCCATACGCTGTACAGGTGGCAGGAGCCGATCCGGTCGGTCACGATCTGCCACTCGGAGGCGCGCTGATCCCAGCGGAGCAGGACAAACCGCCCGTTGAGCCGGTCCGGCTTCAGCGCCTCAGCGCCCCAGTCGGCGGCGGCCCGGCGCAGGCAGGCGGCTGTATCCCCGTCCGCGCCATCGTAGCTGAATAGCTCGCCCAGGCACCACAGGATGCCGCTGTCAGAATCGAGCCGCGTCAACGGCGGGTGGGGGCTGTCACAGGTCAGGAGGGCGGTATCGGGGTGCGGCAGGCAGGCGTGTCCGGCAGGCGCGGCTTCCGCCAGAGAAGCCAGCTCGCCGAAAAGGATGGACAACCCGGAGCCTGCTGCATATACCGGCATAGCCTCTATCCCGACACATCTTTCACTGAGCTTCTACCCGGCTGGCTGCTGCCGTATCCACCGGCTCAAATGCTGCCTTCTCCCACCGGCTGTTAGCCAGCAGGACTCCCCGGTTCGGCTGGATGAAGCGCTCGCTGGCAAAGACGCCGCGCGTTTCCATTGTGATGAAACAGGCGTTGTGCACATGATCGACGCGCCGGCCCTGCCGCTGACAGAACCACGGTTCGACCACATAGATGCCGGGGTACAGCGGCAGGCCGGCCACATGAACGCGGATGGCGATCTGTTTCTCGCCCCCTTCCAGGGGGAACAGGGTGCTTTCGCTGTCGCTGCGGAGGTTGACGAGCTGCGTGCCGTCCAGCTTGCGAATCTCCACTCCGGCCTCGAGGCTGACGTCAAGACTCTGCTCAAGCTCGATATTCATCGTGACCGAGAACGGCTCGCCGATGCCGAACAGCGTATCCGGAAGCCCTGCTCCGTTGGCGAACGCGACGCTCACAATCCGGCCGCCGCCGATGCCGGACCGGTTGGTGACCTGGCGGGTGTCCACGAAGCTGGCGGTGCTCACCGGGTTGTTCTCCTGCGTGTAATAGGCGATGGCGCTGTCGATGGTGCCCTGGTGGGCGACCCTGCCGTGTTCCAGCACGATGCCGGTCTGGCAGAGCTGGCGGGCGGCGGCCATGTTGTGGCTGACGAAAAGCACCGTGCGCCCTTCGGTGGCGACCTCATTCATCTTGCCCAGGCATTTCTCCTGGAACTTGATATCCCCCACCGCCAGCACCTCGTCCACCAGCAGAATCTCCGGCTCCAGGTGGGCGGCGACAGCGAAGGCCAGCCGCAGGTACATGCCGCTGGAATAGTGCTTGACCGGCGTGTCGATGAACTTTTCGACCTCGGCGAAGGCGACCATCTCATCGAACTTGCGCTCAATCTCGTAGCGGTGCATCCCCAGGATGGCCCCGTTGAGGTAGATATTCTCCCGCCCGGTCAGCTCCGGGTGGAAGCCAGTCCCGACCTCCAGCAGGGAGCCAACCCGCCCGCGCACTTCGGCGAAGCCTTCGCTAGGCTCGGTGATGCGCGACAGAATCTTGAGCAGCGTGCTCTTGCCGGCGCCGTTGCGCCCGATAATGCCGACCACCTCGCCCTGGCTCACCTCAAAGGAGACATCCTTGAGCGCCCAGATCGTCTCCTTCAGGCCAGCGGCGCCGTAGGCTTCGCCGCGGAGCAGGCTGGACGCCCGCTTGAATGGAGCCTGGACCGCCTCCATGATCGTTTCGCGCAGGGTGCTGTAACTGTCCCGGCGGCTGCCGATGCGGTATTGCTTGCTCAAGCCTTCTGCATGAATGGCAACGGTGCTATTCACATCACACCCTTTTCGTGCTGGTAGTGGCCGGGTCGTCGGGCCGCTCAGACGACGTCGGCGAATGTCTTTTCCATCCGGCGGAAGTAAAACGCCCCCCCGATCAGGAGCGCCAGGGCGGCCAGCGTGGAAACGACGATCATCGGCCCGGGCTGGGTATCGGTCCCCAGCAGCGCCCAGCGAAATCCTTCCACGACGCCAACCATCGGATTCAGGCTGTAGATCATGCGGGCGATGTTGTTTGTGATCAGGCTGGCCGGGTACGCGATAGGTGTGGCGAACATCCAGAACTGGGTCAGGAAGGGGACCATATAGTGCACGTCGCGGAACTGCACGTTCATGGCCGAAAGCCACAGCCCGACCGCCAGCGCCGTCATGAAGGCCAGCGCCAGGAAGAACGGCAGCCAGATCACGTTCGCCGTGATCGGGATGGCGCTGACTGCGGGGACGAAGCCGATCTCCAGCGTGCCGGGTTCCCAGACGATCTGAGTCATGGTGGGGACGACGCTGAAGAACACAATCATGCCGATCAGGACGGCAAAAGCCAGGGCGAAATCCACCAGCGGGGATACCACGCTGGAGATCGGGACAACCAGCCGCGGGAAGTAAACCTTCTTGATCAGGTTGGCGGCCCCGACCAGGCTGTTGGAGGACTGGGTCATCGCCGTGGCAAAGAACGACCAGGGGACGAGCGCCGCGAAGCTGAAAACGGGGTAGGGGACTCCGTCCGATGGGACCCCGGCCAGCCCGCCAAAGAACAGGCTGAAGACCACCATCGTCATGAAAGGCTGGATGACAGCCCAGATCATCCCCAGGATAGTTTGCTTGTAACGGACTTTGATATCGCGCCAGGTGAGGAAGTACAGCAGCTCGCGATAGGCCCACATCTCGCCCAGTTTGAGCGATACCCAGCCGTGAGTCGGCCTGATGACAAAAGTATGGGCGGCGCGGACCGGGATATCTGCAGGCGCCAGCCCCTGTTGTTTCTCAGCAATTGTTCCCATAAATCTTCAGCCAGATTCCGTAGAATGGTGCAGCCGACAGCTCACTGAGCAGGTGAACCGGGGCGACTTACAGTACCATCCTAAATATAATAACAGGACGAACAGACACGTTTTATGTAAGTATCTTTATTACGTATCCTTCACTATACCACAGGAGGGACCGTTACAGTATAAAATTACCATAAAATACCGGTCTGTACAGCGCCCGGTTCAGGAAATCCTGAAGCGCCAGGTGGCACAACCCGTTTTTAGGGGTATCATTTGTAATAGGGTACTACTGGCAAGTATAGAGAACATCCGGTGAAAGCAGGCTGCCCGGAGGCCCGTCGGGCGGCAATTTTGTACGATTTGCTGGTAGCAAGTAGATTGAGTATCGTATGAGTCCTGCAACTGATCGTCCTCCGCGGCACCCTGCCGCTTCTTTTCGCCATGGAGAGGGGCGCCTCTCTCGCCGCGATGTGCTTAAGATCGGGGCCGGCATAGCCGCCGGCGCGGCGCTTTCTGGCCTGCGGCTGCCCGGCGTCGTCTGGGCAGAAGGCGCGGCCAGCCTTCAGGACCGCAAACGCATCTACCTCGCCCCTGATGACCATACCGATTACCTCTGGACGGCGGATGAGGAGACCTACCGCCAGTCCTTCCTGCGTATGCTGGATTATTACCTCGATCTGGCTGACCAGACGGCGGATCTGCCTGCCGATTTTCAGAGCCGCTGGAACTGCGACGGCAGCTTCTGGCTATGGACCTATGAGCAGAACCGCACCCCGGCCCAGTTCGACCGGCTGATCGCGCGCATCCGCGACGGACATATCAGCGCGCCGCTGAACGCGCTGGTGGTCTGCCTGGGCGGCGCGCCGGCGGAGGCTATCCTGCGCGGCATGTACTACGCCGGCAAGCTGGAGCGCCGCCACAACCTGCGCTTCCCGGTCGCCGTCGCTATGGAGAATCAGACGTTGCCATACGGCCTCGGGGCGTTGTGGGCCGGCGCCGGCGCGCGTTACAGTTGGAAGGGCATCTGTGACTGCGCCACCCGGGTCGCCAGCGCCAGTGACCGCGAGCATGATATCTACTGGTACGCCGGACCGGATGGCAGCCGTATCCTGATGAAGTGGAACTCCATGCTGCGCGACAATCAGAGCATGGGCGGCTACGCTGAGGCGCGCGACCCGGCTGCCGTGGTGGACTATGTCGATTCCAGCTCCGATTTCCAGGCCCGTTATCCTTACCGGGTTATCGGGGCTTTCGGCAAAGGCTGGGATGATCTGGAGACGCTCACCGATGAATTCGTCACGGTGGCGCAGGATAAATCCAATTCGCAGCGGCGCGTGATCGTTTCTAACCAGCTAGATTTTTTCGCCGATTTCCTGGCGACTTACGGCGCACAGCTCCCCACAGTAGCCGCTTCTTTTGGCAACGAATGGGATCTGTACTGCGCCTCGATGGCCGAGGTGTCGGCGCGGATCAAGCGGGCCACGGAGCTGCTCCGGTCCGCCGAGGCGCTGGCGACGCTGGTCACCTTCTTCCAGCCGGATTTTATGGCCGGGCGGGGGGCGGCCCGCGACCTGGCGTGGATGGACCTGGGGCTGTACTGGGAGCATGACTGGACGGGCAACGGCTCCGTCAGCAACAGCGTGCGGGCGCAGTGGCAGCGGCGGCTGGCCGATGAGGTTGCGCTTTACGTGAACACCCTCCAGCAGGATGCCACCCGGGCGCTGGGGAACCTCATTCAGAATGGCGGGGCCGCGCCGCGCTTTTTTGTCTTCAACCCGCTGAGCTGGCCCCGCACGGAGAAGGCCGACCTCCCGTACGACGGCCCGGAGCCGGTGCAGGTGTTTGATCTCAGCAGCGGGGCCGAAGTGCCTGCGCAGATCATCGTCACCGCCGGCGGGCGATTCCTGCGCCTGCTGGCTTCTGACATCCCGCCGGTTGGCTACAAAGTCTTCGAGATTCGCGCTGGCGCCGGGGCGGGCTTTGGCCCGGCGGCGGCGCTCTCCGGCCCGGCCAGCGATGGGGTTATCGACTCCGCGCATTACCGGATCACGGTATCGCCGCGCGGGGCGATCATTAGCCTGATCGACAAGGGGCGCGCCGGCCGCGAATGGGTGCGGGTTATTGACGATCGCGCCCTCAATGATCTCGGTCCGGGCGACGGCACACTGACGGTGGAAAACGCCGGGCCGGTCTCGCTGACCCTGCTGGCAACCTCGGATGCCCCCCTGCAGCACACGTCGCGCATCACGGTCTTTCGCGATTCGGCCCGTATCGAGATCGAGAACGAGATCCTCCAGAACTTCAGCGATGTTTATACCTGGGGGTTTGGCTTCAATCTGGAGCAGCCCGATCTGTGGCACGAGGAGGTAGGCGCCGTCATCCGGGCCGGGCTGCTGGCGGACGGCGGCCATTATTCGCCGCGCAACGCGCGCTACGACTGGCTGACCCTGAACCACTTCGCCGACATTGGCGAGGCCGACGGCGCCGGCGTAACGCTTTCCAACGCGGACTGTTACTTTATGCAGTATGGCCGCAGCACGCCGTCCAGGCTGGACACGACCACCCCGCTTCTCTCGGTTCTGGCGGGCGGGCAGGTCGATGGGGCGGGCCTCGGGATGCAGGATCAGGACGGGGATAGCACGTTCCTGCAGCGTTTTGCCTTACAGCCGCGCGACGCCTATGACCCGGCCGGGGCGATGCGCTTCGCCCTGGAGCATCAGAATCCGCTGGTGACGGGGATGATCTCCCCCGGCCCGACCGACGCGCCGGAAGCCGGGTTGTACCCTGAGACTGTCTTTTCGCTGCTTTCGCTCTCCGATCCGGATGTGCTGCTGTGGGCGCTCAAGCCGGCTGACGATCTGCCGGGGGTGACCGCCCGGCTGTGGAATCTGGCGACTGCCCCGGCCCCGGTGACGCTGTCGATGAACCGGTTCCCTCTGGACAGGGCCTATGGGACGACGCATATTGAGACTCCGGTGCGGCAGATCGATCTGGCGAACGGCGAGCTTAGCGAGACGCTGGAACGCAGCCAGCTTCGCACCTACCTGCTGGTCTTCGATCCGTCAGCGGCGCTTTCCATTGTGCCGGATGACGGCGTCGGGCCGGTAGAAGCAGACTGATCCAGCGGGCTTCGCGCTATCACTCACGGTCCGTCATTTTTCGCCGAATGCAGGATGTTGTTAAGGGGTAACCCGCCATGCAAAGCACACCTGACGTCCCCTCTCCACAACCCGCTCTGGCTACCCAGCAGGCGGTGAACCTCCGCTCCGTCGGCCTGATACTGACCAGCGTCGTGCTGGGCGGGATCGGCCAGCTTGCCTTCAAGGCCGGCCTCAACCAGATCGGCGGCCTTCAGCTTTCGCTCGATATGTTTGTGAAGATTCTGACGACGCCGATGGTGCTGCTGGGGCTGGCCGTCTTCGCCGTGAGCGCGCTGCTGTGGCTGATCGCCCTGATGAGCGCTGAGCTGAGCTTCGCCTATCCGTTCCTCAGCTTCACCTACGTGATTGTGCTGGTGGGCGGGGCGCTGCTGTTCGGCGAACAGATCACGGCGCTGCGCCTGCTGGGGTTCGGCGTGATCATCACCGGCATCTTCATCGTGGCGCGCAGCGAGCAGCGCGCCGCCAGAAAGTAGCTTCACCAGCCCGCCGGGTATTTCAGCGCCTGCGCTTCGGAAGGAAAGACAACATGGCAGCACAGCATAGCATGGATGCTGGCGTTTCTTCCGCCAGTCTGAGCCGGAGGACGGAATATCTCCTCCTGGCCGCCATTATCGTGGTCGGGATTCTGGTGCGGCTGCCCTTAATGGACAAGCCCCTGATCTACTCAGGCAACTGGCGCGGGACGGACACCGCCTCGATTGCCCGGAGCTATGCGTTCAACGAAGGGGTGCGCTACAACCTGTTCTACCCGCAGATCAACTGGCGGGGGAACGGCCCCGGCTATGTGGAGACGGAGTTTCAGCTCTACACCTTCCTGGTTGCGCTGCTCTACGGGGTGGTGGGGGAGCAGGTATGGCTGGGCCGGCTGGTCTCGCTGTTGTTTGCGATACCGACCTTTCTGCTGTTCTACGCGCTGGCGCGGCGGCTAACGGCGCCGGGGGCGGCGCTGTGGGCGCTGGCCTTCTTCGTCTTCATGCCGATCATGATTCGCTACAGCGTCGCTTTCATGCCGGAGGCGACGGTGCTGTTCTTCTACGTGGCGGCGCTGTACTGTTTTCAGCGCTGGCTGGATGAGGGGCGGACGGCGGTGCTGCTGCTGGCCGGGGTGTGCACGGCGCTGGCCATCCTGGTCAAGCCGACGGCGATACACATCGGGCTGATCTTTTTGCTGCTGCTGGTTGCCCGGCACAGGCTGAGCTTTCTGAAGATGTGGCAGATATGGGTTTTCGCGGCGATCTGCCTGCTGCCGGGGGTGGTGTGGTACCTCCACGCCCGCAACCTGTACCTGACCTACGGGAATACGTTCGGCGTCTTTTCCGGCGGCGATAGCAAGTTCGGCAACTTCAGCTACTGGCTGAATCCATCGTTCTACCGGAATCTGATTGCGCTGGAAACGAGGTGGATTTTCGCTGTGGGCGGGCTGCTGTTTTTCGCCATCGGGTTTATCCTGGCGCTGCGCCGTCGCCATCCCCTCCTGCTGATCTTCGGCACGATTACCACCCCGATCTACTACATGATTGTGGCGCGGTATGCTCAGGAGGAGTGGGGGATCCAGTACCACATCTACTTCGCCCCCTTTGCCGCGCTGGGCACTGGCATCGGGCTGAGCTGGATTGTCCTGAAGCTGCGACAGGTGGGTTGGCCCGATCTGCGGCGGTCGCCCTATGCGCTGGCCGGCGTGGCCGGCGGGGCAGCCCTCCTCGCGGCGCTCATCTGGACAGTGTACATGGGCCAATCCTCCCTGTATCGCCCCTCCGGGCCGAACATGCTGACCTGCGGCACCCGGGTGAACGCCCTGGTGCCGGAAGGCAGCCTGATCATCGTCAGCACGACCTCGGAGTCTATTCAGGACGGAGTCCCCAACAACTACCAGGAGCCGGACATCTTCTTCTACAGCGATCGCTACGGCTGGAGCCTGCCAAGCGACTGGCACACGCCGGAGCGGGTGGAGGCTTACCGGCAGGAGGGCGCATCTTTCCTCGTGATTCCCGATCCCACCCTCTATGAGGATAATCCCGCCCTGGCGAGCTACCTGCTGGAGAATGCCCGCCAGATAGGGCCGGGGCCGGAGGAGGGCTGCGGCATTTACCAGTTTTCTCCCTCGTAGCCCCCGGCGTCGAGAACCCGGTGTGACATCCCTTTCCCCCGATCTGTGTTACCCTTAATGGTAACGCAGTTGTTATATTGATGGGCCGGGCGCTGCCCGGCCCGAAACTCAGGGGGGGATATGGAAGCGCGAAATGACGCCGCTGCCGGCGAGTCTCGGCCGGGCAGTCGTGATTCATCCTGGCGGCTGAGCCGGAGGACGGAATATCTCCTCCTGGCCGCCATTATCGTGGCCGGGATTCTGGTGCGGCTGCCTTTAATGGGCAAGCCCCTGACCTATTCAATTCATGACAACTGGCGCCAGACGGACACCGCCTCGATTGCCCGGAGCTATGCGTTCAACGAAGGGGTGCGCTACAACCTGTTCTACCCGCAGATCAACTGGCGGGGGAACGGCCCCGG
>WBZO01004523.1_pt1 | contig 14984 bp, 15 predicted proteins | sample 5204261 | NCBI WGS metagenome assembly WBZO01 (sample SAMN12412400, study PRJNA552823) | activated sludge metagenome | isolation source: activated sludge from anammox sidestream of wastewater treatment plant... | place: USA: North Carolina | collected 2017-09 | reverse complement strand
ACCCGGTCAGCGTCCCCGCCGGCGTTGCCGCCACGATTGTCTGGCTGTCGTACGCGTCGGTCCCGTCCAGCGACAGCGAGAGCGAGGTGTGCCTCTTCCACAGCGGGCCGCCAAGGGTGAACGAGGCCCGCGCGTTGCGCTCCGGTCCGCGTTCCGGCGCCAGCGCGTTGCGCGCGTTCAAGCTCGAATCGCGGACGCCGATGCTGGTCGACCCGCGCCAGCTCTCGAATCCCGGCTTGGTGATGATGTCGACGGCGAGGACGCCGGGCTCGTGCACGTCGGCGGCGAACATGTTGCGCCGGAACCGGATCTGCGCGATCTGCTCCTTCGGAGGGAGCCGCCCGCCTCTGAAGCCGTTGACGCGCAGGACGGCGCCTGGTCCGGCCATCTCTTTCAGCACGCGTTCCATCTCGTCGGGATCGTCGGGCAGTTCCTGGATCTCAGCCGCGCCGAGAACCGTCGCGAACGCGTCGCTCCGAGGATCGCTCGCGCGCTCGCGCGGATCGCGACCGACCTGCACCGTCTCGTAGACCTTCGCGATCGTCAGCGTCACCGTGCGCCGCGTGTCACGCCGCACTCGGAGGTCATCGATCTCCGAGGGTTCGAAGCCGGCCGACTCCACGCGCAGCCGCACGCGCCCTTCGGCCGGCAGCTCGATGCGCGCCGCGCCGTTCGACGCCGTCGTGCCGGCGAGCACGGCGCCATCGTCCAGCGTCACGCGCACGCCGGCGCCGACGATCACGGCACCGGTCGGATCGACCACGGTGACCGTGAGCGTTGCCGCCGTCTGCGCGCGGGCGATGACGGTCGACCAAGCGAAGGCGAGCAGGACGAACGCGACAGGCCGCATCTACCTGACCTCGAACGTTCCAGGCTTGAAGGTCGGGTTGACGTCGAACGAGGTGAACGCCCACTCCTCGGTGGTTTCTCCCGCAACCGATCGAGTGACGTGGTGAGGAAACAGGACCCCTTCCACTCTCCGGTAATCGTCAAGGAACACCTGGATGTCGACGACCTCACCGGCCAGTGGCGGAGGCGCCTGTCGCAGGTCGCCGCGCGGCGCGGCGCTGCCGGGACGCTGGCTCTGGACGACAACGCGTGGCGCGATGCCTCGATAGGACATCATCAGCGGGAGGTGCGTCGTGGTGTCGAGGAACAGCTTCATCGTGAAGGCGGCGCTGTCGCGCTCCTTGACGTCGATCACCTCCGCTTTGCCATCGGGTGCCTCGGCCAGGCCGACGTAGGCGAAGTCGACCGCACGGTCGTCCGGCGCGCGCAGCAACAGCGCCACCGACAGGCGAACGAGGTCGGCGCGCGCCGCGCGCAGCGCGTCGGCTTCGGCATCGCTGCCGCTCGGAGGTGCGGGCGGCGTGCGGATTATCGCGCCGGGCGGGGCGTTCAGCATGCGCGAGGCGCGCAGCAGGCGATTGCCGTCGACGCCCTGGTCGGTCTCGAGCGTCAGCCCGCCGTCGACAGAGAGGCTCTCGGTGCGGAGCAGCCGGTTCGGCAGCTGGATTCGCAGCACCAGCGCTCCGGAGAGCTGGCGGTCGCCCGCCGAGCGGCGGATCGTGCCGGTCGCGGCGATACCGGTTACGTGTCGAAGCGCCGCGTCTCCGCCGAGCGCGGCGCGCGCCTGTGTCAGCAGGTCGGCCGCCTTCGTCTCCTGTGCCAGCGGCGCGCCGTAGCCGCCGAGCGTCAACGTCGCCATCAACATGTGTGCGAGCAGTCGTTGCATCGTCATGTCCTCCGCTCGACTATGACGGAGCGCCGCGCGACACGTTGTTAGCGTTCGGCAATCGTTTTGTAAGAGATGTAAAGCGCTCCGGCCGGCGGCGTCTTTTCGCGTAGATTGGAACGCGTGAGCACCCGGGCATGGCACCTGGCGGTCGCCGTCATCCTGCTGGTGCTGCTCGGCGCCGTGGCGACGCTGCAGTACCGCTGGGTGGGTGAGATCACCGCTGCCGAACGCGAACGGCTCCAGACGGGCGTCCGCACGCGCGGGGCGGAGTTCGCGGCCGCCGTGGATCAGGATGTGACGCGCGCGTTCGCGGCGTTCCAGGCGGATCCCGCGGCATTCGAGCGCGACCCGGGGCGCGCGCTCGCCGACGCCGCGGAACGTGCGGCACGGGAGACGGCGACGGGCGCGGCGGTGAAAGGGATCTACGTCGCCGAGCCGGGGACGGAAGCGAGGCTGCGACAGCTGGACATGCGCCGGCGCATCCTCGTCGACACGGACTGGCCTGCCGGGTTATCGGCCCTGCGCGCGCGCGTGGCGGCGTTCCCGAAGACCGCCGTGCCCGGGCTGCCGCTGCTGCCAGGGCTCTTCGACGATCCGCTCGATCGCGTGGTGCCGGCACTGATCGTCCCGATCACCGCCCCCGCTCCGCCGCTCGAACCACGCCCGGGACAGCTCCTGGTCAGAAGTGTTCCCGAGACGAAGCCGTGGCACGCCGTGCTCGTGTGGCTGGACATCAGGGATCTGCGCGCGCGGCTGCTGGCGCCGGCAGCCGAACGGCTGTTCGGGGATCCGCAGATCGCGGAGCTCAACCTGTCGGTGATCGACAAGCGCAGCCAGCAGCCGATTTATGAATCGGGTGCGGCAGTCGCCCTTGCCGCGGCTGATTTCACCTCCGACCTGTTCGCGGTGCGGGTCAGCGATCTGGTGTGGAGCCGCGTAGCGACGCCGGCATCGAGCGATCCGCAGATCCCGCCGCGCCGCGATCAGGTGGCCATCACGATCCTCAGACGCGAGACGGCGGCCGATGCCGCGCACATCGCGCGACAGGGGGCGCTGTGGACACTCGCGGTTCAGGCCAAGCGCGGATCGCTCGACGCGGTGGTCGCGCGATCGCGACGGCGCAACCTGGCTGTCGGCCTCGGCGTGGTGGGGGTGCTCGGCGCCGGCCTCGGGCTGATTCTCGTCACCTCGGCCCGCGAACGGCGGATTGCGAGGCAGCAGCTCGAATTCGTCGCGTCGGTCTCGCACGAGCTCCGCACGCCGCTGGCCGTGATCCGTTCGGCCGCGGAGAACCTCAGCGACGAAGTGGTCCGCGGGGAGCACGTGCGGGTGTACGGCGCGCTGATCCGTACCGAGGGGCGACGGCTCTCGGACATGATCGACCGGATCATGGATTTCGCGGGCTTGAGCGCCGGCACGCTCATCAGAACGCGCGCCGCGTTCGATCTTCGCGCGGCGATCGAGCGCGCGGTGGCGGCCGTGAGCACCGACGCGCGGGACCGCGGCGTGGTCATCGACGTGCGTCATCCCGCGCGTCCCTCGCGGATCGTGGGCGACGCCAACGCGCTCGTCTCCGCGCTGCAGAACGTCGTCGGAAACGCGGTGAAATACAGCCAGGCCGGCGGCCGGGTCGAGGTGGACGTCGACGCCGACGATCGGCGGATCCGCATCGCCGTCTCGGATCGCGGCATCGGCGTCGACGACGCGGATCTGCCGCACGTGTTCAAACCGTTCTATCGTGGACGGCGGGCGATCGACTCGCAGACGCGAGGCAGCGGCGTCGGCCTCAGCGTCGTCCAGAAGATCGTCGAGGCGCACGGGGGATGCGTGACGATGGCGCCGCGCGACGGCGGCGGGACGCTGCTGCTGATCACGCTGCCGGCCGTCGCCCCGGACGCGGAGCAGGCCTGAGTGGGCATCGGTCCCCGCCTGCTGCTCGTCGAAGACGAGCCGGGCCTGCGCCTGACGCTCACCGATCGGCTGACGAGCGAGGGTTATATGGTCGACATCGCCGTCGACGGCGCCGAAGGGCTCGCGCGCGCCTCGAGCGCACGGCACGACGTGATCGTGCTCGACGTGATGCTGCCGCGGATGAACGGGCTCGACGTCTGCCGCGCGCTGCGACAGCGGGGCGTGAGCACGCCGATTCTGATGCTCACGGCCAAAGGACAGGTGACCGACAAGGTCGTCGGCTTGAAGCTCGGGGCCGACGACTACCTGACGAAGCCGTTCGAGAGCCTCGAGCTGCTCGCCCGGCTCGAAGCGCTCCTCCGTCGTCGAGCCACCGGCCCGCAGCCGGGGAGCGACAGCTACCGCTTCGGCGATGTCGTCGTCGACTTCCGGAGGATGGAGGTGACGCGTGCGGGGCAGCCGGTCGACCTGTCGGCGCGCGAGTTCAAGCTGCTGAAGCACTTCGTCGCGCACCGCGGCGAAACGCTGTCGCGTGACACGCTGCTGGCCGATGTCTGGGGATACGGCGAGATGCCGCTGACGCGGACCGTCGACGTGCACGTGGCCGGGCTGCGGCAGAAGCTCGAGGCGAACCCGAAGTCGCCCGAGTACATCGTCACGATACACGGCCTCGGCTACAGGTTCACGGGCTGAGCCGCGGGCCTATAGCTTTACCGCTCGCGATCGACGTTGTCGAAGAGCCGTTCGAGCGTCCCGGCGCGCGCCGGGATCAGCCGCCGGACCGTGCTTCGCAGCAGTTCGCGGTCGGCGCCCGATGCGACGATCGCCTCGATGTCGGCGAGATCCTGCGTGCGGCCGGCAATGAGCTTCATGACGACCAGGGTATCGACCGGGGCGATTGGCACCCCCTCGCTCACGGGGGCACGGTCCAGTCCCTCTTCGATGACGCGAAGGGCGTCGGCGAGCGGAACCTGATCGACGTCGATCCCGTCGAACTCGACGATCGGCACACGCAGCGTGACGAATCCGGCAGGATGTTTCTGGAAGGCTTCGTCAGCGACGAGGAAGTCGATGTCTTCGGTCGTGCGCGGGCGGCTGCGGTACGCGTTCGCGGCGAGCGCCCCGACCAGCGCGTGGCGGATACCCGCCTCCGACAGCATTCTGGAGATCTCCCGCACGGCGCGTTCGTAGGTGGGGACCGGCCGCAGCGCGTGCTTCAGATCGGGCTGGCCGCCGGGCATCATGAGACGGTTCCTCTGGATCGCGAGATGCACTCGCACGCGCGCCAGACTATCACGGCGGTGCTCGAACCGTTCGCGCCGCGGCCTGCCGCGTATCCGAGGTCGAGCGGTTGGGGGATCTACGAGTGGGGTGGATAACGGGACTTGAACCCGCAACCTCCGGAGCCACAGTCCGGCGCTCTAACCAATTGAGCTATATCCACCGTGCAGGGGACCCCCCAGTATATCACTCGAATTGGTGAGCCGGCCAGCACGGGACGTGAAGAACCTGCCCTCCGTTGTTCCTCCGCTTAGAGCTTTTTATGTTTGAGCGTGAGATGGCGAATGGATTGCGGCGACGCCGCCCGATCTCAGTTCCCGTCGTGCTCTTCGGCATCGTCGTCGGTGATGTCGACGAGCTCGCCGTTCTCGACGCGGGCGCGTACGAGATAGATGTGGCTGGCGCGTTCACCCTTCGCTTCGTACATCAACTTGTCGGCCCGCTGGATCAACGCCGCCGCGAGGCGGCGCGACACGAACCGGCGCTCGGCGACGCGTCCGAGCCGCAGACAGACGACGCCGACGTCGACGTGGACCGGCTGCACCGCGAGCCGCACGTCCTCGGTCGTCCAGGCAAAGCGGTCGACCGCTTCGCGGAACCGCTCGGCGACGGCGTACGCCTGGTGATACTCCGCGAGGTCGGGAATCAGGAAGCAGAACTCGTCGCCCCCCAGACGCGCGTGCAGCTCGCGCGGCTCGGTGCCGGGGCGCTCCTGCGCCAGCAGATCTTCGGAGCGCACCTGTTCGCGCAGCAGGTTCGCGACCCGCTCGATGATCTGATCGCCGACCGAATGGCCGAGCGCGTCGTTGTACCACTTGAAGCCGGTGATATCGACGAGGCCGACGGCGCACCAGCGGCCGCGCTGCTCGAGGGCCAGGAACGACTCGAGCTGCTCGGTGAACCGCCGGAAGTTCATGAGCTTGGTTTTCGGGTCCCGGTTTGACTTATCTGTCAAGTCGGCGACGAGCTGCTCGAAGTAGCGCGAGATGCTGCTGACGGTCGCATCCTTCGCCTGCAGCTCATGCGTGACGCGCGCCATCTTGTCGGCAAAGCCTGCCGACAACGCCTGAACAGCTTCGTGTTTGGATTCCTGCCACAGCCGTTCGTGCCGCGTAAAGACGGCATCGATTGCTGCAAGGAGTGATGTCTCGATATCGGAGGACAACCGCAGGTGTTCGCGTACCCACGTCTGCAGTTCCGACCGCGTCTGCGGCAGCCGGTCGTGGTCCACGGCTTTGACCGATGGCATGTGGCGGCCATCGTTACAAAGGTCGTGCCTGCATTTGTTGCCGCCGTAAACCAGACGACGATCTACGGTCCAGGCGAGAATTGCACGCGAAACTGAGCCGGCAGCCTCGTCGTCCGTGGCGACGGGGCTGCCGGTGCTGCATTGGAAACTACGGATACGTGCACGAAATCATACGCACGACCTGCACCCCGACACGGTCGACCTCTTCGATTCCCGGTGTGCCACGGCCGATGTCGACGATGCCGGCTCTATCTTTCGAGCGATCACCGTTTGATCTTCTCGCCGAGATTCTCGACCGCGTTGCCGACCTGGCGCTTGGCGTTCCCGTAGGCCTCCTGGGCCTTGCCCTTCGCCTCGTCCGTCGCGCCTTCGTTGCGGAGCTCTTCGTTATCGGTCAGGTCGCCGGCGGCTTTCTTCGCCTGTCCCTTCAGCTGATCGGTTTTGCCTTTCATCTCGTCCTTGTTCCACATGTCGTTTCCTCCCGTCCCCGTTCGACAGTGCAGGACCTGTGCCCTCGCACCGTTTTTCAGGTCAGCTCTTTGACCTCGGCCGTGAGAAAATGGCGCGCCTTTTCCCATCCGCTCGCGCGACGCGCCTTCAGGACGGACGCCGGCAATGTGCAACTTGCCGGCAAGTGACGACTTGCCGGCGGCGACTGATTTAGAATGGCTCGCCTTCATGGCGAGGACAAGGAGCACTTGATGAAGCGAGATACCTGGCGCTGGGCCGTCCGGCTCAGCCCCGTGGCCCTGCTCGTGCTGTGGGCGACGATGCCCACCACCGGACAGGGTCGGTCAGCGCAGACCCCGGCCGCCCGCGGACAGGCACCGGCGGCACGTTCCGCCACTGCCGCGGCACCGCACGTCTACGGCACGCAGAACGGCGAGTGGCAGACCTACGGCGCCGATCTCTACAGCACCCGTTATTCGCCGCTCGATCAGATCAACGCGGAGAACTTCAACAAGCTCGAGGTCGCCTTCCGGTTCAAGACCGACATGCTCGGTCCCCGTCCCGAGTTCCAGCTGCAGACGACGCCGCTGATGGTGAAGGGGGTGCTGTACTTCACCGCCGGCACGCGGCGCGCGGTGGTCGCCGCCGACGCCGCCACCGGCGAGATGCTGTGGATGTACAGCATGAACGAGGGGAAGCGCGGCGAGTCGGCCCCGCGCCAGCTGTCGGGCCGCGGCGTCTCCTACTGGACCGACGGCCGCGAGGACCGGATCATCTACGTCACGCCGGGCTACCAGATGGTGGCGCTCGACGCGAAGACGGGCGATCCGGTCCCGACCTTCGGCAAGAACGGCATCGTCGATCTGAAAGAGAACGACGACCAGCCGATGGATCTGATCACCGGCGAAGTCGGCCTCCACTCGGCGCCGATCATCGTCAACGACGTGGTGATCGTCGGCGCGGCGCACCTCGCGGGAGGCGTGCCGAAGAGCAAGACGAACCAGAAGGGGTACGTCCGCGGATTCGACGCGCGCACCGGCCGGCGCCTGTGGATCTTCCACACGATTCCGCGGCCCGGCGAGTTCGGCAACGACACGTGGGAAGGCGATTCCTGGTCGTATACGGGGAACGCCGGTTCGTGGGCGCAGATGAGCGCCGACCCGGAGCTCGGGCTCGTCTACCTGCCGGTCGAACTGCCGACGGGCGACTACTACGGCGGGCATCGTCCGGGCGCGGGACTGTTCGGCGAGAGCATCGTCGCGGTGGACGTGAAGACGGGACGCCGCAAGTGGCATTACCAGCTGGTGCACCACGGCATCTGGGACATGGACATCCCGTGCGCGCCGCTGCTCGCCAACATCACCGTGAACGGCAAGACGATCAAGGCGCTGGCGCAGCCGACCAAGCAGGGCTGGGTCTACGTGTTCGACCGCGAGACCGGTCAGCCGGTGTGGCCGATCGAGGAGCGGCCGGTCGAGAAGGGCGAGGTGCCGGGCGAGTGGTATTCGCCGACGCAGCCGTTCGTCACCAAGCCGCCGGCGTTCGAGCGCCAGGGGTTCTCGGAAGCCGATGTGATCGACTTCACGCCGGAGCTGAACGCCGAGGCGAAGCGTATCGTGGCGAACTACAAGCTGGGCCCGCTGTTCACGCCTCCGGTCGCGAGCACCTGGCCGCGTCCGCTCGGCACGCTCGTCTCGCCGGTCGTGACCGGCGGCGCCAACTGGCAGGGCGGTTCGCTCGATCCCGAGACGAACATCATGTACATCTTCTCGAACTCCGGCGTGCAGTCGCTGGGGCTCGTGCCGCCGCCGGCCGGACGTTCGGACATGACCTTCGTCCAGGGAACGGCGCGGAACCCGAACGCCGCGGCGCCCGCGGGGCGTGGCGGTGGCGGTGGAGGCGGTGGCGAGGGTGGAGGCGGTCTCACGGTACAGGGCCTTCCGCTGGCGAAGCCGCCGTACGCGACGATCACCGCGCTGAACCTGAACGAAGGCACGAAGGTCTGGCAGATCGCGCACGGCGAAACGCCGGACAACATCAAGAACCATCCGGCGCTCAAGGGGCTGACCATCCCGCGCACCGGCCGCCAGGGGCGCATCGGCGTCCTCACGACCAAGACGCTGGTGATCGCCGGCGAGGGCGGGTTCTTCACCGCGCCGAACGGTCAGCGCGGCGCGATGCTGCGCGCCTATGACAAGGCGACCGGCAACGAAGTCGGCGCCGTCTACATGCCCGCGCCGCAGACCGGATCGCCGATGACCTACATGCTGAACGGCAAGCAGTACATCACCGTCTCGATCGCCGGACCGGGTTATTCCGGCGAACTGCTGGTCTTCCGCGCCGGTTCGTAAGCTCGCCGACCTCACGAAGGCGACGAAGGTCGCGAGGAGACTCGATCGGTGAAGTTTCCCCGTGGCCTTCGTTCCTTCGCGAGCAGCCGGCTCCCGCCTGTCGCGCCCCGGTTCTCATGCTCCTCTCACGCCGTTGACCTAGAGTGATCAGCGGAGTGTCGACATGCGACTCACTGGCCGCAATCTGATCATCGGTTTCGCCGTCCTGCTGGCGCTGATGCAGTTCATCGTGCCGGCGCGCATCAACCCGCCGACCGATCCGGCGCGCACGCTCGCCGCCGCGCGGCCCGATGCCGCGGCGGCCGTCGCGGTCATCGACCGCTCGTGCCGCGACTGCCATTCGAACGACACGACGTGGCCGTGGTACAGCCGCGTCGCGCCGATCTCGTGGCTCGTCGTCCACGACGTCAACGAAGGGCGCAGCGAGTTCAACGTGTCCGAGTTCGGCACCTATGCGCCCGAGAAGCAGCAGCGGAAGCTCGAAGAGGCGTGCAAAGAGGTGACGCAGGGCGAGATGCCGCTGGGGAGCTATCTGATGATGCATCCCGACGCGACGTTGCGGGCGGGAGACGTGGAGCGCATCTGCGGACTCTCGGCGAAGTGAACGCACGCATTCCGTGCATCACGCTTTGCGATCGTAGTTCAGGCCGTCGTAGTGTCCGGCTTCAGCCGGACATCAGCACGTGCCACGTTGAATCCGTCGGTACGTCGATTGCCCCGGGCACGGCATGTTCACCGGACGCCCCGAGCGGCTCGCAGGTTACTCGTACCTTGGATTTCAACGATATTTCCTGACCTTCTGCACCTTCGAACGCCGACCCCACTTCACATGTGCTGAGCACGTGGCGTGCGCCGCCGATCAAATCGTGCGCGCCGCAGAGCACGAGCAGTTTGCGGTCGCAGCGTACTGCTTCATGCCCGACCACCTGCATCTGCTGGTGGAGGGGCAAACCGAGGCAGCCGACGGACGCCGGTTCATGACGCGTGCAAAGCAGTTGAGCGGCTTCGCGTTCGCGACGAGCACCGGTGAGCGGCTGTGGCAGCGCTACGGGTATGAGCGCGTGCTCCGTGGCGAAGATGACACGCGCGCCGTCATACGATACATCCTCGAGAATCCCGTTCGTGCCGGGCTCGTGACACACCCGAGTTCCTACCCGTTTTCGGGGTCGGATCGCTATTCGATGGCGGAGATCCTCCAAGCGGCCGCCTGGACGCCGTTCGGACAATAAGCCGAACAGACCAGCAATCGTGACGCGAGCCCGGCCCGGCTAAAGCCGGGCACTACGATCGTCTCCGTCGTCCAATCGTCCAATCGTCCAATCGCCAAATCGTCCAATCGTCAAGTCGTCTGACCACCACATCACGCGGGTCGTTTCTCCTCCTGCCGTCTGAAGGTGACGACGAGGACGTCACGATGCGCGGCGCGCGCGGGGTCGATCGGTTCGACCGGCGTCACGCCGTGGGCGACGCGGCGATCGTCGACGAGCGCCGCATCGAACGGCGACGTCAGCGTGAACTGCCCGAGCACCTCGCCGCCGGCCCCGTGAATCGTCGTCATGCCGCTCGCGATGTTCTCGCGCGTGATCAGGAGCACGAGCACGTAGTCGACGCCGTCGCGGTGCAGCCCCTCGGGCGTCGGCCGGCCGGCCTCGGACGGGCGCGCCTCGATCCGGAACTGGTGGATCTCGACGTGCCACTCGCGGACGTCCGGCGCGAGCCTGCCGAACGACGACCGGCAGAATTCCAGGATCGTGCGCAGGCTGGCGCCCGACCCGATCGTCTCCTCGACCGGCTCGAACCAGCGCTCGATCCCGCCGTGCAGCGGGTTGTAGTCGAGGCTCTGATAGTGCGCCTGGTGCGGCGCGCGCGCGATCGCGCCCGCCGCCGGCGCCGCGAACGTCGCGTGGCGCCGCCGCCGGTACCGGCCGCCGTCGGCCATGTAGGTGTCGAGCTCGAGGCGATCCCAGCTCCCCGCGAACGCGTCCCAGTCCGCCAGCGACCCGAACGGCCGCAGGATGTCACGCATCCGCGCGCCTTCCACGAACGCGAACCCGCTCTGCTGCAGGGACGCCTGAAGGGTGTCGAACGTGTCGCTGGTCAGAGCCATCACATCTCCATCTGCAATCGAACATCCCAACGGCGCGTCAGATCAAGAGCGTCTCGACGCGATGCGCGTGCACCATCTCCTCGCACGGCGACCACGCGAAGATCGTGAACCGTCCATCCTGCGAGGCGACCAGCGCCACGGCATCCCGCTGGTCGTGCACGAACTGCGCGGCCGAGAGGTGCCGCGTCCCGCCGAGACGCGACGGGTGGACGATGAGCGCTTCGCCTCCCTCGATCGGCTCGGTCACCGCCGTCCGCTCCACGAGCGGCCAGCCGTCGCGCCTCGCGATCTTCGCGCCGAACGCGAGCAGCTCGAACCGATCGGTGATGAGCGCCGCACCGTCGACCGCCGTCAGCCCGGCAATCGCCTGGATCGTGTCGTCCATCTCGTCCTGCCAGTCGCGCTCTGCGCCGTCGGTGCCCGCCCGCCGCACGAGCTCGGCGAGCTCGTCGAACGCCGGGCTGATCGCGTACGGGATCGGCTGGACGATCGACTCGCGCCAGATCCCGGTGCGCGCCGGCACCATCAGCATCATGCCGCCCCGGCCGTGCGCGCGCATCGACACCGCCAGCTCCACGAGCACGTTGCGCTGCATCGCCGGCCCGCCCGGCGCATCGAATCCCAGGAGCGACGTGATCAGCGTCGGGCAGTCGGGCAGCGTCCGCGCGTCGGGGTCGATCACCTTGATGCGGTCCGCCTCGAGCACCGCGACGTTGACGTACTTCCCCCCGTCTCCCTTGTGGTGTTTGACGACGAGCAGGCCCGGTGCGGTGACCTCGAGGACGACGGTGTATCGCGGGATGAGCCGTGTCGTCCCCCAGACCCGCAGCGCGCCGCCGTCGCGCCACACGCCGAGGTGGATCCCCGGACGCTCGACCGCGGGGGCGACGCGCACGAGCGACACCGGCGACAGGGTCAGCGGCGTGTCGAACAGGATCGGCTTCACCGCCTGCTCCGGCGGCAGCAGCGCGAGCGAGATCTTCGGCAGGTAGTTCTCCTCGCGCCTGAGGCTCGCCCAGAACGCCGCGTCGACCACCGCTTCGATGTCGTCGACCGGCGCGAGCGTCCCACGATCGCCGGGCGGCGCGAGCGACAGGAACCGTGTGAAGTGCGCCTGGATTTTCGGCGCGATCTCACGCGCTGCCGGGTAGCGCGGATCTCCAGCCATGCCTCCGCAGTATCACACGGCTGCCGCGATTCCGGCAGTCGCGGCAGGGGCCTGAACGGTTCCGGTGTTCAAGTGGCCCGCTGGCAGGCAGTTGCGAAAGGACGGCGCGCGGGCCGCTGTCTTGCACCGGCGATCAGCATCTCGGGAGGCTCGCGTGACTGTTCAGGATCTGATGAAGACCGACATCGGCGCCTGCGCGCCAGGCGACGACCTGATGACGGTGCTGCTGCTGATGCGCGATCGCCGCTGCGGCTGGGCTCCGGTCGTCGACAGCCACGGGATGGTCGTCGGCGTCGTCACCGACCGTGATGCGGCGATGGCGCTGCTGAACCATCCGACCAGGAGCGCGGCGCGCCTGTCGGCTCGCGAAGCGATGAGCGGCGAGGTGGTCCCGTGCGCGCCGTCGGACACGGTTCACTCCGCGTTGAAGACGATGGCGGCGCACCACGTCCGGCGGCTGCCGGTCCTCGACGCACGCGGACACCTGCAGGGGGTGATCTCGATCGACGACATCCTCTCTGCCGAGCGCGGACGCGGGATGCCGACGTCCGACGAGCTCGTCGACGCGCTGCGCGGGATCGTGTCGCGTCCGACCGTCGGAGAGCGCACCTGACGCTCGGGCCGACCCGCGATTGAACAGGAGAGGCGTCATGTTCCGCCGTCATCGTCTCATCGGAGCGGCGCTCATGTGGGCGGCGCTTGCGTCGCCCGCGTACGCGCAGCGTATTGCACCCGTACCCGTCCAGTCCGAGGACTGGACGCACGGCACGACGCTCGCCGTGGCCGGCGGCGTCGCACGCGGATCGTCGGATGGGGGCGGCATGTTCGCGGGCGCCGTCGGATGGGAGCTGCGGCCGCGGCTCGCGCTCGAGGGCAACGCGCTCTGGTTCGAGCCTGGGGGAGGAACCGACGGCTTCGCCGCGGCCATCAAGGTGCGCGCGGGGCTGGTGCGCACCGGCGTGTCGCCGTTCGTCGAGGGTGGATTCGGACTGTTCCGGTTCTCGCAGCGGAACGTCGACGCGCTGCCGCCGTTCTATCGCCGCCGCGTCGCCTCCGGCGCGACGAGCGTCGAGCCGTTCACCGACCCGATGTTCCAGGTCGGCGGCGGCATCAACGTGTTCCTGTCACGCAAGTTCGCCGTGCAGCCGGCTCTCGAGGCGATGATCGTGACGCGCGGCGGCCATGCGTACGTCGTGACCGCCGCGTCCGTCCGCCTCGCGTATCACTTCGAGGATCATCCGGTGACGCTCGGCCGGTGAGGCGGCCACACGCTTCGGGCCGCGGCGGAGCGGGGCGTCACGTCGCCGCTACTGTTGCGGGTCGGGGAGCTGGATCACCGACGCCAGGATGTCGGTTTGCGTGCAGCGCAGCATCAACTTCAACCGCTCGGGAGCGCCAGCCACTTCCAGCACGAAGGTGATGCTGTCGCCTTCGCGTCGCACTTCCGGGGCGGCGCCGGGCTGTCGATCGAGGGTCCTGCGGACGGCCATGATACGGGCCGTTTTGCAAGGAAGCGGCCAGTACCGTCCCTGCGTAAACACGGTCGATCGTCGTGCCGCCGCGCAAAAGCCGTACGGTTTGCCGGCTGTTTTGTCGAGCGGCGGCGACAGTTCCTCCGTTGGTTCCCTTCGTGCAGCAGTCCTCGATGACGGCCGGTTCTGACGGATTTCCGGCAGGTGCGAAGGAGGGGTCATGCGTACGTTCCTGATTGCCTTGATGGCGTCCGGCCTGCTCGCCCTCGGCGCGTATGCACAGGGGACGCGGCCGGGCGTGCCGCGCGAGCCGCTGCTGCCGAAGACGACGGCCGGCTCGGAACTGTATCGGCTGTACTGCGCCAACTGCCATGGCCTCGACGCGAAGGGAAGGCCGAGCAGTCCGGCGATGCGCACGCCGTCGCCCGATCTGACGGTGCTCGCGGTGAACCACGGCGGCGTCTTCCCGCGCGAAATGGTGCGCGACGTCATCACGCACGGCACCGGACGCAGCAGCGCCCACGGGCCGACCGACATGCCGGTGTGGGGGACGATCTTCCGCGCCATCGATCCGAAGGACACGATGGTCGACGTCCGGATCGACAACCTGGTGCGCTACATCGAGGGGCTGCAAATCAAGACCGTCGCGACGAACCACGCCGAGTGAGCTCGAAGGCGGGAGCACGTAGGGCGGGTGGGGCGGATGGGAGAAGGACGGGAAGGTCAGGAAGGTCAGGAAGGTCAGGAAGGTCAGGAAGGACGGGAGGGACAACGGGAGGGACAGCGTGATCTTGTGGAGCCCAAAGCCTATAGCCCAAAGCCTATAGCCCACTAGACCCGACCGGAGCCGCCTCGCGATACGATACGGCCTCAAACGACCCGAGTCCGGCCAAAGCCGGACTCCACGTGCCCCCTCCCGTCCTTCCAGACCTTCCCGCCCCTCCCGACTTTCCCGACCTTCCCGCCCCTCCCGACCTTGAACCCCACCCGCCCTATTTCTTCAGCGACGCCATGTAGGCCACGAGCGCGTCGAGGTCCGCGTCGGGCAGCGTGTAGTTCTTCATCTCCGGCTTGCGCGGCGCCTTGGTCTTGACGGTCATCCCCTTGGCGTCGACGATCCAGGCCTTCAAGTCGGCGGTCGAGTACTTCGACCCGACATCGTCGAGCGGGCCTTTCGCGTTGCCCTTGCCGGCAATCGAATGGCAGATCCCGCACTTCTGTTCCGCGTAGACCTGGGCACCGCGCGCGATTTTGTCC
>WBZO01003264.1_pt1 | contig 14984 bp, 10 predicted proteins | sample 5204261 | NCBI WGS metagenome assembly WBZO01 (sample SAMN12412400, study PRJNA552823) | activated sludge metagenome | isolation source: activated sludge from anammox sidestream of wastewater treatment plant... | place: USA: North Carolina | collected 2017-09 | reverse complement strand
GATGTGCTCCATCGGCGAGGTGCGATAACGGCAGAGATCGCCCCACGCCGCCGGCAACCCACAGGGCGCAGGAGGGGTGCCGGGTGCAAGCGGCGCTGCTCGCCGGCCACGATGCGCTCGCAGCGCCTACCTCCTCGCGCCTTGCCTGCCCCCGCCACGCACCCTGCCCGAGGCGAGCCTCCAGGTGGTAGCGACCGCTGCTCTCACCGATCATTTCGCCGCGCCGATCCCCGCAACCAGGATACCTGCAACGCGCCCCCTCTGTCCGATCGAGAGCCGAGAGCTGATCACCGCGCCCCTCTCCACACACCCGGGGTCACCTATCCCCTTTCTCTGCCCGCTTGTCCGGGAGAACCCACAGGTGGCTGGGGACCGCTTCCTCCCTATCCCGTCCACGTCGACGCTCCCAGCTACGCCGGCGTGGGAGGTGCCTCGAGGTCCGGGTGGCCGAGGTCCGCGGCCGGCGGCTCCTTGGCTTTTCGTGTGAACGACAGCACGAGCAGCACCACTGCCAGCACGAGGTAGCCGGTGGCGAACTGGTACGGCACCGCCCGCGCCAGCGGCTCGGTCAGACGCCACGGCACGTACATGTTGCCGTCGACCGCCGCCGAGTGGATGACCCCGAAGAAGGAGAACACGCCGCAGATCGCCAGGTACAACGCCGACAGCCGCAGGCGCCGGTCGATCATTTCGGCGAGGAACGCGCCCCACAGCATCCCGGTGAGGATGAAGCCGTTGCCCAGTGCCACCGTGACGAGGGCCTCCGGTAGCTCCTTGCCCTGGGTGACCATCAGCGAGGCCAGCGTGGCAGCGGGGAGGAAGGTGCCGTACTTGATCGCCAGCAGCCGCGCTACGGTCGGAAAGTACGAGAGCATCACCGCCGGCGCATGGCGGTGCGGGCTCGCCAGGGTGGCCTGCACCATGATGTCGAGCGCCACGAAGATGAGGATCGGTGCCAGCACGGCGCGTGGGATGAGCTCGACGATGTAGCCGACGTAGCCGAGAATACCGCCGAACCCGACGAACAGACCCGTCAGCAGGGTGTAGCCAGCACGGGAGCCCATGCCTTTGTACGCCGGCTGGCCGATGTAGGGCGTGGACTGGGCGACGCCGCCGCACACGCCGGCAATCAGCGTCGCCACCGCCTCGGTGAGGAGGATGTTGCGGGTGTTGAAGTCGTCGCCCGCGACCCGCGCACTCTCGGTGACATTGATGCCGCCGACGACGGTGAGAATCGCGAACGGCACGGCGAGAGGCAGGTAGTCGAGGGCGGCCACGAACCCCTTGACAAACAACAGCGTCGGCAACGGCAACCCGAAGTGCAGCTCGAACTTCGGCAGCGGCGTGAAGGTCCCGCCGACGACGCCGAGCGGACCCAGGATGTAGTAGAGCGCCGTGCCGACGGCGATCGCCACCAGCACCCCCGGCATGTTCTTGGGCAGGCGGATGCGCGCCACCAGGTTGTACAAAATGAGCCCCAGCGACACCAGGCCGATGAGCGGCAGCCCGAAGATATCGACGAGCGGCACGAAGCCGATGAGGGCAAGACCGATCCCGGCGAGCGAGCCGAGTAGCCCGGCTTGCGGCACCATCTTCTGCACCCAGCGGCCGCAGAACGAGAGCACCAGCTTGATGACGCCGATCATGACCATGGTGGCCATGCCGATGTACCAGGTCATCATCGCCGCCTCTTCGACCGGCATCCCCTTGGCTTTGAGCGAGACGAACGCCGGTCCCAGCACCACCAGCACGATGCCGATGGTGGATGGCGTGTCGAGCCCGAGCGGCATCGCCGTGACGTTCGGGTTGCCCGTCTTTTTGGCGAGCCGGAACGCCATCCAGGTGTACACGAGATCCCCGAACAGCACCCCGAAAGCGGTGCCCGGAAACATCTTGGTGTATACCACGTTGGCCGGGAACCCGAACCCGAACACCAGGATGCCGGCCAGGAACGAGAGCACCGTGAGGTTGTCGAACATCAATCCGAAAAAGCCGTTGATGTCCCCGAGCGCGAACCAGCGGTACTTGTGGGTAGTCTGGGTCATCGTCCTCTCCTCGCCGCGTCGTGCGGCACCGACCTGCTCCCGCCCCGATTCGAGCTCACCGAGCCGCACGGTGCGGGAGGACGACCTGGCCGGCGGACTGCCCGCGCATTGTAGGAAGCGGGCGTTGCCGCGGCAAGCGAAGCTTTGCGGAACACCCCGTTGGGGGTACGCTGGGTACGTGAACGTTTGGCTTCGTGCCCTCATCGCCGTGCTGGTCGGCAACGTGCTGTACTTCGTCGTGCTCACACCGGTCTTGCCGCCCGACCTCCGGCACCAACCGTTTGCGTACGACCTCGGGCTCGCCATCGACTTCGTGATCTGCCTGGCGCTCTACCTCGCGCTCGGCAGGATCGAGCGGCACGCCGCCGAGCCACAGCCCTGAGCGCGGCACGACGAGACGCTCGCGTGTCCGACCGTCTGCTTACCGGCAAGGTGCCCTGGGACGTCGTGGCGGGGCACGTGCGCGGACCGCTCCCACCCGAGGTGGTGCTCGGCCCGGCGCACGGCGAGGACGCCGCGCTGGTGCGGTTCGGCAACGAGCTGTGGGCCGTGGCCGCCGACCCCGTGACGTTCGCGGCGCGCGGCGCCGGGCGGCTCGCCGTGATCGTCAACGCCAACGACGTGGCGGTGCGCGGGGCCGTGCCGCGCCTTTTCCTGGCCGTGGTGCTGCTGGCCGAGAGCGACGCCACGGCCGACCGCGCGGTGGCGCTCCTCGACGAAATCCGCACCACTTGCGCCGAGCTGGGCGTCGGGCTGATCGGCGGCCACACCGAGGTCGCGCCCGGCATCGACCACAGCATCGTCTGCGGGACCATGCTCGGCCCCATCAGCGACCGGCCCATCACCACCGCGGGCCTGCGGCCGGGTGACCGCGTCGGGCTCGTGCGCACGGCTGGCCTCGAGGGAACGGCGATTCTCCGGGAGGCGTGGGGGAAGCGCCTCGCCGCGCTGCATCCCGCCGGCGCTTTCCCCGCGAATGAGGTCGCAGCCGATCCCGGAACGCTGCTCGTGGTGCAGGAGGCGCTGGCCGCCGCTGCCTGCCCCGCCGTGAGCGCGCTCCACGACGTCACCGAGGGCGGGGTCGGCGAGGCGCTACACGAGCTGGGGCAGGCCTCCGGCTGCGTCATCGAGGCCCGGCGAGAGGACGTGCCGGTACTGCCCTCGACACGAGCGCTGTGCGAGGACCTCGGCCTCGATCCGCTCGGGCTCATCGGCTCGGGCGCGCTCCTCGTCGGGTGCGCCGAGGGTGGCGTCCGCGCGGTCGAGGAAGCGCTCGCTGCGGTTGCCGCGCCGGTGGCGTGGGTCGGCCGCGCCCACGCCGCTCAGGCCGTGGTGGCGACGCTGCCGCGCTTCCCGCGCGACGAGCTCCTCAAGGCTGGCCTTCTGGCCCGGGTGCGTGCCCTCATCTTCGACCTCGACGGGACGCTCGTCGAGTCGGATTACGACTGGCCGGCGATCCGGCGCGAGCTGGGCATCACCGAGCCGTCGATCGTCGACGCCCTCAACGGCCTGCCCGAGCCCGAGCGCTCGCGGCAGTGGACACGCCTGGAGGAGATCGAGCGCGAGGCCACGGCGGCGGCACGCCTGCGCCCCGGGGCACGAGAGCTCGTCACCTGGCTGCGCGGGCGTGGGTTGCCGTGTGCCCTGGTAACCAACAACACGGCGGAGAACACCTCGTCGCTGCTGTCCCGCTTCGGGCTCGGCTTCGACCTCGTGATGACCCGAGACGACGGGCTCTGGAAACCGTCCGGTGCGCCCGTGCGCGCAGCGGCGCACCGGCTCGGCGTACCGATCGAGGCGTGCGCGAAGGTAGGGGACGGGCGGTACGACGTGCTTGCCGGGCGCGAGGCCGGGTGTGGCGTCGTCGCCCTGGTCCGGCTGGCCGGGTACGCGCTCGACCCTCGACCGGATCTCGTTTTCCCCGACCCGCAAGCGCTCTGGCGCAACCTGCTGATGATCCACGAGTAAGGACAGAAACGCCCACGACTGGATACCCCGCTGGCAACGCGGAACCGGGTGCGAGCATAAAGCGTCACCAGGTGCGAGCCTGGGCCCGGCTCGCGGGCATTCCGGCGGCACGAACTCGCGATCCCGCGGTCCGAGAAGGCAGGGCTTGCCGCGGACCGGCGGCCGTGCTCTCATCGGCAGCCAGGTCGCGAGGGAAGGAAGGGAGCCGACGTGGAGTGCAGGGCATCGTTCGGGGTCATGCTGACGGCCGCTTCGGGCCGGGTAGCGCGAGACGGTGACGTGCGGCCCGAGACCCACCTCTCCGAGGTCGCGCATGCCTTCGCCCCTGGCGCGGCGCTGCGTCACGCCGCACGGCTGGGCCATGGCCACATCAACGACACGTTCCTCGTCGAGCTGGACCGCGGCGGCCGAGGCCAGCGCCTGGTGCTGCAGCGGCTCAACCGCCAGGTGTTCGCCGATCCGCTCGCCGTCATGTCCAATATCGAGCGGGTGCTCGACCACCTTCGTCGCACGCTTGCCGGCTTCGCGCCCGAGGTGCGGGCGCGGCGCGTCCTGACCCTCGTCCACACCGGGGAGGGCTCGGCGTGGACGTGCGACAGCGCCGGCGAAGTCTGGCGCGCCTACCTGTTCATCGAGCGCGCCCGCTCGGGCGCGACTGCTGGCGTGCCGGCCGAGGCGTTCCAGGTGGCGCGGGCGTTCGGCGAGTTCCTGCGCCGACTCGCCGACTACGACGGCCCGCCGCTGGCGGTGACGATCCCCGCCTTCCACGACACTCGTCGCCGGGTCGACGCGCTCGTCGCCGCCGTCGCGCGCGATGCCGCGGGACGGGTTGCGGGTTGTCGGAAAGAGATCGACCTCGCCCTCGAACAACAGCCCCTGGCCGCGGTGCTGCTCGACCTCCACGAAGGCGGGCTGGTGCCGGAGCGCATCACCCACAACGACACCAAGCTCGACAACGTGCTGTTGGACGAGATCACGGGCGAGGCGCTGGCGGTGCTGGATCTCGACACCGTGATGCCGGGGATGGCGCTCGCCGACTTCGGCGACCTGGTGCGTTCGGGCGTCACGACCGCCGCCGAGGACGAGCCCGACTGCTCCCGCGTCGAGGCCGACCCCGAGCTGTTCGCGGCGCTGACGGCGGGCTTTCTGGATGGGGTCGCGAAGTTGCTCCGCCCGGTCGAGGTCGAGCACTTGGCGGTGGCCGGCCAAGTCGTTACGTACGAGATCGCCGTCCGCTTCCTCACCGACCACCTCGACGGCGACACGTACTTCCGCATCGGCCGCCCGGGGCACAACCTCGACCGCGCCCGCACCCAGCTCGCGCTGCTGCGCTCGCTGCAGCGCCAACAGGGCGCGTTCCGGCGAATCGCAGCCCGCTCGGCGATCGAGGCAGGGGTCGGGTCATGAGCCTGCTCCACCCCATCGACGGGGCGATCGTCGGCCTCTACCTGCTCGGCACCATGGTCGCGGGCGTGCTGGTGCGGCGGCACGTCAGCAAGGTGGAGCATTTCCTGCTCGCCGGGCGGGAGATGGACGTCGCCCTCGGCGTGGCCTCGCTCGCGGCCACCGAGTTCGGCATCGTGACCTGCGTCTACACCGCCCAGAACGGGTTCAAGTACGGCTTCGCCGGCGCCACGCCCGGGATCCTCAACGCCGTGGCGATGCTCGTGGTGGGTCTCACCGGGTTTTGCATCGAGCCGTTGCGTGAGGCGGGGGTAGTGACGTTGCCCGAGCTGTTCGAGCGGCGATTCGGGCCGCGGGTGCGGGCAGCAGCCGCGGTGGTGATGGTGCTCGGCGGCCTGCTCAACATGGGGGTGTTTCTGCGCACCGGCGGCGAGTTCCTCCTCACGGTGACCGGCGCCGGTACGGGCGGCTCCGGCTCGTGGGCACGGACCCACACGCTCGAGCTGGCGATGACCGCGCTCCTGCTGCTGGTCGGAATCTACACCGTCCTGGGCGGAATGCTGTCGGTGCTGGTCACCGACTTCCTCCAGTTCGTGGTGATGAGCGCGGGGCTGTTGGTGGTGACGGTGCTGGTGCTGGCGCGGGTCGGTTGGACGAACCTGGTGGTTGCGGTGGAGCGGTACCACGGCGCCGGGGGCTTCAACCCTCTGGTCAACCCCGAGATGGGGTGGGCGTACGTGCTTTTCAACGCCTGCCTGAACCTGGCTGTGGTCCTCACCTGGATGGCGGTGATCCAGCGCGTGCCCGCGACACCAAGACCGGACGCAAGGTGTTCGTCCGTACCAGCTTCTTCTTCGTCACCCGGTTTCTCATCCCGGGGATCTGGGGCATTGCGGCCCTGGCGCTGCTCGGCCCCGGCGTCGACAGCCTGCAGGCGATGCCGCGGTTTCTCGCCCATTTCGTGCCGGTGGGGATCATGGGGCTGCTCCTCGCCGCCATGCTCGCCGCCGACATGAGCACTGATTCCTCGTACATGCTGACTTGGGCAAGCTTGATCTACAACGACCTCCTGGCGCGCTTCCGCCGCCGGTCGTGGGGCGATCGCGAGGGGCTGCGCGTCAACCGCCTGATCGTCGCCGCCATCGGTGTGTTTCTGCTGTGGTATGGGCTGTGGTACCCGCTCAAGGGTGACCTCTGGACCTACCTCGGGGTGACCGGGACGATCTACCTTGCCAGCATGTCGACGCTGCTCGTGGCGTGCTGCTACTGGCGGCGCGCCAGCCCCACCGGCGCGGCGGCGGCGATCGTTGCTGGTGCCGTCATCCCGGTCGCCTACCTGGTCCTCGAGCAGCTCCCCGCCACGGCGGCGTTCGCCCGCACCACGGTGGGCCCGTATTGGTCGGGCCTCGCGGCGTATGCCGCCTCGGCGTTGGCGATGATGGTCGGCTCGTGGCTCAGGCCCGCCAAGGAGGCGTCATGAGCCCCTCTGGACACCTCGTGTGGTGGCTGATCACGGCGACGTGCCTGCTCTGGCTCGGCACGGTCACGCTCGTGGTCGCGTGGAAGGGAACGCGTGACATCTTCGCCATGCTCCGCCGGCTGCGGAAAGCGGGCAAGAAGGAGGACGAGCCATGAGGAGGTCGGCTACGAAGGTCTGCATCCTCGCGGTGCTGCTCGCGGTGGCGGCTGAGGCTGGGCAGGCGGACCACCGGTTCGAGCTCGCCAACGCCAGGCTAGCGGCCACTGTGGAGGTGGTCGACGGGCACCTCGCAAGGGAGACCCTGCGCGGAGCCGGCACCGCCGCAGCCCCCGCGGAGCTCGTCACCGACGGAGGCTTCTCGGTCGAGGTGGTGTGGACCGGCTGGCAGGCGCCCGGCAAGGTCGATAACGCCGACAACGCGGTCACCTTCGGCCCGGCCGACTTCGCCTTCGCGAGCGCAACCAGCTCCACCGACAACGACGTGCACGAGCTGACGCTCGCCTTCGCCGGCCCCGGGGGGCTCAGGCTCGAGGTGCGTTACCGGCTGGGTGACCGCGACTTCTTCCTGCGCCGCCGGCTGCGGGTTCTCGACGCCGAACACCGGGGGCACTACCTGGACAGGCTATGGAGCCTCGATACCTCGCTGCGGACCCCGGCAACGGTGCTCAAGGCCGGTGGGTTCGGGCAGCCTGTCGCCCTCCTCGTTCCCGGCGGTGGCGCGTTCGTCGGCCTCGAATGGCCGGCCGCCGACAACCGGCTCGAGCGCGCTGGCGAGACGACCCGGGTGCGCTGCGGCGACTTCATGGGCGAGGTGATCGGCCCCGAGGGGGTCGCCGGGGAGGACGTGGTGCTCGCGGTCACCCCCGACGCGCACGTCAAGGGGTGGTTCCTCGCCTACCTCGACACCATCCGCGCCGGCAAGCTCCGTCCCTACACACTCTACAACTCCTGGTACGACCTGCGCTCCGCCGAGTATCCGCGGGTCGCGCCCGACCACGTGATGAACGAGGAGAACGTGCTGCGGATCGCCCGCCGGCTGCAGGAGCGGATGGTGGCACGACACGGCATCACCCTCGACGCCTTCGTCCTCGACGACGGCTGGGACGTCTACCGCTCCGACTGGCAGCTGCGGCCGGCACAGCTCCCCCGAGGGCTGGCGCCGATCGTCGATCAGCTCGCCACAACCCACACCCGGCTGGGCGTGTGGTACGGACCCACCGGCGGCTATTCCTTCCGCAAAGAGCGCGTCAGTTGGATGCGCGCGCATGGCTACGAGACGGCCGGCGACCAGATGTGGGTCGGCGGCCCCCGCTACGGAGCGCTGCTCGAGCGCCGCACCACCGACATGGTCAAGGCCGGTGTGCGCTACTTCAAGTGGGACGGGTTCCAGTTCCTGGCCACCGGCCCCGACCTCGGCACCCCGCCGGGAATTCACGCGCGTCGGTCTGTCCTCAAGACCGTTGGCCGCCTCGCTTCGAACGTTCGCGCGCTCGATCCCGACGTCTTTCTCAACATCACCTCCGGTACCTGGCTGTCGCCGTGGTGGCTGACGATCGCCGACCAGATCTGGATGGGGGGCGAGGACTACGGCGCGGCGGACGTGCCCTCGATCTCCTCCCGCGACTCCTCGATCACCTACCGCGACCTGGTGCTGTACGAGGACTTCCGGACCAACGACTTGTGGTTCCCGATTGCCAACCTCATGACCCACGGCGTGCTCAAGGGCTCGATCGATGTCGAGGAGATCGGCCGCGACGAGCCGCTGCCCGGCTTCGCCAACGAGGTCGTTTTCTACCTGGCGCGCGGCGTGAGCATGCACGAGCTGTACATCTCCCCGGACGTACTCTCGGAGGACGAGTGGCAGGTGCTGGCGCAAGCCCTGTACTGGGCCCGCGACCGATTCGCCGTGCTGTCCCGCTCCGAGATGATCGGCGGCGATCCCAACCGCCGCGAGGCGTACGGCTGGGCCCACTTCAAGGGTCGGCGCGGCATCGTGGCGGCCCGGAACCCGGAGATCACCGCGGCCACGCTCGCAGTGACGCTCGATCCCGGGCTCGGTCTCGACGAGGCCGCGTCGGAGCTCGTGCTCGAGCGCGTCTACCCGACCCGTTGGGTGGACCCCCGTCTGCACCGCGCTGGCGAGCGGGTGGAGCTCCCGCTTTCGGGCTACGAGGCGGCGGTCTACGAGCTCTACCCGCTGGCCGAGGCCGGCGAGCCGCTCCTCGCCGGGGTGACCTTCACCGAGACCGCCCGCGCGGGCCGAACGCGCTGCCTGGCGGTCCTCGACGCTGGGCCCGAGATCCGTGTGCTCGACCCGCACGCGGTGCGTTCGCTGCGCATCCTCGGCAAAACGGCCCGCGACGCCAGCGAGCTCACCGTGCCCCCGCGGTCACCGCTCGTTGGGGCACCGCGTGTCGAGCCCGGCGACGGCGGCCTCCGTGTCTCGTTCACCCTCGCCGAGCGGGCACGCGGGGCGAAGGTCGCCGTGCTCCTGCGCCCCTCGTCACCCACCCCCGGCCCCAACGACCCCGTCTTCCGCCTGACCCTCGATGGGCAACCTGCCCAGCCAGAGCGGGTTTCGGTGCCGGGTGTGTGGGCGTGGCTGAGCGTACCGGTGCAACCCGGCGCACACGAGCTTGCGCTTGGCCTCGCCAACACCGACGGGAAGCCGTGGACCGGCAGCGCCCAGGCGTGGCTGATCGGCACCGAGCGGGTCGAGCCGGTCGAGATCCGGCTGGCGGCGCACCGACCGCTGGCCCCGGCCCGTCCGCTCCCGCCCTCTGGCCTTGGCCCGTCCGAGCTGCCGGCCAGTGTGCGGCTCGGCGAGCTGGTGCTGGCGGCCGCGACGCGCTGAGCGCCGTCCTCGGCCGGGGGAGTCACCCGGGAAACCGGAGCGCCGTCCCGCTCCAGGGCTTTACAATGCGCCGGGCCGCCCGACGCGGGACCCGACTTGGAGATCGACATGACAGGTCGCAACGTCACGCTCACTGCCCTGTTGCCGATTGCGGTTCTCGCCGTGGCGCTGTCTGGGGCCCCCGCGCCTGCATCCGCGTGCACCACGGCGGTGGTTTCGGGCGCGGCCACCGCCGATGGCCGCCCGCTGCTGTGGAAAAATCGTGACGCCAACGAACTCCACAACCAGGTCGTCTACCGCGAGGACGGTCGCTACCCGTACGTGGGCCTCGTCAATCAGGGTGACACCGCCGGGCTGCAGATCTGGGCCGGTGTCAACAGCGTCGGGTTTGCGGTCATGAACTCGGCGTCGTACAACCTCGACGACAAGACCACGTTGGCCGAGGGGGCGTTCATGAAGCTGGCGTTGCAGTCGTGCGCCACCGTGGCCGACTTCGAGCGCCTGCTCGGCTCGACCAACCTCAGGGGCGCCCGCGACACCAACGCCAACTTCGGGGTCATCGATGCGCACGGTGGCGCGGCATTTTTCGAGACCGGCCTCACCACCTTCCGGCGCTTCGACGCCAGCGACCCCAGCACCGCGCCCAGTGGCGCCCTCATCCGTTCCAACTATTCGGACAGCGGCGATAGCGCCACTGGAACGGGGCTACTGCGTCGCGAGCGCGCCACCGAGCTCGTCGACGCCCTCATCTCCTCCCGCCAACTCGACGCTCGCACCCTTCTCGCCGGAGTGAGCCGTGATATCGCCAACCCCCGCATCGGCGCCTTTCCCCTCGCCCACCCCGAGGCGGCACGTTTCGCCTGGGTGGGCGACAGCATCAACCGCGACCTCACCGCCTCCGTGACGCTCATCGCCGGAGTACCGGCAGGCGGCGATCCGAGCCTTGCGATTGCGTGGTTCATCCTCGGACAACCGATCACCGGCATCGCGACGCCGGTGTGGGTGAAAGCTGCGGCGATACCGATGGAGCTGGCGGCGGGAGCCAAGCCGGCACCGCTGAACGCTGCCTGCGACCGCCTTCGCGCCCGACTCTATCCGTGCTGGCGAGGCGACCAGAAGCGCTACCTCGAGGTCGTCGTCCTCGCCGGACAGCGCGGTCTCCTCCTCCCGTTGCTCGCGGCCGAGGAACGAACGTTCCGCAAGGTGGGGGAGGCGGAGCGGGCCTGGAAAGGTCGGGCTCCGGCGGCCGAGGAGCTGCGGGCGCTGCAATCGCACCTCGCCGCCCGAGCCTTCGCCGCGCTCGCCACCCTCGCTACCCCGACAAGTGAGTGAGGAAGGGAGGCTCCCCAGCATCGGGGAGCGAGCTCAGTAACGGATGCCGATCCAGAACTCGGTGCGGTACCCGTGGTCGAGCGATTCCTTGAAGTCCCACCGCTTGGCGAAGTCCCAGTGTGCCGGCAGCCCGAAGAGGTTGAGAGAAAACCCGAACCCGTAGCTCGAGACCGCGTCGTCGAGCCGCCCATCGTGCCAGAACCGAAACCCCTGATTATACTTCGGTACTTTGTACTGGCGGCCACCGCCGAGATCGATCGTATAGCCCGGCAGGTCGAACCACGCCCCGCCGACGTCGACGAACACCCGCCCACGCACGCTCGCGAGGTGCAACCAGGGCAGTACCAGGTGATCGATGAGCGGGAACCGCCACTCGAGGTTGGTGTGGAATGCGCGGTTGCCAGCGAGAGACTGGTAGTTATAGCCCCGGAGCGTATCGATACCACCGAAGTAATAGAAGTTGGGTCGGTTACCGTTCGAAGCGGCAGCCCATACGCGAAGCGCCACCTCGTTGCGCCGCGACAGAGGCACGTACTGGCGGGCATCCAAGATCAGGCCGTGCGACAAGATGCCGCCCTCCTTGACATCCAACGCATTGTTGTAGGAGAGCATCCAGCGCCGCCCGCCGTGCGGCCCGTAGTATTGATAAAACGTCGTGTCGCCGGTCGCCGACACCCCGATCCAGGGCAGGTTGTCCTGCTGGTCACGGAACATCACGCCGTCTTCGGTGAACACCGGGTAGGCGATCCTTCGGCGTACGAACCCGAGGTTGGCGTCGAGCCGGTGGTAGACCGAAAGCGGGTACTGGGCGAACGCCGCCACGCCCGTCTCGCGGTACTGCTGGCGCCGCTTGACCCTGTCGTCGGCCGGGTGCTCCTGAAACAGGTAATACGAGCTATCGTCGAACGCCACCGCACCCCACTGCACGCGGCGGCTCAAGTTCATCCAGGCGAACGAGAAGTTGGTGTAGCTCTCCACCGACGACAGCAGGACGTTCAGGCGACGGTCCCCGTAGTTGTCCGAGAACGAGAGGTAGGTTTGAGAGATGAGGGTGTTGTCGGTGTTCACGCCGACCAGCACCTGAGCATCGTCGAGCCCGAGCTTGTACCGCTTGATCGGCTCGACCTTCTCCTTGTTGATCGCCACCGAGATCGCCGGCTCGAACTTCTCGCGCACCGGTGACGGTTGGGCCAGCTCTTCCTTGCCAGCCGAAACGGCCTGTGCCGGATCGGCGAGGTACAGCGCGTACCGCCCTTTCGCGTACGCCTGGAAGACTACCCGCTCGCCGTCGCGAGTCGGAATCGCCACCGGGTTGAGTGCCGAGCCGATAACCCTGGTCAGCCGCTCGAGGTCCCGGCTTTCGAGATCCAGGCTGTAGATATCCATCACCCCCTGGTCGCGGTCGGAGGCAAAGTACAACCGCTTGCCATCGCGCGAGAAGCTCGTGCCCTCGTCGTTACCGGGCCCGAACGTGAGCTGCGTGCGCTGCGCGGGGTTGTCGAGCTCCAGCCGGAAAAGCTTGGCGCTCTCGCCGCTCTGCGAGGAAAACACCAGGGCCTTGCCATCGGGGGTGAACACCGGGTCGGCGTCGTATGCCTCGTCGTTGGTCAGGTTGGTGACCGCACCACTGGCTACGTCCAGAAGGTAGATATCGGCGTGGCCGCCGGCAAAGGCGCGGAAGGCGATGGTCTTGCCATCGGGGGAGTACGCTGGCTGCATCGCCTGGTCGACCGGCATCGGGAAGCGGCGCTCGATCCTGCCTTTGTAGGTGTCCAGGATCAGCAGATCGCGACCGCGCTCGCGGCGGGCGAAGACGGCGATGGCGTCGCCGTCGGGAGAGAACGCCAAGTCGCGACCGCGATCGGGCCCCGTCGTCAGCATCTGGGCGATGAGGTACATGTAGCGGTTCGAGTTGCCGCGCGTGAGGTTGCGGAAAAGCCGGCGGTCCGGCGTGCCGAAGAGCACCACGTCCACGTCCTCCTTGTAGGTCGAGAACGCGGCGATGAGGTCCCCCGACGGCGAGGCGATCGGAGACGTCTCGTACGTTTGCAGGCCGCCCGCCGCATCCACGCGGAAGAGCTGGCCGTACTCGCGCGGGTCGCCTCGCTCGGTGAACGGTTGGTAGTACTTGCGCAGCCACGCCCGAAAGCGGGCGTCGAACTCCTCGAGGTCGAGATCGAAGGCGCGCTTGATCGCCTTGGCGACCGAGCCTCCCAACGAGTGGCGGAACTCGAACACGAGGTCGCGCAGCCCCTCGTCGCCCCACTCGGCGTGCACGAACTTGAACACCATGTGGCCGTAGCGGTACGCCTCATATCCGGAGGGACCCTGACCAACCGAGGCGACGCGATCCGAAAGCACCGCGTCGCGCATTACCGCCCGAGCACGAGAATCCTCGTCGTCGGCGAAAAAGGAGGCCATGCCCTCCATGAACCATTGCGGTGGGCTCGAGGTCAACGCCTTGCCGAGCCGCCCCTGGAACAGGATCTCGAACTGGAAGACGTGCGTGAGCTCGTGCTGGATGAGCTTCTGGAGGTCCGCGTCGGGGAGGTCCACCGGCATCACCATGCGGTTGCGGGACGGCAGGGCGAACGCTCCCACCCCTTCCGGGATGAACTCGACGATGGTGTTGGTCTGCTCGAAGTCGGCGTGGGTGGCGTAGGCGATGAGCGGGATCGGCTCGGTGATCTGGAAGTTGAGCTTGCGTGCTAGCTCGTCGTAGGCACTCTCGGCGAACGACGCGATCTTCGGCAGCGATGGCTCGACCTCGGCGTAAAACGAGATACGGAAGTGGGGCGTCGGGTACACCATCCACCTGAACGAGTCGTACCTCACCTTGTTCTTGCCGAAGTACTGCGCCGCGGCCGGCGACACCACGAGGAGGACCGCAGCCAGGCACAGGATGCGTCGAATCATTGAACCCCCTCTTAAGGCACGAACAGAAACCGTTTGCTCTTCACCGTCCGCGGCACGAACACCCCCGCCAGCTTGTTCTCGAGCGCGTAGAGGTTGGCGAACATGCCGGTGAGCTCGTCGAAGGCCTTCTCCTCCCGCTCTTGGGTGTCCTTGAACGACTCCTGGAGCAGGAGGGCCCCGCTGCGCGCGTCGAAGATGTTGAGCAGGATGTCGTAGCTGAACCCCGTCTGCTCGACCATCACCTGCCGGTAGTAGGTGCGGCCATCGATCGGCGACTCGTACGATTCCATCTTCGGCTGCGTGGTGTCCTGGACCGTGAACTCGATGGAGCCGGCGACTACGTAGTCGGCGTTGACGCGCATCCCCAGCTCACGCCAGAAGTCAGCCAAGGTCGCGAGCTCGAGCGGATCGGTCGTCGGTACCCTGACGCCCTCGAGCTGCGGCAGAATGACAAGCTTGCTCTCCTTGCGCAGGAGCTTGCGTAGGAACCGTTCGAACTCCGCGGCGACGTCGAACTTGAGCTGCGCTGGCGCCTCGTCGCCCCGCACCTCGCGCACGAACGGCCCGATGTACAGCCGCTCGTGGCCGGAGAGCTGTAGCTTGGAGCGTAGGGGTAGGGACAGCACGACCTCGCGGGTGGTCGCCCAGCCGGCGGCAGCGACGAAGGCGAGCACAACCGCAACCCTAAGGCTTCGCATCGCCACCCTCCTTGGGCTTCACGCCCCGTGCCAGGCTCGCATAGAACTCGGCAAATCGCGCGTAGTTGCGCTTCAGCACGGCGTTCGAGGGAGCTTTCTCGACGGCGAGCTTGTAGACCTCCAGCGCCTCCTCGTACCGCCCGAGGGCCTCGAGCGAGACCGCCTGGAGGCCCAGGCTTTGCAGCGCGATGGCGCACTTGGCGGTTTCCAGCAGCAGGGTCTTGCGCGAGATGGCGTGGGCGTCCACCGGCGCGCCGCGGCCGCCGTCCTGCGACATGTCCCAGCGA
>WBZO01001618.1_pt2 | contig 15014 bp, 15 predicted proteins | sample 5204261 | NCBI WGS metagenome assembly WBZO01 (sample SAMN12412400, study PRJNA552823) | activated sludge metagenome | isolation source: activated sludge from anammox sidestream of wastewater treatment plant... | place: USA: North Carolina | collected 2017-09 | reverse complement strand
TTTTTCTCGGTGCGCGGAAAAAGTGCGCCGGGCTCGTTCACTTCACGACCCGCCGGGAAAACGCCGAACACCTTCAGATCCTCCAGCGAACAGGCGCCTTGCAGGCCGAGCGCCTTGCGCAAGGCTTCCATCTTCTCCGGCATCACTGGCTGCAGCAAAGATGACAATATCCGGAGCGATTCTGCCGCGACATAGAGGCAGGCGTGCAGCTCCGTCTTGTCGTCCTTCTTCGCGAGCGACCACGGCTGCTTGACCTCAAAGTATTTGTTCACGCGCTTCACCGCGTTCAACACCTCGGCCAAACCCTGATCAATCCGCATGCCGTGAATCAGCGCAAAACACTTCTCCACCGCAGCGAGCACCGCCGCGCGCACGTCGGCGGATTCCGCGTCCAGCTCGCCCGGCGGCAACGCGGGCACCACGCCACCGCAAAAGCGCCGCGTCATATTCGTCACGCGATTCAGCAGGTTGCCCAGATCATTGGCCAAGTCCGCATTGTAGCGGCGAACAAACGCCTCTTCCGTGAAGCTCGCGTCTTGGCCGAGAATCATTTCCGCCATCAAGAAATAGCGAAACGCGTCCACGCCATAGCGATCAATCATGTCCATTGGGTTGACGACGTTGCCGAGCGATTTGCTCATCTTGGCATCGCCCGAAAGCCACCAGCCGTGGGCGAACACTGTTTTCGGCTGCGCCACCCCGAGCGCCTTGAGCATGGTCGGCCAATACACAGTGTGCGTGGTCAGAATATCCTTACCCACAAGGTGATAATTCACCGGCCACCACTTCGCGAACATCGCATCGTCCGTCTTGTAACCCACGGCGCTGATATAGTTCACCAGCGCGTCGAACCAGACGTAGCAGACGTAATCCTTATCGAACGGCAGTTCAATGCCCCACGAGAGGCGACTCTTCGGCCGCGAAATACAGAGATCCTGCAACGGCTTGCGCAAGAAGCCCAGCGTCTCGTTGCGGCGGTGTTCAGGCTGAATGAAATCCGGGTTGTCGCGAATATACTGAATGAGCCAGTCCTGATAGGCGCTCATCTTGAAAAAGTAGTTCGCCTCTTTGATTCGCACGATGTTCGGCAAATCTTCGGGCTTCTTCCCCTCTGGCAAATCCTTCTCTGTGACAAACGTCTCGCTCGTCACGTCATACCACCCATCGTATTCCGCCCGATAGATTTCGCCGCGATCGAACAAGTCCTGCAAGCACGCCTGCACCACGCGCGTGTGGCGCGCTTCCGTTGTGCGGATGAAGTCGTCATGCGTGATTTCCAACCGCTTCCAGAGGTTCTGAAAATGAACCACGGTCGAATCCGCCTGCTGCTGCGGCGTCATTCCCGCTTTGTCAGCCGCGCGTTGCACCTTCTGCCCATGCTCGTCCGTGCCGGTGAGGAAATAGGTCGGATCGCCCGCCAGCCGATGATAGCGCGCGAGCACATCGGCGAGGATCGTCGTGTAGGCATGGCCGATGTGCGGCTTGTCATTCACGTAGTAAATGGGCGTGGTGATATAGAATGTTGATGGCTTCATGGCGTCTTCCGCAAAGGGGCCAGTATAGAAGTCTCCCGCCAAAGAACAACGACGAACCCAGCTTGCCCCGCACGATGGCAGCGCATACATTTCCGCTCGTGAGTAGTATTGAAGCGTTTATCATAATTATCCTGCTGTTGCTTGCGGTGCCCGACATCTGCGCGCGCCTCAAGCGCCCCGCCCTGCTCTACACGATCTACCTGATCGTTGGGCTCGCGATCGGACCCTTCCTCACAAAGGACATCAACGCGCTCATCTACCAGGTCGGGCGGTTCGGCTTCATTCTCGTTCTTTTTGAGATCGGCCTCGAAATTGACCTCCCACCCGTCAAAAGGCTCATCCGACCGGCAAAGCTCTCCCTGAAGTGGATCGTCATCCAATTCCCCATCGTGCTCGGCATTGCCCGGTGGATTGGCTTGAGCTGGAGCGAAGCCATCCTCGCTTCCGCAGCGCTCAACGCTTGCTCCGTCAGCATGACATTCCTCGCCTGGCAGCATTTCCCCGCGCCCAACCAAGAGCGAAAAATGGATTTGTTGCTCTGGATGGTGACCGTTGAAATCGTCGCCATCGTCATCCTGACCGCTGGCTACACCCTGCTCTCCTACGGCATCGGCATTCGGTTCTTCATGCACCTGGCCGAAATCGCGATCCTCGTCATCGTCATCAGCCTTTTCGCCGATCGCCTCACTTCGTTTCTCGGCAAGCGCCTCATCAGCACCGTGCACCTCAAGGGTCACTACATCGCGCTCTTTATCTTCCTGATCAGCGCGCTCGGCGCGCGAATCGGGCTTTCCGAATCTAAGACGGCCTTTTTTCTCGGTCTCTTCATCTCGCGCAGCACCCATGAAGGCATCGCGCTGAGCCATCACCTCCGCCCCATCGGCCAGAATCTCCTCATCCCCATCTTCTTCGTCTCACTCGGCGCCTCGGTCCCCGCGGCCCTTCTCACCAGCAGCATCGGCATCTATGCCATCGCCACGGCGGCTGTTCTCTTCCTGCTCCGCGACATCCTGCACCGCACCATCGCCCAGAGCGGCTGTGAGCGGCGCACATTCTTGATCCTCTGCCCCAACCTCACCGTCGTCGCGCTCGCTGCGCAGACGATGATCGAATATGGCAGCAAGCCGGATTACATCACATGGATCATTCTCACGGGCCTCATCATGTCCATTGGCGCCCTCCCCTTCCTCCCCGCCCGCAAGAGCGACGCTTCTCCCGCTCCTGCCCCAGGAGCGACAGCCGAAAAGCCCGCACCCGCCCCTGCGGCGCGGGCCGCCACTGAGCCTCCCGCCACATGAAGTGCGGAGGAGCGCCCTCGCGGGCCGCTCCTCCTTTTCCCAACCTCCTTACGGTCAATCATCGTGCCTATCGCGCTCGTCGCGATCGCCATCGCGGCGACGACTCGTCCGACTCCGGTCGCGATCGCGATTCCCATTTCCGCCACCGCTGCTGCCGCTCCCCTCGGGCCGTCCCATGAACTGAACGCGGTCCGCAGAGACCCTGATTTTGTTCCGGCTCTGCCCGTCCTTATCCTGCCACTGCGAATACTGCAGCCGCCCTTCGACGAAAATCTGCGAGCCTTTCTTTAAGTATTCCCCACACGTCTCCGCCTGTTTATCCCACGCGATCACATCCACAAAGCATGTGCTCTCTTCCGATTTCCCATTCTTGCCGCCATATCCCTCGTTCACAGCCAAGCCAAGCTCGGCAACCGCCAACCCTTTCGCCGTTTTGCGGAGTTCCGGATCGCGCGTTAGATTTCCCACCAGCATCACTCGGTTCACTCGTACCATCTCGCATCTCCTTCTGTTGTTGTTCTCACTCGCTCTTCAATCGCGCGTTGCCCACGTGGTCGCATGCTCATCAATCCGCTCGCACGGATACTGGGTGCGAATACGGCGATTGAAATATTCCCCCTTGTTCACGATCCGCGTGAAATCCAAATAGACCTCTCGATCCACACCCGCATAAGAATAGGCCGCGCCACTGCTGAACACGATCGTCAGCGTGCGCGAGGACGCGTCGTAGCGCGCGGCGTCAAACAAACGCGATTCGATCCGATGAAACTCCACACCCTGCTTCCCGCGCCACGGCAGCTCGCCCGCCCAGCTCGCTTGCGCTGCCATCGCCAAGACTCCGATCGCCACACTCATCATCATTCGCTTCATTTCGATTCCTCCGTAAGGGGTTCTTTCTGGAACTCTCTATTCGCAAGAGGCGTGCCAACTGCCCATCTGGGTCAATAGTCGGAATACAACTCGTTCCCTAGCAGCCGGTTGCACAATACGCGCGAGCAGGGCATCCGAGCGTCAACAACTCGAAAGGAGGCAACTGCGGTTGATGGATTTCAACCGCGGTTGAAGTGAGCGAACAGTCGAGAGGGCGGTGGGCGCTATTCTTTCCGCAGGTGTTTGTGGACGGCCTGCGGCGTGATCCCGAGAAGCCGGGCGGCTTGCGACTTGTTGCCGCCGGAGACCTCAATGGCGTGCGCGATGAGCGCGTGGCGCACGTCGGAGAGATAGGCTTCCAGAGAAAAGCCCGCGCCCAATTCCGGCAGGGAGGGAACGCTCGACTTCCTCGTGGGCAGCGGCTCAACTTGAATATCGTCCGCATCGAGCACGGCATGATCGGAGAGCAACACGGAGCGACCGAGCACATTGGACAGCTCGCGGATGTTCCCCGGCCACGTATGCTCCTCCAATCGCTTCATGGCCGAGGCGTCCATGCGGCGCGGCGTCGGCATGGAGCGGTTCAACTGCGCGAGTTGATGCAGCGCCAGGAGCTTGATGTCGCCGCGCCGTGCGCGCAGCGGCGGCAGAACCAACTGCGCATAGCCGAGTCGGAAATAGAGATCTTCTCGAAACGATTTATCCGCAACCGCCGCCTTCAAATCGCGATGGGTCGCGGCAATCACCCGGACATTGACGGGAACCCCGCGCGCGGCGCCGATCGGCTCCACCACGCCATCTTCCAGCACGCGGAGCAACTTCGCCTGCAACGCCAACGGCAACTCGCCCACCTCATCGAGAAAAAGCGTGCCGCCATCCGCCAAGACAAACTTCCCCGGTTGATCGCTCGAGGCCCCGGTGAAAGAGCCCTTGCGGTGTCCGAAGAGAATGCTCTCCACGAGCGCCTCCGGCAACGCTGCGCAGTTGACCGCGACAAACGGCGCGCGGTGCCGCTCGCTCATCTCGTGAATCAATGCCGCCAACATTCCCTTTCCCGTGCCCGTCTCGCCGTGAATCAGCAGAGGCACCGAATGCGGCGCAAGCCTCTCGGCCATTTCCAAGACCCGCCGAAACGAAGGGTCCTCCCCGCGCAAACCGAGCTGACGGCACGCCGTCGTCAAATCCGGCGCGCGCAGGCGCGGCTCCACCAATCCATACGCCGCCATAGCCTCCCGCACCCGCGCAATAGCCCTCGGCTTTCCGCTGGAAACGGCAGGTCCCGCGTGGCCCCGGCCCAGCAAAGGCTGCACCGAAATCCACCGCGCGTCCGGCGCGTTTGCGACAACAAACGACCAAGCCTCTTGCAACGCTTCGGGTCCGGTGTTGTGGCAAACAGTCAACGCTCCAAGCGCTGCGCACCGCTTCACCTCGGATTCCAGCCGCTCCGGCAAGGCGCCGCTCGACACGGAAACCGAGACCCACTCAACTTCCAACTCCGGATAGAGTCGCTGCACGCTCGTCTCCAACGCCATCGCCTGGCCCGGTGTCGCCGCGGTCGAAAGCAGGACCAACCGCGTCACGGGCAAATTCGCGAGCAAGGTCAGCGTCGGCCCCAAGCCAGCGGCCTCGCCCGCCAGCCCCGGCACGTACGGATCCCATTCGTCCACACTGGTCAAAAGCACATTTGTCGAATTGCTCATTCCGTCCAAACCATGGCGTGCCCCACAAGTGAAAGTCCAGCGCGAAGCGAGATTCTCCCCGATCTCCCCCACCCTGCAACCGCCCCGCCCATCAAATATCCCTTGCGACAAATCGGCCGGGAAGGGAACATGCAGAGATATGGCGAAGGATCAAGAGTTTGCGGCGATACCGCTGGAGTGGTGCGGCCCCGTGCTGCTCGCGGGCCCCGAGGTGTCGGGTGAGTGGAAACTGCCCTTGGCGACATACGAGTCGCCACTGTGGCCGTCGGTGAACCGTGGCGCGCGCGTCTCCCGCGAAATCGGCGGACTCTCCGTCGTCGTGATTTCGGAGTGCATGACGCGCTCCATCGCAGTCGAGGCCGATAGCGCGGCCGTGGCCGCGGAAACGGCAAACGCCCTCCAATCGCGCCTCGCCGACCTGCGAAACGTGACCGCCGAGACGAGTCGCTTCGCGCAACTGCAAACGGTCCACACCCAAATCGTCGGACGACTGCTCTTCATCCGCTTCTCCTTCACAACCGGCGATGCGTCGGGACACAACATGGCAACCAAGGCCGCCGATGCCCTGATGAATTGGCTGCTGAACGAATACCCGCACCTGCGCTACACCTCCATTTCGGGCAACCTCTGCACGGACAAGAAGGTCTCCGCGGTGAACGGCATTTTGGGCCGCGGCAAATATGTCGTGGCCGAGGCGACCATTCCCGCCGAGATTTGCGCGAAGCGCTTGCAAACAACCGCCGCGAAAATCGCCGACCTGAATCTGAAAAAGAACTGGATCGGCACCTCCCTCGCCGGTGGCGTCCGCTCCGCCAATGCGCACTTCGCAAACATGCTCCTGGCCTTCTATCTGGCGACCGGACAAGACGCCGCCAACATTGTGGAAGGCTCGCAAGGCTTCGTGCACGCAGAGGCCACGCCGGAGGGCGCGCTCTACTTTTCCTGCACGCTGCCAAACTTGATCATGGGCTCGGTCGGCAATGGAAAGGGACTCGACTTTGTGCAGCGCAACTTGGAGAAGCTCGGCTGTACAGAAGAGCGCCCGGCGGGCGCCAACGCGCGCCGCCTCGCCGCGCTGTGCGCGGCGTCGGTCTGGTGCGGTGAACTCTCCCTGCTCGCAGCGCAAACCAATCCGGGCGAACTGATGCGGGCACATCTCGCGCTGGAGCGGCGCAAGAAGGATTAGTATGGCCAAGCGACCCGATGCGACAAATCAGCGCAAGGTGGAGCACATCGCCATCATCAACGAAGATCGCGAGACGGATCGCCGCAAGTTCTATTTCGACGAAGTCCGATTGCGCCATCGCGCCTTGCCCGAAATCAACTTCGACGAGGTGGACACCTCCATCGAATTTTTGGGCAAGCGGCTCACCGCCCCCATTCTCATTTCCAGCATGACCGGCGGCGACCACGCGACACTTCGCACCATCAACCGCAACCTCGCCGCCGCAGCCGAGCGCTGCCAAGTGGCGCTGGGCGTCGGATCGCAACGCGTGATGTTCACCAATCCCAAGTCGCGATCGAGCTTCGCCCTGCGCGCCATCGCCCCCACAACGTGCCTCCTCGCAAACCTCGGCGCGGTGCAGCTCAACGAAGGCTTCGGCCTTGAGCACTGCCGCGAAGCGGTCGCCGCCCTCGGCGCAGACGCGCTATACCTCCATTTGAATCCGCTGCAAGAAGCGGTGCAACCGGAGGGCGACACGCAATTTCGCGGGCTCGCCAAAAAGATTGGCGAGATCGCTCGGCACCTCGGCAAGCCCGTCATTCTGAAGGAAGTCGGAGCCGGGCTTTCGCGCGAAGATGTCCAACTCGTCGCCTCGCGCGGCGTGCGCTACATTGACGTCGCGGGCAGCGGCGGCACATCGTGGAGCCGGATTGAACACCACCGGCAAGACAAGAGAAGCGCGAACGACCTCGGCATCCTCTTTCAGGACTGGGGCATCCCCACCCCGCGCGCGCTGTGGGAACTCCGCGAGTTCCGCCCCCGCATCACGCTCATCGCCTCGGGCGGATTGCGGTCTGGCCTCGACATGGCAAAAGCGCTAGTGTTGGGAGCGTCGCTATGCGGAATGGCGGCGCCGTTTTTGGCCGCTGCGCAACAATCCACCGCGGCCGTCGTCCAACAGATTGAACGACTGCAGCGCGAGTTGCGCACGGCGATGTTCCTGCTGGGCATTCGGCGAATTGCCGATCTCATCGGGAACACGAGTTTGTTGATGGATCCGCCGGGAGCTGAGAAGCGCCTATGAATGTCGGCATTGATGCAATTCGATTCTATTCCTCGAACTACTTTATAGACCTCCACACCCTCGCGGGCGTGCGCGGCGTGGACCCCGACAAATATACCGTCGGCATCGGCCAGGAAAAAATGGCCATCCCACCGCCGGACGAAGACATTGTCACCATGGGCGCGGCGGCTGCCAAGCCGCTGCTGGACCGCGAAGGCAAAGACAGCATCGAACTTCTCCTCTTTGCGACCGAGTCGGGCATTGACCAATCCAAAGCCGCGGGCATTTTTGTGCACGGCCTCCTCGGCCTTCCCGCGCGCTGCCGCACCTTGGAACTCAAAGAGGCGTGCTACAGCGGAACCGCCGCGCTGCAACTCGCCTGCGCCGCCGTCGCGCGCAACCCCAAAACGCGCGCGCTCGTAATCGCGTCCGACGTCGCGCGCTACGAACTCGCAAGCCCCGGCGAACCCACGCAAGGCTGCGGCGCAGTGGCCATGCTCGTGACCGCCAATCCGCGCATCCTGGCCCTGGACCCCGAAACGGGACTCTTCACCTCCGACGTTATGGACTTTTGGCGGCCCAACTACCGCGACCAAGCCCTCGTTGACGGCAAATACTCAACTCGCATCTATCTGCAAGCGCTGCAGGAATGTTGGAAGCAATATCGCGAGCAATCCGGCCGCTCGTTCGGCGACATCGCGCGATTCTGCTATCACCTCCCCTTCACACGAATCGCGGAGAAGGCGCACGAACGCCTGGCCAAAGATGCGGGCATCGCCCTCACCGATGAACAAATTGCGCAACAGGCGGGCGGCTCACTCGGCTACAACAAGATCGTCGGCAACAGCTACGCCGCCTCGCTCTATGTCGGCCTGAATTGCCTACTTGATAACGAACCCGAGGACTTGAGCGGCAAACGGATCGGGATGTTCAGCTACGGCTCCGGTTGCGTTGCCGAGTACTTCAGCGGCGTCGTGCAGCCCGGCTATCGCGAGCGCCTTTTCTCCGACGAACACCGCGCCTTGCTCAACAATCGAACCGAATTGACCTACCGCCAATACGAGGACATCTACAATCTGGCCTTTCCAACCGATGGCGGAACACATATGTTCTCTCGATATCGGACGGGGCCCTACCGCCTCGCAGGAGTGAAAGAACACAAACGGCAGTACGAAGCGGCATCATGATCGCCATTGCGCCAGGAAAATTGATTTTGAGCGGAGAGCACGCGGTGGTCTATGGCCGCCCCGCGCTCGCGATGGCAATTGATCGCTGTGCGCAATCCATCATCACGCCCGGACAACCCGACCTCGTCTCGTTCAATCTGCTCGACCTGAAGGAATGCGATTCCTTCACGCTGCGCGCCCTCGGCGAAATGCGCGCGCGCCTCGCGCGAAATTACCAACTCTTCCTCAACGGCGAACTGGGCATTCGCGATGTCTTGCACAAGCCGATCGAACTGTTTGAGTTCGCCTTCATCACGCTCCTCGATGGCTTGCACCTGAAGTTCGGCGATGGCCTCGATATTCAGACGCAATCGAACATTCCCATCGGCTGCGGCATGGGCTCCTCCGCCGCCACGGTCCTGAGCATGCTTCGCGCCATCGGCCACTACTTCCGCGTCGAGTTCCGACCCGACTGGTTCCTCAAATACAGCATGGAAGCGGAAAAACTGCAGCACGGTTTCCCGAGCGGTGTGGACTCCTATATTTCTCTGCACGGCGGCTGCGCCCTCTTCCGCGAAGGCCACGCGCTCTCGGTTCCGCTGCCGCGCCTCAACCTCTACCTCGTCAACACCGGAACTCCTGCTGCGACGACGGGCGAATGTGTCGTTTCCGTGAAGCAAAACTTTGGAAGCGACCCCATCTGGAACGACTTTGAAGCCGTCACGCTCGAACTCGAAAAGGCTCTCCGCGCGAATGATCGCGAGACCTTCCAACGCATGGTTCTCGAAAACCAGCGCCTTCTCACTCGCATCGGGGTCGTCCCCGAAAAAGTGAATGCGTTTGTTCGCGCCATCGAAGAGCGCGGAGGCGCGGCCAAAGTTTGCGGCGCAGGCTCCGTCATCGGCGACAACGGCGGCATGGTCCTCGTCATCAGCGAGCAGGCCCCGACCGACCTCTGCAAAGAATACGGCTACGAACTCATCACCGTTCGCGGCGACCCGCTCGGCGCACGCATCGTCTAGCCCCTTCGTCCTCCGTAGAGCAATTCGTCGCTCCGCCACCGCCTTCCATCGCGTTTAGGTTGCGCCTCCGCTCCACCTCCGTCCATACTTCACCCATGCCAACGCCGACGATTAGCGCATCCGCGCCAGGCAGCTTGATGCTGCTCGGCGAACACGCGGTCCTTCACGGACACCGCGCGCTCGTCGCCGCCGTGGATCAACGCATCCGCGTCGCTCTTTCGCCGCGCAACGACCGCACCATCGAAATCGCGTCCGCACTCGGACAACACCGCACCGAGCTGGAGAATCTGGAACACCACCCTCGCTTCCAGTTCGTCATGGAGGCAATTCGGCGTCAGGCCCCAACCCTCCCATCCGGTTTTTCACTCCAAATCGAATCCGACTTTTCGCACACCATCGGATTCGGCTCGTCTGCCGCTGTCACCGTGGCCACCGTCGCCACACTCCGCGCGTTCGCGCACACCCCACCGGACCCCGACGCCGTGCGCGAGGAATCCATCGCCATCATCCGCGCCGTCCAGGGCCGCGGCTCGGGTGCAGATGTCGCAGCCAGCACACACGGCGGCATCGTGGCCTATCGCGCAGAACCGCGCGAAGTCCGTGTTCTCAACGCACAATTCGATTTGTGCGCCGTCTATTCCGGCTACAAAACGCCGACCCCTGAAGTGATCCGCCGCGTCGAGGAACTGTGGGCCGACCAGCCCGAAGCGCTACAGCACCTCTACGCACTCATCAACGAGAACGTGGAAACAGGCATCGCCGCGCTGGAGGCGAACGATCTGCGGGCCCTCGGAGCATCGCTCAACGCCGGCCAACTCCTGATGGATCGGTTGGGCGTCAACACCCCTGAACTCGCCGCCATCGTGGACGCGCTCCAAGCCGACCCTGGGATCCACGGCGCAAAAATATCCGGCTCCGGTCTCGGCGATTGCGCCATCGGACTCGGCGCCCTTCAGGCGGCACACCTGCCTTCCCCGCTAATCCCCGTCTCCATCGCGCCCGCCGGTTTGCGAATAGAATCCCCGATTTAAGAATGCTTTTTCCCGCCCAGGCGCTATATTAACGACAGTTTCGTGAAGCGAGCGTTCTTAGCCGGATTCATCGCACTGGCCGCAATCCTGACCGGGTGCGTCGCCATGCGGACCCCCGCGCCCAGCTCACATGCGGCAGAGGCGGCACACCAAACGCTCGCGCGAACGGTCGCATTTCCAAAACTTTTTCAGCAGCCCGATGACGGCTCGTGGCTCGACATTCAACGCTACGACGTGTTCCGAGGCGTTCGAAAAGCGGGCTTCACCGCCGTCCGCATTTTTGCCGACTTCGACCACGCCCCGCGCCAGCCCGGCAGCAAGGAGCCGGAGTTGAATGATACGTGGCTCACGCGGCTGGAGCGCGTGGCGCGCCAGGCGGATCGCTCCGGCTTGGCCGTGGTCCTTGCGGCGCGAACCGAAGCGGACTTGTCCACGGATGCCGCTCAAGATCGCTTGGTCGCCGATTGGAGTCAGCTCGCTTGGCGACTCCGCACCGCGTCGAGCCGAATCTACTTTGAATTGCTTGAGAATCCCGCGGGCGATTTGACCGACGCGGCGTGGTCCCGTCTCGCGGAAGAATTGCGGCTCAACATTCGCCTTTCCAATCCCACGCGCACGATCATCGTCGGCCCAGCCCACCGCTATGACCCCGCCCACCTCCCCTTCTTGGATCTGCCGCCCGACCCGAACCTCCTCTTCGCTTTCGCCTACAACGAACCCGTCGCCTTCACCCGACAAGGCGACCCGGCCATACGCGGGTCCGACGCATGGCTCGGAACGCGATGGACGGGCACAGGCGAGGAGATGACGCGCATCGAAACCGATCTGGACCGCGCGGCGCGTTGGGCGCGCCAAAACGGCCATAAACTCGTCTGCTTTTCCTTCATCAGCTCCGCGCGCGCAGAGCCCACATCCCGAATGCAATGGACCTATTTCGTCGCCCGCGCCCTCGAAGAGCGCGACATCGCATGGTGCTATGGCTCGTTTGCCAGCGACGCTGGCGTGTTCGATCGCGATTGGCGAATCTGGCGGCAACCTCTGCTGGATACACTGCTGAACAAATAGCGACCTCTCCACAGCCGACCGCCACACCCCGAATCGCAATTGGGTGTAGCGCGCAGTTGAATCTCACAAAAACGGGTGTACGTTAGGTCGAAAGGGGCGGTTTGTCGTGGAGATGGGCCGCCTCGAATTGTATTTCGCCCCCATGAAAACACGCAACGAACACGGCACGAAACCGAAGCTGGTCATCCTTGGAACAGGCTTCGCCACCTTCAGCATGCTGCACTACCTCGACCTGGATAGGTTCGACATCTGCGTCGTCAGTCCGCGCAACCATTTCCTCTTCACCCCGCTTCTCCCCAGCACCACCGTAGGCACGCTCGAGTTTCGCAGCATCATTGAACCCATCCGCGCCATGCAGCGACGCAGCGCTCTGCAATTCTATCAAGCCACCTGCACCAACATTGATTTCTCGACAAACCTGATCACCTGCGAAGGCAGCTTCGACGGCGAAACCTTCCTCCTGAGCTATAACTACCTCGTCATCGCCGTCGGCGCAGTGAACAAGACCTTCAACATCCCCGGAGTCGAAGAGCACGCGCTCTTTCTCAAGGAGCTGGCCGATGCGCGGAGAATCCGCCAGCGCATCATCGAAAACTTCGAACGCGCCAGCACCCCGCTCGTTGATGAAGCCGAGCGCCAACGCCTCCTCCACTTCGTCGTCGTGGGCGGCGGCCCCACCGGCGTGGAGTTCGCCGCTGAGCTGCACGACTTCCTCGAAGACGATCTGCACAAGGCGTTTCCCGACCTGATGGCGGAGGTTCGAATCACGTTGCTGGAGGCCTCCAAGGGGCTGCTCAATGCCTACGACGCCAAGCTGAGCGAATACACCATGCAGCGATTTCAGCGCGCCAAAATTGACGTGCGCACGAGTACGCTCGTGAAAGAAGTCCTGCCTCACGCGGTTCGTCTCGCCGACGGATCCGAAATGCCCGCAGGGCTCGTGGTCTGGTCCACCGGCATTGGCCCCACGGCCCTGATCCAGTCGCTCCCCTTCCCGAAAGACCGCGGCGGGCGACTGATCACCGATGCATTTTTCGCTGTGGATGAGAGCGCTCACGTTTTTTCCATCGGCGACTGTGCCACCCGCTCGGGCGATCAACTTCCCGCAACCGCACAAGTCGCTCAGCAGGAAGGCGAATACCTCGGCAAACACCTCAACCGGCTCATCAAGCAAAAGAAGCCGCACGAGTTTAAGTACCGCCACATGGGCATGCTCGCCTATGTCGGAGACCGGCGCGCCCTCGTGGATTCGCAATACATCAAAGGCCACGGCTTCGCGACTTGGATATTCTGGCGCTCCGCATATCTGACCAAACTCGTCAGCTTCAAGAACAAGACGCTCGTGCTTTTCGATTGGTTCAAAGCCGCGCTCTTCGGCCGCGACATCAGTCGCTTCTAGGCCCGTGCGCGCCGTTCGCCATCGGCTGCCTCAATCGCCAAAATCCGCGACCACGGGTACGTGGTCGGACGGGCGCAAAGCCGAGCGCGGATCGAGATCAATCCAACTCCTTCTCGCGCGCGCTGCGAGGGGCGGCGAAGCGAGGAGATAGTCTATGCGCCAACCTTCCTTCCGATCGGGCGAGAACGGTTTGCGATAATCAAAAAAGCTGTAGTGCCCCGGCTCCGGGTGAAAGCGGCGAAACACATCTTCAAATCCCCACGCGCGACATTCCGCAAACGCGCGCCGCGCCTCGGCGTGATAGCACACGTGTTGTTCTCGCTTCTCCGGATTGTTCACATCAATCGGTTCCGCCGCAACATTGAGATCGCCCAACCACAAAACGCTTTGCTTCGGCGTAAAGCGCGCGTCAAACCAGCGGCGCAACCGCGCAAACCATTCCACCTTGTATGAGAACATCGGATGATCAATCGCTCGCCCCTGCGGCACGTAGGTGTTCACAATGTGCAGCGCGCCAAAGCGGGCGTATAGCAGGCGCGGCTCGTCGGCAGGCCCGCCGTCGTCCAAGCCAAACTGCACGCAATCCGGCTCCGCGCGAGAGAGCAGCGCGACTCCGTTGTACGCCTTCATCCCGCGGAACGCGACGTGATAGCCCGCATCGCGCAGCGGCTCGAGGGGAAACAGCGCATCCACCACCTTCGTCTCTTGCAAGGCCAACAGATCGGGTTCGTGTTGGCGCAACCAGGCGACAACGACATCGAGCCGCGTGCGAATGGAATTGCAGTTGAACGTCGCGATGCGCATGGACGATTTCAAGCGCGTTCGCTCCGATAGCGCCGGAGCAACTCTGGGAAGGTGCATGAAGCGCAGCGCGAGCGGTCGTTCAGACAGTAGTCGTGAAAAATCTGGATCAAACCCTGTCGCCGCAAGCCAGTTCGATACCAGGAGGTCGGATGATGCGCCCCAAAGAGGGTGAACGCCGTCTGCCGAACAAGTTGGTTATTGCCTTCCGGCGGAAGCGCCGCCAACACAGCCTCGAATGGGGCCGCGCGCCCATCGGCGGCGAGCAGCGGGATGAGCACATTCGTGACGAGGAGCTGAATGCGATCGGCGCCGACGAGCGCGATCGGCGCAGAAGATATCTTGCCGCCCAGCGATAAGCGCCGGGCCCAAAACGAATCGCCCACTCCCTCCAACGCAGCGCAGGCGCGCTTCAATAGCGATTCCGCCGACCGCGGCGGCGACTCGAACAAGCGCCCATACGCCGCGCGCGCACCGAGAAACAGCGGCCCAATAGCTGCGATTCGGCGCAACGGACTATTGGCCGGACGCAACCCAGCCGTGCGCCATACCGCCGCATCCATCAAGCGATCCGCCCATCGCTCTCGATGTTTGATCCAAACATCCCACAAGCCGCGCACGTGCTTGCGTGCGGCCTCGTCCCAACGAGCCGACAGTTGCGCCGGGAGCAACCCGCTTACGCCCAAAAGAATCGCCTGCGCCGACAGCCCATTGCTTCCACAGACCTCCTCCAACTCCACCAGCGGCACACGCTCGGCGAGAGTGCGAAAGGGTTGTTTGTTGTGCTTGTAGCCAAGGACAGCGAGAGTTTCCTCGTAGAGCAGTTGCGACGCGCCAACTTCGTGTAAGCGCACAGCCAGACGCGCCGCTTTCCTGCGCAAACGCTCCTGTCCTGCCGC
>WBZO01004513.1_pt1 | contig 15027 bp, 13 predicted proteins | sample 5204261 | NCBI WGS metagenome assembly WBZO01 (sample SAMN12412400, study PRJNA552823) | activated sludge metagenome | isolation source: activated sludge from anammox sidestream of wastewater treatment plant... | place: USA: North Carolina | collected 2017-09 | reverse complement strand
GGCGTTCCTCGATTGGGATTACCCGGGGCTGCGCAGCGCGGTCTCCGTCGATGGCACGCTGAACGACGACTCCGATATCGATCGGGGCTGGCGTGTCGAACTCGCATTCCCGTGGGCCGGCATGACTCATCTGGCCGGCTCGAGGCCGCTTCCACCGGATCACGGCGACGTCTGGCGCTTCTTCCTCGGACGTTTTCAGAAGCTGTTGGCCAATGGGCGGGAGATCTTGCCTCACCCGGCCTGGTGCGCGACACCGCACGGCGTCTACGACACGCATCAACCACACCTCTGGACGCGCGTCGCCTTTTCGAAGGAAGTCGCATGAACCGCATCGCGCGCCGGCAAGGCTGCAGCCGGCTCGATGCGTTTCGCTAACGAAACAGTTGCGGCGCGAACTCGTTCAGATAGGCGCGCCACACCAACCACGTGTGCGCGCCTTCGGTTTCCCTGTAAACAGGCGAGAATCCGCGCTGCTTGAGCATGGCGACGGTCGCCTGCGATGTCTTGAGCAGGAAGTCGTCCTTGCCGGTGGCGATCCACAGCAGCTTGAGCCCGGACTTCAACCTGGCGTCGTCGAGCATTGCCGCGCGTTTGTTCTGCCAGTCCTCGATGGGTGAAACGGCAGGCGCGGCAGCCACGCCGGCGCCTCCTGGCCTGGGTCCCCCGCCGAAGATTCCGGAGCTGTATACGCCCACGTACGCGAACTTGTCGAGGTGGGAGAAGGCGATGTTCAGCGTCTGCATGCCGCCCATGGAGAGGCCGGCGATGGCGCGATTGTTTCGGCCCGCCAGCACACGGTAGTTGCTCTCCACATAAGGCATGACATCCTTGACGAAATCCTCGCCGAACTCGTCGATCGCACGATTCAACCCGCCCCCGCCAACGCCCACCGACGTATGGCCTGCCGGCATGACGACGATCATCGGCCGGGCCTTCCGGGCGGCGATCAGGTTATCGAGGATGAATCCGGCGCGACCGACCGAACTCCAGGAGTCGTCTGAGTCGCTGGCGCCGTGCAGCAGGTAGAACACCGGATACTTGCCCTTGCCGAGCTGATAGCCCGGCGGCGTGTAGATGTGCATGCGCCGGTGTCTTCCCAACGCGGTCGACCAGTAGTGAACGGACGCTACCGCGCCGTGCGGCGCCTGGGCGGCATCCTGCCACTCGAAGCCCGGCACGTGGACAAGACTCCAGCCGTTATTGTTCGATTCGCTGGCGGCGGGATTGCGCGGGTCCATCACGGCGACGCCGTCCACGATGAACCGGTAGCGGTAAGAGCCCGGCGTAACGGGCCCGACAGTCGTCTCCCAGACTCCTCTTTCGTCTCTCGTCAATTGCGGACCGCCCTTGGGCAGACCTTGAATGTCGCCGGCTTGAAGAACAATGCCGGCCGCCTTCGGAGCCAGAATCCGGAAGACGATCTTCTTCTCCGCGGTGACCTCGGGCGAGGTCACAACGGGGCCCTGCGGCGGCGCCTGCGCTCCAAGGATTCCCGCTGCGCACAACCAACCAGCCGCCCAAGCCGCACTTCGTTGCATGATTTCCGATCTCCTGGCCGGATGTCCATCCGGACGCCGTCAAGATCATACTACTTTCACGGTTCCCGTTCCGTTGGACCGGGCGCGACCTGGATCGGCGCGACGTAAACCGGCCGCGCCGCTTGGGGGAGGAGGTCCCACCACCTGACCTTCAGTGCCGATTCCGCTGGCGCTGCAGGCGGACCGGCACTGTCAACCGGCGCGCTCTGCGGCGCCGACTTCACGCGGCCGGCGCTCCGCCGCCGGCCGGTCAGACCGGGCTGGATACTCTTCCGCTTCGGTCCGGCAACGTGCGAGATAACGCGCGACCTCTTCGACGACATCGCGGTGTTGGGCGGCGAGATTCCGCGTTTCGCCGGGATCCGAGGGGAGGTCATACAGTTCGATCGGGGCTGCGAGGCCGTGCCGGACAGCCTTCCACCGGCCGATCCGCACCGCCTGCTGGAATCCGTCATTCTCGAAAGCTTCCCAATAGATGGGCCGCTCAGCGGGCGGCTTCCTGCCGAACAGAACCGGCGCGATCGAGATACCATCGACGTTGCGCGGCGTCCCTCTCGCACCCGAAAGGTCAGCCAGTGTCGGCAGCAGGTCGCAGAACGACCAGGGGAAGGCGCTCACCGCACCGGCCTGAATCCTGCCCGGCCAGCGGGCGATCATCGGCACACGAATGCCGCCTTCGTACAGCGACCCCTTTCGTCCCCGCAGCGGGCCCATGCTCCCGAACGCTTTGGGATCAAACATCCCGCCGTTGTCGCTGCAGAAGAATACGAGCGTGTTCTCATCGAGGCCGGCCTCCTTGAGCCTGGCCATGATGAGTCCGACATAGCTGTCCATGCGCGTCACCATCGCGGCGTAGTTCTTCCATTCCTCCGGCCACGGTCTGTCCGCGTATTCGCCGAGGCTGGGCGCTTCAAACCGCGCGTGAGGCACCGTCGGAGTGAAGTAGAGGAAGAACGGCTCATAGCGGTGGCGGTCGATGAAATGGAGCGCCTCGCGGGCCATCAGGTCGGAGGCGTATTCTCGCCGCCGCCCGCCGAGATTGCCCTTCAACGTCTCCTTCGACTTGTTCCTCCACAGGTACTCCGGGTAGTGGCCATGCGCATGTTGCTGATTGAGGAAACCGAACCATTCGTCGAAGCCGTGATCGTTGGGGAGCCCGGTTGTTCCCGGTTCTCCGAGCCCCCACTTGCCGGAGATGGCGGTTGCGTAGGCAAGAGACTCGTCGTAGCCGTGGCGCCACTCGGGACCCTTGAGAATCTGCGCCACGGTGACATCATCGGCGCGCAGCGCCACGCGCCGCCCGGTGCGAAGGCTCGTGTTCGAGCGGACCGTGGTATGGCCAGTGTGCTGGCCGGTCATCAGCACGCTGCGCGACGGCGCGCAGACAGCGCCGCCGGCGTAGCAATCGGTGAATCGCACGCCCTCGGCCGCCAGGCGATCGATGTTCGGCGTCTTGATCTGCTGCTGGCCGTAGCAGCCGAGGTCGTACACCCCAAGGTCGTCGGCCATGATGAAGACGAAGTTGGGCGGCTGTGGCGGCTTGGCCGGTTGACCCTGCGCCAGCACGCCGGCGGAGAACGCCAGGAACTGCCTGCGTTTCATATCATCTTCTTCTCCCGGATCAACAGCAGAACCAGCGCCGTCGCGACGAGAGGGATGAAACTCGCCGCGATCAGCACCGGTTCGAATGAATACCGGTCGGCCGACCAGCCGATCAGGTAGGTCGAAATGATCGTACCCAATCCAGCGCCGGTTCCGCCCATTCCGCTCACGGAGGCGACGGAACGGCTCGGGAAGAGGTCCGTGGGCAAGGCCAGCGCCATGGTCGACCACGCGGCGTAGCAGAACGTCGAAAGGGCGAAGAACGCCACCAGGAGTGAGAGTTTGGAGGTGAGGACCGCGGCCGCCAGCAGGGTCATTCCGGAACCGCACACCACAATGACGAGTTTCCTTGCCCGCACCGCGCTCCAGCCGCGCTGCACCAGCCAACTCGACAGCCCGCCGCCGGCGAAGTTGCCGGCATCGGCCGCCAGAAAGGGCACCCAGAAGCCCACCAGCGTGTCGGCGACCGTGAAGCCCTTCGACACGAGATAGATGGCGAACCAGTCCGTGACGAAGAACCACACGGGGTCTGTGAGACCGCGCCCCAGGATGATGCCCCAGGTCTCGCGCATCGAGATCAGCCGCCGCCATCCGGCGGCGGGAGAGTCATCGACGCGCTCGGCCGCGCGCGATGCCAGAATCATCCGGCGCTCGCGTTCGCCGATCCTGGGATGGCTCTCCGGCGGATGATACAGCCACGCCCAAAGGCAGGTCCAGACCAATCCGAGCATCCCGGTGATTACAAACACGGGCCGCCAACTGCCAAAGTGGGCGTACAGCCACACGACCAGCGCCGGCGCGATCGCGCCGCCCACGGCGGAACCGCTGTCGAACAGCGCCACCGCCAGTCCGCGTTCCCCTTTCGGAAACCACTCGGCCACGGCCTTCGTCGCTCCCGGCCAATTGGCCGCTTCCCCGGTCCCCAACAGGAAACGGAAGAATGCGAAACTGCGCAGGCCGGTTGCCAGCGATGTCAGCATCGCCGCGGCGGAGTACCACAACACGCCGGCGATGAGACCTCGGCGCGTGCCCAACCAGTCGAGCAGCCGGCCCATCACGGTCTGCATGACCGCGTAGGCCGCGCGAAAACTGATGACGATCAGCGCAAAGTCCGAGTTCGTCCACTTGAACTCGGACTTCAGGTAGGGGGCGAGCACGCTCAGCGTCTGGCGGTCTATGTAATTGATGACCGTCGAGGCAAACAGCGCTCCGCCGATCCACCAGCGCAGATTGCCGATCGGCCGAGCGCTCGCGCTCACTTGAAGTTCAGCGCCTTCAACGCAGTCTCGCGGTAGAGGCTCTTGAGCGTCGCGGCATCCAATCCCAGGCCGTAGTAGGGCCACCAGATGCGGCCGGGAACGTACTCGTCGGCCGTTTCCAGGAGCCGCCACCAGCCCTCGTACATGCTGCGTTCCCGTCCCATATCGGTCCCGAACAGCACGCGTTGACGGTAGCGCTCGAGAAACGCGCGCGCGGCGCGGGGCTGGCGGCCGATCTCATAGTCGCGCGCCGCGATGTCGACATACATGTTCGGGTAGCGATCCATGGTTTTCGCCAGAGCGGCGAGGTCGTTTCCGATGTTGCTCAAGTGGCAAAAGATGAACGTCGTCCCGCGATGCCGGTCGAGCATGCGGTCGCGGGTGGCGAGCAGTTCCTCGTAAGTCGGCACATTCTTGCCGTAGAGATTGAAGCCCTGGAAATCCGGAGTCCGCTCCTGATTCGGACCCAGCGGTTTCCAGCATGACGGATGATCGGCGATGTGGATGTTGACCGGCATGTTCAGTTCGGCGCATTTACGCCAGAACGGGTCGAGCCGCGAATCGTCGAGCCTGAGGCGCCTGGTAGGCGGTAGCGCATCGTCCTCGCCGCTTTGCAGGCCCCAGCCCTTGTCGGTGATCTCGCCGACGCCGCGCGCCCCTCTCCGGTAGCAGCGCTCGAGTTCGCGCGCGGCCCGCTCGGGGTAGTCGGGCGCTTCGATGTCCTTGGTGTCCAAACCGCACCAGACCTGGAATCGCTTGGGATATGAACTTAGAAACAGGTCCGCAAGCCGGTCGAACTCGGCGCCGGTCGTCTCGGTGAAGACGACGGAGATCTCGATGCCCGTGTCGTCCATCGTTTTCACCCAGGCGTCTACATCGGCGCGCGTCTTGATGCCGCTCATCGAAGCATGGCTATGCGCGTCGATCACGGGGAAGCGGGCTTTGGGAACTCTCGTCCGGGGGACTACCAGCGACGAGTCCGGACGGTAGTCCTTGAGACGCAGCGCATCCATCGGCCCCTCTTTGACCGGGACCCCGTATTTGACCTCCTGCGCCAGCAGCAACCCGGCCGCCGCCACGCCCAACATCAAACGAAGCATGGGGGCTCCTCCCGTGCGCGGTTACAATTCGACTCCCAGATCGCTCCACTTCACCACGCTCTCCTTCACCATGGCTTCGTGGCCGAGGATCGCGGTGAGCGCCGCGGCGGCTCCAATGGTCAGGTCTGCGGGCAGCGGCGATCCCTTGGTGACGGCGTCGTAGAACGCGATGATGTGGGCGTGCCGCGGCTCTTCGCGCTTCTCCGCAAGCAGCGAAGGCTGTCCGCCCCGGTCCAGCGGGTGCAACATCGCGGCGGGGAACAGATCGACCGCGCCCTTGCTTCCGTATACATAGATGTACTGACCGCCGGCGGGCAGGGTTCGCGGGTGGAAGACCATCTGGGTGAACGACATCTGCACACCGTTCGGATACTCGTAGGTGATGCTGCCGCAATCGTAGATCGTTCGTCCGGGCGGCTGATTCCGGTAGAACTGAATCCCGCCGAAGCCGCAGGCCCGCAGCGGGTGGGCGCCGATGACCCAGTTGCAGATGTCGAGGTTGTGGACGGATTGTTCGATGAGGTACCCGCCCGACTTGGAGACGTCGAAGTACCAGTCGCCCGAAGTCCCGTCATGCGGAAGGTCGGCGGTCGCGTGGCGCTGCGCCTTCACCCAGAGGACGTCGCCGATCGCGCCCTCGCGGATCTTCCGGATGGCTTCGCCCAACTGTTTGAGCGAGCGCAACTGCTGGCCGGGAACAAAGATCGACTTCGCCGCCCTGGCCGCCTTGACGAGGTCGCGAACCTGCGCCGCCGTAGCGCCGATCGGCTTCTCGCAGTAGACGTGCTTGCCCGCTTTGAGCGCGGCGATGGCCATCTCCGCGTGCAGATTTGGGGGCGTCGCGATGAACACCGCGTTGATGTCCTTGCGCTCGATGACCTTGCGCCAGTCCGAGTAAGTGGCGGGATTGTCCTTGGCGGCGGCGCTGGCCGCGCGGTCCAAGCGGTCCGGCTTGATATCGCAGACAGCCGCCACCTTGGCATTCGGCTGTTCCAGCACGCCTGAAAGCAGGTACGCTCCGCGATTGCCCGTCCCGATGACCGCGGTGGAGACTCGCTCATCCGTCTGCGCGCGGGCGAGACCTCCCGCCGCGGCGCCAAAGATCAGGTCTCTCCGTTCGAGGTTCATTCGGCCCTCCCGTGCTTACTCAATCACAATTCGTGGCTCGCTGTCGCGTACGGGACGGCGAGCGGCCGCAAGCGCGGCGCGGGCCTCAGCACCCTCGCACCAACAGCGCGCCCCAGTGGAAGCCCGCGCCAAACGCCGCGAAAACCGTGTGCGCGCCGGGCGTGAAGCCCCGCTCCCGGCTCCACTCGCTGGCCGCGATGAGCATCGACGCCGAACTCGTGTTGCCGTATCGGGCGATGTTGGAGAAGAACTTCGAACTCTCCACTCCGAGCGAGTCGGCAACCTTGTCGATCAAATTCTGGTTGGCCTGGTGCATCAGAAACGTCCCGATCGAACCGGCCGCGATTCCAGCCCGTTCCAGCACCGAGCGGATGGCGCTCGGAATCTTCCTCGAAGCCTGCAGGATCACCGTCCGCCCGTTCATTTTGATCGGCGCGTTCTGTTCCAGGCAAAGGTCGTCGGCCCACGTCCCGTCCGAGCCAAGCTGCACTTCGACGATCTCCGCCCGGCCGCTATCGGGCGAAATCAGACATGCTCCCGCGCCGTCGCCGAACAGCACCGCGACGCCCCGCTCGCGGGGTTCGCGGGCAATGATCCGCGACATCTTCTCCGCGCCGATCACCAGCACGTGGCCCATCGTCGGAGCCAGGCGCGCCGCCAGCGCCAATCCGAACAGAGATCCGGCGCTGGCCAACGGCAGGTCGATTGCCGGCACCCCAGCGGCGCCGAGCTTCAATGCTGCCACCGATGCCGGCCCCGGAGCGGGACGCTCCGACGAGCCCGACGATACCACCACCAACCCTAACCCGGAGGCATCGAATCCCGCTCGCCCCAGGCAATCTTTGCCCGCCTTGGCCGCAAGGTCCGCCACCGTCTCTTCCTCGGAAGCGAAGCGGCGTTCGCGGATGCCGCTAACATTCAGCACCCATTCGGCGGTGGCGCCCACCCAAGAGCCGGCTTCTTCACTGCTCACCACCCGCTCGGGCAGATAGTGGCCAAACTCGCGCAAAAAGGGCATGCCAGGTCAGCTCCGTGAATCCAGATACTCTTCGATTCGTTCGATGGAAGCGAACTTCCTCGGGTTCAGATCCGAGTCCGGAATCGAGATTCCAAACTCATCTTCGAGTGCGCCGACAAGGTCCGGCAGCGCGAACGAGTCGAGCAATCCCGAGTCGAACAAAGACTCGTCGGGAGCCAGCGTGACCGGCTTCCTGGTGACTTTCTGCAAGATCTCAATGAGTGTTGATCGGCGATCCATTGCTTTCCATTCCGATTACCTGTCGGCGGACTGACACGAAAACCTCATACTGCGCCAGCAACAGGCTGGAGAGAGCCTCCCCCCACAGCCTGTATCCGGCCGGCGTCAAGTGGACGAAATCGCCTTGCGCCATCCCGGCGTTCACCCATTGACGCATCGACCCTTTGCCTCCCATCGCCGCCCGCAGGTTCCAGAATGCGCAGCCGCTGGCGAGCGCGGCGTCCCTTTGCGCGGCGAGAATGAGGTCTACCTTATCGGCCGGAAGGATCTTTCGCGACGAATAACGATAGGCCTGGTCGGGAGCCCCGATCAACAGGATCGAAGCCGCCGGAGCGGCCGACCGCAGTTTCTCCAGGACCTGAGTCAGGGCCGCCCGGTACGATTCATATGTCCAGTCTGTGCGCGCCTCGTTCGTTCCGTACGACAGCACGATCAGCGCCGGATTCCGGCTGCGCACCTGCTCCAGGAAAACCGGTTCGTTCCAGAGCAGCAGCAAATCAGCCTGCGCACCGTTGATTCCCATTGTCTCCCAAGTCACGCCGCTGCGCTGCTCCAGCACCCAGCCGAACAGCCGGACCGGATCCGCCGAAAGCGTTCGGGCCGTCAGCAGATGAACCCCGGGCTGCAACTCCCGCTTCCAAACAGCCGGAGCGGCGGCGCCGTTCGTTTCCACACGCCCGATCTCGACTCCGTTGTCTTCCACCACCATGCTGCCGCCGCCAGGTTGCTGCAAATAATAAAGTTCGACGAATTCCCCCTGGCTTTCCAGCGTCACCGTCTCGCCTTCCCGTGCCGTGGACAGGCTTACCCCGGCAATGCCGTTCACCAGTTCGCCTTGCCGCGCCAGCAGCCCCGACGCTTTCCAGCCGCTTGAATTCGCGGTTCGGGCGTCATGCCGCCGGAAGCCCGGAAACGGCTTCCCCGCTTGCACGAACCCCGGCCCGCCTGCCCCGAACTTCTGTTGGAGCATTGTGCGCGCGGCCGCCGGCCAGTCATCGGTGGCGATGTGCGAGTCTCCGAAATGAAGTATCTTTAATGGACCAGTCGCCCCGCCGTGGCTCGCCTGCCAAAGCGACTCGTAGAAGGGGACCATCGCCGCCGCGTTCGCGATGCCTGCTTCGACGACTTCCTTGGCGTGAGCCGCCACGAACTCCTGCGCGTTTTCGCGCTGTTGGACGGTGACGGGCGGCGGCTTGGGTACGCTGCGGCGCCTTGGCTTGGACTTTTTCTTTGAACTGCTGGCTGCGGGCCGGGGCTTCTGCACCGCGGCGGTAAGCGCCACGCCGGCGAGGGCGGAACACAGGACCGACAGGGTCAGGAATCGTCTCACTTCGGGCGGGCCTCGGCGATCGTCTGGCGAAGCTGCTTCAGTTTATAGCTGTTATAGCCGTCGAGCAGGGCCTGATACAACAACGTACCAACAATCCGCGCTCCGGCGGGCATGGGATGGATGAAATCGGCCGCCACCAACCGTGGTTCTCCGGTGTACCAGCGTCCCATGGTGCCGGGTCCTCCCATCGCCTCGAACGTATTGAAGAAGGCCACTCCGGTTTCGGCGGCCACCTTGGCCTGAAGTGCCACCAGCCTGGGCAGCGAGGAAAGGGTGCCGATCTGGCCGCTGCTTTCGCGCGCGCCGCGGTCCATCGGGCTCATCAGCAGGATCGAGGTCTGCGGCAGGGCGGTTCTCACGCGCCGGACGATCTCTCGCAGGTCCTTCTCGTAGGTGGTTTCGATGTACTTGGGGAATCCACTCTCGTTGGTTCCGTAATTGATGATGACCAGGTCGGGATCGGCCGATTTCATCGCTGCGGCCCAATCGGCCTCGTTCACGTAGCCGGCGAGCACACCCGCCCAGGTCCCGTTCAGCCCCAGCGAGTCGTAGATTACGCCGGGCTGGCGCTTGAAGAAGGCGGCGGAATACAGCCTGACCTTCCCCTTGACCACTTTGAGCGTGACGCTGTGGGTGTCGCTGGGAAGAGCGAAGCTCCGCTCCATTCTGGCGCCGGTCTCCGCGGCCGTTTCCAGTGTTCCGATCTCGGTGCTCCCGGCCAGCAGCAGTAGTTCGCCGCCTTGCGGTTGAGCGTGGAAGCTGATGGTCATCCTGTCGTGGCCGGAGCGTCTCAACCTGATCTTCGACCAGGCGCCGGCGGCGCCAGTGAACGAGACGCCCGCCAGTCCATAGCAGCCGTCCCGCTCCTTTCTCCAGGTGGCCGGGTGGATCGTCCAGCCGTCGGCGGAAACATCCATGCCGCGGTGCCCATACCACGCCCACGGCTTGGCGATGAGGTAGGTTCCGTGGCCGGCGTCGCCGAAGCGCTGCTGGAGCAGTTCGCGGGCGTCCGCGGTGATCAGGTCGCCGGTGGTGGGCGAATCGCCATAGTGAAGGATGCGGACGGGCGCGTCGGAGGCGCCCCGGTCCAGCCGGTAGAGCGCCTCGAATAGAGCGGCCATCGCCGCCCGGGGGTCCTGGATCCGTGAGGAGGAGTTCTTGACGGGGACGATTTCTGGGTCTTCGACGGCGGTGATTCCGCTGGCTGAAACTGTCGATCCCGCCTTAGCGCGGAACTCCAGCACCGACGGCACGGTGCGCCAGTCGAACAGCCGCCATTCGTATTCGTAGGGGATGTACTGGGGGATTGTCACGAACCCGGCCAGGGTCAGCGCGACCAGCAGAGGCTTGGCCGGCCAAAGGGGCGCTGCCGCCGCGGGCCGGAGCGGAGCCGCCGGAGCCGCGGGCTTGTCCGCCGCCCGCGGTTCAGAACTGGGTATAGAGGAAGGGCGCTGCGCCGGTGACGGCGACGTATTGGATCGCGACGATGAGCGCGGCGAGGAGCGCCGCTTGCGCGAAGAATGGCGCCTTGGAGAAGAGCGTGACACTGCGGTCACTCCATTGTCTCGGAAAATAGTGCGCCACCGCAGCAATCATCAGCACGGTGGCGAGGGGAACGCTGATGTTGGCCAGGCTCGCGGTGAGGCTCGCGATCCGGCTGAGAACGGCATGGGCATTGTCGAGCGACGAAGCTCGAAAGAACACCCACGCAAGGATCACAAAATGCGCTGTGAGCAGCCGCGAAGCCTGCCGGACGATCCAATTCTCCGCTGGCGCCGGATTTCCGCGCCAGGTCCGCCAGGCGTGGTGGACCGCCAGCGCGGCTCCGTGCAGCGCCCCCCAGACGAAAAGGTTGAACAGCGTCGCAAGCCTGTTTCTCTTCCCCGGCAGCGAGAAGTAGAGATAGTCGCGCAGCCAGTTGGAGAGCGAGATGTGCCAGCGGCGCCAGAACTCACTGATGTTCAGCGCCTGGTAGGGCCGGTTGAAGTTCTCCGGAAGCTTCAGTCCCAGCAGCATCGCGCTGCCGATCGCGATGTCGGTGTAGCCCGAGAAATCGTAGTAGAGCTGCACGGCGTAGGCGTAGACCGCCACCAGGCATTCCAGACCGGTGTACAGGTTAGGCGTGTCGAAGACGCGGGTCACCAGGTTCTCACTCAGAAAATCGGCGATCAGGTACTTTTTCAACAGACCCATCCCGATCCTGTAGAACGCACGCCCCGACTCCGGGGCTTCGAGCCTGCGGCCCGGCTTTTCCAGCTGCGGCGCAAGCGCCAGGACGCGCGTGATCGGTCCGCTCAACGTCGTCGGGAAAAAGCTGACCGCGGTGAAATGCGCCAGCAGGCTCCTGACCGGTTTGCCGTCGTTGCGGTAGAGATCGATGGTGTAGGTCAGCGATTGAAAACAGAAGAACGAGATGCCCAGCGGAAACACCCAGTCCCATTTGGGCGCTGGCTGCCGGGCGATCCCGGCCCAGCTTTCGAGCAGAAACGGCATGTATTTGAACGAGGCGAGAATGCACAGGTGCATTACCACGCTCAAGCGGACCAGCAGTTTTCGGACCGCCTTCGACTTCGACGCCCCCAGCCCGAGTCCGATCGAGTAGTCGGCCAGCGACGCCAGCGGGATCAGCGCCAGATAGAAGAAGTCGTACTTGGCGTAAAAGAAGTAGTTCGCGGTCAGGAGGACGGCGAGCGAGGCGATCCGGAACCGGCTCAGCGGCCAGTACAGCAAGAAGATGGCCGCCAGGAAAACGAAAAACGACGAACTGGTGAGGGTCATCCGCGGCACGCGCCGGGCGCGCCACTCCTGATTCTAGCAGCGGCCCGGGAAGCCGGCCGCCGGGAGCTACGGCTTGTACGTCCGGGACAGGTTGTTTCGCAGATTCGTGACCGTGAACGTGCGATTCTTCTGCGCGCTCACCCGGATGCCGTGGCCCTGGCACTTTTCTTCGAGGTTCGCGATCCGGTCGTCGGCCACATTGTGTGTTTTGGCGCCCGCCACGGAGTAGTGAAGCTGCCACATGTCGGCGAGTCCGGGCGACGTGCTCACCACTGTCCAGGCTGTCGGACTGCCGCCCTTCCGGGCTCCGTTGTTCATGATCGCCACCCGCGGCTTCAGCCCGTGGACGATGGCCTTGCAGTTCGATTGGTCAAGCCCGTGGTGCGTCGTCAGGTACAGATCGACCGCCCCGATAAAGTGCTGCGGACAGGCGATCTCCATTTCCTTGTTCCACGTCAGGTCGCCCAGATCGACAAAACGGAACTTCCCGTAAGTCAACAGCACGCCGACCGAGCGCGCATTCTCGGTCGGATCGTCCTTTTTCATCTCCTCGCCGCAGAACGGGTTCTTCTTCCCCGCCCCTTTGAGGGGCTTGGCGATGTGCTCGCCGCGAGCCGTCACCACCTCGACCCGGACGTCCCGCAGCGGCAAGACGTCGCCAGGCTTGACACTCATCCGCTTCACCCCTTGCGCGATCACCTTCCTATAGTTGTCTTCAAGCAGTTGCGCCTGTTTGCCGGTCTCGGTGTTGTCGCCGTGATCGATCATCATCCCGATCGGAAACCGCGCGGCCAATTCGGGTACGCCGCCGACGTGGTCCAGGTGATAGTGAGTCACAAGCAGATAGTCGATCCTGGCGAGTCCATGCCGTTTCGCCGCCGCGATGATCCTGCCGGCGTCGCGGGCCTGGTTTCCGGGCCACCCCGCGTCGATCAGCAGCGACTGTCCCGAGGGCGTCACCACCAGCGTCGCCTGCCCCCCTTCCGTATCGATGAACTCGATCGTGAGGCTTCCGGACGACGGAGCCGCGGAGGCGGCCGTGGAAAGAACGGCCAGCAACAGACCCGCTAAAGGACGCACCATGGCCGAATCCTATCACAGCCCTGGGGACGGCCAACCCGGAAGGAACAGCCGGTCCGGAAACAGCGTAGTATGGATCGGGAGAACGAGCGATGCCCTTCTGCACACAATGCGGGACCCAGGTCAATCCGGGCGATCTCTATTGTGGCTCCTGCGGCGCCCGACAGGCCGCGGCCGGCGGTTCCCAGCCCAAGGACAACCCCTGGCAGGCCGCCCCCTCCGGCGCCACCGGCCGGCGCAAGGACGATCCGCTCGCCTTCTTTACGAATCGCAACGCCCCGGTCTTCTGCTATCTCCCCTGGGTCGGCTGGATCGCCTCCATCGTCGTCCTTGCCGCGGACAAGTTCCGCGAACAGCGCGACGTTCGCTTCCACGCTTTCCAAGGACTCTACCTGTTCGTGATCTGGCTCTTCGTCGACTGGGTCTTCGGCCCCCTCACCGGCTACACCGCTTCGACTCGCCTCGTCGAGCGGTTCATGAAGGCCGGACTCGTCGTGCTTTCCATCTTCATGGTCGTCAAAGCCAGTCAGGGCGAAGCCGTCCGGCTCCCACTGCTCGGCGAACTGGCCGAGCGGAGCGTGAGCGAGCAGCGCTGACAGCGCACTCGGGTCGTGGTATATTTATTCATGTTGGTGAATATTTATCCGGCGGATTAGGATAACTTCATTTCCATGACCACGAACGTCGGCATTGTCGGCTTCCGCGGGTACAGCGGCGCCGAACTGGTTGGAATCCTCACCCGGCACGGGAAGACGGAACCCTGGCTGATGGAACACCGCGCCGAATCGGGCGAGCGTCCGCGCCCGATAGGGCAGGAGGCGCCGGACCGGATTCCGGCCACGGTGCAGGCTGCGCGCGAGGCCGCCATCAGGGCGGTCTTTCTGGCGACGCCGCCTGAAGTATCGATCGAACTGGCGCCTGGGTTTCTCGAGGCCGGCATCAAGGTGATCGATCTCAGCGGCGCATTCCGGCTGAAGACGGTCGAGAACTATCTCAAGTGGTACAAGGAGCCGCACGGCCAGCCGCGGTGGCTTGCCGATGCGGTCTACGGGTTGCCGGAGTTTTACCGCGGGGCGATTCCGGCGGCGGAGCTGCTTTCCAACCCGGGGTGCTATCCCACGGCTGCCAACATCGCGATCCGGCCGCTGGTGCGGGCCGGCATCATGGACCGCGCCGCCGGGATCGTCTGCGATGCCAAGAGCGGCGTCAGCGGCGCCGGACGCAAGCCCAGCCTGAAGACCAGTTTCTGCGAAGCCGCGGGGAATTTCAGCGTCTACTCGGTACTCGACCACCGCCATGTTCCGGAGGTGCTGATGAACTCCGGAGTGGATGAGGGGGAGTTCTGCTTCACTGCCCAGTTGATCCCCGTTGACCGCGGCATCCTGGAGACGATCTATTTCCGCACTCGGCGGTTGGAAAGCACAGAGGAGTTGGTGCAGCTTTATCGCAAGGCATACGCAGGCGAGCCCTTCGTGCGCATTTATCCCGCGGGCGCGCTGCCCGATCTGCGCGATGTCGCCAGGACGAATTACTGCGATATCGGATGCAGGTTCGATGCGGCGACGGGCCGGGCGGTGGTTGTCTCGGCCATCGACAACCTGGTGAAAGGCGCGGCGGGCCAGGCTGTCCAGAACATGAATCTGATGTTCGGATTCGCGGAGACGGAGGGGCTTGTGTGAAGGTCCTGATCAAACTCGGCGGGACGCTGCTGGACGACCCTTCGTCGCGCCGTGATCTGGCCCGGCAGATTGCGCCGCTGCCGGCGCGGGGCATCCAGGCGGTGGTGGTGCATGGCGGCGGCAAGCAGATGACGCGGTTTCTGGCCGAGCGCGGAGTACGGAGCGAATTCGTGAATGGACTGCGCGTCACCGGCCCGGAGGTGGTGGACGCGCTGTTGAAGGTCTTCGCGGGCAGTGTGAACAAGGACCTGACGGCCACGCTGAATGCGGCGGGG
>WBZO01004509.1_pt1 | contig 15032 bp, 14 predicted proteins | sample 5204261 | NCBI WGS metagenome assembly WBZO01 (sample SAMN12412400, study PRJNA552823) | activated sludge metagenome | isolation source: activated sludge from anammox sidestream of wastewater treatment plant... | place: USA: North Carolina | collected 2017-09 | reverse complement strand
TACCAGAGTAACACCATTTATGAGGCAATGGCCCACGCTAGGGTAACGTTTTATTTTGAGGCAATACGCCCGGTACGCTTAGGGGAGAATAAAAAACCGGGACGGCAGGCCGCCCCGGTTTCCGGATCAGGTTCAAATCGGCCGCGCCGTCGCGATCAGGCGCCGTTACCGGCCGAGGATGGACTCTCCAGCACCTCGTCGACCAGCCCGTAGTCGCGGGCCTGGGCCGCGGTCATGTAGAGATCGCGGTCGGTGTCCTTCTGGATGCGCTCGATCGACTGGCCTGTGTGGCGGCTCAGGATGTTGTTCAGGTCGCTGCGCAGGCGCAGGATCTCCTGGGCCTGGATGGCGATGTCCGACGCCTGGCCGCGCGCGCCGCCCAGCGGCTGGTGCAGGTGAATGGTGGCGTTGGGCAGGGCGTAGCGCATCCCCTTCGTGCCCGCCGCCAGCAGGATCGTCCCGAAACTGGCCGTGAAGCCGACTGCCACGGTAGACACGGGGCACTCGACTTGCTGAATGGTGTCATAGATGGCCAGTCCGGCATAAACCTGCCCGCCCGGCGAGTTGATATACATGCGGATGGGCTTGGTGCTGTCCTCACTGGCCAGCCACAGTAGCTGGGCCACGGTCAGGTTGGCGATCTGGTCGTTGATCGGCGTTCCCAGGATGATGATTCGCTCCTTCAGCAAGAGCGAGAAGATGTCATAAGCGCGCTCGCCGCGGCCGGTCGATTCGACGACCATCGGCACAAGCGCTGTCGGTATATCAAACATGGTGGTTCTCCTCAACTGCGTCTTCCGCTATTCTTCTTCGTCGGCCGCTTCGCCGTCCGCGCCGCCGTCGATGGCATCGAGGTCGGGCGCGTTGCCGCTGAAGATAGCCAGGATACGCTCATAAGCCTTGTTGCTCAGCACTTCGCCGCTGAGCAGTTCGAAGCCGCTGCCGCGGAAGTAGTCGCGCATGCTGTTGCGGATGCTTTCGTTGTCGAAGTTGCTGATGCGCTCCTCGATGAGCGCGTCGATGTCGGCCATCTCGATCGACAGCTTCTCATCGAGAATAAACTGGCGCAGCACGATCTGGTGGCGCAACTGGTCTTCGGCGTTCTCGCGGAAATCCTTGCGCAAATCCTCTTCGGTCATGCCTTGCAGGTTCAGGTAATCCTGGAACTGCCAGCCGCTGCGGGCCAGCCGGTTCTTGAAATCCTCGACCATAGAGTCAATCTGCAGGTCGATGGCTGCCGGCGGATAAACGAGCGTGGCGTCTTCCATCAGGCGATGGATCATGTCGTCGATGACCTTCTCGCGGTCGGCGGCCTTGGCCTCGCGCAGCAGGTTATCGCGCAGCGACTGGCGCAGCTCGTCCAGCGTCTCGAAATCGCCGTCCTGCTTGGCCAGATCGTCGTTGAGTTCGGGCAGGTCGCGCTTCTTGATCTCCAGCACGGTGATGTCGAAGGCGGCCTCGCGGCCGGCATACTCCGCCTCATGCTCGTAGGGGTCGGGGAAGGTAAAGCTGAACGCCTTGTGGTCGCCCACGCTTAGCCCGACGATGTTCTCCACGAAGGGCGTGTCGGGGAAGAGCGTCTTTTCCTCCAGCAGGATCTCCAGGCGTTCCTCGTCGAAGATGTACTCGCCGGCGGTCTCCTCATCAGCGGCGGGCGTCTCCGCGTCCTCGGCCGCTTCGTCCGGCTCGGCGGCATCTTCGCTCTCGGCCGCCGGCTTGGGCGCGGTGAAGCGGCCCGACCCGCCGATGGAGACGACGTCGCCGGTCTGGGCCGGGCGCTCGACAGTCTCCAGTGTTTGGTGGCGAATACGCACCATCTCCAGCGCGTCGTCCAGCGCCTCGTCGGTCACCACGACCGGCTCCACGTCCTGGCGGAAGGTACGATAATCGCCCAGCGTCACCACCGGCGTCAGGGGCACGGTGAACTTCAGGACGAGCGGCTTGGTCTCGATGTCCTCCAGCGTCGGCCGGGCATAAGGCTCGATGTCTTCTTGCTCCAGGGCTTCCTCGAAGACGGGCTGGATGAGGTCTTCGATGGCCTCGCCGCGCAGGGTATCCTCGCCGATGCGGCGCACGAGCACGCCATAAGGGGCCTTGCCGGGCCGGAAGCCGGGCAGGGAGATCTCATGGCTCAGTTCGCGGGCCTTCTTCTGCATGGCCTTGCTCACGCGGGCCTCGTCGACTTCAATCGTCAGCGTCAGTTGCCGCAGATCGTCTTCAGCTTTTTGAATCGTTAGCGTCACAGCAGTACCTCTTGATAAAAAAAGCGTTGCCGCAGCGCAACGCTTTGGAATTAGTAATGGGGATGGAGGGACTTGAACCCACACGCCTTGCGGCACATGATTCTAAGTCATGCGCGTCTGCCAATTCCGCCACATCCCCGAAAGAACCGGTTCGATTATAGCTCACCGGCCATAGCATTGCCAAAATCCGGCGGCGTGTTACTCTACCTATAGGGCGCGAGCATGGCCTTCGACGACGCCGCACCGCGCAACTCGCCTGCCCTCCGAATGGGAGCAACCGCGCGCCGGAGAAACCCACCCGGCCGGCGCATGAAGACCTCGCCGGGCGGCCCGTCCCGCAGGATGCGGGCGAGCGAAGCCCCGCCAAGAGCATATTAAAAGGAAACGACCCATGTCCACTCTACTAGCGAAGAATGCCCATGTTCTGGTGACGATGGACGACGAGCGCCGCGAGATCGCCGGCGGCGGCCTGTTCATCCGCGACAACGTCATCGAGGCCATCGGCCCCACCGACAGCCTGCCGGCCACGGCCGACACCGTCCTCGACCTGCGCGACCATGTCGTTCTGCCGGGCCTCATCAACACCCACCACCATCTGTATCAGACCCTGACGCGGGTCATCGCCCAGGACGCCGACCTGTTCACCTGGCTCAAGACGCTCTACCCGATCTGGGCCAACATGACCGACGAGGCGATCTATGTCAGCACCATCACCGGCCTGGCCGAGCTGGCGCTCTCCGGCTGCACGACCAGCAGCGACCACCTCTACATCTTCCCCAACGATTGCACGCTCGACAGCCAGATTCGGGCCGCGGCCGATATCGGCGTACGCTTCCATGCCGCGCGCGGCTCCATGTCGCTGGGCGAGAGCCAGGGCGGGTTGCCGCCCGACCGGGTGACCGAAGACGAGAAGTTCATCCTCAGCGACAGCCGCCGGCTGATCGAAACCTACCACGACGCCAACCGCCACGCCATGACCCGCGTCGTGCTGGCGCCCTGCTCGCCCTTCTCCGTCACGGCCGACCTGATGCGCGAGTCGGCGGCGCTGGCCCGCGCCTATGGCGTGCGGCTGCACACCCACCTGTCCGAGACCATCGAGGAAGAGGCGTTCTGCCTGGAGACGTTTGGTCTGCGGCCGGTACCCTATGTCGAATCGCTGGGCTGGACGGGCGACGACGTCTGGCACGCCCATTGCGTCCACATGAGCACGGCCGAGATCGACCTGTTTGGCCGGACGGGCACCGGTGTGGCCCATTGCCCGTCGAGCAACATGCGGCTGGCCAGCGGCATCTGTCGCGTTCTGGAACTGCGGCAGGCGGGCGCGCCGGTGGGATTGGGCGTGGATGGCTCGGCCTCCAACGATTCCAGCCACATGCTGGCCGAGGCGCGGCTGGCCATGCTGCTGCAGCGCGTCGCCCCCGACCGCTATCTGAGCGAGAAGCCGGGCGGCCGCGGCGGGTTCGCCGGCAACGCCGGGGCGATTTCGGCCCGCGACGTGCTGGAAATCGCCACGCGAGGCAGCGCGGCCGTGCTGGGGCGCGACGACGTGGGCTATCTGGCTCCGGGCATGAGCGCGGATTTCATCGCCCTGAACCTGAACCGCGTCGACTATGCCGGAGCGTGGCACGACCCGGTGGCGGCGATGCTGTTCTGCGGCCCGCGCGGCGTCGATTGGTCGGTGATCAACGGCCGCGTCGTCGTCGACCAGGGCCGGCTGACGACGGTCGACCTGGGCGCCCACCTGCCGCGCCACAACGCCATCGCCCGGCAGATGATCGACGGCTAGCCGTCGCGGCTCAGCCGTCGCGGCGGCCAGCGCCTACGGGATGAACTCGACCGCGCCGACGTCCGGCGCGCCACGACGGGGCCGGCCGAAGAAGTCGGTCGTCACCCCATCGACAGGCACGCCCTTGTCGATGGCCGGCGAACCCACCCGCAGGCCATAATCGGCCGCTTTGGGCATCGTTCCCCTCACGGGGAGCACGGGGTTGACCAGCAGCGGGTCGGCGATCAGGCGGCCTGGTTCGCCGGCGGGCCAGGCATGGTTGGGGTTGGGCGCCTTGCTGTAAAGATTGTGACCTATCGAGAACGTCGACAGATCCGGCGTCCCCCGAACGGTCAATATGGCGGCGATAGCCCCCGGCACAGTCTGCACGATCAGGTTATTGACGAACCGGGAATTGTTGTACGAGGCGCGCCCCTCCAGTTTTATATTATTGGTGTAATCCTGATCGTCTCCACGCGCATTAATAAAGGTGTTGTTGGCCACTAAAGCGTTATTCAAACCGCCGCCGGGGATTTGAGCGTCAACACCGAAATTCCATCCGCAACCGATGACGATGTTATTGATGATCACTTGCCCTGTACTTCGTGGTGGATCTATCCCCAGATTGGAAAAGGACTCATCGCGAATATGCAAGCCGTCCCCGGCTCTCGCCCGGGGAGGTTGGCCTCCCCAGTAAGCGCGGTCATCGGTGCAGAAAACCAGATTGCGCTGGACAAGCGGGTTCTGCGTGTCATTCAAGTATAAATTCACGGCCGCGTTGTCATAGATAACGTTATCCTCGACAGTGGTATTGGCCGCCCCTCGGTCGATAACCAGCCCCTCGCCGCGATTATGAAAGATGTAATTGCCCCGGGCCACGCTGTCGTCCGTGGCGATGAACGCGAAGGCCGACCCGCCGGACGTGCCGGCAGGGTTCTTCAGCAAATTGGCGTAGACGACGTTGCCTTCGATTATGATATTGCGAGGGCGCGACTCCGCCGGACCCTGGATAGTAATGCCCGTATCCAGACTGCTGGTAATGATTGAGTTGCGGACGACAACACCCTGGAGACGCGGGGATGCCGGCCCCGTGGGAGCAATGACCATGCCGCGCTGGGCCGAGTTTCGCACTTCAAACCCGTCAAAAACAACATGACTGCCAGAAATCTGGACCATGCCGTCCCATTTCCTTTCTGGCAACTTATGTTCTCCGTCTATCATGGGGCGTTCGCCGGGATAGGCCATCAGGGTGATGCCGGCGGCGGCCGGGGTGATTCTGATTCGCTCGTGGTAGGTTCCGGCGCGCACGCAGATGACCTGGCCGCTGCGGGAGTTATCGACGGCGGCCTGGATGCTCTGCCCGGGCGCGACGACGACGTGGCAGGGCACGCCCTCGGCGCTGACCATCGGGGCGAACAAGCGCCATGCCGGCCCGCCGGGTTCGGCGGCGACGGCGCCGATCGTGACCAGCAGACCTGACAGCAGCAGGGCCACCATGAGGATCGTTCTATTTCTCGCCATATAGCTCCTTTTGGTCAATATCGATGTCCGTCCTAAAATAAGGCATAGGCGGCCGGAACACAACCTGTGTTTCAGGAAGCCTTAATCATCGTTCGTTCGTTACTCAGATCATGCAACTGGTTATTAGCGGGCTTCTGACCGATTATCAGAACAGGATACTCTTGCGACAGGCGACCGAGGCGACGCTGGCGCTCGTCGAACGGGCGGCGACGCCGAGCGCCACGCCGGTGGAGACGCTGGACCGCGCCTTTCGCGAAGATACGGGGCTGATCGTCATGCCGGCGCGACTGGCGGGCCTCTACTACAACAGCCGGGAAGACCGGCTGATGTTTCTATTCCGCTGCATCATGCGCGGCGGCGATATCGTCATCGGCGAGGGAGGGCGGCCGGCGGGCTTCTTCGATTCGGCACCGCTGCCGCGCGGCCTCTCCCGCGCCCGCCAGCGCCAGATCGACGGGGCGCTCTACCATGCCGGAGGGCCGCCGCTGCTGGAACGCGAGGCGAACGGCCCCGGCGCGTGGCTAGGGCGGCTGATGCGCCCCGACGTTGCCCCGCCCCGGGGCGATGAGTGGACTGTGGCGGCGCGGATCGTCGAGTCGCCCGCCGAGGCGCGGGTGGAGTGGCTCGTGGCCGAGCCGCCGCCCGAGGGCGCCCCCGTGGCCGGCGAAGCGCCGTGGGAGACGGCGGCGCGGCTGCTGGGGCGGCCGTCCGTCCGGCTGGCGCGGGTGGAGGTCGCCGCCGATCGTCCGATGATGACGTTGTCGTTCGCGGCGACGGAGTGAGAGGCGCGATGGATGACCAACTGGACGCGCTGGTGGCGGCGGTGCTGGCCAGCGCCAAGTATCGCCAGGTCAGCCCCGAGTTCGTGCGGGCGGTGGGCGCGCGCGAATTGGCCGTCCGCCCCAATCTGAAGACGGCCGTCAAGGCGACCAAGAACGCCTTGCACCAGGCGGGCGGGGCGTTCCTCGACGCGCCGGTTAATTATACGAAGGCGATAGCGCGGTTACACGAAGCGGCGGCGGGCGGCTCCGATGACGAGACTCTGCGCGAGGCGTTGCGGTCGGTGATGGCCGGCCACACGTCGACCCGCGAGCGGCTGCCCATCCTGGACACGTTCTACGTCAGGACGCTGGCCGCGTTGCCGCCGCCCGGCCGGGTGCTGGATATCGCCTGTGGGCTGAACCCGCTGGCCCGGCCGTGGATGTCGCTGCCGGCGACGACGGAATACGTGGCCTATGATATCTATGCCGACCAGATCGCCTTCCTCAACGACGCCTTCGCCCTGCTGGGAACGCCCGGCCGGGCGGAACTGCGCGACGTGATCGGCCGGCCGCCCACGGAGGAGGCCGACCTGGCGCTCATCCTCAAGACGTTGCCCTGCCTGGATTCGGTAGACCGCATGGCCTCGGCCCGCCTGCTCGACGCCGTGCGCGCCCCGTGGCTGCTGGTCTCCTTCCCGGCGCAGTCGCTCGGCGGCCGGCGCAAGGGGATGCCGGCCCATTACGAGGCGGGCTTCCGGCGGCTGCTCGACGAGCGCGGCTGGCCGGCCGAGCGGTTTGAGTTCGAGACGGAGCTGGCCTTCGTCGTGGAGAAGAGAAGCTGAGAACAAGCCGCGGGCCATTTCTTTTACCGGCCCATCTGCGTTAAGATTCACAGTCTATGAGTCACAGGAAATCGCCCGAGGAACTGAGCGCCGCCGAGCTGGAGCGATTGCTCTATGCCCGCAGGCGGGCCGAGCAGGAGCAACGCCTGCGCCGGGCGAAGGCCGACGGCCGCGTCGTCGATCCTCGCCCCGACGAGACGACCCAGACGCCGGACGAGGCGCTCATCGAGGCGTCGCTGGTCGCCGCGTCGCGCCGCTCGTTCTGGGGCCGGCTGGCCGACCGGGGGTTGCTGCTGCTGGAGATCGCCGCCGCGGTCGCGCTGCTGCTGATCGTCGCCGGACTATGGTCGACCAACCGCGAGCTTAACCGCGAACTGGCCGAGATACAGGCGGCGCAAGGCCAGGCGCTGGCCCTGCCGACGGCCACGGCCACCCCGGCCATCGGCGTGGTCTTGCTGCCGGGCGGCCACAAGCCCCCCGTCGTCGGGCGGCCGCCGGAGCCGGGCGAGGCCGGCGGCATCCCCGAGCATCTGCTGCCGGTGGTCAACGCCTACATCCCGCCGCCCATCCCCACCCCCGGCCCGGAGACGGCCCGCCGGCTGGAGATCCCCGCCCTCAACGGCGACTACCCCATCATCCAGGGCGACGGCTGGGAGCAACTGAAGCAGGGCATCGGCCAATATGTCGCCGGCGGGCAACCGGGCAAGCCGGGCAACGTCGTCCTCTCCGGCCACAACGACGTCTACGGCGAGCCGTTCCGCTATCTCGACCGCCTGCAGCCCGGCGACCAGATCGTCATCTCGACCGAGCGTCAGGCCTATACCTACGTCGTCGACGAGGTTCGCGTCGTCGAGCCGACCGACGTCTGGGTGATGGCGCCGGCCGACGACGCCCGCGTGACGCTCATCTCCTGCTACCCCTATCGCGTCGATACGAAGCGCATCGTCGTGTTTGGCCGGCTGGTCGATCCCGCCGCTGCCGGGGGGTGATCTGGCGCCGCCAATCCGTTATACTAGGGACGACATAAGCCAAAGAGCCGTGCCGCAGCCCGGCGGGCTTTTCTGATCGGGACGAAAGGATATGACCAAGAAAGCGAACCATTCACGAAACAAGGCCGCGAAGAAGCAGTCGCCCGGCGTAGAGCCGGTCATCGAGCCGGTGGAAGCCGTCATCGAGGCGCCGCCCGAGCCGGAGCGCCGCCCGCGCAAGTCGGCCAAGATGAACCGCAGCCAGCTGGCCAACGAGCGCATCGAGGACGAATACGCCTACATCGTCGGCGACCTGCGGCAAGTCTTCATCCTGGCCGCGGCGATGTTCGCCCTGCTCATCGTCCTGAACATCGTCTTCGGCCTGATCGGCTGATCCGGCGGCGAGGATAGCCCGATATTATCCATCATTATTGTTCTTTAGTTCCAAGGAGAGTGCCGTGATGGCAAGTCAGAGTGGTAGTTCCAATGCCTGGATTTGGACCTTGTTGAGGGGCGTCGTCGCCCTTGTCCTGGGCCTGTTTCTGCTCTTCAGCGGGCAAACCGCGCCCCTGATCGTCGCCTATGCCCTGGCGATCTACGCGACGCTCGCCGGCGCCGCCCAGACGTTCACGAGCCTTCTGAACCGCGACGCGGCCGGGTCGAAGACCGACCGGATTCGCGGCCTGATCGGCCTCGTCGGCGGCGGCCTGCTCTTGCTGCTGGCCTACTTCAACGTCCTGTCCATGCCCGCGGCCTATACGTTGCTGGCCATCCTGCTGATCCTCTTCGGCGGCCTGGGCGTATTCGAAGAACTGTTCGACCGTGGCGGGGAGTCTTTCTCCATCATGCCCCTGCTGATCAACGTTCTGCTGGTGGTCCTCGGCGTGATGGTGTTCTTCTCCCGCAGCCAGGGGTTCAACCTGCAGTTGTGGGCGGGCGTCATCCTGACCCTGATCGGGCTGGCCCTCGGCGGCTATGGCTATTTCTGGCAGAAAAAGCACGCCTGAGGCCCGGCCGATCGTTGACGGTCGCCGCGCCCTGTGTTAAGATTACACCCTAGGCCATTGGCCTAGATTTTGTTGTTCACACTATGCGCCGGTTCCGGTTCGCCAGAATCGACGAAAAGAGGATGGTAGATTAAGAGAGTAAGACGACCACAAGTGACCAAACCGATCACCGTTGATTACCGGATCAACCGGCAGATCAGGGCGCGCGAAGTGCGCCTGATCGACCACAACGGTGAGAACCGGGGCGTTCTGCCTTTCTTCGATGCGTTGCGCATCGCCGAGGAAGCGGAATTGGATTTGGTTGAAGTGGCCCCGAACGCCAACCCGCCCGTGTGCCGGGTGCTCGATTATGGCAAGTTCGCCTACGAACAGACCAAGAAAGAGCGCGAGGCGCGTAAACATCAGAAGAAGATCGAGGTCAAGACCATCCGTCTGTCGCCTCGGACGGGCGATTACCATAAGGATATTGGCGTGCGCAACGCGCGCAAATGGCTCGAAGAGGGCAAAAAGGTCCGGTTCATGGTCCGGTTCAAATCGCGGGAGATTTCCTACCCCGAGATTGGACAAAAAGCCCTGCAGGATATCGCCGAGGAGTTGAGCGATATCGCCGTTGTGGAACAGCAACCGACGCTGGAGGGCTGGCGCATGACGCTGACCCTGGTGCCGGAGAGCGCTGTGCCGCCGAAGAGCCAGTCCGGCTCCGAGACGCCCAAGGAGCCGGAGGCAACCCAAGGATAAAAGAGGCCCTTCGGGGCTTTTTTTTCGGCTGAGGCCGGCGATGAGGACGAGCTCGCGCCGGCAATAGAACTGAAGATAGGGATGTAACCATCATGCCAAAGGGAACAAAGAAATATAAACTGAAGACCTACAAGGCGGCCGCGAAACGGTTTCGTGTGACCGGCACGGGCAAGCTCATGCGCACCAAGGGTGGCAAGAGCCACTTGCGCCGGCGCAAGTCCAGTCGCACGAAGCAGATGTTCAGCGAAATGATTGTGGTCACCGCGCCCGGCGATCGTCGCCGGATCAAGCGCCTGGTGCCCTACATCAAGAAGTACAAGGCCAATCCGCCGGCCTGATCGGATTATCGTTGTTGATATTATGTCAATCGCTGCCTGGCCTCGCGCCCTGCGTTGAGCGTCCAGGCTACCATGAAATGCGAGGTAAAGAGTAATGCGCGTTAAAGGTGGTTTTGTAACACGCCGTCGTCATAAGAAGATTCTCAGCATGACCAAAGGCCAGTGGGGAACACGCTCCAAGCTGTTCCGCCGGGCCAATGAAGCCATGATGAAGTCCAACTGGTACGCTTACCGCGACCGCCGCAACCGGAAGCGCGACTTCCGCCGTCTGTGGATCGCGCGGATCAACGCGGCCACGCGGACACACGGGCTGTCCTACAGTCGCTTCATGCACGGCCTGCGAGTGGCCGAGGTCAAGCTGGATCGCAAGGCGCTGGCCGATCTGGCCGTGCGCGACGCGACGGCCTTCGCGGCCGTCGTCGACGTGGCCAAGAACGCTTTGGCTTGATCCTGTTCAATCCTTGTTGGATGTCCGACGCCACACGCTCGTCCGTGTGGCGTTTTTTATTTGTCCGGCCGCGCCCCGCGCAAGGCGACTAATCGCATGTTTAGCGTAGTTGCGGCCCCCCTCGCCCGCCGGTATCATCCCTCGTTGACATGGCGCTCATAGCGATCGACAACCGGCAGGAGAAACAGGGCGAGACGGGCGCGGCGCGCGCGTGGCGTCGCCTGGCATGGATCACCCTTATCCTGCTGGCGGCGGCGGCGTTCCGGCTGGCGGCCCTGTCCGGCGCGCCGCCGGGCATGACCCACGACGAGGCCGACCACGGGTTGACGGCCTGGTCGATCGTCAACGGCGCGCGCGACCTCTACTTCACCGTCGGCTATGGCCGCGAGCCGCTCTACGACTACGCTACGGCTCTGGTCATGGCCGGAGCGGGGCCGACGATCTTCGCCGCCCGACTGACGGCGGCCTACTTCAGCCTGATCACCGTCGCCGCCGCCTACGCCTGGGCGCGACGGGCGTTCGGCCGGCCAGCGGCGCTGCTGGTAGCCGCGGGGCTGGCGACGGGGTTCTGGCCGGTCATGGCCGGGCGGCAGGCGTTGCGCTCCGCAGCCCTGCCCGCGCTGTTCACTCTGGCAGCGCTGTTTTTCTGGCAGGGCATGCGGGCGGCGGGCGAGGGCCGCGCCGGGCGGCGCTCGTGGCTCGTCGCTTGCCTTGTCGCCGGCCTCTGCCTGGGCCTCACGGCCTATACCTACATCCCCGCCCGCGTGCTGTGGCTGGCTCTGCCGGCGACGACGGCCTGCCTGATCCTGGCCGCGCCGCGCGGCGAGCGTCATGCCAGGCGGCGGATGGCCGGGACGGGGCTGGCGCTGGCGGCGGCGGCCGGGGTGGCCGCGCCGCTGTTCCTCTATCTGGCCGGGCATCCGGGGCTGGAAGTGCGTATCGACGAGCTGAGCGCGCCGCTGCGCGCCGCCGGCGGCGGCGATTTCGCGCCCCTGTGGGCCAACGCGCGGGGGGCGCTGCGCCTGTTCACCGTCGAGGGCGACCACGCCTGGCGCTACAACATCCCGGGCAAGCCGTTCCTGGGGCCGGTCATGGGGGCGTTGTTCTATGCCGGGGCGCTGCTGGCCGGGTGGTCGGTCGCGCGGGGGGTGTGGAAGGGGCGGCACAAGGACGGCAAAGGTATGCCGGACATTCGCTCGTCGTCCGTCCTGCCCGACCCGGCGGCCGCGTTTCTGGCCCTGGCCTGGCTGCTGCTGGGCTTCTCGCCCGTGCTCGTCACCGGCCCGGACCTGAGCACAACCCAGGCGATCGGGCTGCTGCCCGTGCTCTATCTTTTCCCGGCGCTGGCGCTGGTCGCCGGCTATGGGGCGCTACGGCGGCGCGTGGCGGCCGGGGCGGCTCGGCCGGCCGTGGCGGCTCGGCCGGCCGTTCTCGTCGCGCTGGTTCTGTTTGCGGGCCTGGGCGGGCTGACCGCGCGAGACTATTTCGGCCGCTGGGCCAACGCGCCGGAAGTGCGGGTGCAATACGAGACGACGATGGTCACGGCGTTGCGCTACCTCGACGAACACGGGGCCGGCGCGGCGGCCGTCTCCACCATCACCCCCGGCCGCTTCCACACCCCCGCCGTGGCGTTGCTGACGCTCCATAATCCGGCCGTGACGCCGCGCTGGTTCGACGGCCGCCAAAGCGTGCTGCTGCCCGGCGAGGCGGGCGGGCTGCTGATCGTCCCCGGCTTCACGCCCATTCCGGCCGAACTGCAACGCTATCTGGCGGACGCCACGCTGATCGACGAGCTGCCCATGCGCCCCGACGACCTCGACCGGCCGGTGCGCGTCTACCGGCTGAACGCCGCCGGCCTCGGCGCGGCCCGGATGACCCCGCCGCTGACGGACGAGGGCCACGCCAAACCCGCCGACTTCCGCAACGCGGTCTTGCTGGGCTATGATCTGCCGGCGACGACAGCCCGCCCGGGCGAGACGCTGACCGTGGTGACGGCCTGGCGGCTGGAGCAGCCGTTGCCCGAGGCGTCGATCTTCGCCCAGCTGCTCGGGCCGGATGGGGCGATAGCCGCGGCCGACGGGCTGGGCGCGCCGGGCGACGGCTGGCTATCGGGCGATACGCTGCTGCAGAGCCACACGCTGGCCATTCCGGCGGGCGCTCCGGCCGGAACGTGGCCGCTGGTGACGGGCCTCTATAGTCAGGCCGACGGCCGCCGGCTGCTGACCGGCGACGGGGACGACAGGGCGACGCTGACGATGGTGACGGTGCTCGATGAGTGACGCGATGAACTCTCGGTCCGGCCGGAGCTGGCTGGGCGAGCTGGCGCGACGGCCGGGGGCGTGGGCGGCGCTGATCGCCCTGCTGGCGTTCGGGCTGCGCGTCTGGGCGCTGGATCGCGTGCCGCCGGGCTGGCGCGACGACGAGCTGATCGAGTCGCTGGTCATCTCGCGCAACATCCTCAACGGCCAGCTGGCCTTCTTCTATCCCGACGCTTCGGGCCACGAGGCGCTCTACCACGCCCTCAACGCCGTCTTTCTGGCGCTGTTCGGGCCGACCGTGCCGGGGATTCGCCTGCTGTCGGCCATTCTGGGCACGCTGGCCGTGCCGCTGACCTATGCCCTGGGGCGCAGGATGTTTGGGGCGCGCGCGGGGCTGGCCGCCGCGGCGCTGCTGGCGGTCAGCTTCTGGGGGCTGATGTATTCGCGCTTCGGCCTGCGCCACGTCCTGATGCCGCCGCTGGCGCTGGCGGGGTTTGTTTTCTTCTGGCGGGCGCTGGGCGCATCGCAACGGGACGGCCGCTCGCCGCTGTGGCCGTTCGCCCTGTCGGGCTTCTTTCTGGGCCTGGGCTTCCACAGCTATTTCGCCGCGCGGGGGGCGCCGCTGGTGCCCGCGGCCTATGTGGTCTATCTGATCATCGCCGCGCCGCAGGCGTTGCGGGGCAAATGGCGCGGGCTGGCGCTGACGGCGGTCGTGACGGCGGCCGTCGCCCTGCCGCTGTTGCTGGCCGTGGCCGCCCAGCCGGAAGCCGAGGGGCGCGTCGGCGAGCTGGCGCTGCCGCTCATCGAGGCGCGCGCCGGCGATTTCAGCCTGATGCTCGACCACGCCGCGGCCGCCCTGACGATGGCCCACGCCACCGGCGACCCCGAATGGCTGTATAACATCCCCGGGCGGCCGCTCTTCGATATCATTGGCGCGACCTTCTTCTGGGCCGGCGTAATGCTGGCCGTCGGGTGGGCGCTGCGGCCGATCCTGTTTAGAAACCGCTCTTCAAAGAGACCTGAGTTCTATCGCTACAGCTATCCATCGGCCTTCCTGCTCCTCTGGTGGCTGGCGGGCATCTCGCCGGCCGTGCTCAGCGTGCCGCCGGCCAGCCTGGGGCATACCATTCTGGCCCAGCCGGCGTTCTATTTGCTGGCCGCGCTGCCCGTCGTCGCGCTGGCCGGCTGGGCGCGCCTGCCGGCGGAGCGCCGCGCGTTTGTGGCGGCGGCGGCGGCCGTCGTGCTGGTTGGTTCCGTGGCCGCCCGCGACCTGCCCGATTACTTCGTCGAGTGGCCGGCGCGGGGGATGGTGCGCTTCCTGTATCACGCCGACGCGGCGGACGTGGCCGGCTTCGTTCTGCGCGACCCGGCCGAGCCGCAGCCGGCCGACTTCGGCATCACCGGGCCGCTGGCCGGGCCGTGGAACCGCATCGCGCTGGAGCTGGCGCTGGATGGGGCGGACGCGCGGCCGCGCTGGTACAATCCGCAGCGGGCGTTGCTGCTGTGGCCCGACATCAGCTTCAGCGGCTACCCGAAGGTGGAGACGCCCTTCGACGCGGCCTTCGTGCCGTTGCCGGGGGCGCAGCCGGCCGGCGACTATGTGCTGTCGCGCGTCGACCCGGCGTTCGATCCACTGGCGGGCGGCCGCCGCTGGGCCGGCGAGGATCCGGTCTGCTTCAGCGACGGGCTGTGCTGGACGGCGGCGAGCTGGGACGAGGCGAGCGGCGCGCTGACGCTGGAGTGGCGCGTCGCCGGCGATCTGCGGCTGCCGGAGATGCCGCTGATCAGCAATCCGCCGCCGCCGGGCGTCTATGCGGGGTTGCGGCTGGCGGTCTTCGCCCAGCTGCTCGACGCGGACGGCGGGTTTCTCGCCGGCGACGACGGCTTGTGGGTCGACGCGCAGACGTTGCGCGCGGGCGATGTGTTCGTGCAGCGGCATTATTTGAGCGCGCCGGGCGCGGCGGCCATCAGCTTTGGCCTCTATGACCCGATGACCGGCGAGCGGCTGCCGGCCGACGACGGGCGGGATCATATCGAGCTGGAATTAGGAATTAAGAATTAGGAGTATGGTTCGTCGCTCATCGCTCGCCATCACGGTTATCCTGGCCGTCTTCCTCGTGTTGGGGTTCGCCTATAGCGCCAT
>WBZO01004508.1_pt1 | contig 15034 bp, 11 predicted proteins | sample 5204261 | NCBI WGS metagenome assembly WBZO01 (sample SAMN12412400, study PRJNA552823) | activated sludge metagenome | isolation source: activated sludge from anammox sidestream of wastewater treatment plant... | place: USA: North Carolina | collected 2017-09 | reverse complement strand
GCCCGGCCGCCCGAAGGGCTCATACCGGAGGGCGCAGCCCGAAGGTACTCCAGTGAGCGCGATCGCTTGCTGCCGAGCGCCCGCTCCGAAGCCCGCCGCGCGCGGCGTAGGCCAGTGAACGCCGCGCGCGCAGCGTGGGTGGTCGGCGCCGGCGACGCCACCGGCGGCGCGATCGCCCGCCGCTTCGCGCGCGGCGGCTACGTCGCCTGCGTGACCCGGCGCCAGGCCGAGCCGCTGCAGCCGCTGGTCGAGCGCATCCGCGCCGACGGCGGCCAGGCGCAGGCCTTCGCCGGCGATGCCCGCGACGAGGCCGCGGTCGGCGCGCTCGCGCAGCAGATCGAGCGCGAGGCCGGGCCGCTCGAGGTCGCGGTGTTCAACATCGGCGCAAACGTGCGCTTCCCGGTGGTCGACACCACCGAGCGCGTGTACCGCAAGGTCTGGGAGATGGGCGCGCTCGCCGGCTTCCTGGTCGCGCGCGCGGCGGCGCAGGCGATGCTGCCGCGCGGCCGCGGCACGATCCTGTTCACCGGCGCCACCGCCAGCCTGCGCGGCGGCGCCGGCTTCGCCGCGTTCGCCGGCGCCAAGCACGCGCTGCGCGCGCTCGCGCAGAGCCTGGCGCGCGAGCTCGGGCCGCAGGGCATCCACGTCGCGCACGTGGTGATCGACGGCGCGATCGACACCGCGTTCATCGCCGAGCGCTTCCCCGAGCGCTACGCGCTGAAGCCGCGCGCCGGCATCCTGAACCCGGAGTCGATCGCCGAGGCCTACTGGCAGCTGCACTGCCAGCCGCGCGACGCATGGACGCACGAGCTCGACCTGCGGCCGTGGATCGAGCCGTGGTGAGCCGCCGCGGCCGGCGCGGCGCAGCGCCCGCCGCCGGTTCGATCCGGCGGCCGCAGCACACCGGAGAAAGCCAGCGATGAGTGCCCCGCGCGTGGAGTTCTTCTTCGACTTCGGCAGTCCGAGCGCGTACCTCGCGTACACGCAGCTGCCGGCGATCGCCGCCGCCTGCGGCGCCGAGCTGGCGTGGCGGCCGATGCTGCTCGGCGGCGTGTTCAAGGCCACCGGCAACGCGAGCCCGGTGACGGTGGCGGCCAAGGGCCGCTGGATGCTCCAGGACCTGCAGCGCTGGGCGCAGCGCTACCGCGTGCCGCTGCGCTGGAACCCGCACTTCCCGGTGAACACGCTGACGCTGATGCGCGGCGCGGTCGGGCTGCAGCTGCGCCGACCGGAGGACTTGCGGCGCTACGTCGACGCGGTCTACCACGCGATGTGGGTGCAGCCGCGCGACTGCGCCGACCCCGCGGTGCTGGCCGAGGTGCTGGCCGGCGCCGGCATTGAAGTGGCGGCGTTCCAGGCGCTGGTGGCCGACCCGCAGGTCAAGGCGGCGCTCGCGGCCAACACCGACGAGGCGGTCGCGCGCGGCGTGTTCGGCGCGCCGGCGATGTTCGTCGGCGAGCAGCAGTTCTTCGGCCAGGACCGGCTCGACTTCGTGCGCGAGGCGCTGCTGGCCGCGGCCGCACCGGTCGCCGCGGCCGCAGCCGATGCCGCCCGGCGCCCGGCGGCGATCGCCGCGCTGCAGGTGCCGCCGCGCGCGCAGCCCAGCGCCTACCCGGAGCCCTTCGCCGCGCGCATGGCCGGGCGCAGCAAGCGCGCGCTCGGCGACTTCTTCGGGCTGCGCAACTTCGGCGTGAACCTGACCCGGCTGGCGCCCGGCGCGGCGTCGGCGCTGCGCCACGCGCACAGCCGCCAGGACGAGTTCGTCTACGTGCTGCAGGGTGAGCCGACGCTGCTCACCGACGCCGGCGCGACCCGGCTCGCGCCCGGCCAGTGCGCCGGCTTCATCGCCGGCAGCGGCGACGCGCACTGCCTGCGCAACGACGGCAGCGCCGAGGTGCTGTACCTGGAGGTCGGCGACCGCAGCGACGGCGACCTGGTGAGCTACCCCGACGACGACCTGGCGGCGGTGCGGGTCGAAGGCCGCTGGCGCTTCCGGCACAAGGACGGCACGCCCTACGCGTGACGCGGCAGCGCGGTTCGCGGCTGCCGCGCCGGCTGCGGCCGGGGGCCGGGCGCCCCCCACTGCCCACGCGAGCGACGGCCGTGCGCTGACGGTGGGGTTGCGGTAGGCTTGCACCCGAAGCCCAGCCGTCGCCCGCCGCCGTCATGCCCCGCCGTCCACCCGCCGAGACCAGCCGCAGCGTCGCCCCCGCGACCGCCCGTGGCGGACGCGGCCGCGCGGCGCCCGATGCGCAGCGCGCGCCGGATGAGCCCAGCGACGACGACCTGCGCCGCGCCGCGGTCGACGACAGCGCCCAGCGGATCGTGTCGCGGCCCGACGGCTACTACTGGGTCGCGCCCGACGGCCGCCAGGAGATCGGGCCCTTCGACAGCTACGCCGAGGCCGCCGCCGACATGGACTCCGACGAGGTCAGCGGCTTTTCGCCCGGCGACGCCGTGGCCGAGGCCGAGAGCGAGTTCGGCGTGTCGGACTGGATCGACCCGGACAGCGGCCAGCTCGCCGAAGGCCAATCGCCGCCGCACCTGAGCGAGTGAGCTCGGCCGCGCTCGCCGACCAGGCGGCAGTGCTCGCCGCCTGGCAGCAGCGGCTGCAGGCCGCGACCGGCGCGGTCCAGCGGATCGAGACGCACGCGTCGGTGGTTCTGCTCGCCGGCGGCTTCGCCTACAAGGTGAAGAAGGCGATCGACCTCGGCTTCCTCGACTTCCGCACGCTCGAGCGCCGGCGCCACTACTGCGACGAGGAGCTGCGGCTGAACCGCCGCACCGCGCCCGAGCTGTACCTTGACGTGCTGCCGCTGACCGGCGCCGCAACCGCGCCGGAGCTGGGCGGCAGCGGCCCGGTGCTGGACTGGGTGCTGCGGATGCGCGCGTTCGACGGCGCCGGGCTGTGGGACCGGCTCGCCGCGCGCGGCGCGCTGCGCCCGGCGATGATCGACGCGCTCGCCGCGGAAGTCGCGGCGCTGCACCGCGGTGCCGCGGTCGCCGGCGCCGACGAACCCGCCGGCCAGCCGGCGGCGATCCGCGCGCTGGTCACCGACAGCCTGCGCACGCTCGACGCGCGCTGCACCGAGCCGGCGCCGCGCGCGCGGCTGGCGGCGCTGCGCGCGTGGGTCGAGCGCAGCGGCGCGCGGCTCGAGCCGGTGTTCGTCGAGCGGCTGCGCGCGGGGCGCGTGTGCGAGGGCCACGGCGACCTGCACCTGGGCAACGTCACCGAGCACGCGGGCCGCACGCGGCTGTTCGACGCGCTCGAATTCGACCGCGCGCTGCGCATCGCCGACGCGATCAGCGACGTCGCCTTCGTCGCGATGGACCTGCGCGCGCACGCGCTGCCGCGCCTGGCACACCGCTTCGTCGACGCGTACCTGGTGCACACCAGCGACTACGACGGGCTGCGCGTGCTGCGCTGGTACGAGCTGCACCGCGCGCTGGTGCGCGCGAAGGTCGCGGCGCTGCGCGCGGCGCAGCTCGGGCCCGCTGACGTGGCGGCCGCGGCGCAGGCGCACGCCGCCACCGCGCGCTACCTGGACACCGCCGAGGCGGTGTGCGCGCACGATCGGTCCGCCGCCGCGAACGACGACGCCGCAGCCGTCGCCCTTGGCACGCCGCGCGGCGCTGCCCCGGTCGAGCCGCACGCGGCGGCACCGGCCGCGGTGAACGCGGCGCACGGCACCGCGCCGCCGCTGCTGCTGACCCACGGCCTGCCGGGCAGCGGCAAGACGCTGCTCACGCAGAGCCTGCTCGAGCTGATCGGCGCGGTGCGGGTGCGCGCCGACGTCGAGCGCAAGCGCCTGTTCGGGCTGGCGCCGCTGGCGCGCGCGCAGGGCGAGCAGCAGCGCGAGCTGTACGGTCGCGCCGCTGGCGAGGCCACGCTCGAGCGGCTGTGCGCGGTCGCGACGATCGCGCTGCGCGCCGGCTACCCGGTGATCCTGGACTCGACCTTCGGCAGCCGCGCCGCGCGCGCACGCGTGCTGGCGCTGGCCCGCGCGCTGGGCGCGCCCGCGCTGATCCTGGACTTCCGCGCGCCGCCCGAGCTGCTGCGCGAGCGCGTGCGTGCGCGCGCCGCGCGCGCCGACGACGCGTCGGACGCCGGCCCCGACGAGCTCGCGCTGCTGCAGGCCGCGGCCGAGCCACTGGCGGCGAGCGAGCTGGCGCACTGCGAAGCCGTCGACGCGGCGCTGCCGTTCGACGAGGCGGCGATGCCGGCGCGCTGGGCGCTGCTGCTGCGCCGGCTCGGGCTCGACGCGATCTGATCGTCGGCAGCGCGGCGCGGCCGCATCCGGCAAGCGCCCCGAGTGCAGCTGCGTTCGCGGCCGCCGGCCGTCGATCGCGCGATGCGCGCATCTTCGGTGGCGACGATCGCGTCGCGGTCGTGCGCGCGACAACGTGCGACCGCACGCGGCAGGCGGCGCCCGGCTGTGCAGCAGCCCGCACGCGGCCCGGCCACAGCGCCGGCCGCGCCGCTACGCGTGCTGCCCTTCCTTGCTGCGGCGTGCGCGCGGCGCGCTCGAGCCGGCAGCCGCGGCCGGACGGCCGCGGCGCTTGCCGCCGAGCGCGTCGATCACCGCGCTGGCCGCGGCGTAGGCCGCGGTGTGCGCCGCCGGGTCGAGCGCGGTGCGGTCCAGGTGCGACGCCAGCTGCATCGCCAGCGGCGACGGGCCAGCGTGCTTGGCCGGACGCAGCAGCTCCCAGGCTTCGATGCCGAAGGCGGCGGCGAGCTTCTCGAGCTCGTCGACGCGGGTGGAGACCGCAGCGCGACGGATGCGGTCCAGCGTGCCGTTGCTGACGCCGGAGCGGCTGGTCAGCTTCGGCAGCGTGTTCAGGTCGGGACGCGCGTTCATCAACGCGCGCAGGTTGGTCGAGAGGATGTCACGTGGGCGCATGGGCTGCCCCTAACGAAAGGATGACGAATCCTACTCCTGCGTCGCCGAACGCGTTGCTCAGGTTTTCGGTGACGGGATCCGCTCGAGCTCGGCGAGCCACACCGCGGCCTCGGCGTCGCTGGGCGCACGCCAGTCGCCGCGCGGCGACAGCGAGCCGCCCGAGCCCACCTTCGGTGCGTTGGGCGCGCAGCTGCGCTTGAACTGGCTGGTCGCGAAGAAGCGCTGCACGAAGGTGCGCAGGTGCTGCCGGATCTCGGCCAGCGTGTACGCGCGGCGCGGCACGTGCTCGCCCTCGGGCCAGGCGCCGGCGGCGGCGTCGCGCCACGCGTGCTGCGCGAGGTACGCGAGCTTGGTCGGCGCGAAGCCGAAGCGCAGCGTGTGGTACAGGAAGAAGTCGTGCAGCTCGTACGGGCCGATCAGGCTCTCGGTGCGCTGCCCCGGCTGCCCGGCGGCGTCGCCGGGCACCAGCTCCGGGCTGATCTCGGTGGCGAGGATGTCGAGCAGCACCTGCGCGCCGTCGGCGCCGGCCTCGCCGCGCTCGGCGACCCAGCGCACCAGGTGCTGGATCAGCGTCTTGGGCACGCTCGCGTTGACGTTGTAGTGCGACATGTGGTCGCCGACGCCGTAGGTGCACCAGCCGAGCGCGAGTTCGCTCAGGTCGCCGGTGCCGACCACCAGCCCGCCCTCGTGGTTGGCCAGCCGGAACAGATGGCTGGTGCGCTCGCCGGCCTGCACGTTCTCGTAGGTCAGGTCGTAGGGGCCGCCGCCGTCGGCCGCCGGGTGGCCGAGGTCGCGCAGCATCTGCGTGCAGCTCGGCCGGATGTCGATCGTGCGCGCGTCGCAGCCGACCGCGCGCATCAGCCGCTGCGCCTGGTCCAGCGTGCGCGCGCTGGTCGCGAAGCCGGGCAGGGTCACGCCGACGATGTGCGTGCGCGGCAGCCCGAGCCGGTCCATCGCCGCCGCGCACACCAGCAGCGCGTGGGTCGAGTCGAGCCCGCCGGACACGCCGATCACCACCTTGCCGATGCCGCTGGCGGCCAGCCGCTGGGTCAGCCCCTGCACCTGGATCGCGTAGACCTCGTGGCAGCGCTCGTCGCGCTGCGCGCGCTCGGCGGGCACGTACGGGTAGCGCTCGACGCTGCGCCGCAGCGGCCCGGGCGCGCCGACCGGTGCGGCCACGGCCACGCGGCGAAAACCCGCGAGCCGGTCGGCGTGGCGCGCCGCCGACTGGCCGAAGCTGGTCTGGCGCAGCCGCTCGTGCGCGAGGCGGTCGAGGTCGACGTCGGCGGCGATCCAGTGCGAGTCGCCGCGGAAGCGATCCGACTGCGCAAGCAGCTGACCGTTCTCGCAGATCAGCGCCTGGCCGTCCCAGGCCAGGTCGGTGGTCGACTCGCCCGCGCCCGCCGACGAATACAGGTACGCGGCCAGGCAGCGGGCCGACTGCGACGCCGCGAGCGCGTGCCGGTAGGCCGACTTGCCGACGGTCACGTTCGACGCCGACAGGTTGACCAGCAGCGTCGCGCCGGCCAGCGCCGCGTACGACGACGGCGGGATCGGCGCCCACAGGTCCTCGCAGAGCTCGACGTGGAACACGAGGCCGGGCCGCTCGGGCGACGCGAACAGCAGCTGCGCGCCGAAGGGCACGTCGGCACCGAGCAGCCGCAGCTGCGTCGCCTGCGCGTGGTCGGCCGGGTTGAACTGGCGCGCCTCGTAGAACTCGCCGTAGTTCGGCAGGTAGGTCTTGGGCACCACGCCGAGCACGCGCCCGCGCTGCACCACCGCGGCGCAGTTGAACAGCGAGTGGTCGACGCGCAGCGGCAGGCCGACCACCGCCGCGGTCGCGTGCGCGCGGGTCGACGCCGCGACCTGCGCGAGCGCGTCGATGCAGCCGTCGAGCAGCGCGCGCTGGTGAAACAGGTCGTCGCAGGTGTAGGCCGCAAGCCCCAGCTCGGGAAAAGCGACGAGCACCGCGGCCTGCGCCGCCGCTTCGTCGAGCAGCGCGATCGTCTGCGCGGCGTTGAACGCCGGGTCGGCGACGCGGCAGCGCGGCGTGGCCACCGCGACGCGGGCGAAGCCGTGGCGGGTGGAGTCGAAGAAGTCGGCGCTGGCGTTCACGGCGGTGCTCGCGGTGCGAACCAGCGGCGGCCAAGGTCGCCGCTGGCCCGATCGGGTGGCGCCGATTCTGCATCGGCGGCGCGCGGCGGGTCTGCGCAGCGCCGGCGCGCGAACACCGTCCGGCGGCCGCGCTGCGCAGCCACGCGACCGACCGTCGCCGCCCGCCTCAGCCGACCAGCAGCAGCGGGCAGCGCAGCCGCGCAAGCTGCGGCGCGGCCAGCGTGACCGCGCCGCGGGTGTCAGCCAGCGTCGTGACCAGCGTCAGCCGCGCCGAAGGATGCCCGGTCGTCTGCCCGCGGCGATGGGCGCGCCGCAGGCTGCCGCACATGCCCAGCGTCAGCCACAGCCAGCGCAGCACCAGCAGCGCCGCCGCGATGCCCGTTGCCTCGGCCAGCGGCGGCCAGCAGCGCGCACCGCCGGCTACCGCCGCCAGGATGCCCGGAACGCCGAGGTGCTCGCCGCCGATGCAGGCCGCGAACCGCAGCAGCAGGATCAACAGCACCGCCGGCGTCGCGGCTACGTCGTCGAGCCGGCGTGTCAGCGCGTTGCGCGCAAGTGCGAAGCCCCTGTGCGAAGCCCCAGCCGATCGTCGCACCCAGGACGTCGCTGCCGATGGCGAGCCAGGCAAACCTCGAGCTGTATGACATCGCCGCACCGCATCACGATAGAAACGCTCGCGTTCACGGGCGGTTCTTCAACGGCCTGCTAGCGCGCGGCGATGCCGGTCAGCGCCCCGAGCATCAGCACCAGCAGCACGGTATCGACGGTGTCCATGCGAAGGGGGTGAGCGGCTTTGACCCGTGCCTGCTGTCGGCGCAGCGGGGCGATGCCGTGGTCGGGGCAGGGTCCGTTCATGCCAACAATGGCGGGACGGATCGGGCCGGCATCGGGCGGCGCTCAATCGCCGTCCGCGAAAATCGCGGCTCACCCGCAAACTGCGCCGCGATTCGCCCCGATGCAGGTTCCACACTCCCTTCGCCAGCGCCGGCAGGCGCTGCGGCGGCTTGCCTGCTGGCTGGTGCTGCCGGCTCCTTTCGTCGCGGCTTGCGGCGGCGGCTCGGCGGGCGAGCCGGCGCACGACCCGGGCGTCGTCAACACCTTCGCGCTGCCGCTGCGCATCGTGGTCTCGGTGGCGCCGTATGCGTCGATCGACCAGGCGCTGCAGCACGCGGCCGACATCGACTGGCGCCGCGACGACGCAGCCGGTCGCGCCGCGACGCTGGCCTACGCGGCGCGAGAGCTGCGCGAACACCTGGCGCTGGCGGGGGTCGACGCACCGATCGTCACCCGCGACACCTCGCCGACACAGCCCGCGGTTGTGCTCTGGGCCGCCGACGCCCCGGCCAGCGAAGCCCCGGCCGGCATCGCGACGTTGCCGACCCCGAGCAGCCCGCTGGGTGAGCAGGGTTATGCGATCACGCCGCAGGCGGGCCGGCTGTTCGTCACGGCCGAACACCGCATTGGCGTCCTGTACGGCGTGTACGGGCTGCTGCAACAGTTGGGGTTCGCGTGGTACGACCCATGGGAGACGCATGCGCCGCCGGCTCAGGATCTGGCCCGGGCCGTGCACTGGCAGCGGGTCGAGGCCAGGCCCCGGATCAGCCTGCGCGGTTTCTGGGTCTACGGCGAGCAGGATGTTCCCGACGCGTTTGCGGTCTGGCTCGCGCGCAACCGGTTGAATGTCGGCGGGCTGGCGTCCGCGCCGATGCAGGCGATGCTCGGTCTCAGGGGTTGGGGCGGTACCCATGACCTGCTGCAGCAGGAGTTCTCGCACCCGGGCCTGTTCGAGCAGCACCCGGACTGGTTCGCCGTCGTGGACGGTGAACGCCGGCCGGTGGCGAGCACCGGCAACTACTTCAATCCGGCATTTGCCAGCCCGGCGGCTGCACGGTACTTCGCCGACCGGATGATCGAGCGCCTCGAGTCCGGCGACTTGCGGGGAATCGATGTTCTCAACATCTGGCCGGCCGATGACCGCTTCGATCGCTTCGACCAAAGCCCTGCGGCCACGGCCATCGGCAACCCGACCGACAACTTGCTGTTCTTCTACGCGAACGTCGGTACCCAGTTGCGACAGGCTCACGCCAGCGGCCGCCTGTCGCGCCGGGTGATCGTCGCCGGAATCTCCTACTTCCGCACCATGACGCCGCCGTCGAACCCGGCGGTCGTGGCGGCGCTCGGCGACATCGACTACGTGCACTTGTTCTACCCAATCGAGCGTGACTGGTCAGGCCGCCTGGATGCAGACCTCTCCGCCCGCGAGGCGACCCGCGACACGATGGCGCAGATGTCGGCATGGGATCGTGTGGCGAAGCTCGACTACGGTGTCGTCGAGTACCACAACCTGAGCGCCTACAGCGCCATCGGTCTGAGCGACATGGTGCACTTCCCCGCCAACTTCGCCGCGATGACCTCGGGCCGCAGCGCCCTGTATGCGTACATGCATCCGCTGCTGCGCAATCCCGGTCCTCGCCGGATGACGAACCTGCTGCTGTCAAGGCTCGCGTGGAACGAAGGCGGCAGCGCAGGCGCCCCGGGCTGGCCCGAGGCGGCGGGACAGCAGCTGCTGGACGACTACTTCAGCAACCGCTACGGCGCGCACGCGGCGCAGTGGCGTGCCATCCATGAGCTGATGGCCGCCTCCGTCGAAAACGCAAAGGAGATGTTCTGGACCAATTCGCTGTCGTGGCTGCTGCTGCAGGAGCAGATCTGGAGTGTGCCGTTCTATCCGCGGGAGCAGGCGGCTGCCTTCATCCCGAGGTTCCGCAGCGGCGGCACACAGGATCTGCCCGCGGCCTACTCGGGCACGCAGACCGTTCGCGCCACGTTTCGCGGCCTGGACGAATCGCTGCAACTGCAGGAGCAGGCAGCGCGGCGCTGGGTGGCGGTGCTGGGCACGGTCGCCGACCCGGCGGTCCGCCAGCGCATGGACAGCGATCTGCTGTGGTTCGAAGCGACCGCGGCCCGCTACCGGCTCACGTCCGCGAGTTGCGACTACCTGCTCGCCAGGGTCAGGGGTGATGGCGTCGGCGAGCTGCGTTCGCGCATCGCGCATGAACTGGCGCTGCTGCGCGCTGCCGCGGTGACCGCTGACACGATCTCCCCCGTCGATCAGCGTGCGGTTTTCGATCTGTACGCCGCCTTCGCAGACATCGTCTAGCCCGAACTTTGACCGCCGAACGCGCCGCAGAGCAAGCATCGGCGCGGGTTTACGGAACCCGTCGATGTCGGCGCACAGCGGCTGGCGCGCTGCGCTCTCGCACGGCATCGCGCCCCGCAAGGCCAGCACCTTCTGTCCGGCTCGGGGCCCCGGAGGCGAGGCGGCAAGTGATGGCTGCGGTCTGCAGTGGCCGCAGCGTGCGCGCCTCGGCCCTGTGGGCATCCGGCTCGGCACGGTACCTCTGCCCCATCTCCTCGATCAGCACGCCCCGGCACCTGAGCAGCTTCATGAGCCGAGTGAAGACCGTCCTCCGCGGCGCGTCCAGCTCGTCGTCGGTGGGCGCACCGGCTTCGACGAAGCTCGGCATGCCGTCGGCGTCGCAGCGGTAGATGCCGTCCAGCACGAGGCAGTGAAGGTGAAGATTGGGGTTGGCCGCGGATCCGACGCGCTGGATCAGCGTGACGGCGCCGCCGTGGCCTTCATCCGCCTTGAGCCGGGTGCCATCCAGCAGATGGCGCGTCACGATGCGCTCCACTAGCTGCAGCACCGGCGTGACCAACTCGGGCTGCACCGCCAGCAGCACGCGCAGCGGGATCGGCAGCGACAAGACCCATTGCCGCACCGGCATGTGCGGGATGACGTGCTCCACCAAGTCCGCCGCGGTCCGCGTCATGCGGCGTGCACCGCATGACGGACGGAACCCGCCGGGCTTGCAGCTGAAGGCCAGCAGCTTGTCGTGGCCGACCTCGCCGCAGCGCAGTCTCTCGAACCGGTGCGCCAGGATGCCGCACTCGAGGAAGGCGTCAAACTCGTCCTTGATGAAGCGTGGCAGCTCAGCCCCGTTGCTGGCCTCGGTGCGAGCAATGAAGCTGTCCGCGTACTGCTGCACCAGGCGGTACAGGGCGGTCTAGCCGACCAGCAGCACCGGGCAGCGCAGCCGCGCGAGCTGCGGCGCGGCCAGCGCGGCGCGCGGCAGCACCAGCAGGTCGGCCTGCGCCGCGGCCGCGCTGCCGGCGGGCGTGTGCAGCGTCGCCGCCGGGTCGCCGTCGAGCTCGACCAGCAGCCCCGCCACCGCCTGCGCGAGCTGCGCGGCCACCTGCCGCACCCGCGGCTGCGCGCCGCCGGCGGCCAGCAGCACCACCGGCCGCCGGCGCGCGGCGGGGCTGGCGTGGGGCAGCGGTGCGCCGGCGAGCAGCAGCAGGTCGGTCTCGGCCAGCAGCGCGGCGGCGGTCTCGGCGAGGCTGCCGCGCGTGACCCGCAGCGTGCAGGCAACCGCGTGGCGCAGCGCCACCCGCGCGCTGAGCTCGCGCAGCCGCGCCGCCTGCGCGCGAAAGCCCTGCTCGACGTCGCCCGGCTGCAGCGGCTGCCAGCTGCTGGCGTGCGTCGACAGCACCTGCGCGAAGGGCAGCGCCGCTGCGTGCAGCGCGTGCTGGCTCTCCACGTAGACCACCGCCAGCTCGCGCTGCATCAGCCGCGCCAGCGCCGACGACAGCTCGAGCAGCGCGGCGCCGGCGGCCGCGTCGTCGAGCAGCGCCAGCACCTGCGGCGCCGCGGCCGGCGCGCTCACCGCCGCCTCCGGCCGTTGCGCTCGGCGCCGCCGACGCGGCGAGCGAACGGTCGCCCGGCCGCCCGCTGGCCGTCCTGGCGCAGCGACGCGTACTCGCGCAGCCGCTGCGCGATCCGGCCGTTGGCGCTGTCGCTGCCGGGCTGCGCCGGGTCGCCGGCGGGCAGGCCGGTGAGCAGCGCGAGCGCGTCGTCGACGGTGGCCACCGCGTAGACCGCGAAGCGGCCGGCGGCCACCGCCTCGACCACGTCGTCGCGCAGCATCAGCTGCGCGGCGTTGCTGGCCGGCAGCACCGCGCCCTGGCTGCCACTGAGCCCGCGCGCCGCGCACAGATCGAAGAAGCCCTCGATCTTCTCGTTGATCGCGCCCACCGCCTGCACCGTGCCGAACTGGTCGACCGAGCCGGTGACCGCCAGGTCCTGGCGCAGCGGCAGCTCGCCGATCGAGCTCATCAGCGCCAGCAGCTCGGCCAGCGACGCGCTGTCGCCCTCGACCATGCCGTAGGTCTGCTCGAACACCAGGCTGGCGACGATCGAGTGCGCGCGCACCCTCGAAAAGCGCGCCGCCAGGAACGACGACAGGATCAAGACCCCCTTCGCGTGCACCGGGCCGGCCATGCGCGTCTCGCGCTGGATGTCGATCAGCCGGCCGTCGCCCAGCCGCGTGGTCGCGGTGATCCGCGACGGCGCGCCAAAGGTCTCGCCGCCGCCGTCGTAGGCGGCCAGGCCGTTGACCTGGCCGACGCGGCTGCCGTCGGTGGCGATCGCCAGCAGCTCGCGCAGCATCGCGTCGCGGATGCGCTCGTCGACCCGCGCCGCGCGCTCGCCGCGCGCGCCGATCGCCGCGGCGATCTCGGGCGCGTCCAGCGCGCTGCGCCCGGCGGCACGCGCCAGGTGGTCGGCCTCGGCGAGCAGGTCGACCAGCAGCCGCAGCTGCGCGCTGATGCGCTGCGCGTCGCCGGCGCGGCGCGCGCCGTGGTCGATCAGCCGCGCCAGCGCCGCGTCGCTGGGCGCGAGCAGCCCCTGCGCCTGCGCCTGCGCGCGCAGCGACGCCGCCAGCGCGCGCTGGGTGGGCGCATCGCGCGGCAGGTCGTCGTCCAGGTCGGCGACCACGCGGAACAGCTCGCCGAACTCCGGGTCGCCGTCCTGCAGCATCCGGCCGAGCGCGCGGTCGCCGAACAGCACCACCTTCAGGTCCAGCGGGATCGGCTGCGGCTCGAGCGGCACCGTCGACACCATGCTGTACATCTCGGCCATCGACTCGATCCGGATCTGCCCGGCGAGCAGCGCGCGCTTCAGCGCGCTCCACGCGAACGGCTGGGTCAGCAGCTTGACCGCGTCGACCAGCAGGTAGCCGCCGTTGGCCCGGTGCAGCAGCCCGGCCTTGATGTGGCGGAAGTCGGTGACCAGCATGCCGAAGCGCGCGCTGTGGTCGACCCGCCCGACCAGGTTCTGGTACGAGGGCAGGTCGGCGTCGACCACCGGCGCGCGGTCGCTGCCGCCGGCGTCGACCACGAGATTGACCTCGAAGCGGCCGAGCGCATCGGCGCGCACCAGCGCCGCGTTCGGGTCGCCGTCCTCGCCCGCGCGGAACGCGTCGGCGTTGTCGATCACCGCCGCGCGCACCGCGTCCAGGTACTGCGCGACCGGCGCGAGCTCGGCGTAGCGCGGGCGCAGCTCGGCGAACGCGTGGTCCACCGCCAGCTCGGTGGTCGAGCGGTTCAGCGCGCGCAGCCGGTCGGCGTGCTCCTTGCGCAGCCGCATCGACTCGCGCAGCGCCTGCACCAGCTGCTCCTGCAGCTGCGCCATCGCCTGCTGCAGCCGGGTGCGCTCGGCCGGCGGCAGCGCGTCAAAGTCGGGCGGCGCCATCACCTCGTCGCCCTTGCGCGGCGCGAAGGTGAAGCCCACCGGCGTGCGCACCATCACCAGCCCCTGCGCCTGCGCGGCCGCGCTGACCTCGAGCAGCCCGCGCTCGACCCGCTCCTTGAAGGCCGCGTTCAGCCGCTCCTGCTCGGCCGCGTACTCCTCCGACTCGAAGGCCGCCGGGATCGTGCTGCGCAGCTCGTCGACCAGCGCGCGCAGGTCGGCGCGCAGCTGCGCGCCGCGCCCGGCGGCCAGCTGCAGCGCGATCGGGCGGTGCGGCGCGGCGAAGTCGTGCACGTACACCCAGTCGCTGCGCGGGCTGCAGCCCTGGCCGATGCGCGCGTCGATCACGCTGCGCACCAGCCGGTGGCGGCCCGAGCCGGGCGGGCCCATCACGTACAGGTGATAGCCGGCGCGGCACATGCCGATCGCGAACTCGGCCGCGGCGCGGGCGCGCGCCTGGCCGACCAGGCCGGCGGCGTCGGCAGGGGCGCCATCGCTCGCGAGCTGCGCCGGGTCGCAGCGGGCGGCCAGGGCGTCGGCGGGCAGCGATCGGGCGGGCATCGGCGAGGTCTCGGCTCGCGGCGCATCGCCGGGCGGCGGCGCCGCGTGCGGGGATCCTAGTTCATCGCCGCCGCCCCCGGCCGCCGCCGGGCCAGCCGCCCCTGCGGCCGGCGAGGCCCGCTCTGCCACCCGGCGTCGCCGCCTGGCGTCGGCTCGGGCACGCGGCGCCGCGGCTCAGGGCAGCAGCGCGGCGCCGTTGCGCGCCTTCAGCTCCCACACCCAGGCCGGCGGCGCGTTGCCCCAGACCGCGCCCAGGCGGCGCCAGTGCAGCTGCGCCGCGTGGCGCAGCGCGAAGGGCTCGCGCGGCAGGTAGCTGTACTGCAGCAGCCGGCAGTCGGGCCGCGCGCACAGCAGCCGCTCGATCGCCAGGCTGCTGCGCTGGCGCAGCCGCGGCGGCAGCGAGCGAAAGGGCAGCGACGACACCAGCACCAGCCCCGGCGGCGCGTCGGCGGCCTCGGCCAGCACCCGGTGGGCGGTGGCCTCGCGGACCTCGACGCCGGGAAAGCGCCGGCGCAGGTGGCGCGCCAGCCGCGGCTCCATCTCGACCGCGATCAGCGGCACCTGCGGGTGCTGGCGGCGCAGCGCCGCGGTGATCGCGCCGGTGCCGGCGCCCAGCTCGATCAGCGCCGCGCAGCCGGCGGCCGAGTCGGCCATCGCGTCGGCCAGCCGCTGCGACGACGGCAGCACCGCGCCGACGGTGCGCCGGCGCAGCAGCGCCAGCGACATGAAGGCCGCGGCCGCATCGCCGGCGTCACGGCCATCCCCGAGCTCGCCGGCCTGCTGCTTCATCGTGGCCGCGAGCGTAGCAGGCCCACGGCCCGCCTCCCAGCCCGCGGCCATCGGCCCTGCCGGCGACCCGGCCGGCTCG
>WBZO01004506.1_pt1 | contig 15040 bp, 14 predicted proteins | sample 5204261 | NCBI WGS metagenome assembly WBZO01 (sample SAMN12412400, study PRJNA552823) | activated sludge metagenome | isolation source: activated sludge from anammox sidestream of wastewater treatment plant... | place: USA: North Carolina | collected 2017-09 | reverse complement strand
ACTACTCATTAATGGTTTTACTACGCATGGAAATCCTATAGTTTTTACAGCATTATCAAATGCCTCGAAAGTTTTAGCATACAAATATTTGGCAGTTCTAACTCCTAACTCTTTTGCTGCTAAATCACGAATTGCTTTACGATTCATGGTAAAGTTTGCGGCCTTAGCACTCGGAACAACCGTATATCCTTGTTTCTCATAATCAAAGAAACGTTCAGTTCTGATGGCCTCTATTTCAGGCACAATTAAATCCGGTTGATGTTTTGCTACTATCTTATCTAAAGCATCACCATCTAACATATTAATTACTTCGAACTCGTGAGCTACTTGCATGGCAGGTGCACCAGCATAAGAATCAACAGCAATCACATATTGACCAAGGCGATGTAAAGCAATCGTTAATTCTTTACCTAATTCACCTGAACCTAATAATAAAATTTTTTTTTGTTTCATATAGATTAGAATCTAAGTGTAATGGTAGCAGGTAATTTATCTTTTAGAAGCCCAAAATATAAGCCATAGCCTGCTGCAAGGCCTATAGTTCCACCAATTAAAGCTTGAATCCTTCTTCGGCTTCGTGAAACTCTTTCGTATCCTAATATATAAGCATCGTAATCAATATAATTAGGATTACTAATAGTTTTATGTCTTATTCTAACTTTTGGTAAACCTGTAAGTGCCATATAGCCATAAGGTAACACTGGTGCAAAAAATGAACCCGTTGCTCCTGCCAATAAACCAGCAACTCCTGCACCAATTAATGCGCCACGGGCTTTAAACCCTTTTCTTGCATCGCGCTCTCCATAAATATAATATTGCATCTCGTCTCTTGTAAACCAATTATTTATTAATGAATCCTGACGATAATAATACTTTTTATAACCATCATTAAATTTCACGCAATAAATTTCATCGTATTCATAATGCAATTTTTTGGTTTTAGCTGTGGAATCAATAATTGTAACAGCACCTATTAAAGTATCAATCACCTTACCCGTTGCATAGTTACCATTCATTAAAACAATGGTATCCTTAACTTGAGCATGAATAGTAAAACTTGTTACCAAGAATAATATAAAAGTTAATTTTTTAAGCATATAGCAAGGTACAAAAATTAATGAAATTTAAAAGCTACAGTTTTAACACTATGATTGGTTTTAGAATGATAAATAGATTGTTGTAATAAATCTTTAGCCTCTGGTAATTCAAACACTTCTTTTAAGTTACGAATTTTACCTATTGGAATATCCAATTCGATACAACGCTTATAAATTGAAGTAAAATCTTGAGTTTGAATCTTAGAGTTTAATACGTTAAATAAGCCCTCTCGATTAATTACCCTTAATTGATTACTTTGAAATTTATCATCAATTGTAATTTGAAGCAAATCGCATAACTTTTTAAACTGTTTATCGTTTCCTATAGCAAATGTTATAAGATGATTATCTTGAGTAGTGAAAATTTCTCCATAAGGTGCAATATTAGGGTGTAATGAACCTTGTGCTTTTGGTAAATAATGAGCAATTAACCAGTTAGTGGCTTGATTAGCTAATGAAGCAACTGCGGAATCAAATAATGAAACAGATACATGTATTCCCTTATTGGTTTTAGATCGGTTCAGTAAAGCAATTAAAACAGCTTCTTTTAGTTGATGGCCAGCCAAAATATCAATTAAAGCTACAGGCATTTTTAGTGGAGGCGATTCCTTTTCGCCATTCATGTACATAAAGCCACTTTCGGCTTGTAAAATTAAATCATAAGCAGTGCGTGGACTTGAATAACCGAAGCCGTTTATTGAGGCATAGATAAGTAGAGGATTAATTTGAGTTAAGGTATTATAATCTATTTTTAATTTAATATCATCACCACTTTTATAATTGGCAATAAAAACATCTGCTTGTTTGATTAATTGATATAATTTTTCTAAATCATTTTGATTGGTAATATCCAAAAACAACACCTCTTTCCCTGTGTTCACGCTCCAATAATAAGCACTCGTATCATTATCTTTATCTTCGGTACTTAACTTCCAACTACGTGTTACATCGCCATTTGTTTTTGGATTTTCAATCTTAATAACCTTAGCTCCTAATTCAGAAAAAAACAGTCCAACCGAAGGGCCAGCAAGCACACTGGCTACCTCCACAACTACTAAATCTTTAAAAATATCATTCATTAAAATTGCGACAAAATAGGTTTGTTACCCAAAATGGATTCTATTTTATCCATTACCTCATGAGTTATTTTAGGCATCACATCTAATGTTTTGAGATTTTCAATAAGTTGAGATTTTTTAGATGCACCTAAGATAACCGTACTTACATTTGGATTTTTTAAACACCAAGCCAAGGCTAATTGTGTGGTTGAAATTTGGAGTTTTTCAGCTAGTGCCGTTAGTTTTATTGTTTTTTCTATTTTACTTACATCATTTAATGTTCGCTCCTTTAACCAATCCATTCCTTTCATACTTAAACGAGTATTTTTAGGAATTTTTTGATTGTATTTTCCCGTTAATAATCCAGAAGCTAAAGGGCTCCAAATGGTTGTACCTAAACCAAAATCACGAAATAACAATAAATAGTCTTTTTCCATTTTGGTTCTTTCAAACATATTATATTGAGGCTGTTCCATTGTTGGTCCAATTAAATGATGACGTTCTGCAAATACATGTGCCGCCATTATCTCGTCGTTTGCCCACTCACTTGTTCCCCAGTACAAAATTTTACCCTGTTGCAATAAGGTATTCATTGCCCATACCGTTTCTTCAATAGGCGTATTTTTATCAGGTCGATGACAAAAAAACAAATCTATATAATCAACTTGCAGTCTTTTAAGAGCCGCCTCACAACCTTCCATAATATGTTTTCTTGACAAACCTGTTTGATTTGGCTTTTTATCCTCATATCCAAAAAACACTTTACTACTAACACAGTAAGAACTTCTTGCCCACTTTTTCTTTTTCAAAATTTTCCCCATCACTCTTTCAGATTCGCCTGCTGCATAAATTTCAGCATTATCAAAAAAATTAATTCCATGCTCATAAGCAGTGGACATTAACTCATCTGAAAGTTTATCATCTATTTGTTTTCCAAAAGTAAGCCACGATCCTAATGATAGTGCACTAACTTGTAAGCCCGATTTTCCTAATCTTCTATATTCCATATTTAATCTATTTATTTAACTAATATTTTTGGCTCTAACATATCTAACATAGCATATTTTACACCTTCCCTACCTAATCCACTTTCTTTTACGCCACCATAAGGCATTTGATCGAAACGCAAAGTTGGAACATGATTATGAATAATACCCCCTACTTCAATTTCATCAAAGCATTTATCTAATTCCTTAATATCATTGGTAAAAACACCACATTGTAACCCAAATATTGAATCATTTACCTTTGCAATAGCTTCTTCAATAGTATGATATGCCTCGATACACACCACAGGGCCGAAGACTTCCTCGGTATATACTTTCATATTCGATTGACAATTAGTAAGTATAGTAGGTTCTATATAGCTACCATGTCGTTTACCACCGCACACTAATTCAGCCCCCATAGCTGTAGCCTCGTTAATCCAATTCTCTACACGTACTGCGTTTTCCTCATCAATTAAATTTGAAATTTGCGTATCTTTTAACAAAGGATTTCCAAATTGTAACTTAAGCGCCTCTTGTTTTAGTGCATCTACAAAGACATTAAAATGTTTATGAAAAACAACAAATCGTTGTGCATGAATACATATTTGCCCACTGTATGCAAACGCTCCCATTACACACTTTGGTAAAACATCTTTAATTGAAGCACTCTCAGTAATAATGGTTGCTGCATTGCCTCCTAATTCTAATACTACTTTTTTCTTACCTGATTGTTGTTTCATTTTCCATCCAACCGCAGGCGAACCTGTGAAGGACAAGAGTTTAAAGCGAATGTCATTCACTAATAAGTTTCCTGTAATTCTATCCATCGGTAAAATTGAAACAGCGCCTTTAGGTAAATCAGTTTCATCAATTATCTTAGCTAATTCTAAACAAGATAATGGCGTTGCACTTGCTGGTTTTAAAACAATAGGACAACCTGTAGCAATGGCAGGAGCAATTTTATGAACAGCCAAGTTTAATGGAAAATTAAATGGAGCTATACCTGCTACCAAACCGATTGGGAAATATTTAATGATGCCTTCTTTTCCTTCTCCATTTGTTGTCCAATCCAGTGAAATATATTCTTTAGGAATTCGTTTACACTCTTCGGCGGCAATTAAAAACGTTTGTATGGAGCGTTCAATCTCTGCTATTGCCAAATTAATTGGCTTAGCACTTTCGGCACTTAATACCTCCGCTAGCCTTATTTTATGGGCAATTAACGAATCAGAAATTTGTTTTAAAATTTGAGATTTTTGGTATGAAGGTAAATGTTTTAATTCTTCTTTAACTGATAGTGCTTTTTGAATTGCGTTTTCAATAATGTTTTCATCCGCTAAAAAAGTTGAACCTACAAGTTTTTGGTCATAAGGACTAAAAACATCTAGTTGTGTATTTGATTTCACAAATTCACCACCAACATATATTAGCGTAGGAGTCATAGACATTTATTTTTTTGTTAATTCTTTAAAAACATCTTCTAACTTTTTCTCCTCTCGATTCATGGCTAACACACTCATATTATGTTTTACTGCATAAGCAAAAACTTCTTTACGAACATCAACGCTTGCATCCGAAACAATTTTCCATGTATTTCCATCCACTAAAACAGCATCTTCTACTCCGCTTATAGATTTCAGCGAACTTAAAGAGATGGTTTTATCAAATTCAACAGTAATCACTTGTTTAGTATTATTTTGCTGTAAACTTTGAGTTTGATCGTTCGCTACTATTTCACCTTTATTAATAATAATTACTCTATCACATACAGCCTCTACTTCTTGCATAATGTGTGTGCTAAGCATAACTGTTTTTTGTTTACCTAACTTTTTAATTAAAGCCCTAATTTCTTCTAACTGATTAGGGTCTAAACCCGTGGTGGGTTCATCCATAATTAATACCTTTGGATCGTGAATCATCGCTTGCGCTAAGCCAACACGTTGGCGGTAACCTTTAGACAATGCTCCAATTTTTTTATTTTGCTCTACTTGTAACCCCGTCATTTCAATCATTTCTTTCACTCTATCATTTACTTTCTTTACATGATATAAATTACCTATAAATTGCAAAAATTCTTTTACATACATATCCAAATACAATGGATTGTGCTCTGGTAAATATCCAATATTCCTTCTTACTTCGATACTTTGTTCTTTAATGTCAAACCCACACACTGTTGCCAGTCCATCACTTGGAGGAATGTAACAAGTAAGTATTTTCATCATCGTACTTTTACCTGCACCATTAGGGCCTAAAAAGCCAACAATTTCATTTGTGCCAATTTCAAAAGAAACATTATTTAACGCCTTTTGTTCTCCATATAATTTAGTGATATGATTTACCTTAATAGACATAACAATTAATTTACTACAAATATACGCTTGTAAGTTACGTATAAAAACCAAAATTTTAATAAAGTTAAGCGCTGAATAGTTTTGTAATTAATAATTCATAAAAATTCTATTAACAAGTCTAAAATACTTAAATTAGCACCAATGAGAGGGTTAGTTGTAAAATCAACCGGTAGCTGGTATTCTGTAAGAACAGATAATAACATTATTATTGAATGTAGGCTTACAGGAAAGATTAGACTTGATGAACGAAAAACAACAAATCCTATTGCTGTGGGAGATTTAGTAGAAATAGAAGTGGAAAATAATGAGGGAAAAATTATTTCGATACTACCTCGTAAAAACTACATTATTAGAAAATCCATCAATCTTTCAAAACAAGCTCACATCCTAGCCAGCAACCTCGACCAAGCCTTTTTAATTGCAACACTTGTTGCGCCTCGCACTTCATTAGGCTTTATAGACCGATTTTTAATAACAGCCGAAGCCTATCATATACCTGCAAAAATTATCTTTAATAAAATAGATGTGTTAGATGATGAACTTCAACAAATTCAAGATTCTATTATTAATTTATACAGTAAAATAGGTTATGAATGTTTTAAAATTAGTGCATTCAAACACACCGACATTGAACTCATTAAAAAACAACTTAAGAACAAAACCACTTTAATTGCTGGGCATAGTGGCGTAGGGAAATCAACACTTATAAATGCTATTGAACCAAATTTAACTTTACGAACTGGCGATATTTCACAAGCACACTTAAAAGGCACACACACTACAACCTTTGCCGAACTATTCCCTTTATCATTTGGTGGAAATATAATTGATTCTCCTGGCATTAAAGAGTTAGGATTAGTAGAAATGAAAAAAGAAGAAGTTGGTCATTATTTTCCTGAAATACGCCGACTCATGAATGAATGTAAGTTTAATAATTGTTTACATGTAAATGAACCTAAATGCGCTGTGTTAAAGGCTCTAAAAGACGGATTAATCTCAAAAGAACGTTATCAAAGTTACTTAGGTATTTTAAACGGCGAAGAAATGGACTGGAAAGAATGGGAAATAAAGTAATTTATATAAATTTACCTTTATAATTATAAAGTTCAAAAATGAAATTAAACACAAAACTAGTATTTCTTACTCAGGTAATTCTACTTGTTTGGTCATTATTGTTTAACTCACAAAAACTTTACTCACAAAATGATAAAATAAAAGAACTAGAAAGTAAACTTATTCAAGAAAAAAATGACACTTCAAAAGTAAAAATTATGGTAAGGCTTGCCATTATACTTGGAAATTCTAGTTATACACAATCTATTCAATATGCTAAAAAAGCTTTGCGATTAGCACAAGAAATAAAATATACAAGCGGACAAATAGACGCATTAAATTGTATTGCTGACAACTATTGGTACCAAACAAATTACATTAAAGCGCAAGAATATTACTTTAATGCTTATCGCCTTGCCGACTCTATACAAGACGAAGAACAAATTGCACAGTCATTATACAACATTGGTTGGATAAAATGTATTCAACAACATCAATATGATAGTGATAAATTTCTTTATAAATCATACCAAATCTACAAGAAACTAAACAATAACTCTGGCAAACTTCAAGTATTAAATGCTTTGGCAAGTTATTTTACTGACAGATATATTGATGAGAAGAAAAGAAATTGGTTCGATTCTTCTTTAAAATACTTTAATATAGGCATTGAACTAGCTAAATTAAGTAAAAAGCAAGAAGCCCTAGGAAGAATTTATGGAAATTTAGGTTCTTTATTTTATAACCAAGGTGATTATTATTCTTCAATTTACTACAACGACAAAAGCATAGAAATAAACTTAAAAACTGGTGACTCGTTAAATTTTATGACTTGCTATCTTAATAAAGCAGTTTATAGTATGGAACTCAAAGATGCAAGCAGTGCTATTACTATTTTAAATCAAGTGCTCAATTACTCATCAAGGTATGGCTTAAAAGACATGCAACAACAATGTTTAGATGCACTTTCAAAAGCCCATGCTTTACAAGGCAACCATAATTCAGCTTATAATTATTTAGTGCAGTATGTCCAATTACATTTAGCTTTAGATAAAGATGCCTACGCAAATAATTTAACTAACTTACAAAATGACTATGAACTTGAAAAATCGGATGCAAACATTAAACAATTAACACAAGCTAACGAAATTCAAGAATTAAAAAATAATCGAAAAAGCTATTTCATTATCGCCTTGTTAGCTGTTGCTGGAATAGTTGTTTTCATAGCCAGCTTATTATTTAAACAGAATAAACAAAAACAGATTGCCAATCAACAATTAAAAGCACAAAACAAAATAATTGCCGAAAAAAAATTGGAAATTGAACAAAGTATTCAATATGCCAAAGGTATTCAACAGGCTGTATTACCTAACAAACAAGAATTAAACACACAAATACCAAATAGCTTTGTATATTATAAACCAAAAGATGTTGTAAGTGGAGACTTTTATTGGTTTGGAAAATTAGACAGTGATTTTTATTGCATTGCTGCCGATTGCACAGGTCATGGAGTACCTGGTGCTTTAATGAGTATTATTGGCATTGACAAATTAACCCAAATTTTATTTGAGAAAAGAGTAAGCCATCCAAGTGAAATTTTATCCCAACTCAACATCGAAATAAAACGGATTTTAAAACAACATTCCGACACATCGAAACAAATGGACGGTATGGATTTAGCTTTACTAAAATTTAACAATACATTTACTCAAGTGGAATATGCGGGTGCTAACAGACCATTATTCTTGGTACGAGAAAATAAGCTCACAGAATACAAAGCAGATAAAATTGCCATAGCAGGCTATACCTCTGATGAACAAGTTTATTCAACTACTAAAATAGAGTTACAAAAACAAGACATGCTTTATATTTTTACTGATGGTTATGCCGACCAATTTGGAGGAGAATCTGGTAAAAAATTTATGACAAAAAATTTAAAAGATTTATTTATTAAAATAGAACCTTTTAGTTCTCAAGAACAAGAACAACAAATTGATACTGTATTCAAAACATGGAAAGGAACGTATGAACAAGTAGATGATATTTTAGTGATGGGGTTTAAAGTATAATCAATGAAAAAATTATTCATATTTGTAATTATAGGCGTAGTGTTGTGGTTAGTTTTACCAAAACAGCCAACGCTTTCTTGGGGATTTTATGGCCATAAACGTATTAATAGAATGGCTATTTTCACTTTACCACCCGAGATGGTAACTTTTTATAAACAGCATATTGAATTTATTACTAATCATGCCGTTGATCCAGACAAAAGGCGTTACGGTGTAAAAGGAGAAGCCGAAAGACACTATATTGACATTGACCATTATGGTGAACATGCCTTTGATAGCGTACCAAAATTTTGGAAAGCTGCTGTAGCTAAATACACCGAGGATACTTTAAGAGCTTATGGAATTGTGCCTTGGCAAATTGAAAAGCATTATAATAAATTAGTTAATGCATTTAAAGATGAAAACCTCGATTTAATTTTAAAATATAGTACCGAATTAGGTCATTATGTTGCCGATGCTCATGTGCCACTTCACACCACAGAAAATTACAATGGTCAATTAACAAATCAAAAAGGCATTCACGGATTTTGGGAAAGCAGAATACCCGAAATAAAAGCTAATGATTATGATTATTTTGTAGGAAGAGCTAAATATATTGACTCACCTATAAAAACGGTCTGGAAAGTAGTATATGATAGCCATCAAGCCGTGGATAGCGTTCTAAAATTTGAAGCTCTTCTAAATAAACAATATCCAAGTGATCAAAAATACAGCTATGAAAATAGAGGTAACCAAATGGTAAAAGTTTATTCTGAGGGTTACACCAATGCTTATGATTTACTGATAAAAGGACAGGTGGAACGACGTATGAGAGAAAGTATTATTGTGGTGGGAAGTATGTGGTACACTGCTTGGGTAAATTCTGGTAAGCCAAACTTAAATAAATTGGGAAGTAAAGAAATTAGCGACTCTCTAAAATTTCAAATGCAAAAAGAAGAAGAACTCTATTTACAACAAAAAAATAAAATAGTTAAAGGACATGCAGATGATGAATAGATTTGTACTATTCATCTACCAACACTCCCATTTTTTTTCCTAAAGCACTCAAAAAAGCACGCATCTCTTTAACTGTATTCTCATCATTAGTTGCTCTAAAATAAGTATCAGTAAGTGTAGAAATATTTTGATGATAAAACTTTTTCATTTCGTCAATGCTCATGTCCTTAGTCCATAAATCAATACGCATGGTGGCATTCTCTTTTTCATCCCATAATGCTAACATCATACTCTTACAATCATGCTTTTCTTTGGCATCCGGCACTTCCCATTCAATATGATGTGGTAATTGATTATCATCTACCGTTACTTTTATTTTTATCTCCGAACTAGTCATATCTTTATTTTTTATAGAAATAGTTGTCAAATTTAGTCAAAATAATTGTGTAATAGTTCATAAAATTTACCTTTGTAACATATGAGTCAATATCCTAAAATCATTTTACATAACGGAAAAGAACAACCTGTTTTACGTTTCCATCCTTGGATTTTCTCAGGTGCTATTAAGCAAATAGATACATCATTAAATGATGGAGATGTGGTTGAAATTTATTCAGCCAAACAGCAATTTTTGGGCATGGCTCATTACCAAAAAGGAAGTATTAGTGCTCGCATTATTTCTTTTAGTAAACAAGCCATCAATATTGATTTTTGGACAAAGAAAATTGAAAAAGCTTTTCAGTTTCGTCAATTCTTAAATTTAACAGATTCACCCCAAACTAATGTGTATCGCTTAATATTTGGAGAAGGTGATGGTATTCCAGGATTAATTCTAGACTTTTACAACGGTCATATTGTTTTACAGGCGCATAGTATTGGCATACATAAAAGTAGATATGATATTGCTGAAGCTTTAAGAAAAATATATGGTACACAATTATTAAGCGTGTACGATAAAAGTTCTGAGACATTACCAAGCAACTATGCTTCAACTATTCAAAACCAATTTTTATTTGGTGATTGTAATCAAGAGTTAATTGTTCTAGAAAATGGCGTGAATTTCTATATTGATTTCATTCATGGTCAAAAAACTGGTTTTTTTATTGACCAAAGAGATAACCGAGCTTTATTAGGAAGTTATAGTAAAGGAAAACGTGTATTAAATACTTTTTCATACACTGGCGGGTTTTCAATGTATGCCGCAAAAAACAATTGTGATATTATTCATTCAGTAGATTCAAGTGCCAGTGCTATTGAGCTTTGTAATAATAACGCCAAGCTAAATAAGATAAATAATCATCAAGGTTTTGCAGTAGATACTTTTGATTACTTAAAAGATCAAGGAAAAAACTATGACATCATTATTTTAGATCCACCTGCCTTTGCTAAAAGTCGAGATGTGTCGCATAATGCTGTGATAGGTTATAAAAGATTAAATCAAATGGCATTACAAAACATCAAAAAAGGTGGGATTTTATTTACTTTCTCTTGCTCTGGAGTAATTGATAAAAAATTATTTTATAATACAGTTACAGCTGCTGCTATCGAATCAAGAAAAAACTTAAAACTTTTACATACTTTATCACAGCCAGCAGATCATGTTATTACTCCTAATTTTCCAGAAGGGGAATATTTAAAAGGATTAGTGTTTTATGTTGACTAAAAACACAAATCCGATTTTATGTTTAACTTAAATACATTATTTTTAACTATTAAATAAAAAAGATGATACCAATATTAGAAATAAGAAATATACACAAACAATATGCTAACCATGTTGCTTTACGCGATGTGAGTTTAGAAATAAAACCACAAAGTATTTTTGGATTATTAGGGCCTAATGGTGCAGGTAAAACTTCATTAATCCGAATTATTAATCAAATTACTGGGCCCGATAGTGGCGAAATTTTATTTAATGGGCATAAACTATCCGTTAATCATATTGATGAAATTGGCTATTTACCAGAAGAACGTGGTTTGTATAAAAAGATGGCTGTTGGAGAACAGGCCTTATATTTAGCTCAACTCAAAGGTTTAAAAAAAGCAGAAGCTAAAGACAAATTAAAACAATGGTTTAAAAAATTTGAAATAGAAGCTTGGTGGGATAAAAAAATTGAAGAACTAAGTAAAGGGATGCAACAAAAAGTACAATTTATTGTTACGGTATTGCACGAACCAAAACTTTTAATTTTAGATGAACCTTTTAGTGGCTTTGACCCTATAAATGCACAATTAATTAAAAAAGAAATATTAGAATTAAGAGAAAAAGGCTCTACCATTATTTTCTCTACACACAATATGGGAAGTGTTGAAGAACTGTGTGATGATATTGCTTTAATTAATAAATCTGAAAAAATATTAGACGGCTCAGTAAAAGATATTCGCAAAAACTACAAGTCTAATACTTTTAAAATCTCATTTAAAGGCAATTTAATTGGTTTTACCAATGCTTTATGGGCAGGTGCCGAAATACTTGAAAAATCGAGCGATGAACAAACACACACCCTTGTTATAAAATTACTCGGACAAAACAAACCCAATGATTTACTTCAAGCTGTATTAAGCCATGCCGAAATTATTTCATTTAATGAAATTATTCCTTCTATGAATGATATTTTTATTTCGGTGGTTGAAAACAAAACAACATTAAACACTCAAAGTTCTTTTACAGAATAAATATTTTAAACCATGAACAAATTATTATTAATTATACAACGTGAATATTTTTCGAGAGTTAAGAAAAAATCATTTATCATAATGACGATTCTTGGCCCTATACTTATGGCAGGTTTAATGATTGTACCCGTGTGGTTAGCCATGCGTGATAAAACAGAACACAATATTTTAGTACTAGATCATAGTGGGCTTTTTATTGATAAATTACCCAACTCCACTGAAATTAAATTTCATTATAGTGATGAGCCTATACAAAATGCCAAACAAAAATTAAATGACGGAAATTTTGATCTAATAATGGAAATTAGTCGAGAAGCCATTAATGAATTTAAAACTTCTCCTATATTATATTATAAAAAACAACCTGGTTTAAGTACCGAAGAATATATCTCAAATAATATCGAAAATATTTTATTCGACTATCGTTTGCAAGGCGATAGTATTGATATAAGTAAAATAAAGAATGCACGTCGCCCTGTAAAGCTATTAACCATAAAGGTAAGTGAAACTGGAAAAGATGAAAAAACGAATACAGAAATAAATATGGCTATTGGTTTTTTCTGTGCCATTGCCATTTACTTTATGATTTTTTTATATGGTTCACAAGTTATGCGTGGTGTGATTGAAGAAAAAACCAATCGTATTGTAGAGGTAATCGTGTCGTCTGTAAAACCATTTCAGTTAATGCTTGGAAAGATAATTGGTGTTGCTTTAGTTGGTTTAACTCAATTCATCTTATGGATTGTTTTAACTCTAATTATAAGCACCACTGTAAATAGTGTTTTATTTAAAGATCAAATTTCAGACACAATGAAACATAATAGTCAAATGGAGAAAGTGATGAAAGATGACTTAGGTTCAAATGTTCAAAAGATGGAAAAGGTAAATTCTCCAAACGAAGTCATCGAATTATTTAATAATGTCAATAATTTAAACTTTGCTAAGATAATTGGGTGTTTTGCCTTTTACTTTTTGTTTGGTTACTTATTATATGCTGCACTATTTGCTGCAGTAGGTTCTGCTGTGGATAGTGAATCGGACACTCAACAGTTTATATTACCGATAACAATCCCATTAATTTTAAGTTTTATAATTGCACAAAGTGTTGTAGCTGATCCCGATAGTACAATGGCACAATTCTTTTCTATTTTTCCACTTACCTCACCTATTGTGATGATGGTTCGCTTACCATTTGATTTGCCAATTTGGGAATTAGCTCTATCCATGTTATTCTTAGTTTTAGGCTTTTTATTTTTCACATGGTTGGCTGGTAAAATATACCGTACTGGTATTTTAATGTATGGTAAAAAAGTAACCTGGAAAGAACTTGGAAAATGGATATTTTACAAGAGTTAAAATTGTGAAAGAAACAACTACTTGTTAGGTTTAATACCTAATTTTTTCATATTTTTTTTATTCTGCTTTTTATAATCCTTTCTCATTTTCTTAATTGCTTTTTTATCTTCTCTAGCATTAACTGAGCTTGGCTTATCTTTCTTTTTCTTATCCAAATATGGGTTATAAGCCTCTCTATTCTTCTTTCGATGAGCCGATTTTCTCCACATTTTCTTTCGTTCTTTCGACTCCGAAAATTGAGCTTTCAATGGCGTTGAATAAATCCACGTAATTAAAAAACAAATACAAAAAAGATTTTTCATAAGCCAAATAACGCTATTTTTTCAAAAAAGTCACACACAGTATAAAATTGTTTACTAACATAATGTTAGACTTTATATGCCATTATATCGACATATTTCACATCCAAGTTTTGGCTGTTTGTTGCTTTTATCTTAAATTTGTTTAATCTCATAGCACATAACAATGAATTTTAAAGATTGGACAAAAGAAGAAATCATGGAGGTGTACAATACGCCTTTAATGGAATTAATATATAAAGCTACCGAAGTACACAAACAACATCATACTGTTGGCGAAGTTCAAGTGAGCTCTTTAGTTTCTATTAAAACTGGTGGATGTGTTGAAGATTGTGCTTATTGTCCTCAAGCTGCTAGGTATCATACAGAAGTAAAGGTTCATAAGTTAATGAGTGTACCAGAAGTAGATACTTTAGCAGAAAATGCTAAACGAGGTGGCGCAAGCAGAGTGTGCTTAGGTGCTGCATGGCGTGAAGTGCGTGATAATAGAGATTTTGATACAGTGTTGGATATGGTTAAAACAATTAACCAGAAAGGTATGGAAGTGTGTGCTACCCTAGGTATGCTCACCGAAGATCAAGCAAAAAGACTAGCTGAGGCAGGTTTATATGCTTATAACCATAATTTAGACACAAGTGAGGAAAACTACGGTAATATTATTGCTACCCGAACTTATGATGATCGGTTAAACACCATAAATCATGCACGTAAAGCTGGTTTAACAGTTTGCTCAGGTGGAATTATAGGTATGGGAGAAAAAGTAGAAGATAGAGTTGGTATGTTATATACATTAAGTCTTTTACGTCCTTACCCAGAATCAGTTCCTATTAATGCCTTAGTTGCCGTAGAAGGAACACCATTAGAAGAACAACCACCAGTACCAATTTGGGATATGGTGCGCATGATTGCAACCACTCGAATTGTAATGCCTAAAACAGCTGTGAGATTATCAGCAGGGCGCTTAAATATGAGTATGGAAGGTCAGGCACTTTGTTTTATGGCAGGTGCAAACTCTATTTTTGCTGGAGAAAAATTATTAACTACACCTAATCCTTTATACAATCAAGATATGGAAATGTTTAAGATATTAGGATTATCTCCTAAAAAAGCATTTTCTGGAGAAGTGTTTAATAGTGAGTTGGCATAAATAGCT